>RCMY010000917.1_pt1 | contig 28240 bp, 28 predicted proteins | sample 2041341 | NCBI WGS metagenome assembly RCMY01 (sample SAMN09708234, study PRJNA481090) | Marine sediment metagenome, whole genome shotgun sequencing project.
GATTGGTCTCGCCGCTCATGGCGCTGGGCACCACTACCACTTGATAACCGGCGCGGGCCCATTTGGCCACGCGTTTGGCCACGTTGCGAATGCGCTCGGGCGAGCCCATCGACGTGCCGCCGTATTTATGAACAATCAATGCCATGGGAATTGTGTAGTGACGCGGCGACGTGAAAGAACAGTGTTTTGGAGAGCCGCCGAATTTCACGCAAAAGTGGTGCCAAAACCTGCGGGATTGTACCAATGCAGCTGTGCGCCCACGCGCACCGCAAAGCCGCGTCCTCTTTCAGCACGTGCTTTGCCGGAAATTGAACGTGCTCATGTCCTGGATCATCTGCGCGCGCGCAGATTTGCCGATCAGACCCCCACCGAGGTCTTCGGCGCCGCTCATGTGTCGTACCTCCGGGTCATCGCCGACGGCCTGGCCGAGCTCCGAGGATGGAGCACCGCGCAGGCGGCCGGCTATCTCGCCGCGTGCCCCGGCCACCTCGATGCCCTCGACGCAGCAGCCATCCACGCCATGCTCGAGGAACTCGACTGATCATCGGCGCTCGCTGCCGTGACAGTCCGACGGTGACCGTGGCAAGGTTTCTCCGTGACCTCAGCCAACACCCACAAGCCGTTCGACAACCGGATCACTCGACTCCTCGGTATCGACTATCCGATCATCCAGGCACCGATGGGGTGGATCGCACGTAGCCAGCTTGCATCGGCGGTCTCCAACGCCGGCGGCCTCGGGATCATCGAGACGTCGTCTGGTGAACTCGACAACGTCCGAGCCGAGATCCTGAAGATGCGTGACCTCACCGACAAGCCGTTCGGGGTGAACATCGCCCAGGCGTTCGTCCGAGATCCGAACATCGTGCAGTTCGTGATCGATCAGGGCGTGAAGTTCGTGACCACGTCGGCCGGCAACCCGCAGGCCTACACCGCCCAACTGAAGGAAGCCGGTTTGACCGTCTTCCACGTCGTCCCGACGCTCAAGGGGGCGATGAAGGCGGTCGAGGCCGGGGTCGACGGACTGGTCGTCGAAGGCGGTGAAGGTGGCGGCTTCAAGAATCCCGACCCTGTTTCCTCGATGGTGCTCCTCCCGCTGATCCGCTCGAAGGTCGATGTCCCGATCGTCGCCGCCGGCGGCATCGTCGACGGCAGCACGATGGCCGCCGCCTTCGCGCTCGGCGCCGAGGCCGTGCAGATGGGAACGCGCATGGTCTCCGCCGCCGAGAGCCCCGTGCACGACAACTGGAAGCAGGCCATCGTCGACGGCGCCGAGACCGACACCGTCTTCCTCAACCAGCGGCACTCGCCTGCGCTTCGGGCGATCAAGACCGAGAAGACGCTCGGCCTGCAGTTCGCCGAGCACAACGTGTTCGCCGACTTCGGCAACGCACTCGACCTCTACTTCGGCGGAGACATGAATGCGGCGATCGCGCTGAGCGGGCAGGTCCAGGGTCGAATCGACTCGGTGCGCCCCGTCGCCGACGTGATCGACGACTGTGTCGAGGAGTTCTATGCAACCCTCGACGAACTCGCCGACCGCTACCTGAAGGGCTGACATGTCGCCGAGCCATCCCATCGATCCCATCGTGAGCCTCAGCTGGCTCGACGAGCACCGTGGCGATGTCATCGTCTGCGACGCTCGCTCCTACCTCGACGGCCGAGTCGGGCGCGATGCCTTCCTCGCCGGTCACATCCCGGGAGCACGATTCATCGACCTCGACACGGTGCTCGCCGCTCCCGCGGCACCGGTGGTCGGTCGTCATCCGATGCCCGAGCCCGACGTGTTCGCCGATGGCCTCGCCGCCGAAGGGATCGGTGACGACGCCGTCGTCGTGGCCTATGACGATGCCGGAGGCATGATCGCCGGCCGACTCGTGTGGATGTTGAGGATTCTCGGTCGCGAGGCTGCGCTGCTCGACGGGGGCTTCGGTGCATGGCTCGCTGCCAACGGCTCAGCGGCGCTCGAGACCGGTCCAGCCATCCCTGTGCCAACGGCCAAGCGAGCGGTGCTGCCCTGGCCCGAAGACACCATGGTCGATTCCGCCGCCGTGGCCGACCACATCCGCAGCGGTGGCGTCGTCGTCGACAGCCGGGCGCCCGAGCGCTATCGCGGCGAGGTCGAACCGGTCGATGCACGCGCCGGCCACGTACCGGGAGCCATCAACCTTCCGTTCCCCGGCAACGTCGACGGCCCGCTCGACGGAGGGACGTTCTCTTCTCCTGGCCGCTTGGCCGATCGATTCACCCAGGCCGGAGTCGACGCAGAGGCGATCGTCTACTGCGGCTCCGGCGTCAGCGCTTGCAACAACATCCTGGCCATGGAACACGCCGGTCTCGGACGCCCGAGGCTCTACGTCGGCTCGTGGTCTGGCTGGTCCTCGGAATCCGACCGCCCGGTGGCAACCGGCGATAACTGACTCGGCGCTCGAGAACCGTGTCCGCGGTCGCCGGTAGTGTCGGCGCCATGCCTGCTCCCTCGTCATCGACTGCCTACGGCTTCTGCTTCCATCGCGAGTTTTCCAGTCGTGACGTCGTCGCTCACGCCCGGACGGCCGAGTCGCTCGGCTACGACGAGTTCTGGTTGATCGAAGACTGCTTCTTCACCAGCGGACCGACTCTGGCGGCTGCGGCCATCAGTTCGACCGAACACATCGGCGTCGGGATCGGCATCATGCCTGCTGTTGCTCGGAACCCTGCGGTGACTGCCATGGAGATCGCCACGTTGGCCGAACTCGCACCTGGCCGCTTCCACGCCGGGATCGGCCACGGCGTGCAGGACTGGATGGCCCAGATGGGCGCCCGCAAGGCGTCACCGCTCACGGTCCTCGACGAGACCATCACCGCCGTGCGCTCCCTCCTGGCCGGCGATCGTGTGACCAGCAGCGGGCGCTACGTGACACTCGACGACGTCGCCTTGGTCGCTCCCCCGTCGATCGTGCCGCCCGTCTCTGCCGGGGTTCGCTCGCCGAAGTCTCTGCAACTCTCGGGGCGATGCGCCGACGGCACGATTCTCGCCGAGCTCTGCAGCCCCTCCTACCTCCGGTGGGCCAAGGAGCAGATCGCCATCGGCGCCGCCACCGCCGAACGCTCGGACGAGCCTCATCGAATCACCATCTTCTCGTCGATGGTCGTCGACGCCGATGGCGATCGAGCCCGTGAGATCGCCACGCCGTTCGTTGCGAGTGTGCTGGCCGATCCGCACATCGGCCTGAGCATGCTCGACTTCTACGACGACCTCGCTCGACGTGCCGCCTCCACCAGCTGGGAGGAGGCGGTCGGCACCATGCCGGTCGAGTGGTGGAACCAACTCGGCGCCTTCGGCACGCCCGACCAGGCGGCGAACTATCTCGGCAACCTGGCCGACGCAGGGGCCGATGCCATCGCCATCTTCCCCAGTCCGTTCGAACCACTCGCCGATGCCGCGGTGTTCACCGAGCAGGTGCTGTCGCTGATTCGCTGACTCGCCCCCTGAGATCGGTGGTGCTAGACCGGCCGAATGGACTCACTGTTCTCCTCCCCTCGGCGATTCACCGGCTTCGATCTCGAGATCGAAGATCCAGGCATCGTCGTGATCACCTTCGACAATCCCGACACGCTCAACGCATCGACGGCCCCGATGAAACGCGACCTGGTCGAGGTTCTGACCCAGGCGCAGATGGACGATCGAGTACGAGTGGTCGTCTTCACCGGCAAGGGCCCGGCCTTCTGGGCCGGTGATGATCTCAGCGGAACGACCCCCGATCGCTCCGACGCCGAGATGCCGCCGATCTATGGCGGCCATCACGATGCCATGGGCACCTACAACGGTCTCCGGGTGATCTCCCAGGCGGTGAACACCGCGGTCCGCAACCTCGACAAGCTGACGATCGCCGCCATCAACGGCTTCGCGATCCAGACCGGGTTCTCGCTCGCACTGGCATGCGACTTCCGGATCGCCGCACGCTCGGCGAAGATGGGCAGCGCCACCCTCCGGTTCGGTCTGCTCCCCGACGAGGGCGGCCAGTTCCTGCTCGTCCAGCATCTCGGCGTGGCCAAGGCCATGGACTTCATGATGCGAAAGCGCATCATCTCGGCCGACGCCGCGTTCGAGCTCGGCCTGCTCAACGAGGTCGTCGACGACGATGCGCTGATGCCGGCCACCCTCGAGCTCGCGGTCGAACTGGCGAACGGCCCGCAAGCTGCCATCCGGATGCTCAAGCGGTCGATCTATCTCGCGGCCGAGCAGACCTGGGCCCACTCGTTGGAAGACATCGCTGCCCGCACTGCGGTCACCGATCATCACCCCGACGCCCGCGAAGGCGGCCTGGCCTTCACCGAGAAACGCACTCCGTCGTTCAACGCCGCCCTCGACAACCGCGCCGACTGAAACTCGCTGCGGGGACGGGCCGGAGCGGCGAGACTGGGTCCATGAGCGTTTCCTTTCGTGTTCCCACCGACGACGACTTCCTTCGCCTGACCGAGTTCGACGGCCGGGCGTTCGGTGCCGACTGGACCGACGACGAGATCGAGCGCACCCGGCCGACCATTCCGCTCGACCGCTTCGTCATCGCCGAAGACAGCACCATCGACGACCAGCTGGTCGCGGCCGGCGGTGCGTACGAGAAAGAGCTGACACTGCCCGGTGGTTCGACGATCGACGTCGCTGCCGTCACCTGGATCGCCGTTGGGGTGACGCATCGGCGTCAGGGGCTTCTGTCGGAGATGATGCGCAGGCTCGACGAGAACGCAGCGGCACAGAACGAACCCGTGATGGTGCTGACCGCCAGCGAAGGCGCCATCTACCGTCGCTTCGGCTACGGCGTCGCCACCAGGTCGCGCAACACCGTCATCGATCGACGCACCGCTCGGCTCGATCCGGCAACGCGGCCGGCCCACGGCTCGGTGCGCATCGTCGCCCGTGAAGGGCTCGACGACGCGTTCGTCGAGCGGTGGGACCGTTACCGGCTCACCCAGCCCGGTGAGCTCTCGCGTGACGCCGACTGGTTCGCCGCCGCCCTCGACAAGGGAAAGGTGTCGACCTTCGCGCTTCACGACGATGGATTCGCCGCATGGTCGATCGCCCAGAACTGGGACAATGGCCATCCGAAACACGCCCTCACCATTCGAGACTTCTGCGCCGCAACACCCGAGGCCCACGCTGCCCTCTGGCACACCATCCTCTCGGTCGATCTCGTGGGGGCGATCACCTCGTCGGTCGCGGTGAGTTTCGACGATCCGCTGATCCACATGCTCGGCGATCCTCGGATGTGCCGAACCACTGATCTGACCGACTTTCTCTGGGTGGCGGTCCGCGACGTTCCCGCAGCGTTCTCGGCTCGCAGCTACCGAACCGACGATCGTCTCGTGCTCGAGACCCCGTCCGGCACCTTCGCCGTCGAGGCCGACCGGTGTATCGCAACGACCGATCGAGCCGACCTCGTATGCGAGACCGATGCGCTCGGCCCCCTCCTCCTCGGCGGCGTCAGCGCAACCGAGTTGGCGAGGGGTGGTCGGCTCCAGGGCGATCCCGGCGTACTGTCGCGAGCTGATGCGTTCTTCGGCCACTTCCCCCTCCCCCACTGCCGCACGTTCTTCTGATCGTCGGCCCCCTGCTCTTCGGCCCCCTGCTCGTCGGATCCGCTTCGTCGCGTCGGCCATCGCTGCGCTGGCACTCGCCTCGTCGTGCTCGGGCATCGACTCGGCGAGCGATGCCTCCGACCCAGTACCGGCAGTCGGCGCCGAGAACGGCGAGACGAACCAAGACGCCGCAGCGTCGACCTCGTCGACGACGGACACCTCGGTGGCCGAGACCACGGAGTCGACGATCACGACCACGGAGTCACCCCCGACGACCGTGGCTCCGGACGCCCGCCCGCTTCCGACCACCGAGACCGAGCTGGCGACGGCGATCAGCGAGGCCGAGCTCGCACTCCGCGACGAACAGGTACCGGCCGAAGACGCTGCGTCCTGGGGCCGACGACTCCAGTTGCTCTACCGCACACTGGCCGACAACGAAGACTGGGCACCGGCGGTCCTCGCATCGGTCGATGCGGCCGTCGCCGCCGACGTCGACTCGAACTGGTCGGCTCGCCAGCATCTGAATGCGCTCGTCTCCAGCACCAGCCTGGCGACGACCATGCCGGCCTGGCGGATCGACGAACCGCTCCCGCCCGACGAACTCCTCGCGGCCTACCAGGCCGCCGAGTCGGCAACCGGGGTTCCGTGGGAACTCCTGGCCTCGATCAACTTCATCGAGACACGGATGGGCCGGATCGAGGGACTGTCGACTGCTGGAGCGGTCGGCCCGATGCAGTTCCTGCCATCGACCTGGGACGGCTGCTGCGAAGGAGACCCGACGGTCGACGCCGACGCCATCATGGGCGCAGCCGTGTACCTGACCCTGGTCGGCGCACCCGGCGACATCGACGGCGCCCTGTTCTCGTACAACCGCTCGACCGATTATGTCGAGGCGGTCAAGGACTACGCCGCGGTGATGGAACGTAACGAGCTCGCCTACCGCGGGTATCACGCCTACGAGGTGTTCTTCCGCTCAGCTGAGGGGCTGGTCGTCCTTCGCCCCGGATACGAAGAGCCCGAGCCGGTCGATGCCGCAACGTGGATCGCGGCACACCCCGACTCGCTCATCTCCGACTGAACGCGCCCTGCAGCTCAGAGAATCGAGGCGCCGCCACCACCACCCGGTGGCGGACTCCAGGTGGCGTAGTCGCCCTCGGCGACACGGATCGGACCGAAATCGCCGTCGACGAGTTGCACCCAGACACCCGAGATCTCCCCGATCGTCCCGGCGAACACCATGGCCTGAGCGTCGGGATCCCACCGGTTCTGACTCTGAGCGTATTGGTCGAAGAAGGGCAGGTACGCCGACCGGTCGAGCGGGCTCGGCACGTACGGCGCCAAGGTCGTGAACTCACCTGCCGACGACCAGATGTGCCATTCGACCTGACCTGCGTCGGCCTCGCCGAGCCACGACAGCAGACCAGAATTGGGGCTCCATTCGAAGCTGAGCGCCGGTTCGTCGGTGACGAGGCTGTCGCGGCCCGACGCGAAGTCGAACACCCGTAGCCGAATCTCGTCGGGCACGACCGGCTGGGCCGGTGTCGTGTTGCCGAGGGCGACCGTCTGGGTTCCGGCGCGGACCGTGAGGTACGCAAGACGACTTCGGTCGGGGCTCAGCACCAGGCGGGTCAGGTCGCCGATGTCGAGGAATTCCGTTCGCTCGTCGGTCACGACGTCGAGCACCACCAACTTGCCCGCCTCGACCAACAGGAGCCGTTCATCGTCGAGCCAGACGGGAGCGGCAAGCTCACCGGCCGTCGCCGCCACGAGCTCGAGCGATGTCGGCGGCTCCAGCAGTTCGAGGCGGGACGCATCGGTGTGGAGCGCCAGGCCGAAGGTCTCCGGACGCCAGGAGAGGTACAGCGGAGCGCCGACCTGTCCGCCGACCGTCGCTTCGCCTGGTGTGAGTGTTCCCATCTCGAATCCCGAACCGAGCGGATCCGACGTGAGGTACGCCAGCGAGGCTCCGGCTCCGTCCCACCCGAGGTAGAAGGGGGGTGTGGCGAGGCCGTCGGTCACCAGAGGTTCGGCGCCGGGTGGCCCTGCGGCGATGGCCGAGGTGGTTCCGTCGGTGGTCACCCAGGCCAGGCGAGAGCCATCGGGAGACCAGGTCGGTTGGCTCGCTACCACCACGTCCCCTCCGGCCACGAGTGTGACACCCGTGCCATCGGGTGCCATGGCGTAGACATCGTGCCCGTCGACGACCGCCAACTGACCGCTGAGAGAAACCATCGCCTCGATCTCTGGCGACAGCGGCTGCTCGGGGATCGGCAACGACGGCGGATCTTCCAGCCCTGTCTCACTACCCGTCTCCGGTGTCGACGACGTGCACGCGGCAGCCAGAAGCGTCAGGGCCGCAATCAGCAGTGCGGCGAGCGATCGGCGTTCTCGAAACCGGCGGATGGCAGTCACAACCGACCCATCCTGCCCTCGAATCGCGCTCGTTGGATGGTCAGCCCTGGCATCACCGTTTTCACCTCTGGGAAGACGAGAACTACCGTGACCCGGGTCACCCCCTCCGATGGGAACATCGGCCGACCGAATCTCGGAGACAACCACGTGAGCACCGCCGCCACCCCAGGAACACCTGCCGCCGAGGAGCCGCCCATCGAGCGGAGCCATGCCGCCCAACTCGCCCATCACGCCGCGCACCAGCCGACGGCGCCGGCGATCACCGTGGGCACCGAAACGGTCGACTTCGCCACGTTCGATCGGCGAGCGAACCAGATGGCCCGAGTTCTGGCCGACCACGGTGTGACCCCCGGTGACTTCGTCACGATCGCCGAACCCAACTCGGTCCACTTCCTCGTCGGCGCGGCTGCGTGCTGGAAGATGGGTGCGATTCCGCAGCCCGTCTCCTCTCGCCTCCCCCGACTCGAGCTGGCAGCGATCATCGACCTTGCCGATCCGGCAGCTGTCATCGGTGTCGAGGTCGAGGGACGGACCTCGTTCCCGCTCGGCTTCGAACCGGGCAACGACATCTCCTCCGACCCACTGCCCGACATCATCTCGCCCGCATGGAAGGCGCCGACCTCCGGAGGCTCGACCGGCACGCCGAAGCTGATCGTGTCGGGTGACCCGTCGGTGTTCTCGGCGGGCCACCAGGCGCAGGCACAGCTGCTCGGTGCGACCGGCGACGACACCATGGTCATGCCCGGGCCGCTCTATCACAACGGCCCGTTCATCTGGTCCTGCCTCACCCTGCTGTCGGGCGGGCACCTCGTCCTCCTCCCGCGCTTCGATGCCGAGGGCACCCTGGCTGCGGTGCAGGACCACAAGGCCACGTCGATCTACCTCGTGCCGACGATGATGCAGCGCATGTGGAAGCTCCCCGAGGACTCCCGTGACCGCTACGACCTCACCAGCCTGCGGGTCGCCTTCCACCTCGCCGAGCCCTGCCCAGCATGGCTCAAAGAGGTGTGGATCGACTGGATCGGCGCCGAGGTCCTCTGGGAGCTCTACGGCGGAACCGAAGGTCAGGCATCGACGGTCCTGAGTGGTACCGAGTGGCTCGCCCACCGTGGTTCGGTCGGACGGCCGAGCGCCGGCGAGATCAAGATCTTCGACGACGACGGCAACGAGGTCGAAGCCGGCGTCACCGGCGAGGTGTGGATGCGCCCGACCGAACCCGGACGCATCACCTACCGCTACATCGGGGCCGAGGCCGAGGCCCGAGATGGTTGGGAGTGCCTGGGCGACATCGGCTGGATGGACGAAGACGGCTACCTCTACCTGGCCGACCGTCGCAAGGACATGATTCTCGTCGGCGGCGCCAACGTGTACCCCGCAGAGATCGAGTCGGCCATCAACTCGCACCCGAACGTGGCGTCGTGCGCGGTGATCGGTCTGCCCGACGAGGACAAGGGCAACCTGATCCATGCGATCGTCCAGCCCCACGGCGAACTGACCGACGACGACCTCCGCGAGTTCCTGGTCGAGCGTCTCGTTCGCTACAAGCAGCCCCGCACGTTCGAATACGTCGACGAGCCGTTGCGAGACGACGCAGGTAAGGTCCGCCGAGCCCAGCTCCAGGCCGAGCGCATGACGACGAATGAGGTTGGATGATGACTGACAGCACCGAAGTTCGAGGCATCGATCGAGTACCGGTCACCGAGTGGCTCGAAGCCAACATCGACGGCGCCACCGGACCGTTCGACTTCGACATCATCACCGGTGGGCACTCCAACATCACCTACAAGGTCACCGGTTCGAACGGTGCATCGTATGTGCTTCGTCGGCCACCGCTGGGCGCCGTCTTGGCTTCCGCTCACGACATGGAGCGCGAGCACCGGATCATCTCCGGTGTCGGCAAGACCACCATTCCGGTGCCCCGAGCACTCGGACTGTGCGAAGACATCACGGTGAACGACGCTCCGTTCTACATCATGAACTACGTCGAGGGCGTGGTGCTCCACAACGACGAGACCGTCGAGGAACTCATGCCCGATGTCGCCCTCCGCGAAGCAACGAGCCGGAGCGTCATCGAGGTCCTCGCCCGACTCCACCTCACCAACCCCGACGACGTCGGGCTCGGGGAGCTGGGGCGCAAAGAGGCCTACCTCGATCGGCAACTGAAGCGTTGGGCCGGTCAGTGGGAGAAGTCCAAGACCCGTGAACTCCCGGCGATGGAACGGGCCCACCAGCTTCTGGTCGAGGCCAAGCCCGAGCAGAAGTACACCGGCATCGTGCACGGCGACTACCGCCTGGGCAACATGCTGACCGACCCGTCGAACGGCTCGCTCGCCGGTGTGCTCGACTGGGAACTCTGCACCCTGGGCGACGTGCTGGCCGACGTCGGCTACCTCCTCAACAACTGGGTCCAGCCCGGTGAAGAGTCGGCGCGCGGTGCAACCGCCAACCCCACCTCGGTCGGTGGCTTCCGCACCCGCGAGGAACTGGTGCAGCACTACTCCGAGCTCACCGGCTTCGAGGTCACGAGCATCAACTACTACCGGGCGTTCCAGAACTGGCGCCTGGCCGCAATCGTCGAGGGTGTGCTCGCTCGCTACCTGCAAGGGGTCATGGCCGACGACACCGTCGACACCGACCTCTACAAGATCCAGGTCGAGGGATTGTGCGAACAAGCACTCGAACTCCTCGCCACCCTGGACTGAGGAGTCCAACACCTTGCGGGTCTGAACACATTCAGGATCTGGCACCTTCATGGGCTGACCGTTGGGACTTCAGCGGAAAGAAAGCAGCACGAAGTGCGAATCCCGCTGAATCCAAGGAATGGACCCGGCGCGCAGCGCCTATCCCCCATTCCCCTTAGGGTCGGCCCATGAACAACAGCTTCGACGTGATCATCGTTGGTGCCGGCTTCGCGGGGATGGCCATGCTCCACCGTGTCCGGCAGATGGGGCTGACCGCACGGGTCGTCGAACGAGCCGATGACGTCGGCGGCACCTGGTACTGGAATCGCTACCCGGGTGCCCGCTGTGACGTCGAGAGCATGGAGTACAGCTACCAGTTCGACGATGCCCTCCAACAAGAGTGGGAGTGGACCGAGCGCTACGCAGCGCAGCCCGAAATCCTCCGCTACGCCAACCACGTCGCCGACCGCTTCGACCTCCGCCGAGACATCGACTTCGACACGAGCGTCACGTCGGCGACCTTCGACGAATCGTCCGAGCGATGGTCGGTCACCGTCGAACCCACCGTCGACAGCTCAGTCGGATCGTCGACGATCGATGCCCGGTTCTTCATTCTCGCCGTTGGTTGCCTCTCCTCGACCAACCTCCCCGAGTTCGATGGGCATACATCGTTCACCGGCGAGACGTATCACACCGGCCAATGGCCTCATGAAGGCGTCGACTTCGCCGGCAAGCGGGTCGGTGTCATCGGCACGGGCTCATCGGCCATCCAGTCGATCCCGATCATCGCCGAACAGGCAGCCGACCTCACGGTGTTCCAGCGGACCGCCAACTACGCCGTCCCGGCCCACAACGGGCCGCTCGATCCGTCGTACGTCGCCGACGTCAAGGAGAACTACGCCGACTTCCGGGCGCAGAACGCTCTCCAGAGCGGGGCCTTCGGATCACGGCTCGGCCGCACCGATGCCTCGGCGCTGTCGGTGTCGGATGCCGAGCGGCAAGCGGCCTACGAGGAACGCTGGAGCCAGGGTGGCTTCGCCTTCATGCGAGCCTTCGGCGACCTGTCGCTGAACGCCGATTCCAACGCAACCGCGGCCGCCTTCGTCCGACGCAAGATCGCGGAGATCGTCGTCGACCCCGCAACCGCCGAACTACTCACACCCAAACAGACCATCGGCTGCAAACGGCTCTGTGTCGACACCGGCTACTTCGAGACGTTCAACCGAGACGACGTCACGCTCGTCGACGTCTCCGACGGACCCATCGAACGGCTCACCCCACGCGGGTTGATCGCCGGTGGGATCGAGTACGAACTCGACACCATCGTGTTCGCCACCGGCTTCGATGCGATGACCGGTTCGATCCTGCGGATCGACATCCGTGGCCGAGCCGGCATCGGGATCGGCGACGCCTGGGAAGCAGGCCCCATCACCTATCTGGGCCTCAGCGTCGCCGGCTTTCCCAACATGTTCACCATCTCCGGACCCGGCAGTCCGTCGGTGCTGACCAACATGATCGTCTCGATCGAGCAGCACGTCGGCTGGATCGGCGACTGCATCGAACACCTCGGGGCCAATGGCAACACCACGATCGAGGCCACCGCCTCGGCCGCCGACACGTGGGTCGACCACGTCAATGGCATCGCCGACATGACCCTGTTCACCGGATGCAACTCCTGGTACCTCGGCGCCAACATTCCGGGCAAGAAGCGGGTGTTCATGCCCCTCCTCGGCTACCCGCCGTATGTGGAGATCTGCGAGCAGGTCGTCGCCGACGGCTATGTAGGCTTCGCGATCGATGGCGCTGCGGTGCCGGCAGGAAGTAGCTCATGACCAAGGAACCAGCGGGCCGGTCGGTGATGGTGCCGATCGCCTCGGGGATCGAACTCCGAACGATCAGATGGGAACCCGAAGAACCGACGCTCGCCACACCATGGCTGCTCGTTCACGGTCTCTCGTCGAACGCCCGCCTCTGGGACGGCGTCGGTCGACGCCTCGCCGAAGCCGGCCACCTCGCGGTCGCCGTCGATCTCCGGGCCCACGGGCTCTCGTCCAAGGTCGACGGCCCGTTCGACATGGCCACCGTGGCCGACGACCTGCACCATCTCCTCGAGGCCCTCGGCTGGCCGACCGCCAACCTCGTCGGCCAGTCGTGGGGCGGCAACGTCGTGGTCGAAGCGGCCCACCGGCACCCCGAGCAGGCGAGCATGGTGGTCTGCGTGGATGGCGGTTTCATCCGCCTCGCCAATCGTTTCCCGAAGTGGGAGCAGGCATCCAAGGTCATGGCGCCGCCTCCGCTGGCGGGGACTCCACTCGATCGGATCCAGCACTGGCTCGCCACCTCGGCTGCCGACTGGCCGGAGGAAGGACGCCTCGGCACCCTGGCAAACTTCGAACACACCGACGGCCCCGACGGCCAGACCGTGTCACCGTGGTTGACCTTCGATCGCCACCTCGCCGTCCTCCGAGGACTTTGGGAACACGATCCGTTCACCATGTTCGCCGAGCTCCAGGTCCCGCTCCTGATGATCGGGGCCGACTCGGCCGACGCACCGTCGGAGGAGAAGCACGAGGCGATCGACCGGGCCGTCGCTCTCGCGCCACGGGGCCGAGCCGAGTGGTTCCGACCCGCTCACCACGACGTGCATGCCCAGAAACCCGACGAGGTCACGGCCCTGCTCCTCCAAGCCGCCACCGACCCCACCTTCTTCGGCTGAAACCACTCCCAGAAGTTTCGTCGGTCAAGCCCGCAGGTGGGCTTCAACGACGGAGCTTCGCCCCAATGCGCAGAACCGCCGTCGGTCAAGCCCATGAGAGGGCCCCAGCGACGAAACTTCTGGTGGGTGTCTTGAGGGTCAGCCGACGTCGGAGAGGCGGCGGGCCAGGTCGCGGCCTCGGTCGACGTCGACCGAGCGGAGCAGGTAGATCCCCGTGGCGAAGAAGACGATCAGGGCGAGGACTGCGGGTCGGCTCGAATCGAAGATCGTGACGCTCAAAACGAAGACGAGCGGCGACAGGAACGAAGCGAACTTCGACACAACCGAGAAGAACCCGAAGAACTCACCGCTGCGCCGCATCGGGATCAGGCGAGTGAAGAGCGACCGTGACAGGGCCTGGCTTCCGCCCTGGCAAACGGCGACGAGCCAAGCCAGGAACCAGAACTCGACCACCGAGTCGAGGGCGAAGCCCCACACCGCGATCACGCAGTAGGCGACCAGCGCGATGGTGATCGCACCCTTGGTCGTCAAGCCATCGGCGAGGCTGGTCCAGCGACGGCCGATGATGGCGGCCAGGGCCGCGGCCAACAGTTGCACGGCGACGACCAGCACCAAGATGGTCGGGATGCTCGAGGTTCGTGGCGGTGGCAGCACGTCGATCGACTCGATGCGGAAGCGATCACCCGTGCCGGTGATCAGCTGGAGCGTGACGATGTGGCCGCCGGCTTCGTCCAGCTCGATCACTTCGGTCTCGCCCGTCCGGTCGGTCGGGTTGTCGGTGTCGATCACGAACAGCTCGCCGTCATCGTCGACGAATGGATCCCCATCGATGAGCACGGCGATGTCGCCGTGATCGGGACCGGCGTCGTGGGTGACCTCGATCGACTGGCCGTTCCAACGGAAGGAGGTCGGACTTTCGGTCGCACCGATCTCGTGGACACCCTCTTCGACGAACCCATCGACCGAGGCCCCACTCACCGACGGATCGGCGAAGACTCGCACCCCGATGCCTGCCATCGGCAGCAGCACGATGTTGGCGACCACGAAGGTCGTCAGGAAGCGACGCCTGACTCGATCGGAGCTGAGGAGGGAACCGAACAGGAGGCTGTAGGGAATCCCGACGAACTGGACGAGCAGGATCGCGAGCGTGAGTTCGATCGTGCCGAATCCGAGTTCGGCTCCGTAGATGGCGGCGACCGTGATGACGGCGTTGATCCCGTCGTTGTAGATGAGGAACGCGATCAGGAAGCGCTTGAGATCGGGAAGCTCGCCCAGGCCACGCAGTGTCGTGATCGTGTCGCCGACCCCGGATCGGATCGCTTCGGTCACCTTGCGGGTTCCGAGTCCTGGCGGCTCGGGCACGGTTCGGATCAACGGCGTGGCGAAGACGGCCCACCAGATACCGACCGAGGCCAGGCTGAGGCGCACGCCGAGATTGTCGTCGGGGAGTGCGAAGATCGCGATCACGTTGGCGGTGAGCAGCAACCCGCCTCCGAGATACCCGAATGCATAGCCGCGAGTGGAGACCCGGTCGATGTCGTCGGGTTTGGCGACATGGGGAAGCAGCGAATCGTAGAAGACGTTCGATGCTCCGAACCCGATGCGAGCGATGCCGAAGAGGATGGACGCCATCAACCAATCGCCCTCGCCGATGCCGAACATCGACACCGTCGAGACGATCCCGATGGTGGCGAAGACAAGCAGGAAACGCTTCCGCCAGCCCGCCTCGTCGGCGGCTGCTCCCAGCACGGGACTGAGCAGGGCGACGACCAGAACCGAGAGGCTCAAGGTCAAGGTGTAGTAGCGAGTCGCCTCCGCCGGTGACGAGAGGGTCGAGCCGGCGACGGTCGAGTAATACACCGGCAAGACGGCGGCCAGAATCGTGGTGGCGAACGCCGAATTGGCCCAGTCATAGAACACCCAGGCCCGAACTCGTTCTCGATAGAGCTCGTCCTTGGTGGCCACTCGGTGAGCCTAGAGGTGCTCCACCCTGGTCGGGGCCGACGCTCGCGGGCCTAACCTTTCTCGGTGCCGACTCCGTCCGACAACAGCGCCTCCGACAACCGAGCGCTTCAGTCCGTCGCCGCCCAGTTCTTCGTCAACGGCGCAGTCCTCGCATCGTTCGTCCCGAGGTTTCCCGAAATTCGCGACCGGGTCGACATCTCGCTTGCCTCACTCGGACTCATCATGACCATCGCCGGTGCGATCGGTATCACCGGCAGCTTCGCCGTGTCACCGCTCGTCGTACGCTTCGGCACCCGGCGAGTCATCATCGTCGGCGGTCTGCTGCTCGTCTCGTGTCTCTCACTGATCGGGGTCGCCCAGCATCCACTCGTGCTCCTGGCCGCCCTCGCCGGTTTCAGCACCTTCGACGCCATCGTCGACGTGCCGATGAACATGCAGGGCTCGTGGATCAGCACCCGCAGACACACACCGGTGATGAATCGGCTGCATGGGTTGTGGTCGCTGGGCACTGTCAGCGGCGGTCTTGCTTCCTCTCGAGTGGCCGCTGCCGGAGTCTCATTGCAGACCCATCTGTTCGCCGCAACCGCGGTGCTGCTGCTCACGCTCGTGTTCGTCGGTCGCGGGCTACTCACCGAGGACGAGCCGGCAGACGCCCCCGCCGAGGAATCGAGCGTCGACGGGGCGAAGGCGAAGCGTCGGGCCACCCGGGTCGGACTCGGCATGTTCGCACTCGCCGGCGGCACCGCAGTCGCCATGGAGATGACGTCGAGCGACTGGGCGGCGTTCCGCTTGACCGAGGACTTCGGCGCAGCTGCCGGTTTCGCCGGGCTTGCGTACGTGGCGAACACCGGCGGCATGACCGTGAGTCGCCTCTCCGGCGACTGGATCGAAAATCGGGTCGGCGGTCGCTCGCATCTCCGTATCGCCATCGTCGTCACGGCGATCGGTCTGGTGCTGGCCTCGCTCGCCCCGACCCAGCTCCTGACGCTGCTCGGGTATGGGCTCACCGGTATCGGCATGGCCCCGTTCATGCCGAGGCTCTACGACGACGCGGTGAAGCTGCCGGGGAAAGCCGGGGCCGGGGTCGGCGCACTCACCGCAGGGATCCGAGTCACGGCACTCGCCACGCCGGTGATGGTCGGAGCACTTGCCGGGACCAGCCTGTCGGTCGGGCAGGCGACGGCGTGCATCACGCTTCCGGCGATCACCGGATTCGCATTGTTGACCCGAGGCCGCCAGACCACCTCGGCGGCGGCTGCCGCCTGAGATCTCGGGTCTCGCCGAGCGGCGTCAGTCCTCGAACTGCGCTCGCTCGGCAGAGGTGACACATTCGCCGGCGGCGGTCGACAGGATCTCTTCGGCGGCTGGGTCGCCCAGGGTCGACAGCCGCGCGTAGTCGGTGGGTCTCACCTTCTCGTCGATACACGTTGCGGTCTGATTGGAGATCTCGATGCCACGCTCACGCCACAGCGATGCCTGGTAGAGGATTCCGGTGTTCAGACAGCTTTGGACGGTCCCCTCGAGCGCCAGCTTCATCGCCTCGTCGTCTTCCTCTCGGTAGACCACTCGGCGATACCGCTGCAACCAGAAGTTCACCCTCTGCTCGGGAGCGAGGTAGATCTCCTCGAGACATGCCTGATCGACCGCCTCGGCGGTGCGGGGATCCTCGAGCAAGGAGGCGACCGTCTCGCCCAGCAGCGGGGCGATCGGCGACACGCATGCGGTGGCCCCGATGATCGCCGGATCTTGCCCGGCGCCACTCCATGCCGGAGCTTCGAGCCTGCCGTTCATGAGATGCAACAACCCGAGATAGGCCATGCCCTGCGTCTCGGATCCCTTGATCGTGGTCGCGAGGCAGTCTCGTTGCTCCTTGGTCAGCCACGGCTGATCGGCTTCCTCGAGGCGGTAGCTGACCAACTGGGGTTCGGAGCACTCGGTCACACGAGTCACGATGGTGACGTGTTCCTCGACAGCCAGGTTCACCGCTCCGCCTGCGGCTTCGGCGGCATCGAAGAGGATCCCGAGGCCGGGATCGGCGGCGATCAGATCTTGCAGACACGCTTCTCGGTCGGCTTCGAGCGCCGCCTTCTCGGCGTCGGCGGGATCGCTGAAGGCCTCTCCGGCCGCCGTGGTGGGAGGAGCGGTCGTCGTTGCAGGATCGGGAACTGCGGTCGTCGACCCATCGCCCGACGCGCCATCGCCCGACGACCCATCGCTCGATCCACATGCGGTGGCCATGACCACCAATGCAAACAACAGCTTCGCCGATCGGTACATGCCCAACTCCCCCTCGTGGCTTCCCTCGAGCCTGATGGACGGTACCGCACCCCGCTGAACGGCGTCGATCAGATCATGGAACCCACCAGCAGGAGGTAGCCGTCCTCGACGGTCGGTTCGACCAGCTCGGCACCGCTCGGCGGGTCACCGAGGCATCGATGGGATCCGTCGGCCAGAAGCCAGGAGGCTCGGGCCCCAGCGGGTTTGTCGGATTGGCTCCAACAGCGACCACGAGCGACATCGGCCAGCTGAGTCGGCGAACCGACGAATCTGACCTTTCGACGATCGAGCACGATCACGGTGTCGCAATGCGTCACCTCGTCGGTGAGATGGGTCGACAGCACGACGGTCGAGCGATTTCTCCGCTCGGCGATCACCTCTCGCAGGCGGAAACGCTCGTCGGGGTCCAGCCCAGCGGCCGGCTCGTCGAGCACCAGGAGCGACGGAGCCGCAAGCAAAGCCTGGGCCAACCCGATCCGTTGCCGCATGCCCCCGGAGAGGTCGGCGAGCGAGTCGCCAACACGGTCCGCAAGACCGACACGATCCAACGCGTCGTAGATCATGTGTCGTCGAGTTCGCTCGTCGCCACACTCCTTCAGCACCGCCAGGTAGTCGAGGGTGTCGAAGACTCGACTCGTCCCGACGAGGCCGTGTTGCTGCGGCAGATAGCCCAGCCGCCTGCGAATCTCGATTCGATCGGACTCGTGGATCGGATCGAGACCATCGATCAGCAGCGAACCAGCGTCGGGGACGAGCACGGTGGCGAGACACCGGAGCAGGGTCGACTTGCCGGCGCCGTTGGGCCCGAGCACCGCGGTCAGGCCACCCTGGATCGAGAGATCCACGCCGTCGAGCACAGGGTCGGCGCCGAACGACTTCTGAATACCGAATGCGAGGACCGAGCTGCTCATGCTGCGTCCCGCAGGAGATCGAAACGTTCTCGATGGCGCCGGACGGCAGCGAGACCGAGAAGCACCAGAATCAACGCAATCATCTGTGTTCCGGGGCCGAAGGCATCGAGCCGATCGTCGAACTGTCTGCTCGTGACCAGCATGATGCCGACCCACCCGAGCGAGCCCGTCCACGCCGCACGACGAGGTCCCATCACGGCCATCAGCCCGAGCACGACCGATGTCAGACCGAGCGACGGAAGCAACCAACTGATCGCAACCAGCGCCGGCACCGGCATCAGGAGCGAGACACCTCCGAGCACGAGTGTCGTGACGGCCTGCACGGTCGCGGCCCTGACCAACAGGAGTCGCAACCCCTTGCTCGGCGTTGCGAGTTCGATCTCGCGGGCGGGGTCGTTGGACGGGCTGTAGGCCATGGCGATTCCGGCGACCGGTACGAGCGGGGCCAGGAGCGCCACGTTGAAGAAGGCATCACGAGGCTGGGCATCGCCGAGGGCGATCAGCCCGATCGTGGCCACCACGAACAGCGCAACGAACCACGATCGGCGGAGCGCCGGTGTCGCCGCCATCATTCTCGTGACTTCCGACGGTAGGCCGCAGGCTCGCAACGAGCGTTCGACCACACCTGGGGTCGGGGCATCGAGTTCGATGCGGATCGCCCGCCAGTTGGCGTCGATCCGAGTCTGATCGATCGGTGTCATGCCAGATACTCCTTCATGGTCGATCGAGCTCGTTGCAGACGTGTCTTCACGGTTCCCTGAGGAATGCCGAGCACGGCCGCTGCCTCTTTCGTCGTCAGGCCGTCGATCGCGGTCAGCACGAGGACGGCTCGCAGATCGGGGGCCAACCGTTCGACCGCCGGCCCGAGTGCTCCGTGCAGCCCGTTGTCGAGGAACGCATCTTCGAAACCGACGACCCCGTCGATCACCGCATCCGGCGGCACCGGGACCGGGCACTTCTTTCTCAACTGGTCGACGAGACGACGAACGGCGATCCCCCACAACCAGGCTCCGACTTCCCCGTCACCGCGGTATCGCTTCGCCGATTTCCAGACGGCGACGAACGTGTCCTGGAGTGCCATGTCGACGAGATCAGGGTCACCACAGCGGCTCTGGAGCCGTTGGAGCAGCCAGACGGCGTGTCGGCGATACAGCTGTTCGAGCGCGCTTCGGTCGCCTCGGGCGATCCGAGCGACCAGCGCTGCATCTTCCCCTCGTTCGACGACCATCACCTCTCCTGTCGGCCGGCGACCCGGAATCGGTTCATTTCGGTTCCAAGTTTTTCTCCGACCGGGTGGTCTCACCCAGTGATGAACCGCAACCGGGTCTCGGCACGACAACCACCACATGACCATGATCACCACAGGCACCCCGACCACAGGCACCCCAGATTGGAGCCCACCCGACGAAGCCGAACGCGTCTGGGTCGGGCGCGAACGATTCCTCCGCCTCGGACTCGTCATCGTCGCCGCCGCAATCGCCGCCGGCGGACTGCTCATGGACTGGTCCGGTCTCGGAGCCGCCGTCGCACTGTTCGTCCTCGTGGTCCCGTTCGAGAAACTCTTCCCCCGGCACGTGGGGCAGAAAGTCCGTCGCCCGCAGGTCGGAACCGACGTCGGCTATGCGCTGGCGAGCCCACTGCTCGGTGCCGTCGGGATCGCCGTTGCCGTCGTCGTCGGGGTGGCCACCTTCGCCTGGCTCCCGGGCCTGGCGATCCGGCCACTTGTCGGCATGCTCCCGGGTTCGGTCCGACCGTTCGTGGGGATCGCACTCTTCGACCTTGCGATCTACTGGGTCCACCGATGGTCACACGAGGTTCCGCTGCTGTGGCGGTTCCATGCGATCCATCACTCGACCGAACACCTCGACTGGATCAGCGGACTCCGGAGTCACCCGCTCGACGGGGCAATCGTCGCACCGCCGTTCTTCTTCCTCATCGCTGCGGGCTTCGATGCAGAGTTCACCGGCGCCCTGGCCGTTGCCCAGGCCGTGACGGGTCTCTTCCTTCACGCCAACGTCCGCTGGCGGCTCCGCCCATTGCACAAAATCGTGATCACACCCGAGTTCCATCACTGGCACCACACCAACGATCCCAAGGCGATCCACAGCAACTACTCGGTGTTTCTCCCCGCCTGGGACCTGGTCTTCGGCACCTATTTCATGCCTGCCGATCGTCGCCCCGACACCTACGGAGTCGACGAGTACATCCCGAGTGGGATGGTCCCCCAACTACTCCACCCGTTTCGCGGCATGGGCAGCCCACTCCACCACATCCGACACCCTCTCGCTGCATGCCGGATCGGTGGAGGGCTCGCCCTCGCCATCATGCGTGGCGTGGTGGTGTCGACCAGGCGATCGACCCGGGTCCATCAGGGCTGAGCGATCGCCGCTCAGGCACCGATGGCCGGCGGCAGTAACCCGACCATCGACTCCCACGCATCGATCTCGCACCCGTTGACTCGGGTGATGGTGGCGTCGACGTCTTCGCCGTCGATCTGGCCGACGATGTGCGCTTCGTCGGGTCCACCGTAGATCTCGGTACACATCTGGTCGGCGGGGATGCCGTCGATCAGTCGACTCCGAACAGCAGCATCGGCGAGCAGATCACACGCCTGCTGTCCGTTCACACCATCGACTGCCGGCGTGACCGGGAAGGTGTCGCCCATGCAACCGACGGTGTAGACGATCGGCTCGATGTCGGGATGCGTCACCGTGATCTCGACCGTACCGATGGCCCCGGTCCCGCCGCCCAGTGGTGCGTCGTCAACCGGCTCCCCGACATCGGATCCCCCATCGGACACAGCACCGTCGGCGGCGACATCGTCGCCATCACTGCCACAGGCAGCGAAGGTGAGCGACAGGAGAAACGGGAAAACGATCAGGCGGAGTTTCACGGGGTACCTCTCTTGTTCGTCGATCCGGCCGGTTGTGTTCGGCCGGTTGTGTTCGGTCGGTTGTGTCAGCTCTCTGACGTCCTCGGCATCGAGCTGGTTCCCCAGGATGGAGATTTTCCGACCACTTCGCGCCCGGCGTGTCGTGCACAATGGAGCATGGGCAAGAAGAAGAACCGGTTGCAGTCGTTCGGCACCGGCAAGATCGTCGTGTCTGCCGTCGAGCGTGCAGTCGAGAACCGCTGGGACCAGGCGGTCGACCGAGCTGCCGACACGAGCGGCGACGAATCCGAGCGTGTCGCCCAGATCGAACGAACCTTTCTGCGTGAGCTCATCACGCTCGGCGCAGCCTCCGGTGGAACCGCCGCCATGCCCGGGGTGGGCACGATGACTGCGGTCGGGCTGACCGCCGGCGAAGTCGCCTGGACCGCCACCCGCACCACCGACATGATCCTCGCCGTCGCCGCCATCCACGGTCACACCGATGCCCCGGTCGAAGTGCGCAAGAGCTGGGTGCTCGCGCTGCTTGCCTTCGACGACGACGCCGCCGACGGACTGGCCAAGACCATCGCCGAATACGGGGGCACCGTCACCGTCTCCCGTACCTTGTCGCTCGAGATGCTCGAGCGGGCCAACGGCCGGGTGGGACGCACACTGATTGCTCGGTACGGGGCGAAACGGAGCGCCCTACTGATCGGCAAGGTTCTTCCGTTCGGCATCGGGGCCGTCGTCGGCGGTACCGCCAACCATTTCCTCGTGCGGAGCACGATTCGTCGTGCCGACGGATTCTTCGCCGAGATCGCCGGGTGGAAGAAGATTCCGCCACCCACGCCGAACTCGCGAAGATCTTCGACGTGACGGTAAGGAAATCGATCGTGCCGGACAGGTATGGGCCGTGTCCGTCGTTTCGCCATCGCATGAGCTCCGTGCCCTCAGCCCGTCGGCGATGAACGACCCCGGTCGGGCTGATGACTTTCGTGCCGATGCCTTTCGGAAGCTGTTCGAGGCCAACCACGGCGACATCGCTGCGTACTGTCAGCGCCGCGCCTCTGCCGCCACGGCCAACGACGCCGTCAGCGAGACCTTTCTCATCGCATGGCGACGGTTCGACGACATCCCCGCCGGACCCGAAGCCCGGCTCTGGCTGTTCGGCGTCGCCCGTCGAACGCTCGCCAACCTCCGACGCAGCGACCACCGCCAAACCGAACTCCGACGACGCATCACCACCGACGCCGGCGGTTCGCCGACGACCATCGCCGATCCGTCCGATGAGGTCGTCGGGAATCCCTCGCGGATTCTCGACGCGCTGGCCACGCTCGATCCCGATGATCAGGAAGCCCTCGCCCTGGTGACATGGGAAGGGCTCTCCCACGCCGAGGCCGGCCTCGTACTCGGCTGCTCGGCCAACGCCTTCGGCGTCCGAATCCACCGTGCCCGTCGCCGACTCGCCGACGCTCTCACGAAAGACCACTCATGACCGACCACGCCGACGACCCACTGTTCGATGCCCTTCGGGCCGCAAACCCGGTACCCACCCCACCCCAGCCATCGGCCGCCGCCGACCAACTTCTCCAGGAGATCCTCATGTCCGATCCCACGTCCCCATCCGAGATCCGCACCCAAACCTTCGGCGCTCCCGAGTCCCGAGGCTTCGGCCCGGCTCCCACGAAAGACGAACTCACACCACGCCGTCATCGCACTCGACGGTTTGCCCTCACGGGTGCAGCAGCGGCAACCGCCGCAGTCGTCGGATTCGGTGCCGTTGCACTTGCTCCCGGTTCGAGCACCCCGGCGCAGGCCGCCATGGTGTCGGCTGCCGAAGACACCGAAGCCGTCCGAACGGGTACGGCGATCGTCACCGTCGACACCTCGGTCGACGAACGGCTCGACGAACTGGTGCTCGTCACGGTATTCGACGGCTCCGACCTGTCGGCGACGCTCGAGACCGGGAGTCTCGGGTTCGACTTCGGCGGTGATCCCGAGGTCCGACTGGTCGACGGGGTGATCTATCTGAGCATCGCCGACGGTGAGTGGTTCTCGGTCGAAGATCCCCGCATCACCGACTTGGTGGCCACAAGTGGGCTGCCGGTCGACATTCGCAACGACCTGTCCCGAGGAATCGTCGAACTCGTGAAGACGGCATCCGACGTCGAGGAGCTGGAGCCCGGCCACTTCACCGCCACCGTCTCGGTCGACGAGATCCGCCGCATCGCCGAGAACTACCCCACCCTCGGGCTCTACAGCGACCGTGTCTTGAACGACAGCGCCATCAACGAAAAGGTCCTGGACGACAGCGACCTCCCGGCCGATATCGGAGAGCACCGAGTCGCCATCGACCTCGTGCTCGACGAGGCCGGCCTCATCGACGTCGTCACCATCGGCACCTCGGCCATCGATCCCGACACCGCCGAGACCGTCGACGGTTCGATTCGTATCGATCTCAACGACCTCGGTACCCCGCAGACCATCGAGGCCCCGGCCGACGCCACGCCGATGGACCTCGCCGCCATGTTGGGCAGCGACTGACCCCGACTCGCCCTAGGGTCTCGTCCATGCCGCGCTTCGATGCTCTTGGAATCACCGTGTCCGACATGGGCGAGTCCGCCGCCTTCTATCGCCTCCTCGGGTTCGAGATTCCCGAGGAAGCAGAGGGGCACGTGGAGGCACCACTGTCCCGAGGGCTTCGGCTCATGCTCGACACCGAGGCGATCGTGCAGTCGTTCTCCGATTGGACGCCGCCCACCGGTGGCAGCCCACGAATGACCATCGCACTGCTGTGCGACTCGGTCGACGAGGTCGATGCGTCTCATGGCGCGATCGTCGCTGCCGGGCACCGGTCGAAGGTCGAGCCGTTCGATGCACCGTGGGGTCAGCGATACGCCACGGTGCTCGATCCCGACGGCAATCCGATCGATCTCTTCGCTTCGCTCGACTGACGCCGGGGCGCCTCGCGATGCCCGAGCCATGTCAGCGCCGGTGGCCTGCCCATTCCATGAACCGGTCACGGGGCCAGGTGTTGACCACGAGTTCGCGGGGAGCCCAGCCTCGCTGGGCGGTCAACACGCCGTACTCCATCCGACCCAGTTCCGACGTGTGGTGTGAGTCGGTGTTGATCACGAGCTTCACGCCTCGATCGACTGCCTTGCGAACCACATCGGACGCTGCGTCGAGCCGTTGGAGCGCCCCGTTGACCTCGAGCGCCACGTCGAAGTGGGCGAGCGCCTCGAGCACGATGTCGACCTCGATCTCGATGCCCGGACGCCGGCCGATGTATCGACCGGTCAGATGGCCGATCGAGTTCACGGTCGGGTCGGCGATCGCGGCGACGAGGCGCTCGGTCTGGGTCTTCGGGTCTTGATCGAAGTGTGAGTGCACCGAGGCCACGGTGTAGTCGAACAGGGCACGGAATTCAGGGGTGTAGTCGAGTCCACCCGACGGTCCGATGTTGAGCTCGCAACCGTAGAGGAGCGTCATGTTCGGGTAGTCGGCCTGGAGCGCCCGGATGTGCTCGCGGTGCTCGAGCATCTGCTCCTGGTTCGAGCCGTTGATCGCCAGGTCTTCGCCATGATCGGTGATCGCCAGATACTCGTACCCGTGCCCGGCGGCCTGGGCCACCATGTCGGCCAGCGACGAGCGGCCATCGCCCGATCGGTCGGTGTGATAGTGCAGATCACCCCGCATGTCGGCAAGAGTCACGAGTTCGGGCAGCGCGCCCTTCACCGCGGCCTCGACCTCGCCGGTGGCTTCACGCATGGGCGGCGGAACGAACTCGAGACCCAACGACGAATAGATCTCGGCTTCGGTGGTGCGAGCGACGACGGTGTCGCTCGCCTTCTTCGTGTGCTTTCCCTCCTCATCGAGCTCGGCTTCGAAGAGCCCGTATTCGTTGAGCACGAGTCCCTGATCCATCGCTCGCTGGCGAAGCTCGATGTTGTGGGCCTTCGAGCCGGTGAAATACAGTGTGGTGGCGCCGAACTGTTCGGGCTCGACCACGCGCACGTCGACCTGGAGGCCGGCCACGGTGAGGAACGAGGTCTTGGTGTCGCCGCTCACCACGATGTCGTGGACGTCGGGGTGGTTCCGCACTCGTTCCATGACGACGAGCGGATCGGTGGACGCCACGGTGATGTCGACGTCGCCGATGGTCTCGGAGAACCGACGAAGGCTGCCACAGAACGCGATGTCGGTGACCGAGTCGAGTTCGCCGAGTTCGGCGACCAGACGATCGGCGAGCGGCAGCGCCTCGGCGATCGGCGTCCGCCGGTCCTTGCCCGACATGCCCAGCCGCTCGATCGCCTTCGCGATCTTGGCCTCGCTCGTCGCTCCCAGTCCCGGAACGGTGCGAAGCGTCTCGTCGGCGATGGCGGCCTTCAACCCGTCGAGATCATCGATCCCGAGATGGGACCGGATCTGTTGGAGCGTCTTCGGACCGAGCCCCGGGATCTTGCTGAGCCGCACGACCTCGGCCGGGAACTCGTCTCGCAGCGTCTCGAGCTTGGCGACCGAGCCGGTGTCGATGAACTCTCGGATCTTGGCGGCGGTCGACTTTCCGATGCCCTTCAGCTTCGCCAATTGGGTGGCGGACATGTCGGCGAGCGTTCCCGACTCCGACTCGACCGCTCGCATCGCGTTCTCGTAGGCACGAACCTTGAACGACTGGGGCGACCCCTCGGCGAGCGTTGTCAGCTCGGCCAGTTCCCCGAGCATCGCCGCGATCGAACGGTTGCCGACGGTTCGATCGGTCGAACGTTGGTCGGTCGGGCGTTCGTCGACCGGGTCGTGGTCCTCACACATCAGACGAGGCGGGACTTGACGAGATCGGCAACGGCTCGGCCGTCGGCCCGACCGGCGACCACGGCGTTGACGGCCTTCATGGCCTTACCCATGTCGGCCTTGCTCGAGAAGCCGTTGGCAGCCAGTGTCTCGTCGACCAGGGCTTCGAGCTCGGCCTCGGACAAACCTTTGGGGAGGTAGCGCTCGAGAATCTCGGCTTCGGCTCGCTCGTCGGCTGCCTTCTCCGGTCGATCGCCTTCGTCGAAGGCCTCGGCGGCCTCGATGCGCCGCTTGAGCTGGGCGGCGATCACCTTGGTGACCCCGGCATCGTCGAGCTTGCTCGCCTCCTTGCCGGACACTTCCTTTTCCTGGACGGCGGCGATCACCGAACGGAGTGTCCGCAGCATGAGAGCATCGCGGGCCTTCATGGCCGTGGTCAGATCTTCTCGAATGGTCTCGATCAACATGGGGGCTCTCCTCGTCGTCGTCGACACGTGAATCGGTGGCCACATGCAACTCCGCCATGATGGCACGTCGACGAGCGGATTCAGGTGCCGGACACGACCCCGCTCGGTTCACCGGGACCGGTACCGTTGGTGAATGGCGTTCGATCTGGGAACCGACTCCGACGACGGAACCGATCGGACCGCCCTGTTCCGTCAGGTGGGCTTCGTCGTCGGGCTCGTCGCGTTCATGTGGCTGATCGAGTTCGTCGACACCTTCGCACTCGGCGATCGGCTCCAACGCAATGGCATCGTCCCCCGAACGGCGAGCGGTCTCGACGGCATCCTGTGGGCACCGTTTCTCCACAGCGATTGGCGCCACATCTTCTCCAACAGTGCGCCGTTCCTGTTCCTCAGCGCCCTCGTGGCGATCCGTGGATTCCGGTACTGGCTCGGCGTGACCTTCGCCGCCTACCTGATGGGCGGCACCCTCACCTGGATCTTCGCCGGAACCGGCAACCACATCGGAGCCAGTGGCGTGGTGTTCGGGTACCTCGGTGCCCTCATCGGCGCCGCGGTCTTCGAGCGAAGCATCCGGGCTGCGGCGCCGGCCGCCGTCGCCCTGTTCCTCTACTACGCGATGCTCGTCGGCCTGGTGCCCCAACAGGGCATCTCGTGGGAAGGTCACCTGGCAGGATTCGTCAGCGGTGTGATCGTCTCGCGACTGATGTCCGAGCCACGGCCCACCCCTGAGATCGAAGACGAGCCGCCGATCACCGGCGACGAATACTGGCTCGAATGATCCGCCTGGCGTGGTTCGTGCTCGGCTGGTCGCTCGTGGCGATCGGCGGTATCGGTGTCATCGTTCCCGGTCTTCCCAGTACCGGTTTCTTCATCATGGCTGCCGGATGTTTCTCCAGGTGCAGTCCTCGGTTCGAACAGTGGATCCTCGACCTTCCCGGTGTCGGCCCGCTCGTTCGTGACTACCGGGCTGGCCTGGGCATGCCGAAGCGGGCCAAGATCCAGGCCAACATCATGATGTGGGTCGCCATCGGCATCAGTGCCGGTTTCGTGGTCGACATCGGGCTGGTTCGCCTGTTGATCGTGGCACTCGGACTCATCGGGAGCTATTGGATCATCGTGCGAACCCCGACGAAAGGACCTGCACCATGGACCTCGGCCTGAAGCACCGCACCGCACTCGTCACCGGAAGCCACCGGGGAACGGGAGCGGCGACGGCACGATTCCTCGCGGCCGAGGGTGCGTCGGTGATCGTCCACGGCCTCGAGCCCGGACAGCCCGACGCGGTGGTCGAATCGATCACGTCGGCCGGGGGGCGGGCCCGAGGCGTGGTCGCCGACCTTCTCGACGACGACGCGGTCACCTCGATGGCCGCCGACATCGGCGACGACATCGACATCGTGGTGTGCAACTACGGCGTCGCCGCGGGGGGCCGCTGGTCGACAGCCGACGATCACGACTGGCTCGAGGCCTACGAACGCAACGTGATGACCGCCGTTCGGGTGATCCGGGCGTTCCGGCCGATCCTGGTCGATCGTGGCTGGGGACGCATCGTGCTGCTCGGGACCATCGGTTCGGTCCGACCGGCGAAGGTA
>RCMY010000918.1_pt1 | contig 28213 bp, 27 predicted proteins | sample 2041341 | NCBI WGS metagenome assembly RCMY01 (sample SAMN09708234, study PRJNA481090) | Marine sediment metagenome, whole genome shotgun sequencing project.
GCGCTGTTTGTCGTCATTCTTTGGATGGCGTCAAAAAGTCGCTGTATCTTGACCCCGACTTTGTTGCTTGACGAGAACAGCCGCGGCAGCGTTGCCATCCCCAGGGATGAGATTGTTGGATCGTTCGCGGGACGATTGGGGATAGGGCTCTCTCGGCTCTCTGGTGTTGCTGTGGATTTGCGGGACGGCCGGCGGCAGTCGTTGCATAGCGGTCGAGGTATCTCGAATTCTGTTGCCGAAGAGTGGGCGCGAGAGATTGGCGCTTGGTTGAAGGAGCCTGAGGCCTAACGAGAAAGGAGTCGTGGCTGACCCAACCATCCCTGTCAAGGACTCATCGGTGTCGATGGGAAGTGAACCATCTTGGTTCAACCATCGATGATGGATGCCATGGATCAGCTCGCACCGCGGTTGCTGGCACTATGACGCAAGCGCTCACAAATCGTCTATCCCAGGTCTGAATGAAGTCTCCGCTGGCTGGTGGTCGCTCCGGGCCATGAGGACGTCTGGTATGACGAGAGCCTGCTCGACATCTAAGCCGCCCGGTCGGGAACCATCTGACCTGGACTTGGGAAGTATCCCGGGAAGTGTTTTGTGAGACGTTGCATGGCACCGTTGTCGCTGGGCGATCATAATTGGCTAGTCATCATGATTCGGCGCAGCTCGGTCGGGTCGGCGTTGATCAAATACGAGCCGATTGTTTCTACATCCTGCGTTGGGCTCTTGGGGACGGTTGCCGGGTACAGGGACATGATGCGTCTGGCTGCTGGCGGTACTTTCGAGAGCGGCCTCTACCGGATGCACTCGGCCGCCAGTTCGCCACCGACTTTGGTCGCGTTATCGAGCGCGAGCCTTTGGTAATGATGCTTGAGCCGGGAACCGGCGAGGCTCTCGAGATCCCTACGAGTTTCGTGGCGTTCCACAATGAGGAGCTCGTTGACTACCGCGATGCGGCGCTGGCGAGCGAGTTCTTCTGTCGTTGGTCCAGCGCTCAGCTGGAGAAACTACCCCTCGACCATTCGAACTGCGTCGGCTATCGGACGCCGCTGTTCCTGGGTGGCAGCGATACCCTCGACGATCTTGAGGTCGTCGACTTCGATGCTACTGGACCTGACGGGACATATTCGCGTCCAAGTTAGAGACCTTCCAGCTGGCTCACCGATTCAGGGCATCTCGATCTTGGATTGAGCAGCCCAAGTGCGAGCATTTCTTTCGCAGTCAGGTTTGGACGGGTAATGACGTGGAGATCGCTTCGCTGTTCGATGGACGTTGTCAACCGCCGATGAGTCTGCGCCACCAGGTGCGCTCGTCGACCGGTCGCGAGGCCTTTACCGGTTCAGTGACTTTTCGAGTCGGCGGGTCGAACAAGGCAGCCGATTCCTGGAACTGGCTTCAGCGATAGTCGCAAGCCGGACCTCGTCGGCGCCCGGACAACCGGCGTGTTCAACAGTATTCTCAACAACACCTGAGGAGCCGTTGTGCAACCAATGAATCGACTAACTGCTAGTTCCGGCTTCGTAGCCGTCCTTTTCCTTGCCAGCTGTGGAGGATCTCCGAGCGAAACCGAAGCCAGTAGAGAGCCGGTGGCGCAAGCAGCCACCTCACTGGTCACCGAATCGACAACACTCACTGACCCTCAAGACATCTCCGATGACGAAGTGGGACAAAGCCGCTCTGCGGCAAACGAGATTCTCCGCGCAGGGATCTGGCCGACCGGCCAGCAGGTTTCAATTGAGTTTTCGTCGACCCTGCTCTTGCGAGAAGATGGCAGCTTGGTCGCGTGTACCGAGATCCAAGAGAGCTCACCGCCCAGTTGTCAAGGGCCGACCCTCGCCACAGACCTTGCATCCCTCGGGCTCACTGCGGAAGATTTTTACGTTGATAGCGCCGGCGTCGGTCTCAGCATCGAAATGGTGCCGTTCGCTGGGCTGCTGGATATGGACACGAATACCGTGTCCGAGGTGCAGACGGTGGATTCCTTTGTTGGGGGCGGAGACCGAATGCCTGTCGGACTCGACCTGACGACGGAAACGTCGTCGGCCGCGGCTCTGCTGGGGTTGGCGGTTGCGTTGGCTGAAGACGATCTGGTTCATGCGGCAGTAGGAGAGTTTGGCGACGGGCGGCCCTATTTGGCTGTGGTTGCGATGAGCGAACCGCAGGTTGCGGCCATGGATGATCTGGCAACACGCCTTGGCCTTTCGTTCGACTTGGTATTTCTCGCTACCACTCCGTAGTGACAAAGAGTTTTCGCGGTGTGATGGTTGTCGTGGTGGCGGTCTTCGTGATGGATTCGCTGTAATCATCGGTGTGTTGTCGGTCAGCACAGCGGTTGGTTCTAGTCAGTCGAACCTGTCATGTGAGCGGTACTGAAGATGCCTAGCGACGTGTAACGTTCGCGGATGCCAGTCCTCTTACCCCGTTTCGAAGGCGACAGCCAGAAGACCAAGCTGACGTTGCAACTCGCGGGCAGATGGGAGCATAGGGTGGTCGAGAAGCTGATCAACTACGCCACCACTGACGGTGCCGATGCCAATTCGCAAGCGTCCGTCAAGCTGTATGGCGATACGCGACATGAGCGCCACACCCCAGCGAAAGTGCTCGAACTTCTCAGTACGGCCCCAATCGAGACGCTAAGTATCGGCTCGGAAGTATCGGTCAAAATCCGGATCTCACCACCGCTCAGCGATGAGCCGGGGGCCAATACCGTGACAGAACCGGTGAACGTCGCGGGAATCGAGGTTGTCAAACGCGCCGCGACGACAGAAGACCATCTTCTGTTCTGGGACATGTACCGGAACGTGATTGAGGCGATGACTGAACGGCACACTGGTGGGGTGTCGTTCTTCACGTCGAAGATCCGTTCGGAGCGGTGCGAGGTGCGCCTCGCAGGGTGCGCGGCACCCACAGACCTTTTCGGTGAGCCGGTCGCCCCCGAGGTCACGCACTATGGGCAGATGGTCGTGCTGTCGCCAAACAGTGTCATGACTCTCGGCGGTGCAGAGCATGTCCGTCAACAGGCGCCGGTCCACGCCGTCGAAAACGTCACTGGCGGCATGTTCGATGGCGGCCTGTTCTGTCTATTGTCAGATACCCCAACAATTGATCCGGACGTACTCAGGCCATGGCGCGCGTTCCTCAAACCGGTGCTACCCACGTTCACCCGAACGTTGGAACCCGGCGCCTTCGAAGCGAATAGGCGAACGCTGGAAACGGTCGGACACATGGTCGGCCCTGACGTTGTCTCTGAGGACTTCGAAGACCCCGCGTTTCTCGAGAACCTGGCACAAGTTGAGGTTTCGCGTCACCGGAGCGTCACAGAGGCGGAGGCGATACGGGCCGACCCTGACAGAGCGACACGGCAACGTTGGAGAGGCCAATACTCGACTCAATCGCCGGATTCAGATCGCCTTCTTGTACGTGTCCCCATCCCCGACGAATCGTCCCAGACCGCTGAGTACCTGTATTGGCTGATGAACCGGAACGAGGCAGTGCCATTCCTGCACGTCGACTATCACCCGCGCAGAAGCGGCCCGTGGACCGTAACGCTCTTCTGTTCGCGCGACGAGACGTATGAGGTGAAGGGGCCGGGACGGCGGCGGCGCTTGACCAAGGGTCGGCCAATTAGCGAACTGATTGATCGAAATCCTGAGTTGTTCCCTGGCAGGCAGTTGTTTGACGAAGCGGAGTGGGGCGAATCGCGGTCGGCTCATATCAACTTGTTTCAGATATTGGGTTGGCCGATTGGGTCCGCTTTCGGTGCGGGATTCAGCGGAGGCTTGGCGGCCGGGTATTTGGTCGCGGAGTTGCCAGCAGTTGAACGAGAAGGGGCGGCAGCGATTCCGGCAAACCCGCTGCCAGAGGTCACCGGGTACCTCGTCCACAGCGATGATGGCGTGGCGTCAGATCTCTCAGAGTGGTATCTGACCGAAGATGAGAACCTGACTACATCACCTTTGATGGGTCTCGTGTCACTGGTGAGTCTTTGTGGCGATATTTGAAGATGCTGATTGATCACTCCGAGGTCCCGGACTGATCTGTGCTGCAACTTCCGGGTTCCAGGAGGCCGCGCGTCTTTCCCGGTGTCGGGTGCCAACTCACGTAGCGACGGCTGTGTTGTGCCTGTGGCACTATGCTCCTGAAATGGCTTTCACCCGGATATCTGTCGATCCGACCAAAATGGGCGGAGCACCGTGTATCAGGGACCTACGTTTCCCGGTGGCATCTGTGGTTGCGATGGTCGCTGACGGAATGTCGAGCGACGAGATAATCGGTGAGCACCCAGATCTTGAGCCAGCAGACATCGCTGAGGCGCTTCGCTATGCGGCGCTGGCTGTTCAGGAGCGCCAACTTCCTTTGCTTTCCGCGTGAGATTTTTGCTCGACCAGAACCAATCACCTCTGCTCGCGGAGTTGCTAACCGAGGCTAGTCACACAGCGGAGCACGTTCGGGATCTGGGGCTTAGTGAAGCGAGCGATGCTGTAGTTCTGGAGCGAGCACGTTTGCTCGGCGCGGTACTTGTCTCGGCAGACACAGATTTCGGTGAGTTGTTGGCTTTCACGAATGCCGCGGGTCCCTCGGTGTTGCTTCTTCGTCGTCAACAGGGTCGTCGTGTGCGTGAAGTCGCCGCATTGATCCTCGCAAACCTGCCCGTTTTTGTCGCTGACCTCGAGTCGGGTGCGGTCGTTGTACTTGACGAGGATCGCGTGCGTGTGAGGAGTCTTCCGTTTCGCCCTGCGGAATGAGTGACGTCTGCGCTGCCGAACGAATGAGTGGCTTGGCGTTGAGATCTTCCCTCAGCTCGTGGGGCCCGAGCGGTTGTTGAGTCTGGGTCAAATCTGCAGACGCTCCGTCTCTCGGTCAGTGATAGTAGACATGTCTACTATGCGGCCGGAATGGGTCGGGATTCTCGGACAGTAACTCGGGATATTCGGTACTCAGCGGACTGTGTCGGACTGGTTGGACGGATCCCATTACGTTGCCAAGGTGAGGGTCGCCAGTTCAAATCTGGTCGTCCGCTCCATAGAACACCTAGTCAGAGGCCCACGCTGTGGGTCTCTGACTCGTTTTCGGGCGCCATGTCTACTATCTCGGTCTACTATCGCGCCAGCGCATACAGCGCCAAGTCTCCTATGGGGTCGGGTTGCTGCGCCCGGACGGCTGCCCCGAAGTAACGTCGAGCATGGCCAACTATGACGTTCTCATTCGCGGCGGATTAATCGTCGATGGCACCGGTTCACCGGGCGTCGTCACTGACCTGGCGATAGCAGGAGGCCAGATCGCTGCAATCGGCAACCTCGCTGGAGCCGTCGCGGCCGAGGTGATCGACGCATCGGGGAAGGTGGTCGCTCCCGGGTTCATCGACATTCACACCCATAGCGACATGGCGCACCTCATCGATCCGCGGGCCGAAAGCCAGATTCGTCAGGGGGTAACCACTGAGACGATTGGCCAGTGTGGGATCAGCTTTGCACCCTGTGCGCCGGAAAGCCGCAGCGACCTCTTCGCTGCATACGGCACGCCCGAGTTCGGCGACTGGCTCAGCTACGCCGAGTTCTTGTCCGTGATGGACGAAGCCAATATCGCACCAAACGTGGTCGGCATGGTCGGGCACGGTGCGCTTCGAACCGCAGTGATGGGGCCGAGCGCACCACGGCCAGCACGTGACGACGAGGTTGCCGACATGGTGCGGCTCCTGCGTACTTCGCTTGATGACGGCGCGTTTGGGTTCACGACGGGCCTCGAGTATCACCCAGGCAAGACGGCTGCGTTTGATGAACTGGTGGCGTTGTGTTCGGCCACCGCCGACGTCGATGCGATGTACGCCACACATTCACGCAATCGCGACCGTCGCTACTTCGTCGGGTTCGGCGAAGCGCTCGACGTCGCCCGCAACACCGGCGTCCGGCTGCAGATCTCGCACATCAACCCCAAGTACGGCCGCCCCGAGCACGCCATGAGGAACACGCTCCAAATGATCGAATGGAGCCGGGAAGAGGGCATCGACGTCGCAATGGACATGATGCCGACCAATTGGAATCACACCTCCGCGGTCGCAATGCTGCCGGCGTGGGCGTTCGCGTTGCCGACCGACGAGCTCCTCGCTCTACTCGACACGATGGAGGGGCGCAGACGTCTTCGCGACAACCCGCTGCCGATGTGGCAACTCGTTGCCGAGGAGCGCTGGGACCGGATCCGTCTACTGAGCGCAACCAACGCCGACGAAGTTGGGCAGACAATCGAGGCTCTGACTGCTTCGCGCGAAACTGCCAGCGGATGGGACACGCTGTTCGACGTGCTTCTCGATGCTGGTCCTCGGCTGAAAGGTGTGATGCTGACCAGCGACGCCTTCGCCGAAGAGGACAACCGGATGGTCCTTGCGCATCCCCTGTGTGGTGTCGAGTCCGACACCATGGCTCTAGCCACCGATGGGCCGCTGCAAGGCCGACTGATGGGTCTCGAGGGTTTCAGTTGGGTTGCGAAGTTCTTGGGGCACTACGTGCGCGACGAGGGCATTCTCGACCTGGCAGAAGGGGTACGACGACTGACGGGTCTGCCCGCTGAGCGAATTGGCCTGACCGATCGTGGCTACCTACGAGTCGGATTGGCGGCCGATGTCGTCGTGTTCGATCTGGCGGCGATGCGTGCCCGTTCGTCGTTCGCCGAGCCAGCGGTGTACTCGGAAGGCGTCGACTATGTGCTGGTCAACGGGGTGGCGGCGTTCAGCGCCGGCGAACGAACCACAAACCACGCAGGCAAGGTTCTTCGCCGAGCCAGCTGATCGTGAGCTGTACCCATCGAGCTTTCCCAGCAGTAATGTGACCTAGTGCCGTTGCGCATTTCTGCGGGGTTATTGACAGTGACCTTGTCATGTCCCGATCGAGCAAAGAAGAAGCCATGATCGCAGCAGCACCGTCACCGACCTCGCGAGCTCAGAATGCAGCGAGTCGCCCAACGCTTATTCAGGGTGGAATGGGGGTGGCGGTGTCGGATTGGCGTTTGGCTAAGGCCGTCGGCGAGACCGGGCAGATGGGCGTGGTGTCTGGCACCGCGCTCGACACTGTCCTGGTCAGGCGACTGCAGTCGGGAGACGATGGCGGACACATGCGCCGGGCATTGGCTGCGCTTCCGTTGCCAGGTTCTAGGGACCGAATCCTCGACCGGTATTTCATCGAGGGAGGCAAGGCGGCGGACATTCCGTTCGCCAAGGTGTCGATGAAGCGAGACCAACCGTCCCGCCGAGTGGCCGAACTACTCATTGCTGCCAATTTCGTCGAGGTATTCCTGGCCAAGGAAGGCCACGACGGGCCGATCGGCATCAATTTCCTTGAGAAGGTCCAGGCCCCAACCCTGACGTCGCTCTACGGCGCCATGCTCGCTGGTGTCGACTATGTCCTCATGGGGGCCGGCATCCCCAAGTCCATCCCGAGCATCCTGGACCGGCTGGCGGTTGGTCACCACGTCGACCTGAGGCTCGATGTGAAGGGCGCATTGCCGACCGATGACTTTCGGTCGACGCTCGACCCGGCCGACTTTTTCGAAAGTGACCCACCTCTCCTACACCGACCTAAATTTCTGGCGATTGTCTCATCGCACACGCTCGCCACCATGCTTGCTCGCAAGGTCGAGGTTCCTGTCGATGGCTTTATCGTCGAGGCGCCAATTGCTGGTGGGCACAATGCTCCGCCCCGTGGCAAAATGCAGCTTGATGAGGAAGGTCAGCCGATCTACGGCGACCGCGACGTCCCTGACCTCGAAGCCGTTGCGAGTCTTGGCCTTCCATTCTGGCTCGCGGGTGGATACACCACCGCGAAGCAGGTCGCGGAGGCGCTCGAAGCCGGTGCTGCTGGTGTACAAGTCGGAACGCCGTTCGCGTTCTGTGTTGAATCCGGCCTCGACCCAGATGCCAGGCGCGCTGTGGTGGAGCAGAGCCGAAGCGGTTCGGCCCACGTCTTCACCGATCCCTTAGCATCACCGTCTGGCTTCCCATTTAAGGTGCTCGAACTCGGCGGCTCATTGTCTGACCCCAAAGTGTTTGCCGATCGGCAACAGACTCCGTGCGAGCTTGGCTACCTCCGGACCGCCTATCGGGATGATCGTGGGCACGTAGCCTGGCGTTGCCCGGCCGAACCGGTCGAGGTCTATCTCCGCAAGGGTGGCGAACCCGAGGACACGATCGGTCGTAAGTGCCTGTGCAATGCGCTGACCGCTAACGTTGGCATGGCCCAGACAACAGACGATGGTGGACACGAGCCGATGCTCGTCACCTCAGGCACTGACGTCAACGACATCGTGCGGTTCTTCGTCGACGACACCGGCGAGTACAGCGCCCAGGATGTCGTGAACGCCCTATTGCCAACCACGTGAGACGTCAATCTTGCTTGGCGGGCACTGCCTTTAGATTCAGCTGTCGATAGCGGCGAGTCCGGCATCGATCTCGGCGGCGAGAACGTCGAGCGTCTCCAACTGGTCGGCAAGAACGGCCTCGTCTTCGGAGCAGCCGAAGACAATGCTCGCCGCATGGGCGCTCCACTCACTCACTGGCTCATCGAGCACATCGATAGGCGACGGAAGTAACTCCGCAAGCGAGACCCGATATTGCCCGTCGAGCTGGTCGCAGTATTCGCGGCCGCCATCAAGAAGCGCCTCGACGTCGGGAATGAGGCCCTTGCGTTGCTCCCACTCGGGCGCCCACGTTGCAGCAGTTGGACGAGCGTCGTTTGTCGAACAGGCAGTCACGATGACACAGGCCAGCAAGGCGACGAACAGTCGCCATCGGCGGTACGTGGTGTTGCTCGTCAAGCTCGGCACAACGCGAGTATACGGGTGCGCTGGGGCCGACCTTGGGATTGCTGGTTTCGCTGCGCTTGAGTGATCAAAACGAGGGTGAGAGGGCTATAGCCGTTGCGTCTGAAGCGGGCCTGATCGCGTAGCTGGGAGGCGCCACAAAGCGCCGTGGATGTGCCACAATGACGCAACGACTACACCAGGGACCGAGTGACAAACCTCTTCAGTAACTACACCCAGAGTGCGGGATTCGACGAGGCCTTTACCGCCGACGGAACCGTCCGGGGCCATTACAAGCGTATTGTCGATCGCTTCTCTCAGCTTGGCGCCGAAGACCTCGTACGCATCGAAGCGGTAGTGGCCGACGAGTTTCGACGCCTCGGTATCACCTTCACGGTCTACAACGACGACTCAGGCATCGAACGCACCTGGCCGATTGACCTCTTCCCTCGCATCATCGAAGCCGCCGAATGGAAGATGATTGAGCGGGGCCTGATCCAGCGGGTGACTGCGCTTAACTACTTCCTCAACGACCTCTACGTCGGCGAGCAGGCAATTCTTCGTGACCAGGTGGTGCCCGAATGGCTGGTCACGAGCTCAAAGGGCTTCGAACGGCACGCCTTCGGGATCAGAGTGCCCTACGGCGCTCATTGCATGATTGCAGGGATCGATCTCGTCAGAGACGGTCAAGGCCACTACGCAGTGCTCGAAGACAATCTGCGAAACCCAAGCGGTATCTCCTACGTCGCAGAGAACCGAGCCGCAATGGTGAAGGCGTTCCCCGCGCTCTTCGCTGACCACACGGTTGAGCCGGTCGACCAATACGGGCTCATGCTTCGCCAAACCCTCGAGGCGGTAGCGCCTCCGTCCGCAGGCGATCGGCCAACGATTGTCATTCTGAGCCCTGGCGTTTTCAACTCCGCCTACTTCGAGCACGCGTTCCTCGCTCGTTCTATGGGCGTCGAACTCGTAGAGGGCCAAGATCTCGTGGTAGACGACCAGGTGGTCTACGCCCGCACGATCCATGGCAACATTCCCGTCGACGTGATCTACCGAAGAATCGACGACGACTTCCTCGACCCTGTCTCGTTTAATTCATCGTCGACTCTTGGCGTGTCCGGGCTGCTTGGCGCCATGCGGGCCGGCACCGTTACGGTGTGCAACGCCCTCGGCAACGGCGTCGCCGATGACAAGGCTGTCTACCCGTACGTGCCAGCCATGATTCGGTACTACCTCGATGAGGAGCCGATCTTGCCAAACGTCGACACCTATGTGATGTGGGACGAAGATCAGCAGAAGGCGGCGCTCGACCGCCTTGGAGAACTCGTCGTGAAGCCAGTGGCTGAGTCTGGCGGCTACGGTATCGTCATTGGGCCCCATGCCACTGACGCCGAGCTAGAACAAGCACGTCGTGACATTCTGCATGATCCGCGCAACTGGATCGTGCAAGAGGTTGTGCAGCTATCGAGCCTCGCGTCGCTGAGCGAAGATCGCCTTGAACCGCGACATCTTGATCTGCGTCCCTTCGTGCTTACCGGCGAACGTACTGAAGTGTTCCCAGGCGGGCTTACGCGAGTCGCAATGAGAAAGGGCTCGCTCATCGTGAACTCGTCGCAGGGTGGCGGCTCCAAAGACACGTGGGTCCTCGCCGATCGAAACAAGGCAACATCATGATCCTCGCTCGCCATGCTGAGTCGCTCTTCTGGGCCGGTCGCTACCTCGAACGAGCTGAGGTCACGTCACGTTGGCTCGACGTCGCTAACCGGTTCACGATGAATCTCCTCGCTCCGGCGGCCGAGGCTGAGTGGCGCATGCTCGTGGATGCGCTCGGCGCAAATACGCAGGTCGAAAAGGCAATGGGTCCAGGCGTCTTCGACCAGTCAGCAGTTTCGACTGCGCTGCTCACCGATCCCGCCATTTCCGGGTCTGTGCTCAGTGCCATTGAACTGGCGAGAGACAACCTTCGTGTCGTCCGCGACCGAGTTCCAGTGGAGCTGTGGGAAGAAGTAAACCGCCTTCACATTAGTCTTGGCGCCGCGGCTGAAATCTCAAGCGCCGAGGCTGCCCCACACCACGTCTTTCGGGCCGTGCGAGAAGGTTGTCAGGCCACTAGCGGCGTCATCTCCGAATCTATGATGCGCGACGAGGGACATGCGTTGATCGTCATCGGGAGAATGATCGAACGATCCCTCTCGACGGTTCGACTGCTTCGATCGGCTTGCCGTCGACCAGAGAGTTTGTTCGACAGCGACCGAATGCTTCGCTCATCGAGCGCCTTGCAGGCGTACCGGCGCCTCCACGGTCACGAGGCTTCGGCCCACCTGGTCACCGCGTTTCTTCTTCAGACTCCCGGCCTTCCTCGGTCCGTGCAGACCTGTTTGAAGAACACTGAGGAGCATTTGAAGACGCTCGACCCTGGTGCAATCAGCGCCCGGCGCACACAACAGCTGGCAGGCCGAATGAGGTCTCGCCTTGAGTACGGCGATCTCGATGTCGAACTCGACAATGATGCTGATGCCTTTCTCGGCGACATCGAAGCTGGTTTGTACCAGCTCTCGGCTTCATTGAGTAATGACTTGTTCCGGCCAGTAGGAGAACCCGTGCTACATGCTCAGTTCGTTCGACCAGGGCTCGGTATCTGATGCGCCTCGATATTCGATACCGCATGAACTTCCAGTACGACACGCCTGTATGGGAGTCGCAGAATGAGCTCAGGGTGCGGCCGCGAAGCGACGATCGCCAGCAGGTGCTAGCTCGTCGATTGACAACTGCACCCACGTCCAAAGTGATGTCGTTCGTCGACTACTGGGGCACGACTGTGCACCACGTTGGCGTACGCGAGCCTCATCTCGGGTTCGAGATTATTGCTGAGGCTGCGGTTGAGACAAGCGCACCAGAGCCACTGCTCGTGAACCCGTTGATCGACACCATACGGAGTGCAGAGTTTGCGCTCCCGAACGCCCAGTACCTCGCACCGTCGAGCCACACCAATTGGACCGGTGACGTCAGGGAATTGGCGGTTTCGTCGGCCAAGGGCGCAGAGACCGTGCCGCAACTGGTTGAGTCCGTCGTGCAAACGGTCCGGGGGCTCGTGTTGTATGAGACTGGCTCAACCGAGATCGGTATCAGCCTTCCCGACCTGCTCAGTGGCGGCACCGGAGTCTGCCAAGACTTCGCGCACCTCACCATTGGAATGCTGCGGAGCATCGGTGTTCCTGCCCGCTACGTCTCGGGCTTTCTTTTTGCATCAGACGAAACCGGAGCCGACTTCGCCGACGATGCCGTTGCGCATGTGCAAACCCACGCCTGGGTCGAGGTCGCCGTTCCCGAACACGGTTGGTACGCCATCGACCCGACCAATGACATACCGGTGTCAGACAAGCACGCAGTGATCGGTCATGGTCGTGACTACGACGATGTGGCCCCGGTCCGTGGCGTCTTTTGTGGTAACGCAAAGCCAATCGTGGAATCCGAAGTCGTAATGGAACGGATGGCTCCGGCAGCCCGGACGTCAATCGCAGACGGACCTCGTCGTCTTGACGCGAGACAGATGGCCCAGCAACAGCAACAGCAGTAGAGCTAGACGGCGGTCGGCATGTGGTCAGCAGATGCGGGGAAGAACCTCGCCCAGCGGAAGGTCGACTATGCGAGTCGACCCGTAGCGGGTTGTCGCGGTGACAATGCCGGGGTGGCCGGTGTGCACGCGACCGATTATTTGCGCCCCTTCCCCGAGCGGGTGACCGCGCATGGCGTTCATCAGATCGTCGAGATCCCGTTCAGCCACAATCGCGACGAGACGGCCCTCGTTGGCGATCATCATTGGGTCGAGCCCGAGGAACGCGCACGCACCAGCGACCTCGGCTGGAACCGGAACCAACTGCTCCTCGATCGCGATCCCGACGTTCGCTGCCTTTGCCAGCTCAGATAACGTCGCCGCCAGCCCACCTCTGGTCGGGTCACGCAGCACATGAATGTCTGGCACGGCCGCGACCATGGCGGCAACCAGACCATTGAGCGGGGCCGAATCGGTCTCGATTGTGGTGCCGAACTCAAGCCCTTCGCGCTGCGACAACACCGCGATGCCGTGTTGGCCGATCGGGCCGCTGACAATCACGATGTCGCCCGGTGCAGTCCGAGTTGGTCGTATGTCAACCCCGTTTGGCACGAGCCCGAGACCGGCGGTGTTGATGTAGAGGCCATCGGCGTGACCAGACTCGACCACCTTCGTATCGCCGGTGACCACCCTGACGCCGGCCCGTCGAGCGGCCGCGCCCATGTCGCGTACCACCCTCGCAAGCGTTGCCATTTCTAGGCCTTCTTCGAGGATGAAGCCGGCGCTCAGCGCAATCGGGAGGGCACCGCACATTGACACATCGTTTACCGTGCCGTTGACGGCGAGGTCTCCAATGGATCCACCGGGGAAAAATAGGGGACGCACCACATAGGAGTCGGTGGAGAACGCAATGCGGCCGTGGTCGGCGTTCACGATGGCGCCGTCGTGGAGCTCAGATGTTGTGCCTTCGCCGAACTCGGCAACAAAGAGGTGCTCAACGAGTTCCGACGACAATTGGCCGCCGCCACCGTGGCCGAGGACCACACGCGGATAGTCGCGAAGCGGTAGTGGGCACGTCCATTGCGTTAGGTCAGGCATCGAGCACCTGCGGATGGTCGAGTCGGCGATACTGGAAATAGGCGGCGCAGGCCCCCTCGTTCGACACCATGGTTGCGCCGAGTGGTGAGCGAGGCGTGCAAGTTGTGCCGAACGCTGGGCACTCAAACGGCTTGATCAAACCTTGCAAGACTTCGCCGCTACGGCATAGCTTGGATTCGGCTGCATCAATACCAGTCACATCGAACTTCGCCTCGGCATCGAAGGAGCGGTACGCATCGGTAAGCCGCCAACCGCTGCGAGGGATCTCGCCGATGCCGCGCCACGTTCGATCGCACACCTCGAAGACTTCCTCGAGCATGCGCTGGGCATGAAGATTCCCATCGCTCGTCACCACCCGCTGATAGGCATTTTCGAGCTGGGGATTGCCTGATTCGAGTTGGCTGATTACCCGACGGATCCCGTCGAGCACATCGAGCGGTTCGAAGCCCGTGACGACGATTGGCACCTGATATTGCTCCACGATCGGACCGTATTGCCAGGTACCCATAACCGAACAGACATGGCCGGCGGCGAGGAAGCCGTCGACCCGACGGTCAGGCGATTGCAGCAACGCCTCGATGGCAGGAGGCACCAGTACGTGGCTGACAAGGATCGAGAAATTGTCGAGGTCGAGCTGCTGTGCCCGATGAACCGCCATCGCGTTCGCGGGGGCCGTGGTTTCGAATCCGATGGCGAAGAACACCACCTCATGATCCGGGTTCTTCTCGGCGATGGCGACCGCATCGAGTGGCGAGTACACCACACGAATGTCGCCTCCCCGGCTCCTCACGTCAAAGAGGTCGGCCGAGCTGCCAGGGACCCGCAACATGTCGCCGAAGGAGCAGAAGGTGACATCGGAGCGAGAGGCGATCTCAAGGGCCTTGTCGATAATGCCGATCGGCGTGACACAAACCGGGCACCCCGGGCCATGGATCAGCTCGATCTGTTCAGGAAGGAGTTGGTCGATGCCGTTGCGGATAATGGCGTGCGTCTGCCCCCCGCAGATCTCCATGATCGCCCACTCTTTCGTGGTGATCCGTCTGATCTCGTCGAAGAGTCGTGCCGCTAACTCGGGATCGCCGAACTCGTCGAGGAACTTCATCGTTTCGCGTCCAGGCCTTCTTGAATCGTGCTGATTGTTCGGAGAAGCTCAAGTGACGCAAGCGCGGCAGCCTCGTCGACCGCAGCGATAGCGAAGCCAACGTGCACAATGGTGTAGTCGCCGACCTTAAGGTCGGGCAGGTAGGCAAGGCAGATCTCCTTCTGGATGCCGTCAAAGTCGACGATGGCCATCGGATTGCCTCGGTCGTCGTGTAGCTCGATGATTTGGCCCGGGACGGCTAGACACATAGTTGGCCTCCCGCATCGTATGAGGTCATTGCCCGATGGGCCGCCACGAACGCTTGGCCGAGGGCCAGGCCCCCGTCGTTCGGCGGAACTGCGGTGGGAGTCAGCACGGTGAGGCCGGCTGCCTCCAATCGCTCGATACAGAGCCTAGTGAGGAGCGCGTTCTGGAATGTACCTCCTGAAAGGGCAACGAGGGACGAGCCCCCGCCGTCTCGGTGCTCGACTGCGATGCGGTGGACGATCTCGGCCACCGCATCATGGAAGCGCCAGGCGATCAGCCCAGCCGCCTCGCTGGCGACAACATCACGAACCGCCGCCTGGAGCACTGGCTCAATACCGATTTCGCCGTCCCTCCAGTCGAACCGATAGCCAAAACCGATAGCCGCGCTCTGGTCCGCCGCAACTTCTAGTTCGATGGCCGCTTGGGCCTCGTAGCTGATCTCATGTCGCAGACCGACAAGCGAAGAAATCGCATCGAAGAAGCGCCCCATACTCGTGCTTGGCACACAAGCAACGCGTCGCAGCAGTTGCTGCTGCAGCAGGCGGCGGTGCTCTGGAGCGACGGCCCGAACAGCCGGCAGTGTCTCCACCCACGGAATCCCACAAGCGTGAAGGTAGGCAAGGGCAGTGCGAGCCGTGTGACGAACACCGGCGTCGCCGCCGGGGAGAAGCACAGGCGTGATTCGACCGATTCGCTTGGCGTCGAAGGCAGTGGCAACGAGCACCTCGCCGCCCCAGATCGTGCCGTCGCTCCCATACCCAGTGCCGTCGAACGCGAATCCCAACAACGGTTCGGTCGGATCAAGGTGATGTTCAGCCATCACGGCCGCGATGTGCGCGTGATGATGCTGTACCTCAGTGATGCGATCAGGATGATTCTGCCGGCCCCAACGCGACACGAGGTAGCCAGGATGTTCGTCGATGGCTACCACCGCAGGGTCGATGTCGTAGAAGGTCGTGAATCGGTCGACCATTCGCTCAAACGCATCGAGCGTCGGCATGTTCTCCATGTTGCCGATGTGTGGGCTGACCCATGCGTGGCTGCCCTTTGTCACGCAAAAAGTGTTCTTGATCTCGGCCCCGGTCGCCAGCACTGAAGGCAACCCAGTGGGAATCGTGATAGGGAGCGGTGCGTAGCCACGCGACCGTCGGATGGGCAGGAGGCGGCCACTCACCACGCGAACGACCGAGTCGTCGCACGGCACCTCGATGGGCCGGTCGTGATCCAGCAGGCCGTCGAAGAGATCGACGAGTCCCATGATCGAGCCTTCACGATGAGCAATTGGTTCGCCGGATCGGTTCGCACTTGTCATGACTAGCGGCAGGCGGCGGCGAGCGAACAGCAGGTGGTGAACTGGCGTATTTGGAAGCATGACGCCGATCAGCGGATTGCCCTGGGTCACCCGGCCAGCCACCGGCGAATCGGAGCGGGCAGTTAGCAGCACGATCGGGGCTGCCGGGGAGGCGAGAAGATCGGCTTCGAAATCAGTAACGATCGCAAGCTCGCGGGCAGCGTCGAGATTGGCCACCATTACGGCGAACGGTTTGTCTGGCCGGCGTTTGCGTTGGCGAAGGTCGGCAACGGCTCTATCGCTTGTGGCGTCGCAGGCCAGGTTGTAACCGCCAAGCCCCTTTATGGCGATGATCTCACCTTGCCCGAGCGCCGCAGTGGTCATCCCTATCGGGTCGTCGGTCAGGCGCTCGCTTGTGGAACTTGCCCTGAACCAGAGCTGTGGACCGCACCGATGACAGGCAATCGGTTGCGCATGGAACCTGCGATCGCCAGGATCGCGATACTCCGAGGCGCACTTTGAGCACATTTTGAAATCGGCCATGGTCGTGTTTGGCCGATCGTACGGAAGGGACACAATGATCGTGAACCGGGGCCCACAGTTAGTGCACGTGATGAACGGGTGGTGGAACCTGCGATCGGTTGGGTCGAACAATTCTCGCAAACAATCGAGACACGTCGCGGTGTCTGGTGACACCAGCGTTCGCTCCCCGTTGCCACTAGTGCTTTTTACGATGGCGAAGCCACTGGCAACGTGCGCCGAGACGAGCTGTCTTGTGATCGATTCGATATGAGCCAGCGGTGGAGCCTCGTCCATCAGCCGCGCCACAAATCTCTCGATGTGATCGGTCGTTCCAGCCAGGTCGATGAACACCTGTGTGCTGTCGTTGCCGACCGTTCCGTCGAGACCAAGTTCGGTGGCCAGCCGATGCACAAATGGGCGAAATCCCACTCCCTGCACGACGCCGGAGACCGTGATGTGTTCAGCCGTTCGAGCGGCACTCATGGCGCGATATCTATCGAAACAACGGTGCACGTTAGGGTCAGCGGCACGATCTCAATTACAAGCTTGGCTGAGGCCAGGTCGGTGCCCGCACACGCTGCAGACCAAGTCTCGGCGAAGTGGTCAGGATCGATGTGGCGGAGCTCACCAATCTCAAGAGTGACCCTGCGGACTTGTTTGCCCTCGGCGGCGGAGCGGACGGTAGTGGCTATTGAGCGGCAGAGCGAGAGGTCATGCATTGGATATGAGCTCGTTGATGCGCGTGACGACCTTTGGAATGGCTTCGCCAACGACAGGGTTGATTGCATCGAGTTGATCGAAGGACTGCGCTTCCACGCCAAGCACGGTGAGTCGGCGTGGCATTCGGCGTAGCAGACGGCCAAGCTCGACGGCGTCGGCGAGGCTGATGCCATGGCTCGACAACAGCCCAGACTCGTTGGGGAGTCGCTTGGCGATGGCGTCAATCTCAATCATTGTCCCCGGTGCTGCACCGTTGACCATGGCGTCGATAATGATCACATGCTGATCTGCGCTCCATCGGAGGGAGAGGTCAGAGAGATCTCCCTCGACCACGCAGGTCTCGGCCTCGGTGCCACATGCCTCGATGGCATCGATGACAAGCGGGCCAATGGCGTCGTCGCCTCGATCTCGGTTGCCGACACCGATCAGTAGCGGTCTCATGATTTGTCGACCGTCAGGTTCAAGAAGTGGGTGGCGCACGAGATGCAGGGGTCGTAGTTGCGGATCGTCTGCTCACATCGCAGTTGCATCTCGGCGTGGTCGAGGTGAAGGTGATCGGACACGAACTGGCGTAGGTCAGACTCGATCGTCGGCTGGTTCTGAGCCGTTGGCGGCACGATCTGTGCGCTGAGGATTTTCCCTTCTTCGTCGATCTCGTAGCGGTGATACAACAGCCCGCGAGGAGCTTCGGTGGCAGCCCAGCCAATGCCAGCCTTGGCCGGCACAGGTACGAATGGTTCGGACGGGGGCGTGTAGCTGCTGATGATGCGAATCGCCTCATCGATCGCGTAGAGCGTTTCGAGGCCGCGGACCACAATGCTTTTGAACGGATTCTGTACCACCGAGCCGAGCCCGACGCTTTGTGCGAGCTCTTGGATGTATTCGGGAAGCAAGTCGAAGTTGTTGGCGTAGCGGGCGAGCGGACCGACGTGATACCAGCCCCGCTCTACTAGCCGAGAATGCAGTGAGGTGGAGTGGGCAACGTGCTCTTCGACGGAGTGTTCCTCCCACTCGGAAGCGTCGATGTCGAGCCCTTTGTTCGACACGATGCGCCCCTCGTTAAACGGGTACTCGTTTGGGTGACGGAGCGAGACGAACTCGTAATCCTGTTCAAGATCGGGGAAGTCGAAGCCAGCGGTGAATTTGATCAGGTCAATGCAGCTCTCTCTCGCCGCTTCGAGGGGCGCTCGAAGCACCTCGAACTCCGCCCGACTCGGTGCCCGATAGAAGCCGCCCAGACGAACGTTGATTGGGTGAATCGGCCGCCCGCCGAGGAGTTCAACCAGATCATTACCGGTCTTCTTGAGCGTGAGAATGCTTTCCACCAGCCGTGGGTGGTCAGCGGCGATCGCAATACCAGAGTGGTAGCCGAGGAAATCAGGGGCGTGGAGAAAGCCGATGTGGAGCACATGGCTCTCTATCCACTCACCGCAGTACAGCAAGCGGCGGAGGTCACGGATCGTGCCTCCAACCTGTACCCCACACGCTCGCTCGATCGCATGGGCCGCGCTCATCTGATAGGCCACCGGACAGATGCCACAGATCCTGGCAGTGATGTCAACCGGCTCGGTGTAGTCACGGCCCCGGAGGAAGGCTTCGAAGAAGCGCGGTGGTTCGTAGATCTCGAGGCGGACATCGGTTACCTCGCCGTCCTTTACCTGCACATGCATCGCCCCTTCGCCTTCGACGCGGGCAAGTACTGGCACGTGAATATCGGTGTTTCGTGAGTCGCTGGTTGGGTCTGTGGTCATCGGGCATCCCTGCGATCGGCTTCGGCCCTGAAGGCAGGGGCCCAGCCCGCGTAGCCGCGGAAGCTGCGGGTAATGGCGGCATCCGACATACCAAGCTGGACGAATTGTTCCGCGAGCGCCTTGGTGTTTGGCGATTCCATTGGCCCAAAGCAGCCGTAGCAGCCCCGGTTGTAGGTAGGACACAGTGCGTTGCAGCCGCCCTGGGTGACGGGACCGAGGCACGGGGTTCCGTGAGCAACCATCACGCACGGAGCTCCCCTTGACTTGCATTGCACGCACACGCTCGTTGTTGGAATCCGTGCTGGCCTCCCATTGAGGTGGGCCACGATCACCTCAACGAGTTGCCCTCTGTCGATGGGGCAGCCGCGGAGTTCGAAGTCGACCGTGACGTGATCGGCGATTGGTGTTGAGGTCGACAGCGTCGAGATGAACTCGGGTTTGGCGTAGACAATACGAACAAACTCGTCGATATCGGCGCCATTTCGAAGTGCTTGGATTCCACCGGCTGTGGCACAGACGCCGATGGTGATAAGCGTCGTTGATTGCTTGCGAATTTCCTGAATACGTTCGAGATCGTTGGGTGTGGTGATCGAGCCTTCGACAAGCGATACGTCGTATGGGCCGTCGATCATTCCACTCGACGCTTCAGGGAAGTACGCGATGTCGAGTGCGCCAGCGACAGCAAGGAGTTCGTCTTCGCAATCGAGAAGGCTCAGTTGACAGCCGTCGCACGAGGCGAACTTCCACACGGCCAGTGTGGGTTTGCGCGTGGTTGTGGTCATGTTGTTCAGAGCTCCTTTACCCGGTGGAACGGTCCGATGTCGGCGTAGTTGGCCACCGGTCCGTCTCGGCATACGAGGACGGGTCCCAACTGGCAGTGGCCGCACAGCCCGTTGCCGCATTGCATGTTTCGTTCAAGGGTGAGCCAGATGCGCTCCGCGGCCACGCCGAGATCAATTAGCCGAAGGGCGGTGAAGTGCATCATTGGGTCGGGTCCACAGACGAAGGCTGTGGTGTTGGCCCAATCGAGCGAGACCGCAGGGGACGTGAGTCGATCGGTGACGAGGCCGACGCCGCCGTCCCATCCTTCGTCACCAACATCTACGGTGAGGTCGAGTTCTAGCCCCTGCGTTGCCCATCGGCTTAGGTCTTCGGTGAAGACAAGGTCACTGGGTGTTTTGGCGCCATACACGAGCGCAAGGCGATCGAACCGTTCGATGTTGTTCGCGAGCTCGTCGAGGGCGGCTCTCAGTGGAGCAATGCCAAGTCCACCCGCAACCACGAGGTGATGGCGTGTGTCCGACTGTGCTATCGGCCACGAGTTACCAAAGGGCCCCCTAACCGTGATCTGCCCACCGAGCGGCGTGTCGACGAGGGCATCGGTGATCGGTCCCGCACGCCGGATCGTGTACGCATGGTGCTCGGTGGTACGAGTAGTTGAGCTAATCGAGATAGCGGCTTCGCCGACGCCGAACGCGCCGAGCATCGATACTTGCGCCGGAACAAACTCGGGAAGTGCACCGTCGACCGGTGTCACCAAAAGCGTCGTGATCCCAGGTGCTTCGGTGACCTTGTCGATCACTTGGTACGGCCGCGGAACGAGAAGGGGGGAGAGGCCCGCAGTTGAGACGGTGGTGCTCATGGCAGCGCTCGTAGAGCTTTCACCTCTTCTGTGAGGTCGATGCCGACCGGACACCACGTGATACACCGACCGCACCCGACGCAACCTGACTCGTCGAACTGGTCGATCCAGGTGGCGAGCTTGTGAGTCAGCCATTGGCGGTAGCGGGATGCGCCTGACGAACGGTTTGGTCGCGGACCAAGGCGCGAGTATTCGAGGCTGAAGCACGAGTCCCAGACACGCCACCGTTCGCTGTGCTCGCCAGTGAGATCAGTGATGTCAACGAGGTCAGTACAGAAACACGTCGGGCAGGCGAGCGTGCAGTTGCCGCAGGTGAGGCAACGCTCCGCAACCGCCTCCCAATGGTCACTGTCGAGCCGGTCGTAGAGGAGTTCTTTGATTCCCTCAGTGTCGAGCTGGCGGGTTATGAGTCGTTCTGCTTCAGTTACTACTGCCGCTGCGTTCGTGATGTCGAGTTGGCTTGGGGACTCGTCGGCGACGGTCACGAGTACGTCGCGGCCTAGTTCAGATCCGGCTTCGGCCACGTAGCGAACGGTCTCGCCGTCGACGAGTTCGGTGAGGGCGAGGTCGTAGCCTGGTCCCGTGCCTGGCCCGGTGCCCATCGAAGGACAGAAGCAGGTAGCGGCAGGGCTTCCGCAGTTCACGACGACAAGGAAGACGTCCCGACGGTTGGCGCGGTAGGAAGGGTCGGGATGCTCGGCGTCAAGTAGCACATGATCTTGCTTGCGGATAGCGGCGAGCTCGCATGGCTTCACGCCAAGGAACGCACGGGGTGGAGGCTCGGCCTCGGTCATCTCAACCGAGAGTGCCCCGTTTGATGAGCGCGACATCGTCCACACCTTGGTCTTCGCCGGATGCAGGAGTGACTTCCACGACTCGGGGCCAACGGCATAACCGAAGCGCGCACCGTCGTGGCGAGCGATGAGTCGGTAGGAGCCACCAGATTGCTCGTCGGTTACCCCCAGCGGAAGATCATCAACGCTGCGGAGTAGGTCGTGGCCGATGACGCCGTTGCGAACCTGAGGACCGTAGACCTCGAACCCTCGCGTGGTGAGCGCTTCAATTAACTGGCCGAGCCCGGCAAGCTCGAGTACACGACTTGTGCCAACGGTCATGACGAACCCCCAGACGTGGCCTAGACCGCGCAGCCACACCTCCACTTTGATGCACACCAGCGGTTGGTCGACACGGCATTTGGTCCCAATCACGTCGCCAAATTCACGAGAGGACCTAGGTCTCTAGCTTCAGTTCGACAGCGTCTCATACCTTATAGGTCGGTCGTTCGGGTCCGAACGACCGAATCTTGGTGAAGGGGATCGGTTGAACGTGACGAATGACGGGGTGCTCTCGATCCAAAACCTCGAAGTCGTGTATAGCGACGTGATCCTCGCCATCCGCGGGGTCAGCCTCGACGTTCCCAGTGGTGCAATCGTTGCGTTGTTGGGTGCGAATGGTGCGGGCAAGACCACAATCCTCCGAGCGATAAGCGGACTACTCGGAACTCACCGGGGTCGTATCACCAAGGGGTCAATCACGCTCGATGGTGTCGACATCAGCAGCCGTTCCACGGCAAGCGTGGTAGGACATGGGCTTGCTCAGGTGATGGAGGGGCGTCGAATCTTTCCCGACCTCACCGTGCAGGAGAACCTCCGAGCTGGGGCACTCGTGCGCCGTTTGGGGCGCGAGGAACTCGAGTCGGCCTATGACTCGGTGCTGACGCTTTTCCCCGTCCTAAAAGATCGCTGGGATAGTTCTGCTGGGTATCTCTCTGGCGGCGAGCAGCAGATGTTGGCAATTGGTCAAGCGCTCATGTCAAAGCCCCGGATGCTCCTGCTCGACGAGCCATCGCTCGGACTCGCACCGCTCCTCATCGATCAAATCCGCGACGTTATCTCGGACATCAACCGGAGTGGGACTGGCGTATTGCTCATCGAGCAGAACGCTCAGATGGCATTGTCGATCGCTGATCACGCCTACATCCTCGAGAATGGCAAGGTCGCCAAAGCCGGCTCGGCCAAAGAGCTGCGCGACGACAAGGACATTCAGGAGTTCTACCTCGGCATGGGCGAAGGGGGCCGGCGGACACGCCTTGACCAAGTCAAGAGCTACCGGCGTCATCGGAGTTGGAGTTCATGATGACGAATGGATCAGCCGACAACACACTGCTCGATGTGCAAAATGTCTCGCTCTCCTTCGGTGGAGTCAACGCGCTCACCGACGTCAGCTATCAGGTGAATGACGGCGAATTGTTCGCAGTGATCGGCCCGAATGGCGCAGGCAAAACCTCGATCTTCAACTGTCTCAACGCGGTCTACAAACCGCAAAAGGGTTCGGCGAAGCTCGGCGGGGTCGAACTCCTCGACCTGAAACCGGCTGACACGGCCGAACTAGGTATTGCTCGTACGTTCCAGAACCTCGCCTTGTTCACGAACCTTTCGGTGATTGACAACCTGATGCTGGGTCGCCACCATCTGCTGAAAGCGGGCCCAATTTCCGGACCACTGTGGTGGGGTAAGGCTCGCAAAGAAGAGCGGTTGCAGAGGCAACGCTGTGCCGAGATTGCCGACCTACTCGACCTTGCCGACTACGGCAGCATGCCTGTCGGCGCACTGCCCTATGGCGTGCAGAAGCGTATCGAGCTGGGCCGAGCTGTAGCGATGGAACCTCGCCTGCTCCTGCTCGACGAACCGGTGGCAGGCATGAACCAAGAAGAGACCGAAGACACCGCACGTCACATTCTTCAGCTGCGTCGCGAACTCGGTATCGCCATGATCCTCGTTGAACACCAAATGGATCTCGTCATGGACCTTGCTGATCGAGTGATGGTCCTGAACTTCGGCTTGGTTGTTGCCATAGGGACGCCGAACGACATTCAGCAACACCCGAAGGTCCACGAGGTCTACCTGGGAGGGGCCAAGGCATGAACGCAACCGTCATCAAAGCCACCGATGTATTGACCGAGACCGCTTCACTACCCGCAATGCTTTTGGCTCGGGCCGCCGACACGCCAGACGCAACGGCCCTTCGCCACCACGATCTCGGAGTATGGGTTGCCCACACTTGGAGCGACTACGCCACTCGAGCGGCAAGGGTCGGGATGGCACTGGCTGAGCTCGGAGTCGGTGTTGGCGACCGTGTCGCGATCCATAGTCAGAATCGTCCGGAGTGGTTGTTCGCCGATATTGGCAGTCAAGGAATCGGTGCCGTTCCCGTTGGCATTTATCCAACGTCTCCGTCGTCCGAAGTCGAGTACCTGCTCGAGCACAGCGAGGCGTCTCTCCTGATCGTCGAAGACGAGGAGCAACTCGACAAGGTGCTCGAAGTTCGGCATCGGCTGCCCCTCCTTCGTCAGATCGTGGTCATCGATTCGAGGACGACAATGCAGCACCTCGATGACCCGCAGATCATGACCTTCGCCGAGCTCGAAGCAATGGGTACCGGCAAAGAGGCTCGTTGGCATGACCACGTGAATGACCTCGACTCGGACAGCGTCGCCCTGATCGTGTACACGTCGGGAACGACTGGCCCGCCAAAGGGTGCGATGCTCAGCCACCGCAATTTGGTGGCCGCCGCCGACACCTTCAACCAAGCATTCGAATCGAGCGACAACGACGAGGTCCTCTCCTATCTGCCGCTGTGTCACATCGCGGAGCGACTTAGCTCAGCGATCAATGCGCTGCGAGGCGGCTACGTCGTCAACTTTGGTCGGGGTGGCCAGTTCTTTGCGAAGGACCTGCGGGATGTACAGCCGACCATCTTCCTCGGCGTTCCCCGGGTTTGGGAAAAGATGGCGGCCACCGTCGAGATCAGAATGAATGATGCCACTCGACTCAAACGCAGTCTCTATCACTTCGCAGTGCGACGAGGCCGGGCCCATGCCCGGGACCAGATGGATGGCCGCTCAAGCGCGTTCAACCGGGTCGTCATGTTTGTACTTTGGCTCGTCATGTTTCGGTCGCTACGAGACAAGCTTGGACTTCGTCGAGTTCGAGTGGCCTTGTCTGGAGCCGCCCCGATAGCGCCCCAACTCTTAGAGTTTTTCTGGGCGATTGGGGTCGAAGTTCGGGAGGGCTACGGCCAGACCGAGAACACCGCGGTTGCTACCTACACGCCAGCGGACGACGTCCGCCTTGGCAAGGTCGGCAAGGCGCTGCCCGGGGTAGAGATTCGTATCGACGAGACCGGCGAGATCCTGACTCGGTCGGCCTGCAACTTCGTTGGCTACCTGAAGAACCCAGAGGCAACAGCCGAAACAATTGACGATGAAGGATGGCTGCGGACCGGTGACGTTGGCGAAATTGATGCCGCTGGCTTCTTGACGATTACTGACCGAGTGAAAGACCTCATCATCACCGCAGGCGGAAAGAACATCTCACCGAGCGAAATCGAGAATCAACTGAAGGTGTCGCCATATGTTCGTGAGGCGATCGTTATCGGTGACACGCAGAAGTACCTCGTCGCTCTCGTTGGTATTGAGCTCGATACCGTCGGCGATTGGGCAACTCGACACGGGCTCCCGTACACGACCTACTCCGACTTGTCGTCCAAACCCGAGGTTCTGAGCCTCATCAACGAGGTCGTCGAGCACGCGAATCGTGACCTTGCTCGCGTCGAACAGATCAAGGCGTTTCGACTGCTCGCACGCGAGCTTGACCACGAGGGCGGCGAACTCACGGCAACGCAGAAAGTGAAGCGCCGTTCCATTGCCACGGAATTCAGCGATCTCATCGAGGAGATGTATCGATGACCGACTTTCTCCAGCTCTGTTTCGCCGGTGTCGCACTTGGCGCCCGTTATGCCCTCGTTGCGTTGGGCTTCGTTGTGATCCATCGAGCGACCGGAGTCATCAACTTCGCCCAGGGATCAATCGTGGCGCTCGGCGCCTACTTCACCTTCAACGCCCATCAAACCTGGGGTCTCCCGTTTGTGGTCGCGGTGCTTCTCGGAATCGTTGGCACCGCAGTCGTCGGCCTCATCATCGAGCGTGTGCTGCTTCGGCGCATGTCGGGCCAGCCGGTCTTCTCGGTGATCATGGTCACGATTGGACTTCTCTTTGTTATCGATCAGGTCATCACCATGATCTGGGGTCAGAATGCGCAGAACCTCGGTGATCCGTGGGGGATCGACACGGTTGTCGTTGGCGACATCGTGATGGCGCTCGTCGACCTATGGGCTATTGGCCTGTCGTTTGTGGTCGTGCTGCTCTTCTACCTCTTCTTCCGCTTCAGCGGCACTGGTCTAGCGATGCGAGCCGTCGCGATCGACGAAGAAGCCGCTATGGCGAGAGGCATTTCCGTCCGCCGTGTCGTTGCTACTGCGTGGGCTATCTCTGGCGCTGTTGCGGCGGTGGCCGGCGTAACCCTTGCCTCGGGGCCGGCGGCACTTCGCCCGACGATCGGTCTCATCGCACTTGCCGCATTCCCCGCGATGATTCTTGGTGGGCTCGACTCGCCGCTCGGCGCGGTGCTCGGTGGTTTCATCATTGGCATCACCCAGACGCTCACCGCTGGCTACCAGCCGGCACATGCAAGCTGGTTGGGGCAGGACTTTCAATCGGTGACGCCGTACGCGGTGATGATCTTGATTCTGATGGTGCGTCCCTATGGGCTCTTCGGAAAGAAAGAGGTGGAACGCCTGTGACTGCAATCGCACGACGCCGCGATTCGGCGAACTCGGGGATGCTGCTCGGGCATCTTGACAACGTCGGAATCTGGCGGTCTGGCTGGCGTAAGGCGGCCCTCACCTTCGGGCTTCTCGTCTACCTTGCGGCCCCGCTCATGTTGTCTGACTTCCAACTCTCGGTCATCGACTACGCCGGTATCGCGGCCATTGGCGCCATCGGCCTCAACGTGCTCACGGGCTATACCGGCCAGATCTCGCTTGGCCATGGCTTCTTCCTCGGGGCCGGTGCGTACACCGCCGCATACGTAGGTGGCGAACTTGAGCTGCCCTTGCCAGTTTGGCTTTTGGCGTGCGCCTTGATCGGCGCCCTCGTTGGGTTAGTCATCGGTCCGTTTGCGCTCCGGTTGCGCGGGAGCTACCTCGCAATCATCACGCTCGGATTGGTGTTCATTGGCCAGCACGTTTTTGAAAACTGGGACGGCGTTACTGGTGGACTTAACGGCATGAACGTCGCCGCCCCGGTTGCGCTTGGGCCGATTGACTTTGCCGACCTCAACCTTGCTGGCAAAGAGTTCAGCCGTGAGGGTGGCTACTTTTACCTGATCTGGGCACTTGTTGCACTTGTTGCTCTGCTCGTGAAGAACCTGATCCGCACCCGCCTCGGGCGTGCCTTTCAAGCGGTTCGTGACCGCGACGCGGCCGCGGAGGTCATTGGCGTTCGATTGGCCCAAACGAAGGTCATGTCGTTCATCGTCTCCAGCTCGCTCGCGGCATTGGCCGGAGGCTTGTACGGCTCGTTCCAACGATTCGTGAACCCCGAAGAGTTCGGGCTGTTCTTGTCGATCGAGTTTCTGGCCATGATCGTCGTTGGTGGTGCAGCCACCGTCTATGGCCCCGTGCTTGGCGCCCTCTTCATTACGACCGTTCCGTTCCTGATCGAAGAGTGGAGCGATCGTATCCCCGGGGTCGCCACCCAGGCTGGCGAATCAGGCATCACCGTATTTGCTCTTAACCAGGCGCTGTTTGGCGTGCTGATCATTGGCTTCCTTGTGCTCGAGCCTCGAGGCTTGGCCGCACTCTGGCTGCGAATACGCACGTACTTTGCGGCCTGGCCGTTCTCGTATTGACCCTAGGAAAGGACAACTGACATGAGACCACACCCGTTAGGCAACGCACGGCGAATCGCCGCGCTGCTCCTCGCACTGGCGCTAATTGCGGCTGCGTGCGGAAGTAGTGACGATTCGTCGGCTAGTGATGACACAAGCGCTGTCACTGCGGCGGCTGACGACAGCGCCGAAGACACAACTGGCGATGAAACGGCCGACGAGGACGTGAGCGACGAAGCTGACGAACCCGCACCAGAGCTCACCGCTGGACCAGGCTTTGACGGCACGACAATCAAAGTTGGCGTGATGTCAGCTATGAGCGGCCCTGCCGCCCTTATCGGCGTGCCCCTCGCGGCAGGTCAGCAGGTCTATTTCGACTATCTCAATGCAGAACTGGGCGGCGTTGCTGGCCAGTATCCCGTTGAGATTGTGCTCGAAGACCATCAGTACGAGACCGCTGCCACCGTGCAGAAGTTCGGCAAGATCAGCGACGATGTTGTGATGTTCTCCCAGATCATGGGAACAGCAATGATTTCAGCCGCGCTACCATTGTTGGCCGAAGAAAACATGATTGCTTCGCCGGCCAGTCAGGATGCGTTCTGGGTTCGCGAGCAGAATCTCTTGCCAGTGATCGAGCCGTATCAGATCGATGTCATTAACGCGATGTCGTACTACCTAGGCGACGGTGGCGGTTCGGTCGATGACACCATTTGCGCAATCATCCAGAACGACCTTTACGGTGAGGCCGGGCTTGAGGGTCTGGAGTTTGCCGCCAAGGA
>RCMY010000919.1_pt1 | contig 28196 bp, 30 predicted proteins | sample 2041341 | NCBI WGS metagenome assembly RCMY01 (sample SAMN09708234, study PRJNA481090) | Marine sediment metagenome, whole genome shotgun sequencing project.
GCCAACGCAAAGCAAGTGGCCAGTTATGCAGGATTAACACCAAAGATCATACAATCAGGCACCAGCATTAATAAATCATCATTATCTAAAGCTTGGGCACAAACGACTCCGCAAATCATTATATATGCCTGCTCTCGTAGCCATATGATATAACCCATCTTTTAAGGCCGTTTATGAGCGTTTAGTCCATAATGGAAAGCCTAAAAAAAGTCGCTATTGTCGCCGTGATGAGGAAACTATTAATTTTGTCTTATGGTGTTTTGAAATCAAAGAAAGCGTTTGACGTAAATTATCAGCCATAGGATAGGTATATAAAACCTGTAAAGTAGCAAAAATTAATGGTTACTTTAAAGGGCACCTCTAAAAATTTAATTTCCGGCAATGACGACTTCAATTAATCAGATAGTTACAGATAATTTTCTTGTGAAATAGGTGATTTTTAGAGGTGCCCTAAAGAAAAATTCATAGTCAAATGTGGTTGTCTTCTAAGACAGTGTCTGACCCTTGATACTGGCCCACCAGCTTTTATTCCAGCTTGTAGTTCACTTTTTAACGTACCTGCAAATGATTTAATGACTGCTCTTGCTTGAACAATTTCAGTGTCTATGTCAGTTGTAACCGGGGCATTGTTAGTTTGTTGTGTGGGTTCCGTTTCTTCCTTTTGTGCAGTATTGTTTGTAGCGTTATCTTTACCGGCTGTTTGTTTATTTTTATCACAAGCGCTTAAAATAACCAGAATACTGATGCCAAGTAGTAATTTGTTCATTATTTGGCTCCTAAATACATTCGATGTCATAGATAGCTACTATTCTGTTTTGATTTTTAATTCAGGACTATCAATTTATTAAATCACCGTAAAAAATAAATAAGTTGTCCTTTTAGGAAGCACCGTTTAATTCTGGTCTAGAGACTATTTTTGTAAGACAAGTGGTAATATTGCTGACTTCAACATAATGTAGTTTGGTCGTGCGTTCACTAAATCAGATTCTTGTATGGTGTTTAGTTTACTATTGAAAATAAGCCCCCTGATTTCCTAGCCAACTATTTCTGTCGATATCGTGACTTTATAATTTTTGTTGAAGGAAAAAATTGAATTCATACGACAGAATTTTTGGCTCAGGCCCTAGCGGTGTGTTGATAACCACAGCTTTATTGGTATTGGTATACTATCTGGAAGATGTCGTCAGTTTGCCGCGTATATTTAGTAATGATGTCGTACGTTTCTCAGTATTTGTTGTGTTTTCTCTGGTCGGAAGCGCATTAGTGGTTTGGAGTTTGTATTCATTGCCACCAAAAGAAAGAGGGCGGGATTTAGTAATAAGTGGTGCGTTTAAATATTGTCGACATCCACTTTATGCGGCATTTTTATTATTTTTTAATATGGGTTTCTCTTTTCTACTTAATAATTGGATTTACTTAATATGGGCGTTAATTTTATTCCCTGTTTGGTCTCTAAATGTTAAAAGTGAGGAAAAGCTAATGAGAAAAGTTTTTGGTAAGGAATATGAAGATTATTGTGAGAAGACAGGGCAGTTTTTACCGAAATGGTAAATTGAAACACGACAAATGTGTAGTGACATTTGCTATATTAAGTGCGTAACAATTTTATTTAAGTATGTAATAGGAGTGGTCAAGATGAAGAATCAAATAAGTTTTCCAAAATTTTCAAGGTCTATTTGTTCTATGCTGGCTCTGACAGCAGTATTGTTTTATCCAATGCTTGTACAGGCTGAGAAAATTGGCAATGTTTCAACCAAATTTAAGATGTTGGGAGCTAACGACAAAATTGTTATCGAAGCCTTTGATGACCCAGACATCAGAGGTGCAACTTGTTATTTAAGTCGAGCTAAAACGGGTGGTGTAAAAGGTGTGGTTGGCATTGCGGAAGACACTTCTGATGCAGCAATTGCTTGTCGTCAAATTGGGCCAATTACTTTGTCTGACGATATTAAAAGTGGTGACGCAGACGGAGATGAAGTGTTTAAGAAAAGCACCTCGTTCTTGTTTAAGTCAATGCAAGTCGTGCGTTTTTATGATCGCAAAAGAAATGTGCTTGTTTACTTGACCTACAGCGACAGAATTATTGAAGGGTCTCCAAAAAACAGTATTTCGGTCATTCCTGTTATGCCGTGGCGCTAAGAATACAAGTATTTCTAGTAATTTCTTAAAATTTGGAGTTTTGCTATGACAGGTCAAGGTTCGGGCGGTAATGTGATTGCAGCGGTATGTAGTTTTTTTATCCCTGGCTTGGGGCAATTGGTTCAAGGGCGCATATTGGCTGCATTGCTATTTTTTGCGATTGTTGGTGTTAATTATTTCTTCATGGTACTGGTTATTCCTGCGATTATTGGTGGACTTTTTCATTTGTGGGCGATTATTGATGCCGCGAGGTTTAAGGCGACAGATTGAGCATAAATGGAGGTTGTTAACATAGGTGGGTAAATAAAAACGTTCGTCACTGTAGGGCGACAACCGAGTGATCCGTGGCGGTAGCTACTTCAACAATCCGTTGAATTGCCGCCCGACGAATCGGAATTGGAATCAACCGGGCGACCACGACGGCACTATTGGTTTCCGCTTGGTCCTTCGTCCCCAATCAGCTGGCTAGCCATTTTGGACTTCTCGTGAGTAAAATTCAATTCCCGGAGAGGCATAAAAGAAACAATGCGTTGCAGCTGTGCAAGCAAGAGACGACCGAATGGCGCAGTACGGCTTAATGCCTAATAATTGAATTGCTATAAAACATACCGCGCCAAATCTTCACTCTGAGACAGGTCTTTAAGACGTGCATCCACATATTCAGCATCAATCGCAACAGTTTCGCCGCTGCGTTTTGATGCGTCGTAAGAAATTTCCTCAAGTAATTTTTCCATGACGGTGTATAAGCGTCTGGCGCCGATATTTTCAGTTTTTTCGTTGACTGAGAAGGCAATTTCCGCCAGGCGCTTGATGGCGTCGTCTGAGAATTTCAATTCGATACTTTCCGTTTTCATTAAGGCTTCATATTGGCGCGTCAGGCAAGCGTCGGTGTTGGTTAGGATTTGCTCAAAATCACTGACGCTCAAACTGGCGAGTTCGACGCGGATTGGGAAGCGTCCTTGTAATTCAGGGATCAAGTCAGACGGCTTGGTAAGATGAAACGCGCCGCTGGCAACAAACAGAATGTGATCGGTTTTGATCATGCCAAATTTAGTGGAGACGGTGGTGCCTTCGACTAACGGTAGCAAGTCACGCTGTACGCCTTGACGAGACACTTCGCCGCTAGAATTTTCTGAGCGACTGGTGATTTTGTCGATTTCATCGAGGAACACAATGCCATTTTGTTCGACATTCTGGATCGCACATGACTTTAGGTCTTCATCATTAACTAATTTGGCAGCTTCTTCCTCAACAAGCAGTTTTCTAGCTTCGCTGATTTTTAATTTGCGATTTTTCTTCTTTTCCGTAGACATGTTTTGAAACATGCCTTGGATTTGTGAGGTTAAATCTTCCATTCCCGGCGGTGCGAAAATTTCCATGCTGCCACGTGAGGCCGCGATGTCAATTTCGATCTCTTTATCGTCTAATTCACCTTCACGTAGTTTTTTACGGAATTTTTGGCGTGTGGAACCGTCGTTTGACTCGTTGTCTATACGTTCATCAATATCTCTGGCGGGTGTAAGTAGGGCATCCAAGATGCGGTCTTCTGCGCGGTCTTCTGCGTGCGGACGCATCTTCTTCGTTTCAGTTTCCCGCGCGAGTTTAATGGCCGCTTCAGTAAGATCGCGAATGATGGAGTCTACGTCACGTCCAACATAGCCGACTTCGGTGAATTTGGTGGCTTCTACTTTGATAAAGGGTGCATCGGCCAGTTTTGCTAGGCGTCGGGCAATTTCAGTTTTACCGACACCTGTTGGGCCTATCATTAAGATATTTTTTGGGGTGATTTCTTGACGCAGTGGTTCGTCCACTTGTTGCCTGCGCCAGCGGTTTCTAAGCGCAATGGCGACAGCACGTTTGGCGGTGTTTTGCCCGATGATATGCTTGTCCAGTTCGTGGACAATTTCCTGTGGAGTCATTTGAGACATAGTTGTAAGCTCTAAATTAAATTGTTAGCTGGAAGATCGTATGTCTTGAGGTTTTATTCGATGGATTCAACGACGATGTCAGTGTTGGTGTAAATACATAACTCACCAGCAATATTGAGTGATTTTTCGACGATTTCCTTTGCGGATAAGTCGGTATTTTCAAGTAATGCGCGTGCTGCAGAGTGTGCATAAGCACCGCCACTACCAATGGCGCCAATGCCATATTCGGGTTCGATTACATCACCGCCGCCAGAAATTATCAGTGTTGATTCTGCATCAGCAACCACCATCATGGCTTCGAGTCGACGCAAAACACGATCAGTGCGCCAGTCTTTGGCGAGTTCAACAGCGGATCGTAATAGATGCCCATGATGTTTTTCTAGTTTGCCTTCAAAGCGTTCAAATAGGGTAAACGCATCAGCCGTGCCGCCGGCAAATCCAGCGAGAATTTTGTCATGATAAAAGCGGCGAACTTTACGTGCGCTTGATTTGGCAACAATGTTACCTAAAGTAACTTGGCCGTCGCCACCGAGTGAGACTTGTTTGCCACGTCGTACAGAAACTATTGTGGTCATGTAATTAGCTTGTGTTCGTATAAAAAAACAAATTATAACGCTGATTTCAATTTTAAATGCAGTCGATGCATGTTTATCTTGTTATTTCTTGGTTTTGTACTTTAGCTTGGCGCGTGGGTGTGTTGTGTCATAGACCTTTGATAAGTGCTGAAAATCAAGGTGTGTATAGACTTGGGTTGAGCTGATGTTGGCGTGACCGAGCATTTCTTGTACGGCGCGTAAATCACCGCTGGACTGTAATAAATGTGAGGCAAATGAATGACGCAGCACATGCGGGTGAACATTGCGATTAATCCCTTGCTGCAGGGTGCGAACTTTTAAACGATGACTGATGGTTCGTGCGCTGATGGCTTGGCCATATTTGGAGATGAAGAGAGCGGATACACCAGGCTTAATCAATGTCTTACGTTGTTTCAGCCACGTCAGTATGGCTTGTGTGGCTTTGCTGCCAACGGGGACAATTCTTGTTTTGTTGCCTTTGCCGGTGACGCGTAGGGTTCCCTCATGAAGGTCAATGGCGACTGGTTCTAAGCTGGCAAGTTCTGCTAATCGTAAACCCGATGAATAGAATAATTCAAACATGGCGCTGTCACGTGCATTGATGAAGTTGTCTGCTGAAAATGAAAGTAATTGCACGGCTTCATCGGGTGACAGTGCGTTGGGCAACTTTGAAGGCGATTTAGGTGCGCGGATGCCGATGCATGGATTATGGGTGTAGCCATGTGAGCGGATTAAATAATGATAAAATCCACGCCATGCAGAGAGCAGCCGCGCTAGGCTTCTACCAGATAGCCCGCTGCCATGAATACGGGCGACAAAATGCCTAATTTGATTGGGATGAAGTTCTTCAAGTGGTGTTTGTTGTTGATATTTAAATAGTATGACGATATCACTTGCGTAGCTTTTGCAAGTGAGTGGTGACAACCGACGCTCGTTTTTTAAGTGTGCCAGGTAAGCTGTGGCGAGAGAAGTCGGCGTGTCACTCATTTTTAGAATTAACTGATATAGCGTGTCAGTGTGGTGCTGACGAGTTCGCCCAAGCGTTTCAGGTGGAGCGTTTCCATTTCTGGGTTAAAACGTTGTACTTCAGGGCTGGCTAAAACTAACATGCCGATGGTTTTGGTGGTGCGTAGTGTGACGGTTGAAAATGATTGTAAGTGAGCGGCATCTTCTCCAAACCAGTCTTTAATTTCATTGGCGACATGTGGGCCACAGTAAGGTTGTGTTAAGTTTTCAGCAATGGCGTGAATGTCTTTGCTGATCGCTGTGAATTCAGGTTGTTCTGAGCTACCTTCATTGCCGGAGATGCCCCATAGACGTATGGAAATGTGGGGAACAGAAAAATCTTCACACAAATTAAATTTTACTTTGTGTAAGGCATCATCAAGGTTGGTGCAGGTTAATAATGCCAATGAAATGCGGTGCATTTTTGTACTGATATCGTCATTTCTTTCGCCAAAACTAATAAGCTCCAGTAATTTTTCTTGTAATTTAAGGTTCTTGTCCCTAAGTGTCGAGATTTGACGAGCACTAAAAGAGATGATCTTGTCGGCATTTTCGGCATTAGGTGCCTGTATGTTTGCTAATACATCTGCATGTTCATCAAAAAATTGTGGGTTATCTTGTAGATATTGCACGACATCATCTGCTTTCATGTAGCTTCCTTTGTTTAATTACAAGTTTATTTCACCTTCAAAAACGGTTGTAGCCGGGCCGGTCATCCATACGGGTTGGTTGTCACCTTTCCAGCATATTAACAAATCGCCACCACGTGTATGGACTTTTACGCTTTGCGCTAATATGTTTTTATTGATTCCTACAACAGCCGCAGCGCAAGCACCTGTTCCACAGGCCAGTGTTTCACCGCTACCGCGCTCAAAGACGCGTAGTTTAATATTGTGACGATCAATGATTTGCATGTACCCAACGTTGACCCGGTTTGGGAAGCGCGGGTGGCATTCAATTAAAGCACCTTCACTTTGTACCGGGGCTTGGTCGATGTCTTCAACAAGACGGACTGCGTGAGGGTTGCCCATGGAGATGACGTTAATTTCAATCGGCTGGTTGTTGATATCTAGCGAATAGGTGGTTTTACGTTGGTCGGCGATAAAAGGGATTTCTGTCGGCTCAAATTCTGGTATGCCCATGTTGACGGTTATTTCACCATTGTTTTCCAGCTTGGGTGTGATTAACCCACTCAATGTTTCAACGCGAATTTCAGTTTTATCGGTTAAATGATGGTCATGCACATAGCGAACAAAACAGCGTGCACCATTGCCGCATTGTTCAACTTCGCCGCCATCCGCATTAAAAATGCGGTAACGAAAATCAGCGTTCTCTAAGGTATTTTCAACCAGTAAAATTTGGTCGCAACCTATCCCAAAGTGACGATCAGCAATAAAACGCAGTTGCTCTGTGCTTAGTGAAACGGATTGACGAATGGCATCAAGCACAACAAAATCATTGCCTAATCCATGCATTTTGGTGAATTGTAGTTTCATGTTAGAAAAAATAAATTATTTGACAATCATTGTCATGAGGTAATCATCCATGACAAAGCCGTTGCCGATGTCTATAACAATATCATCACTTTTTTTGAAACCATAGCGAAGATAAGCGGCAATTGCTGACGTATTATTTTTATCAACCGTTAGGATGAGCTTTTCAAGAGCATGTTGGCGCATGAACTGTTTTATATCGTCTACTAAAATCGCGCCATAACCTTTACGTTGATGGTGTGGGTGCAGATACAGTTTGTCAAGTTTGAGTTCTTTGGGGTGTTTGGTGAGTACGCAGCATGAAAACCCTATAATCTTTTCATTCAATACCAGTTTTTCCACCAAGTGTTATGACTTAATATTTGCGTTCTGATCAAGGCTGGACGATATCGTTGATTGAGCATGTATTCAATTTGCTCCGTTGAAATGATGCTCTGATAATGCTTGTGCCATATCGTATTAACTAACGCAGTGATTAGATCCGTTTCGTTTAATGTCAGTGGTAACGCGGATGGGGATAGCATAGACGGGTTTAACTAAGAGATATTGGTGCTGAATCCAAAATTATACAGAATTTGCGGTTCAAAAGAGTCGTTGCAGGAAGAAGTAGGTATGAGAGAAGAACCTTTAGCAAGTCATTGTAAAGTATGTGTTGTGGTTTGTTGTTTAATGCAACTAACTAGGTTGGTTTGTCTTTAATTTAAGTCTACGTGATACGTGATTTACTTCTTATTTTTTATTTCTGTAATGAGGCTCGTAGATGACCAATTTAACAGCAAATAGAGTGATTCTTTTTTATTTAAATTAAATATAAATTATTGAACTGTAATGATAATAGATGTTTTTGTTGTAGTGGGGATTTCTTAAGTCAGGTGAAATTTGTTATACTACGTGCTTTATAAATAATACAGTTGACTAAAATATGAGTGAGTACCTGTTTACGTCCGAATCAGTTTCAGAGGGTCATCCAGATAAGGTGTCAGATCAAATTTCAGATGCCGTGCTGGATGCAATTTTAACCCAGGATCCTAATGCACGTGTGGCGTGTGAGACTTTATGCAGTACTGGGTTGATTGTTTTATCCGGTGAGATTACCACTCATGCAACGGTTGATTATAATGTTATTGCGCGTGAAACAGTTGAGCGAATTGGCTATACCAGTTCTGATATTGGCTTTGATGCAAAAACGTGTGCGGTTTTAACCGCGTTTAATAAACAATCGCCGGATATTGCACAAGGCGTTGACCGCCAAGAAGAAATGGACCAAGGAGCAGGTGATCAAGGTTTAATGTTTGGGTATGCGTGTGATGAAACGCCGCAATTAATGCCAATGCCTATTTTTTATGCGCATCGGTTAGTTGAAAAACAAGCGCAATTAAGAAAAGCTGGGCGGTTGCCGTGGTTACGTCCAGATGCAAAATCACAGGTGTCTGTACACTATCAAGATGGAAGGCCGCAGCGGATTGATACGGTAGTGATTTCTACACAACATGATCCTGATGTTTCGCATAAAGATCTTACTGATGCGGTGATCGAGGAAATTATCAAACCGATACTTCCGACCGAAATGTTAAATGCAGATACTAAGTATCTGGTTAACCCAACCGGTCGTTTTGTGGTCGGCGGACCAATGGGAGATTGTGGTTTAACGGGTCGTAAAATTATTGTCGACACTTATGGCGGAACAGCACACCATGGCGGTGGTGCTTTCTCTGGTAAGGACCCATCCAAAGTAGATCGCTCTGCTGCTTATGCGGGAAGATACGTGGCTAAAAATATTGTGGCTGCAGGTATTGCTAGCAAATGTGAAGTTCAGGTGGCTTATGCGATTGGTGTGGCGCGTCCGGTTTCAATGATGGTTGAGACATACGGCACAGGAAAAATCTCTGATGAGAAAATCATTCAGTTGATTGAAAAGCATTTTGATTTACGCCCTCGCGCGATTATTCATGCGCTAAACTTGTTGCGTCCAATTTATCAGCAAACAGCCGCTCATGGGCATTTTGGTAGAGAAGAGGCTGATTTTACCTGGGAAGCGACTGACAAGGCCGAGCAGCTTCGTGCCGACGCCGGTATTTAAAGTATTTAAATAGTTAATGAAGCATTATCCTTACATGCTGAGGAGCGCTGCAGCGGTTCATTCCGTTAGGCTCGGCATGCTAGGTATTGTAACAACCGCGCTTTGAAGTTATTGGAGAGAACAAATGAACGCTAGAGATTCTAATTTTACAGACTACAAAGTTGCTGATATGTCCTTGGCTGAGTGGGGGCAAAAAGAGATTGCCATCGCGGAGACCGAAATGCCTGGTTTGATGGCATTGCGTGAAGAATATGGCGATTCCAAGCCGTTGGCCGGTGCGCGTATTGCAGGTTCCCTGCATATGACCATTCAAACAGCGGTACTCATTGAGACATTAGTTGCTTTGGGTGCTGAAGTACGTTGGGCTTCATGCAACATTTACTCGACACAAGATCATGCTGCCGCAGCTATTGCAGCCAAGAATATTCCCGTGTTCGCCTATAAAGGCGAGTCTCTAGATGATTATTGGAAATATGCGCACGAGATCTTTGATTGGTCAGGAAGTCATTCAAACATGATCCTGGATGATGGTGGCGATGCTACGTTACTGTTAATTCTTGGTGCTAAAGCAGAAAAAGATTTATCTGTTATTGCTAACCCAACCAATGAAGAAGAAGTCGCATTATTTGCTTCAATCAAAAAGAAACTGGCGACACACCCTGATTGGTACTCCAAGAATCTTGCCTGTATTCAGGGTGTGACCGAAGAAACAACCACCGGCGTCCACCGCTTGTATGAAATGCAAAAAGATGGTGAATTGCCATTCCCTGCATTTAATGTTAACGATTCAGTCACTAAATCTAAATTCGATAATCTTTATGGTTGTCGCGAGTCATTGGTTGACGGTATCAAACGTGCGACTGACGTGATGATTGCGGGTAAGGTTGCGTTGGTTTGCGGTTATGGTGATGTGGGTAAAGGCTGTGCTCAATCGTTACGTGGTTTAGGCGCAACCGTTTGGATTACAGAAATCGACCCAATCTGTGCACTACAGGCAGCAATGGAAGGTTATCGCGTTGTTACCATGGAAGAAGTTTGTGACCAAGTAGACATCTTTGTGACAGCGACAGGTAATTTACGTGTGATCGCACATGATCATATGATCAAAATGAAGAATGAAGCCATTGTTTGCAATATTGGTCATTTTGATTCTGAAATTGACATCGCATCCGTTCAGAAATATCAGTGGGAAAACATTAAGCCACAAGTTGATCATGTTATTTTCCCTGATGGAAAGAAGATTATTGTCTTGGCGCAAGGCAGATTGGTTAATTTGGGTTGTGCAACCGGCCATCCATCATTTGTGATGTCCAGTTCCTTTACCAACCAAGTGCTTGCCCAAATGGAACTTTGGCAACGTGGTGATAACTATGAGAAAAATGTTTATGTCCTACCTAAGCATTTGGATGAGAAAGTGGCGCGTTTGCATATTGGGAAGTTGGGTGTTCAACTCACTGAATTAACGGATGAACAAGCGAAGTATCTCCATCTGGATAAAAATGGTCCATACAAACCAGAAATGTATCGATATTAAGTATTTCTGGTAGTGGTTGAGTTATGAAGGAACAACTGTTTAAAGTTGTTCCTTCTGTTTTTTCCCTAAAAGTATAAGTGATCTCGTGAGTCTGATTCTAAGAAGCTGGCTAGCTGTTTATATTGATCATTGTGTTCGTGTGAATTTTGCCAAATTTGCATGATAAATAAGGGAGCTATGGCACTCTAGGATTTCTACTGTAAAAAATTATGAAATCACAAAAAGAATTTTCACCTACCTATAGTCTCGAGCTATTTCCGCCACAAACCCCACAGGGTGTTGAGAAACTTCGTGAAACCCGAAAAAAACTTGCGCTGCTAAATCCAAAGTATTTTTCAGTCACTTTTGGAGCTGGTGGGTCTACCCGCGACCATACGCTAGAGACTGTGCTAGAAGTTCAGCGAGAAGGATATGCAGCAGCACCACACCTTTCTTGTATTGGTTCTACTGAGCAGAATATTCGCACCATATTAGAGAAATATCGCGACAGTGGTATTCAACATATTGTCGCGTTACGGGGTGATCTGCCGTCAGGCATGGCACAAGCTGGTGAGTTTCGTTATGCCAATGAACTGGTTGCTTTTATCCGTAAGGAATTTGGTAGCACGTTTCATATTGAAGTGGCTTCTTATCCAGAGTATCACCCACGATCTCGCTCTGCAAACGAGGACATAAGTAATTTCAAGCGTAAAGTGGCGGCAGGCGCAGATTCTGCTATTACTCAGTATTTTTATAATGCGGATGCTTATTTTAATTATGTCGATTCATGTGAGGCAGCGGGAATAAGTCTTCCCATTGTGCCAGGCATTATGCCCATTAATAAATTTTCACAACTCGTGCGATTCTCTGATGCCTGTGGTGCAGAGATTCCACGTTGGATTAGAAAAAAAATGGAAGGCTATGGTGATGACACAGAGTCGATCCAGGCGTTTGGACTTGATGTGGTGACGGATCTTTGTGAACGCTTGCTCAAAGCAGGTGCACCCGGATTACATTTCTATACAATGAATACGGCTAAGCTGACAACAGTAATTTGGAAACGCTTAGGAATTTGAAGCTATACCCGAAAGAAAAGCGATGAGTATTTTGCCAAATTAGTAGTGAGGTATCAGCTCATAAATGGGTCGGTATTTTCTATAAAGATGCATTCTTTTTCTAGGAATCATTAGCCGGTATATAATGGTCTATTATTTGACTTGGCATTAATAAATATCGCACAAGAAAGGGTTGTGACAATGGATGAGAAAAAGAAAGATACCGACGTAGAAGTAAGTAACGAATTAGAAGACGAGGTAAGTGAAGAACTGGCATTATCAACTGATGAAGCATGTATTCAATATGGCAGAGAAGTTATGGATGCGCAGCTTGTTCTGATCAAAGAAAAAGAGTATGACTTTGCACCACAATTCCAGGAATTGACTGTTCACCTATATCTATTTGGCGCAATTTGGAAGTTCGCAGAAAAGCTGGATGACTCAAGTAATGGACGTAGTCATGCTTTTTCTGCGATATATTCAATGCTTAGAAGTGATGGAATGCAGGAAAAGAAAGCTCAAAAACAAATTGAATTTATAGAGAAAATGTCTAAAGTTGAAGATGGTAGCAATGCACATGCAGTAGAAATGGGTTATTTGTCAGAGCCTGGTGATGATAGCCTGGTTGAGCTATTTAATGATTATGTTAATGAATATCAAGTGTCAGGCGATTTTTGGCGACTATTTGAGCGCATTAAGAAAACGATGATTTACGGTGGTTTAGTGATGTTTTTTTGTGCTGTTTGGTTTGTAACGTTATTTCTGCCCGGAAATAACATGCTTTCCATCTTGACGGCAGGCCTTGTTTCAGCAGCAGTTTTTGTTGTCCCAGCTTTCTTGATTGGCCTGATAATTTTCAAATCTAAAATGAAAAAAGCAAAGCAGCAAGCTTAAAGGAAAGACAGTTTTTTCGTGTTAGTACACAATATTTATTTTGTTGTCAGAAATTATGAGCGCTGAAATCATAAATGGTAAGTTAATCGCACAGGAAGTTCGTTCTGCGCTAAAGATGCGAGCCGAAATCTTGATTGAACGGGGAGTTCGCCCAGGGTTAGCGGTTATCATAGTTGGCGAAGATCCTGCATCAAATATTTACGTGAATAACAAAGAAAAAGCTTGTAGAAAAGTTTGTATTCATTCAGAAGTTCATCGTTTCCCAAGTAGTGTTGGTCAAGATGAAGTGCTAGCATGTATTCAAGATTTGAATGAGAATCCGCAGATTCATGGGATACTCGTGCAGTTGCCGTTGCCTGCGTATTTTGATAGTAACAAAGTCACCACATCCATTGCTATTGAAAAAGATGTTGATAGTTTTCATCTTTATAATGTCGGTGCTTTGGTTACGGGGAATGCTGCGTTCTTACCTTGCACGCCTTATGGTATATTGGTCATGCTTGACAAACATGGCATTCAAATTGAAGGTCAGCAGGCGGTTATTGTCGGTCGTAGTAATATCGTTGGCAAACCCATGTCGCTGATGTTGCTGGAAAAAGGGGCGACGGTCACAATCTGTACTTCAAAAACAAAAGACCTGGCTGCACACACCAGAAATGCAGATATTCTTGTTGTTGCGACGGGAAGGCCAGGCTTAATTACTGCTGATATGATAAAGCCCGGTGCAACTATTATTGACGTTGGTATTAATCGGTTGCCAAATGGCAAGCTTGCTGGTGATGTGGATTTTGAGTCGGTTAAAGAAAAAGCCGGTTATATTACCCCTGTCCCCGGTGGCGTTGGGCCGATGACTATTACCATGTTGCTGAGTAATACCATAGAAGCAACTGAACGAATGCGAACTGGTAGCTGATACTTAGTCATCATTAGAATGTAACTTCATAACAAATAAACGATAACATATGGAATCATTACCCGATATAGACCCACAAGAAACGCAGGAATGGTTAGAAGCGCTTGAGTCAGTTTTGTTAAATGAAGGTGCAGAACGGGCGCATTTTTTGTTGGAACAGCTGGTAGAAAAAGCACGTCGCTCCGGTGCCTATCTCCCCTATAGCGCGAATACCGCTTATATCAATACAATACCAACAGGTAAAGAAGAGCGTTCACCCGGTAATCATGCGATAGAGCAGCGCATTCGTGCTTATGTTCGCTGGAATGCTATGGCGATGGTGTTGCGTGCTAATAAAGATACTAATGTAGGTGGTCATATCGCGTCTTTTGCTTCGGCGGCGATACTTTATGATGTTGGTTATAATCATTTCTGGCGTAATGCCAGCGAGGATTGTGGCGGAGATTTGGTCTATACCCAGGGTCACTCTGCGCCGGGTATTTATGCTTATGCATTTTTGCTGGGAGAGTTGACAGAAAAACAGCTCGATAATTTTCGCCAAGAGACGGATGGTGAAGGGCTTTCTTCTTATCCGCATCCATGGTTAATGCCCGATTTTTGGCAGTTTCCTACCGTTTCAATGGGGCTAGGGCCGCTCATGGCAACCTACCAGGCTCGCTTTATGAAATACTTAGGTAGCCGTGGGTTAGTTAATACCGACGGACGTAAGGTTTGGGCGTTTATGGGTGATGGCGAAATGGATGAGCCTGAGTCGCTGGGTGCGATATCACTGGCACCACGCGAAAAACTCGATAATTTAATTTTTGTTGTTAATTGTAACTTGCAACGGCTTGATGGGCCGGTACGTGGTAATGGTAAGATCATCCAGGAATTGGAAAGTCATTTTCGCGGCGCAGGTTGGAATGTTATCAAGGTCATATGGGGTTCATATTGGGATCCTTTACTCGCTAAAGATACCAAAGGATTATTACAACAACGCATGATGGAATGTGTTGATGGTGAATATCAAACCTTTAAATCTAAAGATGGCGCCTACGTACGCAAACATTTCTTTGGAAAGTATCCAGAACTGTTGGAAATGGTTGCGAATATGTCTGATGATGATATTTGGCGTTTAAATCGTGGTGGGCATGATCCACATAAAGTTTATGCGGCTTATACTTCAGCCATAAAGCACACGGGGCAGCCCACCATGATACTTGCCAAGACCATTAAAGGTTATGGTATGGGTGAGGCGGGTGAGGCGCAAAATATTACTCATCAGCAGAAAAAAATGGGGACAACTTCATTAAAGGCATTTCGTAATCGCTTCGGTCTAGAAATATCTGATGACGTTATTGATGACGCACCTTACCTAACACTGGCTAAAGATTCACCTGAGTATGCTTATATGCAAGCGCAGCGTCAGGCGCTCGGCGGTTTTCTTCATCATCGTAAGAAGAAAGCAGAGGCGCTAAAAATTCCCGCGTTATCGGCTTTTGATTCGTTATTGAAAGCCAGTGGTGATGGACGTGAGTCTTCTACGACCATGGCATTTGTACGTATTCTAAATATTCTGGTCAAGGATAAAGAATTGGGTAAGCATGTTGTGCCCATTGTTGCTGATGAATCGCGTACGTTTGGTATGGAAGGTATGTTCCGGCAATTGGGTATTTGGTCGTCTGTTGGGCAACTTTATACGCCGCAAGATGCTGAGCAGCTGATGTATTATAAGGAAGACAAAAGCGGACAGATCCTGCAAGAAGGTATCAACGAGGCAGGTGCCATGTCGTCGTGGATGGCTGCTGCAACGTCCTATAGCACGCATGGCGTACAAATGATGCCTTTTTTTATCTTCTACTCCATGTTTGGTTTTCAGCGTGTTGGTGATTTAGCTTGGGCAGCCGGTGATATGCGTTGCCGTGGTTTTTTGTTGGGTGGTACGGCAGGACGAACCACACTCAATGGTGAAGGTTTGCAACACGAAGATGGCCACAGTCATATTCTGGCTTCGACCATCCCTAATTGCGTTTCTTATGATCCAACGTTTTCATATGAATTGGCCGTCATTGTGCAGGATGGTTTGCGTCGTATGTATCAGGAACAGGAAGATGTTTATTACTACATCACGGTAATGAACGAAAATTATTCGCATCCAGAAATGCCAAAAGGGGTAGAGCAGGACATTTTGAAAGGTATGTATTTGTTTAGTGAAAGTAGTAAGCGAAGTAAAGAGCCGCGTGTGCAGCTTTTAGGTTCTGGTACTATTTTGCGTGAAGTGATTGCTGCAGCGGATATTTTAAAAAAGGAATTTAAAATTAATGCGGATATTTGGAGTGTACCTAGTTTTAATGAGCTACGACGTGAAGCGTTAAGCGTGGCGCGTTGGAATATGTTGAATCCCACTAAAAAAGCTAAGTTTTCCCACGTGGAAAAATGTTTTAAAGATCGGGAAGGTCCTTTTGTGGCTGCAACTGACTATATGAAGATTTATGCGGATCAAATCCGTGAGTTTGTCCATGGTCGTTACCGTGTGCTTGGGACTGATGGGTTTGGACGTTCTGATACACGAGAAAAATTACGTAATTTTTTTGAGGTGGATCGTTACTATATCACCGTTGCTGTGCTAAAGGCGCTAGCTGAAGAAGGAAAAGTGACGACAAAACAAGTGGCTCAGACTATCGATAAGTTTGGTATTGATCCAGATAAGGCTGATCCGGTGACACTTTAATTTTAGTTGCTGATTACACAGCGTATATTCTACTTGTAGTAATGTGATTTAAGGAAAATGTGTGGTTGAAATTAAGCAAGTATTGATTCCAGATATAGGTGACTTCAAAGACGTGCCTGTTATTGAAGTGCTGGTGAAGACAGGCGATCAGGTTAAGCTTGAGGATCCATTGATTTCTTTGGAATCAGATAAGGCAACGATAGAAATACCCGCACCTTTTACTGGCGTTATCAAAAAAGTTAATATTAAACCGGGGGATAAGGTTTCTGAAGGCACATTAATTTTGTCAATTGAGACCACTGATAAAGCAGAGAATGCTGCGACAGATGCTCCTGTGGTGTTGGATAAGGCTGAAGAAAGGGGTGAGGTTGTTGTCGAGCCTGTTGTTGATCCTAAGAAAGCTGTTGTTGAAAGAATTGAGAAATCATTGTCGGAGAGCTTTGTATCTTCACCTAAGGCACATGCAGGCCCTTCGGTTAGGCGTTTTGCGCGTGAACTGGGTGTTAATCTAGGCCTTGTGACGGGTAGTGGCTTGAAACAGCGAATTCTTAAAGAAGATGTTCAAGCATTTGTAAAAGCGGAATTATCAAAGTCACAGGATAATGATGGGTTAGGCGCAACACTAAACTTATTGCCCTGGCCACAGGTTGATTTTGCTAAATTTGGTCCTGTAGAGCTTAAATCATTATCACGTATACAGCAGATTACGGGGGCAAATTTACACCGTAACTGGGTAATGATTCCTCATGTTACACAGTTTGATGTGGCGGACATCACTGATTTGGAGGCTTTACGAAAAGAATCAAACAAATCGACTGATAAAGATAATGTAAAGCTCACGCTTTTAGCATTTTTGATGAAAGCCCTAACTGCAACATTAAAAGAATTTCCCACCTTTAACGCTTCTTTGGATAATAATGGCAATGAGGTTAATCTCGTGATAAAGCATTATTTTCATTTGGGGTTTGCCGTTGATACGCCACAAGGGTTGGTGGTACCTGTCATTAAGGATGTTGATCAGAAAGGTGTCATTCTCATTGCTAAAGAATTGAGCCGCCTTTCCATTTTGGCGAGAGAAGGGAAGTTAAAGCCAACCGACATGCAAGGAGCTAGTTTTACGGTTTCTAGTTTAGGGGGTATCGGTGGAACAGCTTTTACGCCAATTATTAATGCACCAGAAGTTGCGATCCTGGGTCTTTCACGCGCTAATATCCAGCCGGTTTATAGAGACAATCAATTTGTTCCGCGTTTGATGCTTCCTTTGTCACTATCATATGATCACCGGGTTATTGATGGTGCATCTGCCGCACGTTTTACCACGCATTTGGCTAATGTGTTGACTGACATGCGCTTGGCTTTATTGTGAGCATGAGTTTTAGTTGGTACGTAGTATTTAATGCCTAAAGTAAATTTTTCTCTTATTGGTATCTATGGTGGGACTTTTGATCCGATTCATTATGGTCACTTGCGGCTAGCAGAAGAGCTTAATGAAATAATCGGTTTTTCCAAATTATATTTTGTTCCTTCAGGATCACCACGTTTACGTAATGCGCCCGTTGCTTCAAAAGATCATCGTGTAGCAATGCTATCTGCAGCAATTCAGGATAATGAGACATTCATGCTGGATAAGCGGGAGATGAGTCGTGATGGAGAGAATTACAGTGTCGTTACATTACGTGAATTCCGTAAGGAATTTGGAGGCGAGTACGCATTATGTTTTATTATGGGCAGCGATGCTTTTTTAAATCTTACTAAATGGCATTGTTGGCATGAAATGTTTGAATTGTGTCATGTTGTCGTTGCAGATCGTCCAGGTTACTTGCCCGCATTAAATAATAAAATGCCGCAAGAATTAACAGAAGCATTGGTGAGCCGACAGGCGTCGTCAATTGGAGATCTTAAAGAATCACCTTATGGCCTTGTTTTTATTGCGCCAACGACATTACAAGACATTTCTGCTACGGCGATTCGTGAATCTATCGGAACAGATAAAAGTGTTCGATATTTAATTCCCGATGCAGTGCTTGAGTATATCGAGACAAACCGTTTGTATTCGGGAAGAGAATGAAATCTAAAGAGTTAGTAGAAATTGCAGTTGATGCGTTGGAAGAAATCAAAGCATACGATATCGTTGTAATAGAAATCGATGAAATGGTGGCTCTGTTTGACTATATGATTGTTGCTAGTGCCGATTCCAATCGGCAGACTAGAGCATTGGCCAATAATGTGCAAGAAAAGGTAAAAGCTGCGGGTGGTACGGTGCTTAGCATGGAAGGGCAAGAAACAGGAGAGTGGTTGCTTGTTGATTTAGGTGATGTGATTGTGCATATTATGTTGCCAGCTGTACGTGATTACTATGATTTAGAAACGTTATGGGCGGAGGCTAAATCATTAAAGAAGAATGTGGTCGATTAGTATTTGAAGATGATAGTTCATCTATCACTAGAGGCGCAGGTTGTCTAAGCATGATGTACCGGAAATTATGAAACTTTATATCGTGGCTGTTGGAAATAAAATGCCAACTTGGATTGATGCTGGTTTTAATGAATATTCGAAACGAATGCCAACTGAATTAAGTATTCAGTTAATTAACATTAAACCTGAGAAACGGGGCGAAGGAAAGAATACTGAACAAATATTGACTGCTGAGGGCCTTCGTATAAAGGCTGCATTGCCATCTAGTTGTCAGATAGTGGTGTTGGATGAGAATGGTAAGCAGTGGTCGACGATTAATTTGGCAGAGCGCATAAAGGGTTGGATGGGCGATGGTAGTAAAACAGCGTTTATTATTGGCGGTTCCGATGGTTTGCATGGAGATATCAAAAAATTAGCGAAATATATTCTGGCGTTGTCTGCTATGACACTCCCTCACGGTTTAGTGCGTGTTGTGCTAGCTGAGCAATTATATCGCGCAAACTCAATTATTAAGCGTCATCCTTATCATCGAGAATAGCAGCTTGATATGAGAAGTTCAGGGTAAAAGCTTGTTTTATTGTGATTTTAAAATATTGCTCGGCTTGTAAAATTGACATATTGAATTAGTTTAAAATATAGAGGTAATATTCAGTATGATTCATATTGATAACCGAATATATCTTGCATCACGCAGTCTTCGTAGAAGAGAATTATTAAAACAAATTGGCGTGAATTATAAGATATTACTAATGCGAGAAACACTCTCTCGTCCTGTAGACATTGATGAAACACCATTGCCCAATGAGTCGCCAACTGATTATGTTTATCGAGTTGTGCATACTAAAGCAGAGGAAGGGTGGGAGAGGCTAATACAGCGTAGTTTGCCTTTGTTTCCTGTGTTGGTGGCTGATTCCGTTGTGACTATAGACGGGTGTATATTTGGTAAGCCAGCAAGCCTTACTCATGCAGAAGAAATGTTGTCAACACTTTCAGGTAGAACGCACCAGGTTCTGACTGCCGTTGCCATTATTATAGAGGAAAATATTCAGATACGACTTTCTACAACTTCAGTAAAGTTCCGTGAAATAAGTCAACAAGAAATTCGTGCTTGTCTTGCTGATGGTAAATTGCTAGATATGGCTGGTGCGTATGCGATACAAGGCGTTGCTGCAGTATTTATCGCCGAGATATCTGGGAGTTATAGTGGTGTGATGGGGCTGCCATTATTTGAAACCAGCCAATTATTAGAAGAGTCTGGAATAAAAATATTTTCATAAGATGTCGGTATACAAAAGAATAATAATATTTAACTTGCCTTTTTATGAGTAATGAAATTCTTGTTAATACAACGCCTCAGGAAACACGTATTGCTGTATTGGAGCAAGGCGTAACACAGGAGCTGCATATAGAGCGATCAAGTAGTTGTGGTATTGTTGGGAATATCTATAATGGCCGCGTGAGTCGAGTGTTACCAGGTATGCAGTCTGCCTTTATTGATATTGGTCTTGATAGGGCGGCTTTTTTACATGTGGCTGATATATGGGACTCAAATGGCAACGGGGAAACAGTTAAGCCTATAGAGAGAATATTGCACGAAGGCAATAATATCTTGGTTCAAGTAATTAAGGATGCTATTGGTACCAAAGGTGCGAGGCTTTCGACACAAATTAGTTTAGCCGGGAGAATGTTAGTTTATCTCCCACAGGAATCTCATATTGGTATTTCTCTCCGAATAGAAGATGATGGAGAACGAGATTTGTTGCGTGAGAAACTGCTACACGTTCTACCCGCAGAAGAATCGGGAGGTTATATTATCCGGACAATGGCTGAGGCTGCTGAAGAATGTGAGTTGCAGGCCGATACCGAATATCTTCGTAAGTTATGGCTCGATATCCAGAATAAATCTTTAACTGTTGTTTCACCAACATTGCTTTATAAAGATTTGGATCTGAGTCATAGGGTGTTGCGTGATTTTGTCGATGACAACACTTCGCGTATTTTGATAGATTCTCGTGAGAATTATCAGAAACTAGAGTCGTTCTCTAAAAGCTACATGCCTAATATCGTTGAACGATTAGATCGATACAGTGGCGAGCGTCCACTGTTTGACTTATATGGTGTTGAGGATGAGATTGAAAAATCGTTAGCTAAACGTGTGGATCTTAAGTCTGGTGGTTATTTGATCATTGATCAAACCGAAGCGCTGACGACTATGGATGTCAACACGGGTGGATTCGTTGGTGTGCGGAATTTTGACGATACTATTTTTAAAACGAACCTAGAAGCAGCGCAGGTCATTGCACGGCAGCTTCGTTTGCGTAATTTAGGGGGTATCATCATTATTGATTTTATTGATATGGATAATGATGATCATAAGAATTCGGTGTTGTCCGAATTCAATAAAGCACTAACGAAAGATCGCACACGTATGACGGTTAATGGATTTACGACGTTGGGATTAGTCGAGATGACACGGAAGCGTACCCGTGAAAGTCTGGCTCATGTTTTGTGTGAACCTTGTCCTACTTGCCAAGGGCGAGGAGAAATCAGAACAGCACAGACTATTTGTTACGAAATTCTGAGAGAACTGTTACGTGAATCCCGCCAGTTTGATGCTAATGAGTTTCGTATTCTTGCTTCTCAGCAAGTAATTGATTTATTTCTTGATGAAGAATCACAAAGTCTTGCACAACTTGGAGATTTTATCGCCAAACCGATAAGCCTCCAAGTTGAGGAATCTTATTCTCAAGAACACTACGACGTAATTCTAATGTAATAGTGTTTTTAAAGAATTTAGAAACCCATACTTGCCAGTAAGTCATCGACCTGTTCTTGGTCTGAAACCACATCGTCACGTTTCTCTGGATTGACTGCCGGTCCATTTATCAGCCCCTCATCAATACCAATTCTCTTTTTTTCTGGTACATTTGCAACGAGTAACTGTATCAAGCCAAACTCCAAGTCTTTGACCATTTTGGTCACTTTTGATACCACCTGTCCTGTTAGGTCTTGGAAATCTTGTGCCATCATGATTTCCATTAACTGGGCGTTCGTAGCGCTAGTTTGCTTTGGTACGCTGTCTAGATAAGCCAGCGTATTTATAATCAGATTCTTATATTTCTCTGCGTCATCGGGAGAAGATTCTTGTGACTCAAGTGCTTGTTTCCACTGTTCAGACAAATTTGTTGATTCAGATGAAAGTTCGTCCTGGATTGGCATAGCAATTTCTGTTGCATTAAGGACGCGCTCAGCAGCTTGTTCAGCTTTTGAAGCAATATAGGTGAGCTTGTCCTGTGCTTCAGGAACCTCTGCGGAAAGATCTTCCAAGCGTTTATCATAGCCTAATTCGCGTAAACTGTTATGTAATGTACGTGTTAGTTGGCCAACTTGATCGACAACTGTCGTCTCTGTCGCTTCTGTTGAGACGGTGGTCTCTTGAATCGTTTCTTCTTCTATGGTTGAGGTAGCTAATGAAGGCTCACGGAATTCCTCAATCGTTGTTGCCATCGGATCATCTAATGCTTGATCAGCATCATCGCTTTCAGTTACTTCGTTTGAAGCAATGGTAGTCTCTGCAATCGTTTCTTCTTCTATGGTTGTCGCCACAGGCTCATCTAATAACTGTGGTTGTTCCAGAGTACTAGTCGTGTTATTCATTTAATGTCGCCTGTTGTTTGTTATGATGGAGTTGCTGAATGAGTTAGGCAGAAGCCTTGCTTTCCATATTTAGGAAGATCTTGTTTAACTTCTCATCAAGTGTGGCTGCTGTGAAAGGTTTAACAATGTAACCACTGGCACCAGCTTGAGCAGCTGCGACAATATTTTCTTTCTTTGCTTCAGCAGTGACCATTAATACAGGTATCTTTTTTAAAACTTCGTTTGCCCGAATACTCTTTAACATTGTTAACCCGTCCATGTTGGGCATATTCCAATCAGAAACGACAAAGTCAAAATTTCCGTCTTGAAGCTTGCGTAGACCAGCAGCACCATCCTCCGCTTCTTCAACATTGACAAAACCTAATTCCTTTAGAAGGTTTCGAACAATTCTACGCATAGTAGAAAAGTCATCTACTACTAAGAATTTTAAATTTTTGTCAGGCATTATAATCTCCAGGAATAGACTTCATTTTTATATAAACTAGCAAAGCAACAATGATTAATATTTAATTCCAATGCTGGTGAACTGATACCTTACATAGTAAAAGCTCCCTTAGTTTTACAGCTTAACGGCAAAACTCTTATGAAGTTTAGTTTGTGCTTTTGTTAGTCAAATACCTCTAATTGAAAATTAGAGGTGACAACTATGCTGACACAAGGGGTCATTAAATCCCCTCCCTCAATTCTACATCCCTTCTGAATTGCCAACTCTTCCAGTAACGAGCTAACATACTGACGCAAGCCTTTATAAAGAATTTTTTCTGATACTTCGGTATCCATACAACATGTTACTTACAATCCCATGCCGTATGGCTTAAACTTTGTCCATTCATTGGTTGTTTCCTCATCTATTGAACTTTAGTTGGCTCACAGACAAGTGAGACTTCCAATGAACCCCGGAATTGTCAAACTTCCATATTCCACCGGCAAAGTCGGTGGTTTACTTTTTGTTAGATACAACGTTCAGTCTGTATATTATGGTTGCTTTATGGGATAATTCCCACGCATTGTAGGGGGTTAGAATGAAAGAAACGTTATACGACAAACTTTGGCAACAACATCTTGTTCATACGCAGTCAGATGATTCTGACAGTATGGCATTAATTTATATTGATCGACATTTGGTGCATGAAGTTACCAGTCCGCAGGCGTTTGAAGGCTTAAGAATGGCTGGACGTAAGCCGTGGCGTGTGGATTCTATTCTTGCGGTTGCAGATCATAATGTACCCACCACCGATCGTGGTCAGGGCATTAGTGACCCAACGTCACGATTGCAGGTTGATACGCTTGATCAAAACTGTGATGACTTGGGCATTACGGAATTCAAAATGAACGACCTGCGCCAGGGTATTGTTCATGTGATTGGCCCAGAGCAAGGCGCAACATTGCCGGGTATGACAGTGGTTTGTGGTGATTCGCACACCAGTACACATGGCGCATTTGGTTGTTTGGCTTTTGGCATTGGTACATCTGAGGTGGAGCATGTGCTTGCTACCCAATGTTTGTTGATGAAAAAAGCGAAATCTATGCAGGTGCTGGTTGAGGGTCAACTAGGTCATGGTATTACGGCCAAGGATATTGCGCTGGCTGTGATTGGCGAGATTGGTACGGCTGGCGGTACTGGTTACGCTATCGAATTCGCGGGGGGTGCAATCCGTTCGTTGTCCATGGAAGGACGTATGACGCTTTGTAATATGGCGATTGAAGCAGGTGCGCGTGCGGGCATGATTGCGGTTGATGAAACGACGATTGAATATATTAAAGGGCGTCCATTTGCACCTAAAAATGCGTCTTGGGATAAAGCAACGACTTACTGGCGGACTTTAGAAAGCGATGATGATGCGGTATTTGATGCGGTTATTACGTTGAATGCAGCGCAGATAAAACCACAAGTCACATGGGGTACATCGCCAGAAATGGTGACAACGGTTGATAGCTGCGTGCCTGATCCGATGCAAATTGTGGATGAAGTCAAGCGACAGGATATGGAGAATGCTTTGAAATACATGGGGCTAATGCCGAATACGCCAATTAATGAAATTATGGTTGATAAGGTGTTTATTGGCTCCTGTACCAATTCACGTATTGAAGATTTACGTGCGGCTGCTAGCGTTATTAAAGGCCAACGAATTGCATCAAACATTAAATTGGCGCTGGTGGTGCCAGGATCTGGTTTAGTTAAAAATCAAGCGGAAAAAGAAGGGCTAGATAAAATTTTTCGTGAAGCTGGGTTTGAATGGCGCGAACCCGGTTGTTCAATGTGTTTGGCGATGAATGATGACCGGCTGATGTCGGGTGAGCGTTGTGCCTCGACGTCTAATCGTAATTTTGAAGGTCGACAAGGACCTGGTGGTAGAACGCACTTGGTAAGTCCAGCAATGGCAGCTGCAGCTGCGGTAGCCGGTCATTTTGTTGATGTAAGTGCGATGGTTTAATTGGATTAATGGATTGTTTGAATTTTAAAGGAAGACTGCTATGAAAATTTTGTCTGTGATGGCTTTACTCATTGCTGTTTTTTATTTGTCAGCTTGTAATACTTGGGCAGGGTTTGGTAAAGATCTGCAACGAGGTGGCAAAGCAATTGAGCGATCGGTGAAATAACCTATGGAAAAATTTACTAATTTTGATGGATTGGTGGTACCAATGGATCGCGCTAATGTTGATACAGATGCCATTATTCCTAAGCAATTTTTAAAGTCGATCAAACGTTCTGGTTTTGGTCCGAATTTGTTTGATGAATGGCGTTATCTGGATCATGGTGAGCCGGGTATGGACTGTGCTCAACGTCAGCTTAATACTGATTTTGTTTTGAATCAGGCGCGTTATGCAAATGCACAAGTATTACTTGCGCGTGCAAATTTTGGTTGTGGCTCTAGTCGTGAACATGCACCCTGGGCGCTGCAAGATTTTGGGTTTCGTGTTGTTATTGCGCCAAGTTATGCGGATATTTTCTACAATAATTGTTTCAAGATTGGGTTGTTACCTATCATACTGGACTCAAAAATTATTGATCAATTGTTTGATGAAGTAAAAGCAACCAGTGGGTATTATTTGACTGTTGATCTAGAGTCGCAAGTCGTCACGGCGCCTGGTGGAGGCGCGTTCAAATTTGATATTGACGCATTTCGTAAACGTTGTCTATTGAATGGCCTGGATGAAATTGGTTTGACATTGCAGTATTCAGAGAAAATCAAGCAGTTTGAGCAAAAAAGACGTGCTGAACAGCCGTGGTTGTTTATTTAGACATTGATTATTTGGTAGTTAAAGGGTGATATGAAAATTGCTGTTTTAGCGGGTGACGGAATTGGCCCGGAAATTGTTGCTCAAGGTGTGCGTGTATTAGATGTGCTCAAGCGTGACGGCCTGAAGATTGAATTGGAGTCAGGTCTGTTAGGCGGTTGCGCAGTTGATGCAACAGGCGAGCCGTTTCCTGAAGTTACTCATCAGCTGGTTAAAGATGCGGATGCAGTGATGCTAGGTGCTGTTGGCGGCCCGCAATATGATGCGTTGCCTAGAGAGGAGCGCCCAGAAAGGGGGCTATTAGCGATACGTAAGGCGCTCAATCTATTTGCGAATCTACGCCCGGCTATTTTATATCCAGAGTTGGCTAATGCTTCAACATTAAAGCCCGAAGTGGTGGCTGGGCTAGACATTATGATTGTGCGTGAGTTGACGGGTGACATTTACTTTGGTGAGCCGCGTGGCATTGAACTACGTGATAATCTACGCACGGGTTTCAATACCATGATTTACAATGAAGTCGAGATTCGTAGAATTGCCCATGTTGCTTTTCAGTCGGCGCAAAAACGAGATCGTAAGTTGTGTTCGGTCGATAAAATGAATGTGCTGGAATGTACTCAACTCTGGCGCGATGTGGTGACGGAAACTGCTAAGGATTATCCCGATGTGACGCTCACACATATGCTTGTTGATAATGCCGCAATGCAGCTAATTCGTGATCCTAAACAATTCGATGTGATGGTCACAGGAAATATTTTTGGCGATATTCTGTCGGATGAGGCGTCTATGCTTACCGGGTCTATCGGGATGTTGCCTTCCGCATCGCTGGATGAGAATAATAAAGGATTGTTTGAGCCGATTCATGGTTCAGCGCCTGATATTGCGGGTAAGAATATGGCGAACCCATTAGCGACGATACTCTCGGTGGCAATGATGTTGCGTTATACGTTTAATCTAGAGGAAGCCGCCCAGCGCATTGAAAGTGCAGTGCAAAAAGTGTTATCTCAAAAATATCGAACGGCTGATATTTTCGAGTCAGGAATGACACTTGTTGGGACGGAAGAAATGGGTGGTGCGGTCTTAAAAAACTTATAGGCTAGGAGGCTTTTCGAAAATAGATGTCGTAGCGAGGAGAAGTAATTTTGAGTCAGGTTTCTTGATTATTTGAGGTGAATAGTTATTCTATTTAACGAAAATGATCGAGAAATCTGGCCAAAATAGCTTCTCCGCAGTAGATCATTCTATTCTCGGGCGGCCTCCTAGGTTTTTTTATTACAAAATAGATTAAATAAAAGCTAGAGAAAATTAAATGAAACGAGTTGGGTTTGTTGGTTGGCGAGGTATGGTTGGTTCGGTACTCATGCAGCGGATGCGTGAGGAAAATGATTTTGCTTTGATCGAGCCTGTTTTTTTTACAACGTCACAAAAAGGTGGTAAAGGGCCAGATATTGGCAAAGACATACCGTCACTTGAAGACGCTTATGATATTGATAAGCTTAAATCGTTAGATATTGTAATCTCTTGCCAAGGCGGGGACTACACCAATAAGGTTTTTGCGAAACTGCGTGAGGCAGGATGGCAGGGATATTGGATTGATGCGGCTTCCAAACTGCGCATGGATAAAAATGCGATCATTATACTTGACCCAATTAATAAACCTGTGATCGAACAAGCATTACACAATGGTGTGAAGAATTATATTGGCGGTAATTGTACGGTTAGCTTGATGCTGATGGCAGTGGGTGGCTTGCTTGAAAAGAATATGGTGGAATGGATGAATGCCATGACTTATCAAGCTGCATCCGGTGCAGGCGCAAAAAATATGCGTGAGTTGTTGCAGCAAATGGGTGAAACCCACCGTGTTGCAAAAAATCTATTAGATGATCCTGCGTCAAGCATTCTTGATATTGATCGTGAAGTGGCTGGGATATTGCGCAACGATAAATTTCCAGTTGAAAACTTCGGTGTTCCACTGGCGGGTAGCTTGATTCCATGGATAGATACCGATGTTGGTAATGGGCAAAGTCGAGAGGAATGGAAAGGTCAGGCTGAGACAAATAAAATTATGGGACGAGACGAACAAATCCCAGTAGATGGCATTTGTGTGCGAGTGGGTGCGATGCGTTGCCATAGTCAAGCGCTGACGATTAAATTAAAACATGATGTTCCATTAGATGAGATTGAGGATGTTATTTCTAAATCAAATGATTGGGTACAGTTTGTACCTAATGAGCGTGAAGTAACAACAAAGAAATTAACACCAGCAGCTGTGACAGGAACATTGTCTGTACCCATTGGCCGCGTACGTAAACTTTCTATGGGCGGAGAGTATCTTTCTGCTTTTACTGTGGGTGATCAATTATTATGGGGCGCTGCTGAACCGTTGCGGAGAATGTTGCGAATAATAGTGGAGAATTAGATAGTTATCTCTAAGACTCGAAACTAGATAAAGAAATATGTTTCATAATACTGAAGCCACACATATTTTCTTAAGGGCGCCTCTAAAAATTCATAGTTCGCCTAAATGCAAGGCGCGGGAAAAATTTTGCAGCGCAGCATATGGTTGATATGTAAGCAAG
>RCMY010000920.1_pt1 | contig 28190 bp, 15 predicted proteins | sample 2041341 | NCBI WGS metagenome assembly RCMY01 (sample SAMN09708234, study PRJNA481090) | Marine sediment metagenome, whole genome shotgun sequencing project.
CAGGGGAAAGGCCCGAGGCTGGATATCCATTTAGAGAAAGTTATATGGCAGATAATGATCTAGCTGTTGGTAGAATTGTTGAATATCTCTCGCATACCCCATATTGGAAGAATATGTTGATTGTAATTACAGAAGATGACGCTCAAAATGGTGTCGATCATATTGATGCACATCGAAGTATTTTAATGCTAATTTCTCCTTGGGTAAAAAGAGATTATGTTAGTTCGGTACATTATAGTTTTGGAAGTATTTTTAAGACCTTCTGGAATATTTTAAGATTGCCTTATTTGAATCAATATGATGCAGGAGCTACGGATATGGCTGATTTTTTTACTTCAAATCCAAACTACGAGCCTTATAATGCCATTGAAGTAGAGGTGAAAATGTTTGAACCTCAAAAGGCACTTGATCCGTTTGACGAAAAATTTAACTGGAAGGCTTTGAAAGAATCTCCGAAAATTGATAATATGGAGGATATGCAAAAGGACAGCAAAGAACAAGATGCGTATCGCTTAGAAAACAGGGAAAAGAAGAACTAAATGAAACTTTCTAATAAAAAAAACAACATACACATAAGTGAAATTTATATACCAAAATTTTGATCAATTTTAAATTTATTCCAATGAAAAAACAAATTTTATTACTGCTATTATTTGTAATCTTTTTTATGAGTTGTGGTAAAGAAAAAAGCGAGTTAAGTAAGACCAGTTCAAATAATAAAGGAAAAATAATTGCCTATGTTCATGGTTGGCAAGACAATTGGGGAACGAATAATGAAAAAGCAAATCAAATCACCCATATTAATTATGCATTTGCCAATATTAAAGACGGAAAAGTAATTGAAGGAAATGAGAATGATGGAGAAGTAATGAAAAAATTGAATGCTTTGAAAAAGGTGAATAAAGAGTTGAAGATTTTAATTTCTGTAGGAGGTTGGGGTTGGTCTAAAAATTTTTCAGATGCAGTTTTAACGGAAAATTCACGTCAAATTTTCGCCAATAGTGCTATTGATTTTATGTTGAAACATCAAATTGATGGCGTAGATTTAGATTGGGAATATCCAGGGCAAAAAGGGGATGATAATGTATTTCGCCCTGAGGATAAAGAGAATTTTACAGCAATTTTAAAATTGTTAAGAAAGAAATTGGATTCCGTTTCAGGAGATAACAAAGCTTACCTTTTAACTATTGCCACGGCAGCAAGTTCAAGTTATTTTGAACATACGAATATGAAAGAGGCCCAACAATATTTAGATTTTATTAATATTATGTCTTATGATTTCTTTGTTGGAGGTCAAGGTGTTACTGGGCATCATTCTAATTTGTTTCGTTCTGAATTTGACCTTGAAAGAAGAAGAAGTGCAGAAGTAGCGGTTGAAGTTCATGTTAATGCTGGAATTCCAATTGATAAATTAGTTTTAGGTGTGCCTTTTTATGGCAGATGGTGGAAAGGGACGAACCCAATAAATAATGGTTTATATCAACCTGCGCAAGGAGATTTTGGAAGCATTAATTATAAAAGTATAGCGGATAGTTTACGCAATAATGTATTTGTTTCCTACTGGGATAGTTCGGCTGTTGCTCCTTATGTTTGGCGAGAGAAGGATTCATTATTTTTGACCTATGAAAGCACGAAATCGCTGAAATTGAAAGTTGATTATGTAAATAAAAATAATTTGGGAGGAATTATGTTTTGGCAGTTTAACGGAGATAACGGAGATCTTTTAACGACAATTTCCGATAATTTAGTAAGTAATTAAAAAAAAAGGAAGCTGATTGACAAGCTTCCTTTTTTTCAATTTATATTTTATTATTTCTTTTCTACATAAATGGCTTTTTTAAAAGCTTTCCAATGTGCATCTGTCATTCTGCCGGGAGTAAATAAACAGATACCAGTTGCGCCATTATCCATAGATTCTTGGATGGCAGCTTCCATTTCTTCTGGCAATAAACCATGATTTTCCGGATCGGCCTCACTGGTTTTATTTTCCGGTTTAGGACAAATAAAAAGGCCGCTATAAACAGGTTTACTTTTATTTACAGCAGTAACTTCTTCATTTGTCACATCTCCAATCCATTTAGTTCCTTCCAGATAAAAATCATTGTAATTCATTGGGTAAAAGGAATCGATGTTCCATTTATTCCATTCTTGACGAACTAATTTTTTTGAAATACTTGGTCCGGGAAAAACGGCCGCATTTATCTTTTTGTTTTTTGAATGAACAACATCCGCTAAACGATTTACAAGATTGGTAATCAAATCATAACGAAATTGTTTCCACTCTTCTACTTGAGTAGGATCTTCTACTTCTTTGATATTGATACTCGATTGCGCTTCGAAGTCGGATACACATTTATCACAATAACAGTAATCGAATTGAGGAAATTCTCTATCCATTACTAATCCGTATTTATCCCAAAGTCCGCGAGCAAGAATTACATCTGGAAAACGTATGAAATCCAAATGAATACCATCCACTTCTTCCACTGCGGCAACTCGTCCATATAAATCAGCTAAAAAAGTATAAACTTCTTCTCGATTTGGACAAAGAAATTGGTAATGGTCTACATATGCAGGTTTGTCTTTAGCAGATTCTCCAAGGCCGTTAACGGCATACCATTCATGCTGTAATTTAGGATTGTTATTTTGCACCATAGTAGGAATCCATGTGTGAAATTCCATTCCTGCATCTTTGACTATTTTTCCAACCTTTCTATAGGTTTCTGGATCATGACCTGCATTGTACATAATACCGTCAATTCCTTTTGATTTTAAGTCTTTGAACTGATCTTTTAATTCTTGATCGGTTGTTTTTTCATCATGGCCCATCCAAGCATGAACCGGAATTTTTGTTTTTTGTGTACATGAAGAAATCATAAAAACAAAAGTGAGTATTGTGATTATTTTATACATAAGAATTATTAATAAATTAGATAATAAAATTAAGTAATAATAATAAATTACGTATGTAAAATTTGCTAAACGACAGTAAAATAACTACAAAAGGAATTATTATGTTATCAAAAACAAATTATAAATATCGTTATGTACCTAATTTTTTTAAAAATTAGGATTTCTCTATTTCGGTGTTTTTTTGGATTAATGGAATAAATAAAACATAGGCAAAACAAGCAATTATGACTAAAATACTACCTATTACTCCGGTTGTTGAAGTAATATAACCCATAATTGGAGGAATAACTGCCCCACCAACAATTGCCATAATTAATAAACCAGAAATTTCATTAGTTCTAGATGGCATTTTGTTTATAGCAATAGAAAAAACAAGTGGAAATAAATTTCCTGCTCCTAAACCAATAATAAAGATTCCAATTTGAGCAATTATAGCTGTTGAGGCAAATAATAATGTTAAGGTGCCCAAGATTGCTAAAATTGCGGTCGAGACCAAAAAAATAACAGGTTTAACGAATTGCAATAAAATGGCACCAGAAAATCTGCTAATCATTAGCGCAATAAAGTAAAGGCTAATTCCGTAAGAGGCTTGTTCTAAGGTTAATCCATGTAATTTCATTAAAAACCCTTGAATATTAGAATTCATTCCAACATCTGCTCCAACAATTAAGAAAATTGCGATTACTACTGCCAGTACAAACTTGTTTTTTAATAATTTCATACAAGATGCAAAGGAGGCTGGTTCATCAGATTTTATTTTTTCTTCAATTGGAGTTGCAGAAAGCCATAACACAGATATAACTGAAACTACTGCATACACCAAAAACACCATTTTCCAATCGCCATAATGGAGTGCCATATACGTAGCAATAATTGGTCCTAATAAGGAAGTTATAGCCTTTACAAATTGAGAAAGACTTAAAAAACTTGAAAGTTTTTCTTTAGGAGTTACCTCTTGTAACAATGGGTTCGCAGCAACCTGAACAATCGTATTGCCGATACCAATAAAGACAAAAGCCACTAAAACGGTAATAAAGGAATAATTAATAAACGGAAGCAGTAATCCTAAAATAGTAACTAAAATCCCTATATTCATCATCTTTTTTTTACCAATTTTATCCTGTAAAATTCCTACAGGAATAGAAAAAATAAAAAACCATATAAAAACCATAGAAGGAATAAATTGGGCTGTTGAATCAGATAGCTGAAAATCTTTTTGTACGTATCCTGTCGAAACCCCTACGATATCGACAAACCCCATGATAATAAAAGTTAAAAATACGGGAAGGATTTTTTTGGTGTTAATTTGATTTGAAGTCATTTGTTTAAGGTATAATTAGGTTAAAGGTTAGGTAAATCATTTTTTATTTGATTCCAAAAATCTGGTTCAAACAATTTGGCAGCACCTATAATTGCAGCGTCTTCCATTAAATTTGATATTTTGAAATCCATTTTGTGACCTTTTTTTATTAATTTTATTTTTAAAGAAGGTAAAAATTGTTCACTGGCGTTAGAAATATTTCCTCCAAGTACGATTAGGTCGGGTTTGTAAGTATTGAGATATGAATCCATGAATTCTGCGAGGTTGGTACTAAATTCTTCAAAAACTTGTTGGGAATACTTATTTTTAGCATCCGCAATTTCTTTCACACCTTTCATTTTTTGCTTTGCAATTTCTTCATACCGTTTAATAAACCATCGCGTAGAAAAAAAATCGTCAGCCATACCGTTTTTAAAGGGTTTATCCCATAAGCAGCCTCCAGTGGGAACATCATTTGAATTAACTTGCGGAATTCCATCTTTTAGAAAGGTAGAACCAAACCCAGTACCTAAAGTAATAGCAATTATTTTATGGTAATTATTTGCACCTTCCATGCAGGAAACTCCAACCCCAAAGGCGGTTGCGTCATTTAGAAATCGAAATTCCACTTTTTTGTTTTCAAAATGTTTTTCTAATTCATCAGCAACATTAACATTGTATAAGTTTTCATATTTGTCATTTGTTTCAAACATTGCCAAACCTGTTTTATAATGAAACGGACCAGGCATCGCAAAACCAATTTTTAAGTTTACGGTATCGGGTAATTTCTCAATAGTTTTTAAGATTAATGCGCTCCAATTTTTAAAAATTGCTTCTTTAGAATCCTTGTTGTTAACTTTGCTAGAAAATGAAGTGCTTGGTATGATTTCAAGATTATTTAGGTCTACAGCAGCACTTATGATATGGCTCCCACCAATATCTGTGCCGATTACAATACGTTTTGTCATGTTTTATTTATTTTGCTTGTTAGTAATACCTGTAAAATATTTATTAAATAAAAGAACAGGTTTTATTCCCTTTTAATATCAATGTCATAGGAGAAATAATCTGTATTATAAAATACAATGTTGTATTCAATCGGTCTGTTTCCAAAATCACAAACCAATCTTTCCCTTTTTAAAAGGGGTTCTCCTATTTTAATTTTTAGAAGCTTTGAAATATTTTTATCTGATTTTATTGCTTTTAATTTTTCTTTGGAAACATTAGCAATTATATGATGATCCTCTTCTAGCAATTCATAAAGTGGCTTGTTAAAATTTTCATTTCCTGTGATGCCAACTCTTGGATGAAAATACGATACCGAATATAGGTATTTTGCTTCTTTTGATCCTCGAGTTTTTTCTAATTTCCATATTTCTTTTGTTTTAGGAATCATGAAAATTTCAGCAAGTTTATCATCAGCTTTTTCCTGCGTTATTTTCACCATATAATTAACCACCTCGATGCCTTGGTTTCTCATTTCTTTGGTGAAACTAATCCAATTGTCTAGTCGTGTAGCTATTCTCTTTTGAATTACCCTAGTTCCAACACCTTTCTTTCGTTCAATTAAACCTTCTTGAACCAATTTAGAAATAGCTTGGCGGATGGTATTTCTTGATACACCAAATGTATTCGATAAGGCAACCTCTTTTGGTAAAAAAGCAACACCATTTTTATATTTAGCTTTTTTGATTAACCCCCTTAAATATTCTTCTATTTGCGCATGAAGCGGAATAGAACTTTTATGATCGACTTTAAAACTTTTCATTTAATTTTCTTCGTTTCGTGCCCAATTTTCTAATTTTTCAATAGAGAGAGATAAAACTCCGGCTGATCCGCGAAAAGTCCCAGATCCTTCAGGTTGATTGGTTATAGTATACCACTCAAAAAATCCATTATTTTGAACTACTCTTGAGGTCATCGGAAGTAATTGCTCATAAGCTTCTTGAATAAAACCGTTGTCAATCAATCCAAGAATCATTCGCCCTCCGAACCAAGTCCAGTCACCTCCATTTTGATAACCATAAGGATACATTCCTTTATTTTCGAAAGCCCAAGCAGGGTAGGGAGGATACATCGTTAAACCAATTGAACCGGCACCTGATGCTTTTACATTAGCTATCATTTTATCTAAAGCGGTTTTAATTTGATCTTTGTTTAGTAAACCTGCTTGAATAGCAACCGCGGTTCCACCATGATAATAAATTTCATTTTCATTAAAGTCTTCTGGATATGGAGACTTATCTAAATAAACATGAGGAATAAATTTCTGATTCGTTTCATCCCATAAAACTTTCATGGTGTTTTTTGCAATATCATTCCTAATAGGTTGCCACTTCGTTTTTGTTTCAGGAATGAGTTCCATCATATTATCTAAAGCTATTAACAGCATAGCATTATCATATATATCTACACAAAAATGTGTGTTTTCATCTATTGAAACTCCCCAAGGATCGCTATGTTGAACATCTCCCCAATCGGCAGTGGTTGCTCCATATATCAAACCATACTTTTCTGACCATCGAAAATCTAAAAGAAACTGCATAGCTTGTTCCATACGTTCTGCAACGGTAGTTTCTCCAACCTTTGTTTCTAAAAACGTTTTGTTTCCTGTATTGTTAATATATTTATAAACTGCTTGTATTAATGAAGTTTCATGGTCGGTTTCTACTGTGTTTTTATGCCCACAATAGGTAGGTTCTAATTCATTATAAATATATTCGTACCCTCCCTCAGTAATTACAGCTTTTTCTTTTGGAATAAATCCATCAATAATATTACCATCTTCTCCTTGGAGCCTGAAAAAGACCAATAGATTTTCTTCTAATTCTTTGGCATCAAACACCTCAGCAGAAAGTTCTATAAAGGTATTGTAATCTCGAATCCATACTTCTCCATAGCCATCGCCGGCATTAAATCCTGTTTTTACAACTGCAAGTGCTTTATCCTTTACCTGCTTAAATTCATTGTTGGTTAATATTTTAACTACCAACTCTTTATTTTCTTTGTTTTCTTTTTTAGCGGTACATCCTACAATAAGTAGTGCCACAAATAAGATTATTACTTTATTCATATTTTTTCTTTTTTATTCTTCATTAGACATAGATGGTGGTGCTTTTTCAATACCCCATTTTTTATTAGGATTAGCTCCTAAAGTGAAAATTAGTATTCCACCTTGCATTAATTGATCTCTATATATCCAATTGTCCGATATCGGATTTCCATTCCATGAAAGCGATTGGATATAATGATTTTCTGATGATTGGTTGACGGTTTCAATAACCAATTCTTTTCCTTTATAATAGGTTGGATCAAGCTTTATGGTAATTTTATCAAACAATGGACTCCCAAATTGAAGAGAAGGATTTGCTGAGGTATGTCCTTGTACATCAAAGAGTCCCATAGATGCCATAACATACCAGGCACCTAATTGGCCTTGATCTTCATCTTGGCCTACTCCATAGCCACGTAAAGGCTCTGTTCCATAAAACTCATTACAAATTGTTCGTACCCATTTTTGGGTTAGCCAAGGTTTTCCAGAATAATTGAACAACCAAGAATTATGCAAACAAGGTTGATTACCATGATTGTATAGTTTTTCAATCCCAGAAAAACTACTTACATCTTCAGCATTACCTCCAAACATGGTTTTTTGAGCGTCATCAAACATGGTTTCTAGGCGTTGATTAAAAAGAGGTTTACCGATAAGTTCTATTAATTTTTCAGGATCATGTGGTACATACCAAGTGTATTGACGAGCATTCCCTTCTTGAAATCCATCCCATGCTTTCATTGGGTCAAAGTCTTTAATAAATGAACCATTTTCTAATTTTGGCCTAATCAATTTTGTTTCTGGGTCAAAAAGGTTTTGATAATAATTTGCCTGTTGCATGAGTTTTTTATAGTTCACATAATCATTCATACTTTTTGCCATTTGTGCAACGGCATACGAACTGAAACTATACTCTAAGGTATGAGAAGACCCAAAATTAAACACCCATCCATTCGAAATAATGGTATCTTTATAAGGAACATAATGCTGTTTTACAAAATAAGCCAAGTCGTATTTTCCATTTCCTAGATTACGCCCATGGTATTCCAATTCATTTTTAAGTGCAGCTTCATATCCTGTTTTTACATCAAAATCTCGAATTCCAACATTATATGCGGATGCCAATAGTAAGCCCTGAAAATTTGTCTGTACGCCATTAGTATACACGCCCGCAGCGGCACCATCATGTAGCCATCCTCTATCTTTGAAAAAATCAATATTGGTTTGTATGTAATCACTAAAATAGTCAGGATAGGCTAACGCCCATACTTGACTTAAGTTCCAAAATCCACCCCAAATACCATCAGTATTGTAATGTTCATATTTAGGCTTTCCGGTTTCATCCAAAGGTGTTTTTCCAATTTTTCCATCTATTTCTGGAAAATCTCCATTCACATCACTTGATAATCCTCTCCCTAATAAGGCATGGTAAAGCCCTGTGTAAAATTTAATTCTATCTTCTTTTTTACCACCTTCAACGACAATATTATTTAACTTTTGATTCCAGATTTCTTTAGACGTTTTTTGAACTTCATCAAAAGATATTCCTATAGATTCTGTTTTTAAATTTAATCGTGCATTCTCTATGGATGTATAACTTAGTCCTGTTTGAATTTCTAACAATTCGTCCTTTTCCATAGAAAAAGTAAGGTATAAACCATTATTTATTCCTTCGGTTTTTAACTCGCTTTCTTTTTGAATGGAATCTACAAAGCTTCCATATTTTGTTGGTTTTTTATTGAGTTTCGCAACAAAATACATTTTTACTCTTTTCCCAGGATCACAAAATTTTACATATTCTGGATAGGTTTCTATATAGCCTTCAATCTCATTTTCATTTATTTGTTGAGCAAATGTATTTGTTACATCACCGCTTTCACCCTGCTTATGCCCTAAATCAATAACAACATGAGCTTCTTCTGTTTTTGGGTATGTAAAACGCTGATAGCCTACACGTTCTGTTGAAGTTAATTCTGCCTTGATATTGTAATCGTTTAATAGCACACTATAATACCCTACTTCTGCATGTTCAGTGGTTTTATCGAAACGCGAACGGTAACCCAGATCTGGATTATCTAAAGTACCCGGAATCGTTTTTAACTCACCAACAGTTGGCATAAAGACTAAGCCACCTATTTGAAATTCATGAAAATGGCCAAAGCCTTCAATAGAGGTATGCCTGTCATCATAGCCTGTTGGCCCCCATCCACCTGCGCTATTGAAACCATTGGTGCTAGGTGCTAATTTAGCCATACCAAAAGGACGTGCAGCTGGTGTATAAAAAAACCAACGTCCATGTACCGAACCAATTTGAGGATCAACATATTGAGTAAGTTCTACTAAAGGTTTCTCTTTAGTTTCCATTTGGTCATTACATGCTACCAAATGAACACATAGTAAAATAAACGCTACTAATTTAAAGTTCTTCATTTTATATTTATTTTGAATTAACAGGCATCTCATTGACACCCCAATTAGTATTGGGCTGAGATCCCATTTGTAATTCTAATTTTCCGCCTTTTAACAATTCACTCGCTGGAAACCAAAAGTTTTTCAGCTCTTTACCGTTCAACGTTGCACTTTGCACATATTTGTTATTAAAGGAATTGTTTTTAGCTTCAATTACAAAGCTCTTTCCTCTATTGTATTGGTTTGCTAAATCTATTTCAATTTTTTTGAATAATGGACTTCCAATTTCATAAATAGGTTCTGCCCTCGTCCCTCCATCCGTTTGAAATAATCCTAAAGAAGACATCATGAACCAAGCACTCATTTGTCCTTGATCTTCATCACCTAAATAAGCATTGGATATTCCGTACCCATAAAAGCGAGCAATAATATCCCTATTCCATTTTTGAGTCAACCATGGTTTTTTAACCCAATTAAACATAAAAGAAAAGTGCATGGATTGTTGATTGCCTTGAATAACCGGAAAATCCCAATACAATTCATTGGGTGCATTATACCGCCAATTACTACTTAAAGTGAACCCATCATCCAATCGTTTTACAAAGGTATCTTCACCAATTATTTTTGCTAATGCAGGAATATCTTGGGGAACAAAAAAAGTAAGTTGCCACGCATTTCCTTCAACAAATTGATGATTCCCACCTGTTTTAATAGGGTCAAAATCTTTATACCAGGTACCGTCTGAATGTTTTAATCGGGCAAATCCTATTTCAGGGTCAATCGCATTTTGCCACCAATATGCTCTATCAATGAATTCATTGTACTCTTTAGTTTTACCAAGAGATTTCGCAAATTGTGAGACAGTAAAATCATCAAAAGAATACTCTAATGAGTTTGAAAAGCGACCTTTATTATATGGTACATATTTGTGTTTTAAATAGGTTTCCAAATCCCTATTACCTGCATAGCCATTTCCTACTTGTTTTCCTAGAGTAGTTTGCATTTTATAGACTGCCTCAAAGGCTTTTTCAGCATCAAAATCTCTAATTCCCATTTGATAAGCACCAACAATTAAAGGGATTTCATGTTCGGCTACCATAACTGGGATATATTCCATCCCAGCCGGACCTTTGGCTAACCAACCATTAGCATCATACATGGCTAATTGTGATTTCACCCATTTAGAGGACCATTCGGGTGTTACCAAATTCCAGAATTGATTTAAGTTCCAAAAGGTATTCCAAAACGCATCGCACCCTAGGGCCACATCATTGGGGTCTTTAAATTTTTGAAGGTTTTCTTCAGCATCAACCCAACTACCATCTACATCGCTAAAGGTATTTCTACTAACCAAAGCACGGTACATATTAGAATAAAATCTGGTTTTTTCTAACTTATTATTGGAGGTAATTAGAACTCTTTCAAATAAATTATTCCAAGTTTTTTCTTGATTTGCTCTAACTTTTATAAAGTTCCAACCGAAAGGCTTGGTTATTTCTTGGTCTAAATTTAATCCTGCATTGTCTATACTAACATATGAAATCCCAGTTCTCGTTTGTACCACCTGACTCTCTTTAGTATCAAACTCAACAAAAGCAACAATGTCTTCGGGATTGATAACCGTCAATTCTATTTCATTTAATATAGCAGTATCCTCTTTTCCTTTTTTATCCCCATCTACCCAAATACCAAAGTTTTTAATTGGTTGATCAAATTCCATTGCAAAATGAACGGTATATTCTTGGGCAATATCATCCCATTCTCTTTTCTTATCACCATCTTCCACCATTTGGCTTCGATAGTATTGTTCTCCCCAAATAGAAGATGATTTTTGTTTGCTGTAGCCTACTATTTTATAGTCATTTACTTTTTTAAAATAGGCTTGTTCAATAATATATCCATATTCTGAAGGTATTTGTAAATCAACCAATATTCTAGAATTGGGAACATCTTTTGGATAGATGTACCTTTGAAAACTGCATCTAGTTGTAGCTGTTAATTCTGCTTTAATTTTATAATCGCTTAAAAAAACGGAATAAGAGCCTAAAGTAGCTTGTTCTGTCGTTTTGTCTACACGTGAGCGGTAGCCAGTATCGGGTTCTCCTTGATTCCCAACCTCTGTTACTAATGGTCCATTGGTTGGAAATGTACCTAACCCGGCCATGGTCCATTCGTGAATATGACTAAAAACACCTACACTTTCAAAAGTGGGTTGATAGCCACCTTGCCATCCTCCATTTTGATTGTCAGGACTAATTTTAACCATTCCAAAAGGCATCCACGGACCAGGAGCAATCATCCATCTCGAATGACCAGTTCCAATTTTAGTATCTACATAATCAACTAATCTATTTTGTTTTTTTGGACTTCTTTCAACGATACCTTTCTCAATAATTTTACCATCTATTAAAATTAAATAATTACTCTTTACTTTTTTAGTTACTGACGCCATTGGAACTTCATAAATTAACCTTCCGTTTTCAAGTATTTCTTTAAAAATGACTTCACCATCCAACTGTACTTCAACTTTTGGAGTTTCCCGAAGATGTTGTATCTCCAACAATAAAGGTTGAATAGCTTCATCATTTTCATTTAGTTCATAATTGGCAACATTTACACTTCTAATAAAAGCTTTTTCTGGTTTTAACAGAACCACACCTTTAGGACCACTCAACTTTATTTGATCAAAAACCATCCAGCTTCCTTCTAATGTGGTAAATTGAACATGATTACCGCCACTCTTTATTAAGTTAGCAACAATAGGTATTACCAATTTTTGTTCTTTTGTATTTGTAATTTCTCCTTTTAAAGCCTCTGCATTTCTACCTTTATCTAATCTTATTTTCCAAGATTTACCATTGACCGTAATTTTAAAATAAGGTGGTGTTTCTGGGTTACAATCTAACACATCAATAATCAATTCGTAATTACCTTTTTTCGGCTTCTCTTTAATTCCGAATAAAATATTAATTTCATGTGGGCGGGTTCCAGCCAAACCGGAAGTACCTCCCCAGTAATCAATTGCTCCTGGAAGCACAAAAGGGAAATCTTTTTTATCATTGGAATAACCAACCACATAAAATCGATCTTCCCACCCAAAATCTTTTTCTAAAAATCTGTTGTATTCATCATTAGATAAGGCGAATTCAGCACTACTATTATCTGATTTACCTATTTGCCATATTGTTGGCACTTGGGCAGAACAGCTAACAAACGTCATTACACTTAAAATTAACAAATTGATTTTTAAACTTTTCATTATATTCTATTTTAACAAGCTTCGTCTTTTACAAATGATACTATTACCTTTGCCTTTTTATTTCCATTATTAATTAACTTATAGCTTCCTGCCGCTGATGGAATAGCGAAGGTTTCGGCAAAATTAAAAGTATGTGATTCGGTTCTTAGGTCAAGATTAATCGAAGTTCCCTCAACAAGCATCAGCACATGGCATTGATTTAAAGTTTCAATTTCTATTTCATCGTCAAACTCATATCTAAATATTTCATAAAAATGATCTTTATGCGTTGGTAATTGAACTTTTTTCCAATTGTCCCCATAACTTGAAACAATCGGTTTAGAAATTAGAGTTTTGGGAACAACATTTCCTTTACGAGAAAAGTCTAAATTTTCAAAAGCACGATTAATATTGAGAGGTCTAGGTTTTCCATCTAAATCGAGTCGTTGCCAATCGTACATTTTAAAAGTATAGATATATGGTGTTGCACTAATTTCTAGAACCATATTATTAATACCCGAACAGTGTGGTGTACCATGAGGAATTAAAAACAAGTCATGCTTTTTAGCGGGAATTTTTTGAACATACTTTTCTACATCTAATACTTCCTTTGTATCATAACTATGCTCCAGTGCTTTTTTGAATTTCTTTGGATCAATATCTTCTTGGAATCCTAAATAGACATCAGGATTTTCTTGTGCATCTAGAATATAATATGTTTCGTCTTGCGTGAAGCTTTCTCCAAATTCATTTTTTATATAATCTGGTTTTGGGTGTACCTGTACAGATAAATTTCCACCTTGAAAGGTGTCTAAAAAATCAAAGCGAATAGGGAATTCGTCCTGAAACCTTTTTGCGGCGTTTCCCAATACATTTTTCTGTTCCTGATAAAGTAGTAAATCAAAAGAGACTTCGAGAAGACAGCCTTCGTTTTCCAATAGAAGTCCGTTTTCAGGAACAATCATTTCAAAAGACCAGGCATAATTTGGGACGTCCTTGTTTAGTTGATTAAAATGACTTTTTATCCATTGCCCACCCCAGACACCTGGTTCAAACCATGGACGAACTCTAAAATAAGTTGAAGACATTTTTTTCAAGGTTTTTCGCAGTCCTTCTCCCAACATCCATGTAGGTGCATTTGGACGTTGTTGATCAACAATAATGTCAATTGAGGGAAGTAACTTTTTCTTTTCTTTATTAAGCAAAATCCAATCTACAAAATAAAAATGCTTATACATTTGCTTGAAATCCTTTGGATGCTCGTATCCCAGATTAGTTATCGAATTGGATCTCATGCGATATTGAAGTTCATTTTTTGGCAAATCAAAGTAAATCAGCAAGCCTTTAATTCCAGCAAGGCTAGAACCACATCCATAAATAATTTGAGTTTCACAAACGCCACCTGATTTAATCGATTCTAATTTGTCTGGTTCAAAATAATCCAACAACTTCAAATCTGTTTTTTTCCCAAATATCGGATCATCACCTCCAAGGTATGGTGAAATCATCCGTTCTATTTTTTCTTCAGATTTTAAGCAATGACCCATATATTGAATAGAAATATTTTTGCCTTTTTCTTTAAGTAATTGACTAATATTTGTAATTACTTCATTCCAATCTACACCGATATAGCCATCAATAATGATATTCTTTTCATCAGAGATGTAATCGACTAGTGATTTGTAACCCTCTAATATTTTTGAATCATTAGTGTTATGAGAAGGGTATATTTCACTCGTTTTTTCGGTTGAATCATTCTTGTAAATAGGAAGTAGAAACTGGTCAGTTTTTCTTAGCATGAATAATAATTTTGATTCTGAAGTGTTTTAATTTTATTGTTCAAATATAATTATTATGTTTGAACATACCATCAAATAATAAGTTTATAAATAACCGAAAACTTATTTTGTGATTTATTTAAAACACTCGTTTAATTTGTCTAACTTGTCGATTAAATGATAATTTGTGCTGTTATCCTGTACAAAAATGTTATTGGTCGAAATTATTTATTTTTACAATTTTTATTTTATTTATTTACATTATATTAATTCAAAAACAAAATTATGATTCAAAAAGTAATCAAGCTTTTGTTGTTCTTTTGTGTAGTGGGTACATTAAGCGTACAAGCACAAACAACAGTAAGCGGGACAATCACGGATGCCTCGGATGGGTCAACCCTCCCTGGTGTTAACGTAGTAATTAAAGGTACAACTATTGGTGCGTCTTCTGACTTTGATGGTAATTATACTCTTGAAGTCACTGATCCTAGTGCAATTTTCCAATTTTCCTTTATAGGTTACATAACAAAAGAAGTTCCGTTTAGCGGAAATTCTTCAATTAATGTAGCTTTAGAGGTAAGTGCTGAATCTTTAGATGAAGTTGTTGTTACAGCTTTAGGTATTAAAAAGTCAACAAAGGCTTTAGGTTATTCGTTAACCGAACTAAAAGGGGATGAGCTTTCTGAAGTTCCTCAAACTAACGCGGTAAATGCCTTGCAAGGTAAAGTTGCAGGTGTAAATGTTACTCAAAATGCAACTGGTGCTGCTGGTTCGAGTAGAGTAATTATTCGTGGTAATAGTTCCTTAACAGGAAATAACCAACCACTTTATGTAGTTGATGGAATACCAATTAGTAATATAAATAATGGTTCTGCAGGTATGTGGGGTGGAAATGATGGTGGAGATGGTATTTCCAGTATCAATCCGCAAGATATAGCATCTGTAAGTGTTTTGAAAGGTGGTGCAGCATCTGCATTATATGGTTCAAGAGCTTCTAATGGTGTTATTATTGTTACTACAAAGGAAGGTAAAGGACAAGAAGGATTTGGTGTTGAATTTAGTTCTTCATATACCATGGACAATGTGGATACTTCTATACAAGATTTCCAATCTACTTATGGACAAGGGCGAAGAGCAGCGGCTCCTACTTCACAAGAACAAGCTTTTGAATTTGGTGCAGATTCTTGGGGTTCTAGGCTTGATGGTTCAAGTGTTGTACAGTGGGATGGAGAATCTAGACCATATTCCTCAGTTGGAAGTAATATAGATAACTTTTACAGAACGGGAAGTACTTTTATTAATACATTGGCTTTAACAGGAGGTAGTGAAAATGTGAGTTATAGATTTTCGGCTTCAGACATGACAAATAATGATATCATGCCAAATGCTGATATGAACAGAAAAACTTTCTCATTAAATGGTAGCGCAGTTTTAAACGAAAAACTTACAAGTACTGTAAATGCGAAGTATATTATTGAGAACGTTAATAACCGACCAAGGTTATCTGATGCACCTGGTAACGGTAACTATGCAGTTACTACCTTATCGCCAAACGTGGATGTTCGCTATATGAATCCAGGTTCGAATGAAGATGGTACTGAAAGGGGTATTTCAAGTAATATATATAATCAAAATCCATATTGGTCTGCTAATAATTTTAGAAATGAAGATGTTAAGAATAGAATTATTGCATCTACGACATTAAGATATGATTTTAACGATTATTTATATGCTATGGGTAGAATTGGTATTGACCATTATACCATAAGAAGAGTCAATGTAACACCTTGGGGTACAGCATTTCAGCCGCTTGGCAGTATGACTGATTCTGAAATTCGTTATACACAAACAGATATGGATCTTATCTTAGGATTTGATAAAGATATAACGGAAGATATTCATTTAACAGCTTTTGTAGGTGCGAATGCTAACTATATTGAAGATGAAACTTTAAACTTGGGAGGTAGTAATTTTATAGTTGCCGGTTTAGAGGATATGGCCAATGTAGAAAATCAAAATAGAGATCATTCCTATGGGGAAAGAAAAATAAATTCAATGTATGGTTCTATTGAAGCATCCTATAAAAACTTTGCTTATATAACTTTTACCGGTAGAAATGACTGGTTTTCAACTTTGTCTTTCCCAGGTAAAACAACACCTAATGATGAATTTTACCCTTCAATAAGTGGTTCTCTTATTTTATCTGAATTGTTTGAAAGCAATACCGTAAACTTCTTTAAATTAAGAGGTGGTTGGTCTCAGGTAGCTGGTGGAGCGCAAGACCCTTATGCATTGTCTTTGGTTTACCAAATATTTGGACAAGGACATCAAGGTCAATCCTTAGGTCAAATTAATGGAGCTACAGTTCCTAATTCAAACTTGATACCATTTAGCAAATCAGAATTTGAAATTGGATTTGATGCTAGATTATTTGAAAATAGATTATCGTTAGATGTTGCATATTATAGCAATAAAACAACCAATGATATTGTTCCTGTAACTGCATCCGTTTTTTCAGGTTATAGTAGTGCCTATGCTAACTTAGGAGAGATTTCTAATAAAGGTTTTGAATGGTTAATTTCAGGATCTCCTGTGAAAAACGAAAACTTTGAATGGAATATTAGTTTTAATGGGGCATACAATAATGGTATTGTTGAAAAAACAGATGACTCAGGTTCTCAAATTAGTCTGGGTATGCCAAGATCTCAAAATATTGAAGTAAAACATATCGTTGGTGAAGCTTATGGAACTTTATTCGGAAGATCTTATGTTAGAGATGCCGGTGGAAGTATCGTATACGATATTGATAGTGATGGAGTGCCTCTTGCGCAATTTGGGGAATATAAAATTCTTGGAGAAGGAGTACCACCTCTAACTTTAGGTATATCAAACACATTTTCTTATAAAGATTTCAACTTATATTTTTTAATTGATGGTAAATTCGGAGGTCAAATATACTCAGGAACTAACGCTGGGACTTATGGTCTCGGATTGCATAAAGCAACTTTAGAAGGTAGAGAAAATGGTTTAGAAGTTTCTGGTGTTGATGGTAATGGAGCAGCGTTTACAACAACAGTTGCACCGGAAGATTTATCTACTTATTATGGTAGAATAAGCGGGATTGCTGAACAGTTCGTAGAGGATGCTGATTTTATTAAGTTCAGACAAATGAGTTTAGGATATAATTTACCGCAAAGTATTTTAGGTAAAACATTTATCAGCAGCTTAAATGTATCTTTAATTGCGAATAATTTATTCTATTTAATGAGAAGTGTAGATAATATTGACCCTGAAGCGGCTTACAATGTTGGAAATGATCAAGGTTTAGAATATTTTGGTGTACCTTCTACTAGAAGTTGGGGTATTAATTTAAATGTTAAATTCTAAAAAAGATAAATCATGAGAAAAATTATTTATATACTTTTAACGGTGCTTGTTTTAGGTGCCTGTGATGATGGGTTTGAAGCGTTGAATGTAAATCCAACCAAGCCTACTCAAATTGACCCTGCAAATAAATTGACAGCAATCATGTTGTTTACTTCTGGGGAGAGATATGAAAACTGGAGAGCTAACTTAATTTATAGCTCTACTATGATGCAACATTTTGCAACTACTGCTGGCTATTGGTCTGGTGATAAATATACTTGGAACCAAGGTTATGCATCTTCTATGATAGATCGTATTTATAATAATGCAGTAAAGAATATGGAAGATTTGTTGGTTCAAATTGATAGTGAGGAACAACCAGCTGAAATGAAAGCTATTGCTGAGATTTGGAGAGTTGTAATTTACCATAGACTGACTGATTTATATGGGGATGTTCCTTATAGTGAAGCGGGTAGAGGGTTTCTTGATAATAATTTAAAACCTGCATATGATGCGCAAAGTGCGATTTATGCAGATATGTTGAGTAGATTGGAAACTTCTGTTGCTGCTTTGCAAGGCGGAGGAATTTCCGGATTTGGAGATGGAGATATTATTTTTAAAGGAGATATTAGTAAATGGAGAAAATTTGGTAATACCATGATGCTTCGTTTAGGTTTACGTTTAATCAAAGTTGATCCTGCAGGAGCACAAGCTTGGGCTACTAAAGCAATTAACGGAGGTGTAATGGAATCTAATAGTGATATAGCTTATATTCAACATGCATTAGGTCCTGATGGCATCAATCAAAATGGAAATGGGGAAGCATTTGAAGCCGACGGTAATCCTCGTATCAGTAAAACATTTAGAGATTTCTTAGATAATGATCCAAGATTGCCAATTTTGGCAGCTAGAAGAAGTGACGGAAGCACAACCCCAGCAGACTTAAAAGGATTGCCTAATGGGTTAGACTTAGTTATGTTAGAAGATCTTACTGGTGAGCAAAATACAGACGCGTATGCGGAACCAAATAGAACTATAATTACTGGTCGTGATGCACCTATGTTTTTCCAAACGTATGCAGAAGCTGAATTTATGTTGGCTGAGGCTGCTGAACGTTGGGGATTAGCAGGAGGTGATGTAAAAGGTCATTATGAAAAAGGTGTAAGAGCAGCCATGAAGTTTTTAGTAATTTATAAGCCAGAAGCTGAAATTACAGATGCACAGGTAGATACTTATTTAGCTGCAAAACCTTTTGACGCTAGTAACGCATTAGAGCAAATCAATACACAATATTGGGCTGCTACTTTCTTAAATGAATATGAAGCTTTTGCAAACTGGAGAAGAACAGGGTTTCCTGTATTAGTTCCGACTAACTATCCTGGTAATGTAACTGGTGGTACTATTCCTAGAAGACTTACTTATGCAACAAGTGAGCAAAGTAATAATGTTGAAAATTATAATGCAGCTGTCGCTGCTCAAGGTCCCGATGAACTGACTACAAGAGTTTGGTGGGACAAATAATATTAATCATGTTTCATTATGATTTTTATAGTTGATTAATTTTGAGTTAGTAAAAGGGGCTGTTTTAGAACAGTCCCTTTTTTATTTTAAATATGATTTTCTTTAGAAATTTTAGAATATACATGATAATCTTTACTTTACTAATTATATTTGATGTACAATAAAATTAAATCAAATCATGGCAAGATACTTCCTATTATTTTATGTTTTTTCCGGTATTTTTTTTCTCCATATAAAAGATACTTCCGCTCAAAATAATAATCTATTTTCTATAATCCCAACATCTCATTCAGGTGTAACTTTTAGCAATGATATAAAAGATGAAAAGGAGAAAAATATTCTACTCTATGCAAATTTTTATGGTGGTGCTGGAGTCGGTGTTGGAGATTTTAATAATGACGGATTAGAGGATATCTATTTCGCAGGAAATATGGTGGACGACAAACTTTATCTAAATCTTGGGGATTTTAAGTTTGAAGATGTTACCAAGTCGGCAGGAATTATTAATGATGATAGCTGGTCAACTGGAGTAACTGTTGCAGATATTAACGGGGATGGATTATTAGATATTTATGTTTCAAATGAATTGTATGATTATAAACCAGAACTACGAAAGAATAAGCTTTATATAAATCAAGGTAATGCCAAATTCAAAGAAATGGCAGAAACTTATGGTTTAGCAAATGACCATAGAACAAGACATGCAACTTTTTTAGACTATAATAATGATGGTCTGTTAGATTTATTTATTTTGAATCAACCTCCAAATCCTGGGAGTTATTCTGAATTTTTCGGCACAGAACTGTTACTGCCAAAATATACGTCTCGACTTTATAGAAATATGGGAGGAACTTCGTTTAAAGATGTAACCGAAGAGGCAGGACTTTTGAAAGCCGGGTTTCCAAATGGTGTTTCTGCAAGTGATTTGAATAACGACGGATGGACAGATTTGTATGTAACGAATGACTTTTATGCGCCAGATTATATGTTCATGAATAACAAAGATGGAACATTTACAAATATTGCAAATACTGCTTTAAACCATATGTCCTATTATAGCATGGGAATTGATGTTTCCGATATAAATAATGATGGGTTTTTAGATATTTTCACACTAGATATGGTTGCTGAGGACAATTTTAGATTGAAGTCAAACATGAGTGGAATGAATCCTAAGTCCTTTTGGAATGTAGTAAATAATGGTGGACATTACCAATATATGTTTAATAATTTTCAATTAAATAATGGCAATAATACCTATAGTGAAATTGCTCAATTATTGAATATGGGCGCAACTGATTGGAGTTGGTCCAATTTAATTGCAGATTTTGATAATGATGGTGAAAAGGATATTTATATAACGAACGGATTACTTCGAGATATTAGAAATACAGATGCCTCTAAAGCTGTTGGTGATTTTGTTATGGAATCTGCTGATAAATGGGTGAAAGAAAATCCAAATGCCGGTGACGTATCCATTTGGGATATTTTAGATTTAGATAAAACTCTTTCTATTCTGCCATCGGAGCCACTAGAAAATTATATGTATAAAAATAATGGAAATTATAATTTTTCAAAAGTTTCTTACGATTGGGGTTTAGATCAAAAATCATTCTCTAATGGGGCAGCCTATGCTGATTTTGATAATGATGGTGACTTAGATATTGTGGTGAACAATATTAATGCACAAGCTTTTTTGTATAAAAATAATGCTCAAAATAATTATTTAAGAATTCATTTAAAAAGCAAAAAAAATAATTCTGTTTTTGGCACAAGAATAACAATTAAATATGGCGAAAAACAACAAGTTTTTGAAACGACAAATGTTAGAGGTGTTTATTCAACAAGTGAACCTATTGCCCATTTTGGTCTAGGGAAGCTGGTGACAGTCGATGAAATGATAATTAATTGGCCAAATAGCACCACAACATTATTGTCAAATATTAAGGTTAATCAAGATTTAGAAATATTTTTAGAAGATAGTAATTCAAAGACAAGCCAAAAGAAGACAGAACCCGGTTTGTTTACCGATGTTACAACAAAGAAATTATTGGATTATAAGCACCAAGAAAATGGTTTTGACGATTATGCATTTCAGGTATTATTGCCACATAACATGTCTCAATTTGGACCCTCTTTGGCAGTAGCCGATGTTAATAATGATGGATTAGAAGATGTTTTTGTTGGAGGTGCCTCTGGTTTTTCTTCGCAACTATTTCTTCAAAGCAAAAAAGGTAATTTTGAGTTAAAAGATATAAAATCGTTTGAATCAGATAAGTTAAAAGAAGATATTGATGCTGTTTTCTTGGATGTCGATTCTGACGGAGATCAGGATTTATATGTCGTAAGCGGAGGAAATGAATTTGAAAATGGAGACCAGAATTATCAAGATAGATTATATCTAAACAATGGTAAGGGTAACTTTTCTAAATCAGGAAAATCTTTAAAAATTTCTAGTTTTAGTGGTAGTGTTGTAGTACCTGCTGATTTCGATAACGACGGTGATTTGGACCTTTTTGTTGGAGGACGATTTATTCCTAGAGACTATCCCATGCCTGCCAATAGTAAAATTTTGAAAAATACCGGTGGAAAATTAGTGGATATAACATCTGATAAAGCCAAAGAATTAAATGAAATCGGTATGGTTACAGATGCAATTTGGTCCGATTATGATAATGATAAAGATTTAGATTTAATTGTTGTTGGTGAATGGATGGCTATCACTGTTTTTGAAAATACGAATGGAAATTTCATAAAAAAAGTACTGCCGGATTTGCAAAATACACGTGGCTGGTGGTTTAGTATCGAGCAAGGTGATTTTGATAATGATGGAGATATGGACTATATAGCTGGTAATTTGGGTTTAAATTATAAGTATAAAACGACCGCCGAAAATCCTTTTGATGTGTACTACAAAGATTTTGATGGTAATGGTATGAATGATATTGTATTAGGATATTACAACTATGGGAAACATTACCCAGTTCGTGGTTTTTCATGTTCGTCACAGCAGGTTCCAAAATTAAAAAAGGAGTTTAAAAAATATGATGTCTTTGCAAGTTTAGAAATTGATGAAGTATATGGCGAGGAAAATTTAGAAGCATCATTACATTATGAAACAGATACTTTTGCAACTTCATTTATTGAAAATCTAGGTGGAGGTAAATTTAAAATTAGCCAATTACCAGTTGAATCCCAGTTTTCAAGTGTTAATGATATGATTATTGATGATTTAAACGATGATGGTAATTTGGATATACTATTAGTAGGTAATTTATATGTTTCAGAAATTGAAACTACCCGAAATGATGCAGGTATAGGCTTAGTATTATTAGGGGATGGAAAAAATAATTTCAAACCTTTAACAAACCAAGAAAGTGGATTTTTCGCTAGAGGAGATGCCAAAAAAGTCAAGGTTGTACATGTCGATAATAAGAAAATAGTTTTAGTTGGAAATAATAACGATTATGTTCAATTATTTGTAAAAAACAACTAAAGATATAATAGAGTAATTAAAAGAGTTCCAATAGTAACTATGGGAACTCTTTTTTTGTTTTTCATGGTTTGCAATAACAATTTAAAAAATAACTAGGTTAAAAATGTAATTAGCATATTAAAATCTGTTATTGGTCTAAAAAAGAAAGTAATTTCCATTGGTCTTATTATATTAGAAATGTAAATAAATTTTATTTCCATAGAAAAACTGTTAATTAAAAAAATACCTTGTCCAATGAAAAGATTTTTGATAAACCTGTTTTTATTTTATTTCTTATTTGGTTCAAATTTAATAGTTGGACAAAATTCTCAAAAACCAAACGTTATCATAATTTATACAGATGACCAAGGGGCAGTTGATTTAGGTTGTTACGGTGCCGAAGACATTCATTCTCCAAACATAGATAAATTAGCCAATGAAGGTATTCGGTTTACACAGGCTTATGTTGCAGCGCCAGTATGTGCGCCTTCTAGGGCAGCATTATTAACAGGAAATTATCCACAAAGAGCAGGCATTTCAGGAAATACATCCGCTCAACCCGGATCAAATGGTTTGCTTGCAGAACAATATACTTTGGCAGAATTATTTAAAGATAATGGTTACGTTACCGGACATGTTGGTAAATGGCATCTTGGAATGAGTGATGAAAGTAGTCCAAATTCTCAGGGATTCGATTATTCCTTTGGCCATTTAAGAGGTTGTATTGATAATTATTCACACTATTTTTATTGGGAAGGTCCGAATATTCACGATTTGTATGAAAACGGGAATGAAGTTTTCTATGAAGGAAAATATTTTCCCGATTTGATGGCCGAAAAAGTAGGAGACTTTGTGAATAAAAATAAAAAGGATCCTTTCTTTTTATTCTATGCGATAAATATGCCTCATTATCCATACCAACCAACACAAAAATGGAGAGACTATTATAAAAACATGGATTTTCCTCGAGCCGACTATGCCGCATTTATTTCTACCATTGATGAGAGAATAGGGGTTTTAATCGATCAGTTGGAGAAACTAGGTATAAGAGAGAATACAATTATTGTGTATCAATCGGACAATGGTTATTCTACCGAGGTTAGAGCTTTTAATGGTGGTGGAAATTCTGGACCTTATCGAGGAGCAAAAAGTAGTTTGTTTGAGGGAGGAATTCGATTACCTACCATTATTAGTTGGAAAGGAATTCTATCTGAAAATATAGTGAATAGTGAAATGTTACTCAACACAGATTGGATGCCAACCTTAACATCATTATGTAAATTGGAGTCAAAAAAGCCTTCCGTAGATGGATTAGATTTAAGCAATATGCTTAAAAATTCCGGGAGTAAATCCACAAGAAATTCGGCATTTTGGAAATATGGTAGTCAGTGGGCAGTAAGAAAAGATAACTGGAAGTTAATTGGGTATCCAAAGGATACTTCACATAAGGGAGAATTAGATATGGAGCAGGATGCATTATTTTTATCTGATTTGAGTACCGACGTATCCGAAATGCATAATCTTGCTTCTGAATATCCTGAAGTTGTTGAAGAACTTGCAAATATGTATGTAAATTGGGAGTTTGGAGCCAAAGAAGATATTCCTGCAAAAGTTAGCTCACTTCAACATTTAGCAACAAATGCAGTGGTGAAAAGCACCTTGCCTTTGCATGCTACATATAAAAATATAAATGTTTTATTGGATGGTAAAAGAGGGTATGCCGATTTCAGTTCTGGACAATGGATTGGGCAAGAAGAAAAAGATGTAGAATTTATAATTGATTTAAAAAAGGAAATGTCTTTTCATAAAATTTCTATTGGATTTTTAAATGATCCAAGTAATTATATTTTTAAGCCTATGGGTATGCAGATAGAGGTTTCAAACGATGGAAATTCTTTTAAAAAGGTTTCAAAAATTCAAAATGAAACGTATGTGTATATTCCTCAAACAGTTAAAGATGTAATTTCTTTTGAAGGAATTTATACTGCAAGATTCATTAAAATAAGAATTAAAAATATTGGTAAATGCCCAGATAATCATAAAGGAGCTGGTAGTGATGCCTGGATATTTATGGATGAAATAATAGTTGAATAATAGTTATAAATAATTGGAGTATATGAAATTTAAAATATTGTTGATAGTAATTTTTTCTTTTTTACTGCTAAATTCCTGTAACGAAAAAGAAAAACCACAAGATATAAGACCAAATATTTTATTCATTATGTCCGATGATCATACCTCTCAAGCTTGGGGTATATATGGAGGTGTTTTAAAAGATTATGTTCAGAATTTGAATATTAAAAGATTGGCCGATGAGGGAGTGGTTTTAAATAATAGTTTTTGTACAAATTCGATATGTGTTCCTAGTCGCGCTACCATATTGACTGGTCAGTACAGCAATAAAAATGGAGTCTATACTTTAAATGATGCCATGAATCCAGATAGTTTGAATATCGCAAAACTACTACAAGAACATGGTTATAAAACGGCAATTATTGGAAAATGGCATCTTAAAAAAGAACCTTCAGGATTTGATTATTATAATGTTTTACATGATCAAGGTAGATATTGGGATCCAATTCTACGAACAAAAGAAAATTTCAATAAAGAGTCCAAAGATTGGGATATACATCCCGGTTTTTCAACAGATGTTATTACAAATTTATCGTTAAAATGGTTGGATACAATCGATAAAAAGAAGCCATTTTTATTAATGACTCATTTTAAAGCGACACACGAACCCTTTGATTACCCTGAAAGATTCAATGATTTGTATACAAATATTGAGATTCCTGAACCACTATCATTATTTGACTTTTCGCCTGAGACAACAGGTAGAAGTTTTGTTGGCCAGAAATTAGACAACTTGGAATGGCGTTGGAAACAAGCCACAAAAGATCCAGAGGCTTGGTGGTGTAAATACCCAGGACTTCCTTTTAGTACCGAAGGGATGGATAGTATTGCAACAAGGAAATATACCTATCAAAAATTAGTTAAAGATTTTATGCGTTCTGGGGCAGCTATCGATGATAATATAGGAAAGATATTAGATTATTTGGAGAGCTCAGGTTTGGCTGAAAATACAATTGTTATTTACACAGCAGATCAAGGTTATTTTCTCGGGGAGCATGGTTTTTTTGACAAACGATTGATTTATGAGGAATCTTTGCGAATGCCTTTTGTGATTAGATATCCAAAAGAGATTCCGGCAGGTAAACGCTTGGATGACATAATTTTAAACATTGATTTTGCTGCATTATTTGCTGATTATGCCAATGTTGAATTACCAGCATCCATGCAAGGGGAAAGTTTTCGAAACAATCTTAAAGGAAAAACGTCTGAAGATTGGAGAAAAACTGCTTATTATAGATATTGGCAACATGCACCAATTCGACCAGGTCATTTCGGAATAAGAAATGAAAGATACAAACTTGCTTTTTTCTATGGTCAACCATTAAATATGACGGGAGTTTCGAAAGAAATTTCTAAAGCAGCTTGGGAGTTTTATGATTTAAAAGTTGATCCTAATGAGAATTCAAATGCTTACGATGATCCAGCATATGAAAAAATAATAGCACAAATGAAAGTTGAATTACAAAAACAACGAGAATATTACGGAGATACAGATAAAGAATTTCCTGTTATTCAAGAATTGTTAAGTCAAAATTAGAAATCAAAAAATGATTAGAAGTATTGTTGCTTTAATTCTGTTTTCCATTGTTTTATTTTCCTGTGCTAGAGAAAATAGCAAAAAACAGACCTTTTCGAAACCAAATATTATAATTCTATTTCCGGATGATATGGGTTATGGAGATATTTCTAGTAACGGACACCCATCCATCCAAACACCAAATATTGATAAATTGGCTTTTCAAGGAATGAAATTTACCAATTTTTATTCTGGATCTCCTGCCTGCACTGCAAGTCGATATTCTTTGTTGACAGGGAGATATCCAGTACGTTCCGGTTTTGACTGGGTATTATATCCAAAATCAGAACGAGGAATACATCCAAATGAAATTACTTTAGCAGAAGTTTTGAAAAAAGCTGGATATGCAACTGGAATGTTTGGTAAATGGCATTTAGGCTCAACAAAAAAAGATTATCTACCCTTACAAAATGGGTTTGACACCTATATTGGATTACCCTATAGCAATGATATGCATCCGCCAAAGTGGCCAGATCTTCCTTTATTTAATGGAAATGATACTTTAGAATTGAATCCTGATCAATCAAAACTCACAAAATTATATATCGAAAAAGCTATTCAATTCATCAAAAAGAATAAGGAAAATCCGTTTTTTGTTTATCTGCCTTACGCAATGCCTCATGTACCTCTTTTTCCTGGTGAAAATTTTAAAGGAAAATCAGAAAGAGGTATTTACGGCGATGTAATAGAAGAAATTGATTGGAGTGTAGGTGAAATAATTAGTGCTTTAAAAAACCTTGAATTGGATAAAAATACCATTGTTTTCTTTGCGAGTGATAATGGTCCTTGGATTATTAAAGGTTTAGATGGCGGATCTTCAGGTTTATTTAGAGATGGAAAGGGTAGCACATGGGAAGGAGGGATGAGGGTTCCGGGAATTGTGTATTGGCCTGGTCAGATAAAACCGAAAATCAATACAAAAACAGCAACGGTTCGAGATATCTATGCAACAGCTATAAGTTTGGCAGGAGCTGAAATTCCAAAAGATAGAGTTATTGATGGTTATGATTTAACTGATTATTTACTTCATCCTGAAAAGGTTGGAAAAAATGAAGTTGAGAAACCCTATTTTTATTATGGTTTATCTAATCAACTATTTGCTGTTCGAAAAGGAGGTTGGAAATTGCATATAAAAATACATAGCCAAACGGGTATTGCATATTTTAATGAAAAATTACCACTACTATTTAATGTAAATATAGATCCGTCAGAAAATTACGATGTTTCTGATAATTATCCTGAAATTGTGGCTGAATTAACTGAACTATTGCAACAGCAAGAAATTAGTACAAAAGAAGCATCTAATTTTTTTGATAAATAACTGTTTTAGGCAAGCTAATCTAAAATAATTTAGCAATTCCGATACCAAAATTAATACTATCATAAGCATCAATATTGATGTCATAGGTAAAAGCACCAAATACTTCCC
>RCMY010000921.1_pt1 | contig 28189 bp, 25 predicted proteins | sample 2041341 | NCBI WGS metagenome assembly RCMY01 (sample SAMN09708234, study PRJNA481090) | Marine sediment metagenome, whole genome shotgun sequencing project.
CCGTCGAAGAGCGCGGCGTGCGGCTGGTCCGATTGTGGTTCACCGATGTTCTCGGACAGCACAAATCGGTGGCCATCTCCCCCGCTGAGCTCGAAAAAGTCTTCGAGGAAGGCCTCCAGTTCGACGGCTCCTCGATCGACGGCTTCAGCCGCGTCCAGGAGAGTGACGTGCTCGCTCGTCCCGACGCTCGAACGTTCGAATTGCTCCCCTGGGCGAAGGACGACGAACCATCTGCGCTCATCTTCTGCGATATCGAATGCCTCGACGGCACACCTTTTGCTGGTGACCCGCGCCAAGTGCTCCGCCGCAACTTGCACCGAGCCCACGACGCTGGTTTCACGTTCAATGTCGCTCCGGAGCTGGAGTTTTTCTACCTGAACGACGGAGACCCGACGACGCCGGTCGAGCCGGTCGACAATGCGTCGTACTTCGACCTGACGACCGCCGACGTCGCAAGCGACCTTCGCAAAACGACCCAGCACATGCTCGAGGCCCTTTCGATTCCCGTCGAGTACAGCTTTCACGAGGACGCACCCGGGCAACACGAGATCGACCTGCAATACACCGAGGCTCTCGCGATGGCCGACTCGATCATGACGTTCCGGCTGGTCGTTCGAAAGGTGGCCCTGGAGCGCAACGTGCACGCCACATTCATGCCCAAGCCACTCGATGGCGTACAGGGATCGGGAATGCACACACACATGTCATTGTGGCGAGGCGACGAGAACGTGTTTCATGACCCCGATCACGAATACGGACTCTCGCTGATCGCGCAACAATTCATCGCCGGTACGTTGCGACACGCTCGCGAGATCACTGCGGTGACCAACCAACTCATCAACTCCTACAAACGTCTGAACGATGGGCGCGAGGCACCCCGATTCGTCTCATGGGCCCGCAACAATCAATCGACGCTCGTACGAGTTCCGGTGACCAAGTCGAACAAACCAGACGCTGCTCGGATCGAGTACCGAGCACTCGACCCAGCGTGCAACCCATACCTGGCGTTCTCAGTGATTCTTGCTGCAGGCATGAAAGGCATCGAAGAGGGCTACGAGCTTCAGGCCGAGACGCAGGTCAATCTGTTCGACAGCAGAAGTGCGTCCGACGCTGGTGTTGCCACGCTCCCTCGTTCGCTCGATGAGGCACTCGACGAGATGGAAGGATCGGCTCTCGTACGCGACGCACTCGGTGAACACATCTTCGAGTGGTTCATCCGAAATCGTCGCGCTGAATGGGAGAGCTACGCGCGGCACGTGACCCAATTCGAGCTCGATCGTTACCTACGGCGTTGGTGAGCATCGCAATGAGCCCCCAAACAATTCTCGTGCATCCGGCACCGATGGGTTCGAGCCTGACGAAAGTGCTCGATGTCCTTGGCTGTGAGTGGAAGGCGGTCGGTGACGCAAGTGCCGCGCAAGCGCTTGAGCCGAAAGGGGGATGGTCAGGAGCGGTCATCACCGTCGATGGCAACCCGGACATGGCCTTTCGAATTGCGAAATGGCTTCGCGATCGCGAGGACACTGCGTCGGCAACGTTGATGTTGGTTTCTGCTGAGGCACTTCCCGAACTTGGCGACCAGACAGATCACTTCGACGACTTCTGTCTGATCCCGTTTCATCCGGCGGAGCTCGAGGCACGCCTCGAACACCTGCTCCACCGTTTCGACGACAGCGGTGACTCAGCGATCATCTCCTATGGCCCACTCAGTCTAAATGTCGAGACCTACCAAGCTGTCGTCGACGGCCGTGCCCTCGATCTGACATACATGGAATACGAACTTCTTCGATTCTTGGCGTCGCAGCCCGGAAAGGTGTTCAGCCGAGAGATCCTTCTCAGTGAGGTCTGGGGTTATGACTATTACGGCGGTGCTCGCACGGTGGACGTACACATTCGACGCCTCCGATCCAAGCTCGGCGAAGAACGCGCCAACCTCATCGCAACTGTTCGGTCGGTCGGCTACCGCCTCGGCACCGCCAACTGGAGCTAACGCCTCCCACTGACGCGGGGTCGCGCCTCACTTTCCACATTCTTGACGCGGGGTCGCAATCATCTTTGGGGCAAGCGAGCTTCGAATTGGGCAGAATGTCGCATGTCGCAGCTCCCCGAGACCATGCACGCCATACATCTCACCGGTCATGGTGGATTCGAGATGCTCGAGACCGGACCGATGTTGCCGTGCCGAACCCAGGGCCTGACCAGGTGTTGGTACAGGTGGGAGCAGCGGGCGTCAACAACACCGATGTCAACACTCGCATCGGTTGGTATTCGAAGTCGATCACCTCGGGCACTGACACCGGCGGTGCCGGCGGCTGTGACGACTCGGTTGCAGGCGACGGCGGCTGGGCAGGTGAGGGACTTGCCTTTCCGCTGATCCAGGGCGCCGACTAATTCGGACGATGCAGGCCCCGTTGCCCCGGGGCAGTGGGGTGTGCATCACCATGGGCTCGGAGATCGACGGAGGTTTTGCGCAGTTCTGCGCGGTTCGCGCATCCGAGGCCTTCCCGATCAACTCGCGACTGACCGATGTCGAGCTCGCCTCATTTCCCTGCGCGTATTCGACGACAGAAGGAATGCTCCACCGTGTCGGCCTCGCCGGAGGCGAACGTGTGCTGACCACCGGCGCATCTGGCGGCGTCGGCTCGGCTGCCATCCAGCTCGCTGCGCGTCGTGGAGCCGACGTGGTGGCCGTCGCGTCAGCGGCCAAGTGGCCCAAACTCAGTGGGCTCGGCGCCTCCCAGCTCGTCGATCGCACGTCCGATCTCGTCGCAGAATTCGGCGAGAACTCGTTCGACGTCGTTGTCGATGTCGTTGCTGGCCCGTCGTGGCCGGCCCTACTCGACCTGCTGAAGATCGAGGGCCGATACGTTTGCGCCGGAGCGATCGCGGGCCCGATCGTCGAGCTCGATGTGCGAACGCTCTATCTCAAGGATCTCACGCTGATGGGGTGCACCTATCAGCCCCCAGAGGTCTTCGAGAACCTCATCGGGTACATCGAACGCGGCGAGATCTCACCGCTGGTGTCGGCCACGTTTGCACTGACCGACATCGTGGCCGCACAACAGCTGTTCTTGGACAAGACCCACGCAGGCAAACTGGTACTCATCCCCCCAACTCCGACTTGATATTCCGGATCTGTGCAGCCTCAGGTGCCAAACTGACACCCATCACTGCACAGATTCGTATCCACCGGATCTGTGCAGCGTCAGGTGCCAATCTGACCCCCAGCACTGCACAGATTCGTGCGATGAAATTAGGTGTAGAGGTTCGACTCGGAGACGTCGAGAAGTTCGGAGCCGACATGTTCGGCGTCGACGGCATTTTTTGTGGTCGAGCCGATGAGTGCAGCAAAAATCGCCCCGCTCATCATGATCGCGACAGGGAACACGACCAGCAACAGAACAACGATGACGATTCCTCCGACCATGGGGGTCAGCGTAGCGGGTACGATCGCATGCATGTCGAAGCCCGTCGGTCCCTACACACCCGCCATTCGAGCCGGAGACACGCTGTACGTCTCGGGTCAGCTCGGCCTCGTCGACGGAGCGTTGGTCGACGGGATCGACGCGCAGGTCCGCCAAGCGATGGCGAACCTCTCGGCACTGCTTGAAGCTGAAGGTGGATCCCTTCGCAATGTCGTGAAGACAACGGTGCTTCTCGACAGCATCGATGACTACGCCGCCATGAATGTCGCCTACACCGAGTCGTTCGGCGATCACCGACCAGCGCGGGCCGCGTTCGCCGTCGACGCGTTGCCGTTGGGTGGCCTCGTCGAGATCGAGGCCATCGCAGTCTTCGACTGAGGGTCAGCGATTCAGCTCGGCCAACATATCGAGCGACGTCGCCTGACCCTGCGAGACGAGAATCTCCAAGAGCCGCGGCAGGTCTCCCTCCAACCGTCGACGTTCGCCAACGAAGTCAGGCACGACGATGTCCGAGGCATCATCTGCCGTGAGCGCGCAACACGAGACGAGCTCGGCGCGGTAGGGCAGTTCGTTCTGTCGAATCCAGAACATCGCTTGATCGAGCGACGCTTGGAAACGAACGACCTGGTCAGGGTTCGCCTCCGCCCACTCACGCGCCGCCACCACCATCGAGATGGGGCAACGACCGTAGTCAGGGCAGAGTTCGTCGTCGAGGTTCGCAACCACCCGAAAGTCGTCGCGTAGGGCACGGGCGGTATACGGATCAATCAGCGCTGCGGCATCGAGAGTGCCCGCTTCAAGTTCCTCGAGGTGTGATGTCGAACCACCAACTACGAGTTCGACAAGCGTCGAATCACAGCCACGCCGGTTCAGCATTTCGCGAACCGCTACTGCACCGAGTGAGTAAATCGAGTCGACACCAACCCGCTTCCCTTCGAGATTGCACGCTTGGGTCGCAACGCCAGTCTTTGCTACCAACGACATGGTCCCCCGTTGATCGTCGCGGCCACCCTGAGTGCCGTCGAGATAGATGATGAACTCGAGTTCGTCACCATCGAACATTGCTCGTCGTACCGCACTGCCTGTCGAGACGACGGCAACATCGGCGTCGCCATCGATGAGCGCCTGGAACAGCGAGGTCTCATCAGGACTGGGAGCGAAGTCGATGTCGAGATTCGCGGCTGCGAAAAATCCCTCGGAGTCGGCCACCCACAACGGTGAGGCATCGATCGATCCGCGTGCTGCCACGACAACGTTGTCCATGACAATTTCCGTCGTCGTGGTGGTCTCGTCGACACTCACGGGAGTCGACCCATCGGCCGAATTCGTCTCACTTGCACCACCGCACGCACCAGCGAGCATGGCCAGAAGGACCAGACCGACGAGGTGGTGAAATACACGGCGGATCAGGCTCATCACGTCCTATCGGCAGAGTTTATGATTTCGTGAGAATTCGTGCATGAGCCGTTTCTCCAGACTCGCGAGATGACGTCGCCAGATACGGTGATCGAACATGCAACTCCACCGGATCGACCGACGATCGTTTCTCCTCGGATCTGCCGCTCTCGCCACGCTCACTGCGTGTGGAAGCTCCGCACCGCAGGGCCTCGAGCCGATGCGACTCGGCGTGCGTTTTCCCGACGGTTTCCGGGCGCCAAGTGTCGCCGTTGCGAACAGTGGTACCCAACGATTTCCGTTCGTGATCATTGCCGATGACGGGCTTCCGATGATCACGAGTTCGCCCGAATCGATCGTGATCGAGGTTGTCCGCGACGGCAAGATCGTGGCCACGGAGACCGTGATGGCTCACGGCACCGGGCAGTTCACGCCCTACTATCCGCTCGAGTTCACGCCCTCCGAGACGGGCAGTTACCTGGCCCGGACGTCGTTCGACAACCTCGGTCTCGAGTTCCTAGTCGTCGATCGTTCCGAGACGACGTTGGTCCAGGTCGGCGAGCAACTCCCCCCGTTCGACACGCCCACCTTCGACGACGCCCGAGGTGTCGATCCGATCTGCACCCGCGCCGAGCCGTGTCCGTTTCACGAAATCACACTGACCGAGGCCCTCGCAAACGGGAAACCCACGGCACTGTTGATCTCAACGCCAGGGTTCTGTCAGACCGACGTGTGCGGTCCCTCGGTCGAGTACCTGATCGAATCAGCAGCTGGTCGCAACGACGTCAACGTCATCCACGCCGAGGTCTACGAGAGCTATATCAGAGATATCGAGGATGGGGCACTGCCCACGGTTGCCCCAATCATCGACGCGATGGGACTCGAGTTCGAACCGTCACTCTTTGTCGCCGACGGGGCTGGAATCGTCGTTGGTGCACGACACTTCGCGTTCGATCGAGACGAAACGCAAGAAATGATCAACCTGCTCTGATCAGTCAGATCTGTGCAGCTCCAGGTGCCATATTGGCACCTCAAACTGCACAGATTCGGAGCCCTAGCTGAAGGACGATCCGCAGCCGCAGGTACGTTCCGCGTTCGGGTTGTTGATCTTGAACCCGGTCTCTTGGATTGTCTCGGTGTAGTCGAGTGTCGCTCCCTCGAGCATTTGTGCACTCGAAGGATCGCAGATCAGCTTCACATCGCCATATTCCTGGAGAAGGTCATCGTCGGCGACCTCTGAGTCGAAGAACATCTCATAGCTGAAACCCGAACAGCCACCGGGCCGAACGGCAACGCGCAGCGCAAGCCCATCCTCGTCCTCGGCGCCGATGAGCTCGGCAACCTTGAGGGTGGCGTGATCGGTGAGGGTAATCATGTGCGGAACCTCCGAAGTTCGAACTGTGTCCAGTGTATCGGAAGGTTCAACCACCAAGTCGAGCCGAATATGCCCGCCGACGTTTTCGAGACCAGCATCTCGTCGTCAGAGGGTCAGTGGCGGAACCGGCGACGTCGCGCGATGAGTCGCGCCGGAATGCCCTTGATCGTGCTTGCTTGGAGCCACAGGCCATCGGCTCCGCGGAAGGCGAACGGTTTACCCTCGGAGCTTCGAGTGAGCGACGTTACTCGTTCAGCCCGACCATCAATAGTGATCGTCAGTGTGTGGAATGCGCTGTCGCGTCGCAGCAGCTCAGAACTCGCCAACGATTCCGGCGCCTTGATCGTCGTGAGCTCGAGGTAGTCGGCTCGGGAGAAGCAGCTTCCCGATCCGATCTGGGCCTCCCCTGCATCTCCAGCGGCCAGAGCATCGAACAACCGAGGCAGTTGGGCAACCGCCGCATCGACCTTGCGGGCATGAACTTCCATAGGTGTGCCGGTCGTCGGAACCGAACCTTGCACGAGGATGGGGCCGGCGTCGACAGCTGCCGTGATGCGGTGAAATGTGAACCCAGTCTCGGCCTCACCCCGGTAGACCGACTGGCTCGTGGCCGAACGTCCGGCGTACTGCGGGAGCAGACCGTCGTGGTAGTTCACGGTGTCGGCGAACCGATCGAGTGTGACCTGGTCGAAGATCTGCACGCCGTTGATGTTGAACAGCACATCTGGCTCGATGGCTTCAAACACCTGATCGAGGAACGTCACGTCGTTCACAGAGCTTTCGGCCAGAAAGAGCGGTAGCTCTCGTTTGGCCGCCAGGGTGCTCAGGTCGAACCGGCGAGAATCGCGAGGCCGCCGTCGGGACACCGCCGCTTCGAGGACACGAATGGCGACCCGTCTGAGATCGACGCCCGGAAGCGCCTTGGCCATGTTCGGGTTGACCGTCGCAAACCCGACGACATCGAGATCGGCCCGACTCGTCGCCTCAGTCAGTGTGGCTCTGATGAGCGCGCCAGTGCTCGGGCCCTGGATATCGCAGATCACGAGCACACGCATCGGCTGATATTGCGACCTAGTTCGGAGGGAGTTCAGGCGGATCTCGGGTGATGTCGGTGAGATCGGCTTCGGCAGCCGCCTGCGACCCGTCGACATCGAATACCTCACGGCCAAATCCCGGAGTCCGTCTCCCGAACCTGGCCCGCGTACCATCAAAAAAACCGAAGCCCGAGGCGCGCACCTCGATGCGGGAAGTGAAATACGAGATGACCGGTGGGCGAAGTACGGCACGCACCGGCGGTATCAACAACGCCAGACCAACGAAGTCGGTGATGAAGCCTGGCGTGAGCATCAGCGCCGACGCGAAAAAGATCATCGCTCCATCAGCCAATTCGTTGGTCGGCAGCTTGCCTTTGCCCGCTGCATCGCGAACACGGCGAATGACACTCAGTCCCTCGCGCTTCACGAGCCAGGCACCGACGAGACTGACACCGATCACGAGCACGATCGTCGGGCCCCAACCCAGCTGACTCGCCACCTGGGTGATCATGAAGATCTCCACGACAGGCACAACGATGAACGCGATGAAAAGGTACCCAATCACACCCGTATCGTACGACGCTGGTCTCCCCGATATTCCCACGACCCCGAATCTCGGTGTCAAAGGGGGCAAGACGCGTGTGATGTTCTCGGTCAGATGGCAGGCTTGACGGGTGAACGAATCGTCGACTGCACGTCCCGATCGCCCGCCGTCGGTCGACACCCTGGCTCGCTCGATTCGTGACACCGGACTCCCCCATCAACTGCTCGTCGAAGCAGCACGATCGGCAATCGCCGCTGGCGACGTCGATGGGGTTCGAAATCATGCGGCGGCGATTCAACGCACGATGCTGCAGCGCGTGATCAACGCGACCGGCACGCTGCTCCACACCAACCTCGGCCGGGCTCCGAACGGCGTGCACCAGGACGCGGGTTTTCGAAACCTCGAGCTCGATTTGGCCACAGGCGAACGCGGGTCGCGCCAGTCGCATGCTCCGAAACTTTTCGCACAACTCTGTGGCGCCGAGTCAGCGATGGTCGTGAACAATTGTGCCTCGGCGGTGCTCTTGATTCTTGGAGCACTGGCTCACGATCGCGGAGTTGTCGTGTCGCGAGGTGAACTCGTTGAGATCGGCGGAGGGTTTCGAGTCCCCGATGTCATGAAACAGAGCGGTGCGGAACTCATCGAGGTCGGGACGACGAATCGCACGCGTGTTGCCGACTACCGCGCTCCTGTCGATGACCCCGACATCGACGTCGCTCTCGTGATGCAGATCCACCAATCGAACTACAAGATCACCGGTTTCACAGAGATGGCATCGACGGCGGCACTCGCTTCGCTCGACGTTCCACTCGTCGCCGACATTGGTTCGGGTCTGCTCGATGCAGGGTGCCCGTGGCTTCCCGACGGTCCACCTGCGTGGTTGGCCGACGAACCCGCCGCCAAACAGACACTCGCCGACGGCGCCGGCCTCGTTGCGTTCTCTGGCGACAAACTGCTCGGCGGTCCGCAGGCCGGAATCATCGCGGGCGATGCCGATCTCGTGGCGGCGTGCGCACGGCACCCTCTTGCTCGAGCGCTCCGACCGGGTGGCTTGGTCTTGGGCGCGCTCCAGGACCTTGCGCTCGCATACATGCGTCGAGACGCTCAGGCGATCCCCTTTTGGCGAATGGCCACCCTCACCCACGACGAGCTGTCCCATCGTGCCGACGAGATCACCCGCGCGGCGGGCCGTGGCACCGTCGTCGACACCATGGCCGTCCCTGGCGGTGGCACGCTGCCGACCGTGGAGATTCCTTCGGTGGGCATCGCCGTTGAAGGGGATCATCGCCGCGTCCTACGCGACGCTCCGACGGCGATCATGGCGCGGGTCGTCGAGAACACCACGATCCTCGATGTGCGAACGGTCGACCCGAGTGACGACGTCGCCCTGGTGGCGGGCCTGCGCTCCCTATGAGCCACGTCGTCTCGACCGCCGGCCATGTAGACCACGGAAAGTCGACTCTGGTTCGAGTCCTCACGGGCACCGACCCCGATCGATTCGCCGAAGAGAAGGCGCGCGGACTCACCATCGATCTCGGCTTTGCGTCGACGAAGTTACCGAGTGGGCGGGTTCTCTCGCTCGTCGATGTGCCCGGACACATCCGATTCCTCAAGAACATGCTGGCTGGCGTCGGCGCGGTCGATGCGTGTCTGTTCGTCGTGGATGCGAACGAAGGGTGGAAACCCCAGACCGAGGAACACCTTCGAATTCTCGACCTGCTCGGGGTACGCCACGGTGTCGTCGCCCTCACCAAGGTCGGGTTGGCCGACGATGACTTGGTCGAACTCGCGATGCTCGACGTCGAGGAACGGGTCGAAGGAACCTTCCTCGAAGGTGCTCCGGTCATTCCCGTCGACTCACTCGACGGAACCGGTATCGAGGATCTCCGGCTCGCCCTCGACGAGCTGCTGTCTGCAACTCCCGACGCCGCCGACCGCAGCGCTCCACGACTCTGGGTCGATCGAGCGTTCTCGGCAAAGGGATCGGGAACGGTCGTCACCGGCACGTTGACCGGCGGCAGAATTCGGGTCGATGACGAGCTCGAATTGTTGCCCCAACACAAGCTGGTTCGGGTGCGCGGCATGCAGAGCCTGCATGCGCAGCGAACCAAGGTTGGTCCGGGAAATCGTGTCGCAATAAACCTCACCGGTGTGAGTCACGATGAGCTTTCGCGCGGCGATGTGCTCGTGCGCGCAGGACAATGGCACGAGACCACCGTGTTCGATGGCGTTCTCACCGTGCTCGATTCTCTCGACCATGACGTCTCCCGACGCGGGGCGCACCTGCTCTACATGGGCGCCGGCGAACATGCGGTACGAATCCGAATCCTCGGCGCAGCCATTCGCCCGGGTGAGTCCGGCAACATTCGCGTCTATTTGCCCGAATCGTTGCCATTGCTTCCGGGTGATCGATTCGTTCTCCGAGAATCAGGGCGCGCCGAAACCATCGGCGGTGGAGAAATCCTCGATGTCGATCCTCGGACGAAGGCAGCAAACGCCCGCCCCGATCGTTCGGTCGACCGGGTCATTGCCGAACGCGGCTGGGTCACGGTCAACGAATTGCACCTACTCACCGGAGAAACGCGTGAAGCAGACGTGGGTGATTGGGTGGTCGATCCTGCGCAGCTCCAGAACGCAATCGACTCCCTCCGATCTCAGGTCGACGCGGCTGGCGCGTTGGGGCTTGACACCGCGACGCTCACCGCTCAAGAACGAGCGACGCTCGGTCTTCTCACCGACATCGTCGTGAGCGGCGGTCGTGCCACGGAAGCGTCAGCTTCCGATCCGCTTCAGGCGCACCCTTTCGTCACCGCGCTTCGATCAGCTCGCTTCGCACCGCCCGAGCCCGACGGTGTCGACCGAGACGAGCTGCGCGAGCTGGTGCGCCGAGGGGAGATCATCGTTGAGGATGGCATTTATTTCGCGCCGACCGTCGTCGATGACGCCGCGAACCTCCTCGCGGAGATGCTCGCCGAGAAACCCGAGGGCGTGACGGTCTCCGAGATTCGTCAACGCATGGGAAATACTCGCAAACACGCCATGCCATTGATTGCGCGACTCGACGCTGGTGGCTTGACGCGACGACGCGAAAATCTTCGAATTGCAGGGCCGCGATTGCCAGCCCGCTGACGATCTCAGACGAGCAACGCGTTCAGACGAGCAACGCCCGCCGTTCTTGTTCACTCAATCCGCCCCAAACACCATGGGGTTCGCGAATGGAGATGGCGTACGCGCGGCAATCGTGAAGGACCGGACAAGAAAGACAGATCTCCTTCGCCCGGGCTTCTCGCGCCAGTTTTTCGCGCTTGCGTTCAGTGGTAGGGGGTGGGAAGAACACTGCGCCGAGGGGTCCTCGACATGCTGCTCGTTCCTGCCAAAGCAACTGACTGATGTGAACTGCGTTGTGTTGTGCCGCCAACGTGTCGCCTCCTTGAGGCGAACCTAGGCGCGACGTGACGAAAAGCACAAGGGGGGCGTCAAACGTCGACATCCTCGCTCGCACCGCCGCGACGTCGTTCGCGATAGTCGATGGCTCCACCGTGCTCCGGGGTGACCTCGAGGAGCAACCCGTCGACTTCGACAACCAGCGCCCGTTCGCCGGCCGCAATTGGCGTTGCCCGGTTGGTTCGAGCACGCCAGGGCGCACCTCGGAACAACACAATCCCTTCGGGATCGACCGCTTCCACGACCTCACCGACCTCACCGATCATCCATTCTCTGCCAATCGTTGGCGTCGAGAATCGAGTCCGAACCATCGCCGGCATTCCGCCGAGCATCGCGAGCAGCACGCCGATGATGCCGACGCCCAGTGGCAACCAGCCAATGTTGTACTCACCCAACAAAGAGACCGATCCAATCACCAAGAACAACCCCCCGACCGTGCTCCAGAACGCTTGAATGCCGGACTGAATGTCGACCGCGAATCCAAAGAAGGCGATGAGCAAAACCATGACTGCCCACCATCTGGCATCGAGCACGGCGAGGCCGTACCCACCGGCAAGCACACTTCCTGCGCCGATGACGCCAGCAACCCCGACACCCGCGGTGAACAACTCGAAGACCAAGAGACCAAGCCCGATCACGAACAGCAGGTACGCAACACTCGGTGAGGAGAACGTGTGGAATTGCTGATCGATCAGAGGCAGCGTGATGAAACGGGTGTCGGTGGCGGGCACCCGAATTGGTTCGTCTTCGACGAGCGGGCCGTTCGGGATTGTTTCACCCGGTTGATAGACGGTGAAGTCGAATTCGGGGAGTTCGAGCAGATGGATCAGCAGTGTTGGAGCATTCTGGATGGCCAGATCACCGTTCGTCGCTCCGAGCTGTAGCAGTTCGTCATATCCCACCTTCTTCCCGGTGAAACCGCCGGCGAGCAGCGAGACGAACGGACCGCTGGCGGCTGAACCGGTGAGTACCGAGTCACCGAAGTCTCCAATTTTGGATCCAGGCGACATGCCAATACGTTTCGATGCGAGAGCGAGCTGTCCAGCTCCACCGAGTGCGCGTCCGTTGCCCGCTGGACCAATCCATACCGAGACGGGAATCTCGAAATCGGCGATTCGTTCGGCGAGGGAGGCCAGCTGTTCATCGTCGACGGCTGCGCCCTCGCTCTGCATCTGCAACACGATTGCTCGTGCGCCGAGCTCGAGTGACTCGTCGAGGCTTCGATCGATGAAGTCCACGAGAACGGGGTCGAGGAGTCCATTCACCTCGATCACATCGACGAACCCGTTGGCCCCGACACCTTGGAGTGTTGGCTCTGCAGGGTCCTGATCATTCACAGGAGCGGAGTCCTGTGCATTCGCAGGCGCAGCCGACACAATGAAGGCACTCACAACGAGAACGAGCGCACCGAGCGCTCGCGTGGTCTTGGTCGGATGGTGCCGTGGAAAGCGAGTTTGAAAACCCATTTCCGCTCCTCATCGTTACGGGGAAGGGTGGAGTCGGTAAGACCGTACTGACTGCAGCGCTCGGAACCGAAGCTGCACGAGATGGTCATTCGACACTTGTCGTCGAAGTCGGCGGCCAAAAGCAGCTCCCAAGCTTGCTCAGCGCAAACCCCGAGAGTCTCGACACACGCAGCGCCGACGACATCGTCATGATCAACGACCGGTTGGGATGGCAGAGCGTTTCCCCGGACCGCTTGTTGGCTGGCTGGCTGTCTGGACGAAGCATGGGTCTCATTGCCGATCGCCTGGAGCGCTCGGGTGCACTCTCGGTCATCGCCTCATCGGTTCCGGGTATCAAAGACGTCTTGCTGCTCGGTCACCTTCGCTCGCTCGTCGATACGGGCCGCTGGGATCGCATCATTGTCGACGGCCCGGCGTCTGGGCGGGCACGCGAGCTGTTGCGTGCACCACGACAGGTCGCCGAGGCCGCCATCGAAGGTCCAATCTTCGATCAAGCCACTCGCGCCCACTCGCTCCTCACCGATCACGACACCTGTGCGGTGCTCCTCGTGACCGTTGCCGAGGAGACCCCGGTGAACGAAACGATCGAGACCGCGTTCGACATCGAAGACGACCCGGGCATCCGCCTCGCCGGTCTGGTCGTGAATCGCATCTTCCCGGTCGACGAACCCCCAGCGAGCTTCGACGATCATCCGTACGGTCCGACGTTGCGCAACCGGTACATATCGAACCTCGAACACCTCGCACGACTCGACGCCGAACTCCCCGTGCCCCGATTGCTGACTCGAGAGAACCCTCACGGGGTCATCACCCCACGTCACGTTCTCGAACTGCTCGATGCGTCAGCCTCTGCGTTCACCGCTGAGCCTGTGCTCACCGGTACCGTTCCGATGTCCTCTCACGACGAACTCATTCGTTGCCTTGACCTCGATGTCGTGGTCACCGTGGGGACGGGCGGAGTGGGGAAGACAACACTCGGAGCCGCGCTCGCCTACCACGCGGCGAATGCAGGTCGCTCGGTTGCGCTTGTCACCATCGATCCGGCGAAACGATTGGCCGACGCACTTGGGCTCGATCGGCTCGATGACGACCTGCACGATGTTTCGGTCGATGGCCCGGGTCGCCTCCAGGCAACAATGCTCGACCCGGGACGAACCTTCGATCGAGTAGTCCGAACACATGCAGATTCCAAGGACCACGCCGACCGCATCCTGGCGTCTCCGCTCGCCACACAGCTCACCGACTCGTTGTCTGGAATGACCGAATACATGGCGGTCGAACGCCTGTGGGAGCTTCACTCCGATCCGACCATCGATCTCGTCGTCGTCGACACCCCACCCTCGTCGGACGCGCTTGCGTTTCTCGACGCGCCGACGTTGCTCGCTCGACTGCTCGACAATCGCATCTACAGATTGCTCGTCCACGGCAAGAAACGGTCGCTCCTCAATCGGGCCCTCGGCGGCCTGGTCGGGCAGCTCGTCGCGACGGTCGGCGGAACCGTCGTACGCGAGGCGGTCGACTTCTTCAAGAGTTTCGAGGGAGTCGAAGAAGGGTTTCGAAATCGAGGCGATGCCATGCACGACCTGCTCCGGAGTGATGCGACAGGTTTCATCGTCGTTGCTTCGCCGACCGGAGCATCGCTGCACAACGCCGAACGATTCGTCACACAGCTCGCCGAGGCCGGCGTGACCCCTCGGCTGACGATCGCCAACCGATGCACGCCACCGGTTCGACCGGCCGGGCGCTCCAAGGCCGCAAAAGAAATCGTCGATCATCTTCGGGCGAAACGAGTCGCGGAGCGAGCAAACATTGCGGCGTATGCGACAGACACCGAACTTCCAATGGTGCTGATCGATGATCTACCGGAGCCGGTCGCCGACCTCGCGGGGATCCAGACGTTGTCGGTCGCGCTCGGCGGAGACTGAATTTCAGCCCTCGCTGAGTGCAGCGAGAGCGTCTTCGATCGACTCGGTCACCGGAACGATCCGATCAAATCCAGTCGTGTGCAGCAGACGATTCAAGCTTGCGGTCGTACTGATGACGGCGACGTCGCCCTCGCCTTCGCGCACTCGACGAATTCCGCCGATCAGCGCACCAAGTCCTGCCGAATCCATGAATGGCACTTCCGAAAGATCGATGATCAACCATCGAACGCCTTCGATTCCAGCGAGCGCTTCTCGAAATTCACCAACCGTGTAGGCGTCAACCTCACCGGTGAGGCGACAGAGATGATGACCCTCTCCCTCGTCTGATGACTCGACGTTGATTTCCAGCACGTGGCACCTCGCTTGCACCGCTCGAGCAGATCGGCTGATCTGCAATCGTTCCTACAGCGAAGGCAACAGACTATCGCCACCAGCCGACCACAGCACTTGAACGCTCGGTATTCGGTTGGCCTGCGTGCTTGCTACGCTCTGTTCACGATGACTGATGTTCTTCTCGCAACCGACGCTGATTGGCTCTTTGCCGACGTCGCTGCCGCCCTGGGTGGCACACACGACGTCCACCGTGTGAGAGAGGGCTCGGCCGTCGCTGCGGCGGTCGGCGAAGTCGACCCCGCCCTCATCATTCTCGATCTGCAGATTGGCAATATGGGCGGCATCGCCACCTCGCTGCTGATCAAACAAGAGGCGAGGGCCGGTCGTCTTCCTGATGTTCCCGTCCTGCTGCTCCTCGATCGCGAGGCCGACGAATTTCTTGCGACGACATCCGATGCCGATGCGTGGGTCACGAAACCATTGAACACACTCGTCCTACGACGCACGGCCCAAGAGCTTCTCGACGTCTGAGTTCTCCGCCTGACCGCGTGGTCGACCGTCCTCCTATACTTCAGGAGGCAATTCGGGTAGTAGCGCAGCTTGGTAGCGCGCCTCGTTCGGGACGAGGAGGTCGGAGGTTCAAATCCTCTCTACCCGACCAAAAACTTCAGCGGTCGAGCCCAACGATTTCGACGTCGGGGCTGATGCGCAACTGGCGCACGACTCGCAGTGTCCCAAAGACGAGTCCGGCGACGACGATCGACCAGCCCGCAACGATCAGCTGACCGACGAACTGGGCCAGCAGCTGATCGAGTTCGAGAGCTCGAGCGCCGAGGGACCCCACGACGCCGGCTGCTCCAAATGCTGCAACAGCTGCAACAGGATCATCGACCCTCCACCGGAGAAGGCCGAGAACCGTGACATGCGCGACCGAACCACCCAGCACCCCCAGCACGATCGCCGCTACTGGCGTCACCTCGAGGAACGCTCCCGATGACGCGACGGCTCCTGCGACAAGACCGCGGGTCAGCGCTGCGACCGTGACCTCCCCATGGCCTCGCACGCCGAGCGCTGCAGCTGCGGAGGCACCTCCACAAGATCCCAGTAAAACGGCAAGCGCGGCGTTCGCCACACCATCTCCCCAGCGAGGTTCGGGATAGGCGGCCAAACCGAACGAACCGGTCACGACGAGTAGAGCCCCTGCAACGAGGATCCACGTTGACCTCCCAGGGATGACGCGGACATTGCCACTCGAACCAATCCACCCGAGTCGTGGGCCGATGACCGCTGCGCCGATCAGCCCGAACCAGCCAGCCATCGAAAACACGGTGGCGGCCGACGAATCGACAAACGTGGCACCGTCGACCCTGATCGACCCGAGAACCCCGTCCGGACCGATCGACCGTTGAGCGAGCGGCACCAAGAATCCACCCGACAAAAAGCCAAACACCACGTGGGCCACCAACGTTGCGCGCTCGGCCAAGGCGGCCATCACGAGGGACACGAAGAGCACCGAAACGGCGACGAGGAGTACCACGGTTGCCCCCGTGGTCGCAGCGTCTGGTGACGTTTGATCCGAGAGGTCGACCCCCGACAGAAGAAACCCGTGCGACCCGAACCACTCGTTGCCGACACCCTTTCCGACGGCGTAGCCGCACGTGACGACTCCCAGAATGGTGGCGATGAACCCTCCAAGATGACGCCTCGCGCCAGTCGTGACCGTCCGGTTCCTCGTCCGGGCCTCGACAACACCGATTACCCCGACATTCATCACGAAAAGTAGGGATCCGGCGACCAACGCCCACAGAGTGTTGATGTCACGGTTCACGAGCAGGCGAGTAGACCACGCGCAGGACGCTCGTGTCCATGTGGAGGAACCTGGTCAACTACAGCCGTTTTGTGCCGATTGAAATACGTGGGTTTTCGAAAGCGAGCTGGGGATCGTCAAACGGACGCGCAGAACCCCGAACAACTCCGCGCCCGACGAAACTTGCTGCGTCGCATCTCGATCGGCCCACGGCTGGTTCTCTTCATTGCGGTGCCAACGATGAGCCTCATCGGCCTGATTGGATTCCTCGTCTGGTCCGACGCGCAATCACTCATCGAGCTCCGTCAATTCCGCGCGGTGACCGAGGACGTCTCCGACCTCGTGGAGGCCCGCGCAACGATCCAGGCTGAACGCCACCAACTCATCGACGCTGACCCGGCGACTCCGGCCGTCTCCGATCTCGACACACCAAACAGCGTGGCTGAGGCCTTTGGCGACGACGTGCTCGGCGCTCTCCGGGATCGCAACGCCGCGTTGGATCTCGGTCAGGACCTCCTGACCGCGCGCCAACTCGCTGCGAACCGACAGCCCCGACAAGCAGCCGTGCTCTATACCGAACTCATCGACGCGTTCGACGCGAGCATCGAAGCGGAGCTTGCCAACGCTCCGCTCGGCCTAGCCGAACAACGTCGAAGTGCTCTCCTTGCGCTTCTCGATGCCGAGGAGTCACTACTCCTCGAAGATCTCGAAGCCAGGCTCGGCGATGCCGACCCCACGGTGCTCACGCGGCTGCACACCTCGGCATCGGGAGCCCTTGGACGATTCACGATCAACGCCACCGTTGACGGCGCCGATTCGCTCGAAAAACTGACGATCACGCCGGCATGGCGCACCATCACGCTGCTCCGTTCGCAGTATCTCGACCTTCCGTCCGCTGGGCTCGACGAAGAACGCTGGGAGACGGCGGCCGACGTCCGCAGGCTGAGCCTTGCTGATCTGGTCACCGCCGAAACCACCACATTGCGAACCTCGATCGCCTCAGCAGCAGACAAGGAGCTCGGTCGCCTTCTGCTGCTCGCATCGATCGTCGTCGGTGTGTTGGCGCTTGCGGCCCTCGGAGCGATGGCCCTGCGCAGAAGCATTGTCGGCCCACTCTCGATACTTCGGGCGAATGCACGCAAACTGTCCCAGGGCGAGCTTGCACCGATCGCCGATCCCGGATCCGATGAGATCGCCGAAGTCGCTGGCGCCTTTTCGTCACTCGCCACGACGATGGAGAAGATCTGGAAGGACGTCGACGATGCGAGTGCGTCGATGTCGACGGGCGTGTACACCGATCGAATCGACACCAGCGAACTCGAAGGTGACTGGCTTCGTCTCGCCGACACCATGAACGCCACGTTGTCGACGAGCGAAGCACATCGGGACAGCGTTCGGGAAGAGCTCGACCGTCGTGACGTCATGACGGAAATATCGAATGCTGCAGTCCTCGCCGAGACCGCACCCGACCTCACTTCTGCGGTCTTGCATCACCTTCCTCGAGCACTCGTTGGCTCGCACGCACACCTCCACGAACACCCGAGCGGTCCACCACACATCGATCTCGGTGTCGTCTTGGAGCCGAGCATCTCCGCGCTGCAAGTGCCGACACTGACCGACCAGGCACACCTCGTCGAACTCCGATCTGGGCGAGGGGTTGCGAGCCTGGTCATATTCCCCGTGGGCCCACCGGCTGTTCTCGTGCTCGCCTTCGGCGACTACGAACCCGCACAGATCGAGCCGCTCGTCTCACTCGTCGAAACGGCGGGACGGATCCTTGCGCAGGCTCATCGCCGCCAGGAGGCCGAATCGAGCGCAACGCACAGCCGAGAACACGACCTCCTGACAGGTTTGCCGAACTCGAACCATCTCCAACGTTGGTTCCGCGAACAGGACTCGGCCGCCGTTGGTTGGACCGCGCTCGGCCTTCATCCGCAGCGTCTCGAAGAACTCGATGGATCGTTCGGTCGTGACGCCCGTGATCTCGTACTCCGCCGAGTGGCCAAACATCTCGACAGCATCGTGCAACGCGCGCTCACCGAATGCGGCGCCACCGGATCGATCGCACGGATTGGCCAACCCGACTTCGTGGCGCTGGTGCCCGAGACACACGCGTCACTCGTGCTCGACGCGCTCGTCGAGGGTTTTGCCGACCCGCTCGACGTCGATGGCACCAACATTGCGGTGGCGATCACCATCGGTGTCGACCAAATCGATCACAACGATCGAGACCTCACCCAGACCGTGGCAAACCTGTCGGCGGCCATCAGACAGGCCGACGGGCGCCGGACCCAGATCATCCATTTCGAGTCGAGGCATCGCGACGAGGTCAGGCGACGCACACAACTCATTTCCTGGCTCGAACAGGCAATCGAGAATCGGGATCTGTCGATTCATTTCCAACCCGTGGTCAACGCTGTCACGACCGAGGTCAAGGGTTACGAGTGCCTGATTCGCGGTGAACTCGATGGAAAACCTGTTTCGCCCGCCGAGTTCATTCCGTTGGCCGAGGAGACCAATCTCATCACTGCCATTGGCGAGTTCGCTCTCCGCGAGGCGTGCGCAGCGCTGCCATTCCTCCCTGGACAATCGCCCTACGTCGCCGTCAATCTCTCTCCCATCGAGCTGGGCGATCCGCATCTTCTCGACCGGATCGACTCGGTGCTGACCCAATCTGCCGTCGAGCGAAGTCGGGTCGTCTTCGAAATAACCGAGGGTGTGGCGACATCGGAGGCCGACATCGATCTGTTGCACCGCCTCCGCCGGATGGGAGTCAAGATTGCAATCGACGACTTCGGCACGGGTCAATCGAATCTGTCCTACCTCAACTTGTTGCCTGCGCAGATCCTCAAGCTCGACCGAAGCTTGGTGACCCCCATCGTCGATGACGTCGGCGCCGCAGGCGTGGTTCGACGCGCGATCGAGATGGCTCACGACCTCGGAATGACGGTCGTCGGTGAAGGTGTGGAGACCAACGACGAGCTCAATGCACTTCGTAGGCTTCGGTGCGACCTGATCCAGGGTTGGCTGACCGGCCGCCCGGGACCACTCGACAGCTTCATCGAGATAACCATCGATCGTCCGATGACCCAGATCGACATGCCGAACGAGTCACGATGAAAGCCCGCGTCGGTTTCGTCATGCGACTCGCGGGGGCACTTCTCGCGCTGACGATGATCGTGGTGGCCTGTGGCGACCTGGCACCGGACTCGCTTGCGTATGCCAACGACGACGCAGACTTGTCGACCGAGTCGGTCATCAGACTCGCGACACCGCGAGTTCGCGGGCTCGAGCAGGCCATCGCCGACTGGGAGCGCGACCACCCCACAGCACGGGTCGAGGTTGTGGTTCGGAGCATGGATGACCATCACCGTTCGGTGCTCGACGATGCCGGTGCTGGCGGAACGTTCGACATCGTTGGATTCGACGCGTCGTACGGACCAGACATCCGCGAACGATCCGAACTCTTTGCCGACCTGTCGACGTTTGACGTTTCGTTGAACGAAGACGACTACCTCGAATCACGATGGAAAGAGGGCATCGGTGACGACGGGCGACTCATCGGGTTGCCACTCGACGTCGACAGCAGTGCGCTCGTTGTTCGGACCGACCTCGTCGACTCGTCGATCATTCGTCGCCTCGAAGTCGCAGAAACCTGGTGCGACGTGCTTCTCGCCGGGGATGAGTTCTCGGGCGATACCAACATCGCGTTCCTTCCCGACGGTGATGAGCTGTTCACCGCCATGTTGTCGCAGAACCGATTGTCGTTCATCGACGAGAAGGGGCAGCTCATCGCCGGAGAGCAGGATGCGCTCGAGTTTGCCTGGGACATCGCGATGATCGCGACCGGCGCCGAACCACTTCACGGCAATTCGTGTGATGGAGAAGCCGAGATCGGGCGTATCGCTCGCAACCTCTCCCATGAGAGCGAGGCCTGGCGCACCCAACTGCGCGAAGGTGGCTTCGCCGCGATCGTGGCCACGTATTCGGAACTCCGAAATATCGCCGTGTCGGCCCCGGACACCGCAGGCAACTGGACGGTCATCGAACTCCCCGGAGAGGTAGGAGCAAGCTCGGGTGGCATCCATCTCGCCTTGTCGAACGACTCGACGCACCCAGAGCTCGCGTTCGACCTGATCTCGTATCTGGCCGACCCGACCGTTCAACAGGATGTGTTCGCAAATGGATCCGGTCCATTCCCGTCGGCGTCGATCCTCTACGACCGACCCACGATCACGGCGTACGCCGATCCGTTCTTCGGCGACGCCGCGATCGGTTCGATCTTCACATCGACCGCCGAACGACGTCCGACACAACTCGCTGACCCACTTCGCCGGATTGCGATCGAACTGTTCGTAAGCGCGCTGAACCGAGTCGAGGGCGGCGACCAAGACCCTGCGGAGGCCTGGGAACAGGTCCTGTGGCAGATCGAGCAGTTCCTCGGCTGAGTGCACGCCTACCCACGGGTACGAACTACATTCGGACCCATGAAAACCTCGCGCGTCTCTCCGCAGCGTCTCGTGCTCGGAATCGGCATTGCTGTCGCCACCTTCACCGCCCTCTCGGGCGTCGCAGCTGAAGTCTTCGACTTCAAATCCGAGAGCGAAATTCACCGGACGGTGTTCGGAAACGTCCCGGACTCGATCCGCCTGGCGTTCTACACGCTGCTACCAGCCATGATCGTCTACGGCGCCTGGGTGTTCTCGTTGCGACTCAAGAATTGGCAGCGCGGCGGACCAGACAACCGTGCCACCACCACGAAGAATGTCAAGACACGGCTCAAGGACTTCAGGTCCGGTGTGTACATGCGAACGCTTCTTCGTGAACCCGCTGCGGGTGTCATGCACTCCATGATGTACTTCAGTTTCGTGGTACTACTCGGCGTCACGACCGTGCTCGAGATCGACCATCAGATGCCGACCGCGCTGAAGTTCCTCCACGGTGGCACGTACAAGGGCTACGCCATGGTCGGCGATCTCGCAGGGCTCATCTTCACGATTTCCATCGTGTGGGCGATCCTGCGTCGGTATGGACCGCGGGCCATGCGGCCATACCGAATCCGAATCAAGAGCAAACCCGAACACGCCGTGATCCTCGGGACGTTCCTCGCCATTGCGGTCACAGGCTTCGGCGCCGAGATGTTCCGCATTGCACTCAACGACATGCCCGAGTACGAGAAATGGTCGTTCATTGGTTACCCGCTCGCCACACTCGTCGAAAACAACGACTCACTCGCCGGATGGCACCAAGCCTGGTGGATCGGCCACGTCTTCAGTTTCGTCGGGTTCCTGATCCTCCTGCCGATGACGATGCTCCGACACATTTTCACGTCCCCGCTCAACATGTACTTGAGGGACAGGGATCGCCCGAAGGGCGCCATGAAGGCCATGCCGAATCTGATGGAGACCGAGCTCGAGACGTTCGGCGCCTCGACGATCGAGGACTTCACCTGGAAACAACTGCTCGACACCGATTCGTGCACGATGTGCGGCCGGTGCACGAGTGTGTGCCCAGCACATTTCACCGGCAAGCCGCTCGATCCACGAGAGATCGTTCTCAAGGTTGGCGAGGTCATGGCGCGCACCGGCGACCCTCAGGTGTCGCCGCCAATCGGCGTCGATGCCGAGATCACCGTGCCGTCCAATTGGATGTTCGACCGCGTTTCCTCCGAAGAATTGTGGGCGTGCACGTCGTGCCGCGCCTGTGACGAGATCTGCCCGGTCAACATCGAGATCCTCGACAAAATCCTCGACATGCGTCGGTATCTCTCGCTCATGGAGTCCGACTTCCCGACCGAGCTCGGCAACGCCTACCGCGGCATGGAAAACCAGATGAACCCTTGGGCGATGAGCCAGAGCGAGCGGGCCGATTGGGTCGTCGATGACTCGGTCACCGTGCTCGCTGGCGACGAACCCCTCGAGGCCGAATACCTGTACTGGGTTGGGTGCGCTGGGTCGTTCGATGACAAGAACAAGAAGGTCAGCCAAGCGCTGTCGAAACTCATGAATCGTGCTGGTGTCAGCTACGCGATTCTCGGACCTGCCGAGAACTGCACCGGTGACTCCGCCCGCCGTACCGGCAACGAATACATCTTCCAGATGCTCGCCATGCAAAACATCGAAACGCTGAATGGCATGGGCGTGAAGAAGATCATCACCCAGTGTCCACACTGCTTCAACACCTTGAGCAACGAGTACCCGCAACTCGGCGGCCACTACGAGGTCATTCACCACAGCGAATTCCTCGAGAAGCTCATCGACGACGGCGACCTCGACATGCGCAACGCGTCACTCGAGGAGCGCATCGTCTACCACGACGCGTGTTATCTGGGTCGCCACAACGACATCTACATGGCACCTCGAAAGGTCATTGGGTCGCTCGGTGGTGTCGAAGTGCTCGAAGCCGAGCGCAACGGCACGAAGAGCATGTGTTGTGGCGCTGGTGGCGGCCGCTTCTGGATGGAGGAGACCACTGGCACCGACGTCAATGTTGCGCGTTCCGAAGAGCTCGTCGCCACCGGCGCCAGCCGAATCGCGACAGCGTGCCCCTTCTGTTTCGTGATGATCGATGACGGCGTCAAGGGTCAGGGAATCGACGAAGACCAGGTCAAAGTCGCCGACATCGCAATCCACATGCTCGAAGCCCTCGAACGAGGTGACGAGATCGCCAAACAGGTTGCATTGTCGCCATCGATCGTGATCGAGTCGCCAGTCGCACTGACGGCCACCGCACCCGAATCGACCCCACTCGCCGAAGAAACCTGACCTGCAGGTTCTCTCATCTAGGCGGGAATCGGTTCAGGCGAGGTCTGGGGTACGCGGGGCGATACCTCGCGTTGCCACCGCGCCAGCCGCTGCAAAGGACAACGCCGCAATGGTCAGCGCTACAGGAATCGTCACGAGTTCAGCGACGATTCCGAGGGCGATCCCGCCCGCGAGTTCGCCGAGCGATGTGGTCTGTCCCATGAGCGAGTGCACCGTGGCACGAACGTCACTCGGCGCGTCACGGTTTGCCCAACCTTCGAGCACGGGCCAGAGCGCTTCACGGACACTGTCTTGGAGCAGATATCCGAACGCGATGACCACAACGATGCTCGTGATCGAGGCAATGAAGCCGCCGATCGCCGCGACGGCCAACAAGACGACGGCCAGTCGAGCGACACCGTGCCCCTGTGCAAGGACGCGCGACGACGCAGCATTCACGGCCAGGCCCGCAAACGCCAGGACGAGAAAGAGCAGGCCGAGCACGATCAGAGAGTCGTCAGACACGTCGGCGCTGTCGAGGAAGTGTTTGTAACCGAGCCGGTCGAACGCCTCGGCGCCGAAATCGAGAAGCAAGATGACGACGACGAGCACTCGAAGCCGCGGACGACCCGACACCACCGCTAGTCCCTTCTTGAGGGTCTCGAGAAAACCGCGCTCGTGTTCGTGTCCGGGTGTGAAGTTATCCTCTCGCATGTTCCGCTGGAAATAGAAAGCCATCGCCATATACGTCAAGCCGAGAATCGCCGCGACCCAGCGCACGGATGTGAGCGTGCCGACGATCATCGTGAACGTCAGGCTGACAATGGCAACAAGGATGCCGAAGCGATGTTTGCGGAGAAGCAAGCGGTCGACGTCATCGTGATCGAATTCACCGAGACCCTTGAGCTCATCGGTGACCCACGCCGTGTCTGCACCGGTTCGAAACGTCCATCCGAAACCAACCAAAACCTGCGCTGGCAGGATGACCCAATAGTTCGTGCTCGCTACCGCCCAGACGAACGAGATGCCCATCAGCAGCTGGGCAATGAGCACCGACCTTTTTCTCGAATGGAGGTCAGCGACAACACCAGTCGGTGTCTCCGAGAGCAGCACGGTGACTTCGAGCACGATGCCCATGAACACGAGCTGCAGCGGACCCAAACCGAGCTCGACGATCCAAAATACCGTCAGAGAGAGCCAGAATCCCCACTCGATGCCTTCGTTGAGGCCAAACCCTCGCACGAACACACGTGCGGGGTCGTATGGTCTCGATTTCATTCGAAGTTTTTCCAATATTGGCTGGGTCGAGGACCGACCTGCCCTTGGTACTTCGAACCGATGATCCCCGAACCGTACGGGTTGTCGGCGGCCGTGGTCATCTGCATGAAACTGACCTGACCCACCTTCATGCCCGGGTACAACGTGATGGGCAGACTGGCAACGTTCGACAACTCGAGCGTGATCTGACCATCCCACCCTGCGTCGATGAACCCTGCGGTCGAGTGAATCAGCAATCCGAGTCGGCCGAGACTCGACTTGCCCTCGAGTCGAGCCACCAGATCGTCCGGCAGCGCGATTCGTTCGAGCGTGGAGCCGAGCACGAACTCACCGGGATGCAGGATGAACGGGTTTGCATCGGAGGCTTCGACGGCCTCGGTGAGGTCGCTGAGATCTTGCTTGACGTCGATCAGCCCACGCGTGTGATTGCGGAACACCAAGAATCGATGGTCGAGGCGGACGTCGACCGACGATGGCTGCACAGCAGTCGAGTCGAGAGGGTCGATGGCGATCGTGCCAGCGTCGAGATGTTCGCGGATCGTACGGTCGCTCAGAATCACCCAAGCGACGTTACCGCTCATGCTTCGCTTCTGAACAAGCGCGAAACGTCGAGCCTTCGCGATGATCGCGCCGCTGATGCGCCTTTACGATCCAGGTATGGCCACACGACTCGTTGCTGCACTCGTTTTCGTGGCAGGCGTGGCGCTGCTCGCAGTGGTCACTTTGGCGGATGACCGCGGCGCGGTGACCGCTGCTGCACAGCTCGACCGCGCGCCGGACAACTTCGGCCCTCGGAAAGACCTCGTCGACCTCGACGGATGGTTGAACACCGACATCACCGAGCTCGCCGACTTCGACGGCAAGGTCGTGCTCGTCGAGATGTGGACGTTTGGCTGCCGCAACTGCAAGGCCAGAATCCCGCACACCCAAGAGTTGTACGCCAGCACGAGTCGAGAGGACTTCGAAATCGTGGGTGTGCATGCGCCCGAGTTCAGTTTCGAAGCGGAGATCGCCAACATCGAGAATGCCGTGGCCGATCTTGGGGTCACCTGGCCCGTCGCGCTCGATACCGAGAAGACAAATTTTCGCTCTTGGCAAGAAGGCGGGAGACGCTTCTGGCCACGCACGTACGTGATCGACCAGAACGGCGACGTTCGTTACGACCACATCGGCGAGGGCAAGTACGAAGAGCTGACACAGACGGTCAATTGGTTGATCGCAAACCCACCGGCGTGACGTGATCGAGTCGCTGATCGAAGGTGTCGAGAGCCTTCGGCTTCCCTGCAGCTGGGTTTTGCTCATCCCCGGAATCGCCGTTGTGGTCTTCGCTCGACGACGCACACCATTCGTGGTGACCGTGTTCGCCGCAACCGCAATGGTGGTTGCCTGGCTGCGCTTCGCCGGGTGGTGGTTTGCCACGCCGCACGGTGTCGTTCAGATCGTGCTCGGATGGACCATCATCATCACCGCCGGTCTGGCGTGGCGCAAAGACACGAGGTTCTTCGATGGACTGGTCGCTGCCGTTGCTGGTCTCGCCGCCGTCTGGACCTGGATCCCCTGCGTTGGTCCGAAACTCGGGGAAATTCTCGACGGCGCACGGACTGAACCGTTTCACCACATCGGCGGAACCGTTGCGTTTCTCCTCGGCCAGTTTCTCCCATTCATCCTGCTCGCAGCATTCGGTGTGCTCGTGCCGAGCTTCACCGGACGCCTCGAACATCGTGGTGTGGTGACGGCTGGGGCGATTCTGCTGACACTCGTCGGCCTCCTGTTCGTCACGACGTCGTTCGACGACATCGCCTCGGAGTTGGCCCGAAGAAGCTCGTTCTAGGCGTCCGAATGCTTCTCGTGCGCCTCTAGGTCAAACGAACCATTTGCGCGAACAACTCTCAATCCGAGGTGCAGAACGCTCGACGGAACCATGTAGCAACCAATCTGGAGTTCTCCGCATGCGCTTTCTCACGACGAACACCCCTGCTGGCCGACTGGAGTATCTGGCCGTTATGATCGTCATGTACGTGGTCAACTTCTTTGCGTTCTCGATCCTGCTCGAGGTGCAAATCGATCCGAGTACTGCAGATTTCTCGTACTCGACGCAACAGATCGCCGTGTTTGCCTTCGTCATGGCTGGCAACCTCATCATCGGCCTGATCAATGCGCTTCGTCGAATGAAGGATCTCCACATGGGCGGTGCGTGGATCATCCTGCACTTCATCCCGTTCTTGAACATTCTCTTCCATCTCAATCTGCTCTTCTCGAGTGGCATAAAACGTCAGACGTACGCTCCGTTCGGAGACAACCCGTACAACCCCGATTCCTGGGTTGCAAAGCCAGCAGCGGACGGCTCAGGCGGACCAGCCGTGACCTTTCAAGGTCAGGCATTGCTGCTCCCCGGCGAGGATTCCTGGCAGCGCAAGGACGACGCCGCGTAGCTGAACCCTGGCTCGACGTTCGGCCCCGAGGCAGTCGTCGACCGATGCTAAGAATGCGGCGTGGACATCTCCCGTCGTTCCCTTCTCGCCGCTGGACTCAGCACGGCCATCGTTGGGTGCACGTCGTCGACTGACGCCGCCCCGGCGAACGCTCCCGCGTCAACTGCGGCAGACTCGACAACGTCCACTCGTGCTCCGACGACGACCACGACGATCGCGCTCGCCGAAGCGCCGTCGTACCTTGGCATCACCCCGTTCGCCCTTGGCACCGCATCGGGCGATCCGGATGGCTCATCGGTTGTTCTCTGGACACGGCTTCGGACCGATCCCCTCGATCCCGAACCGTTCAGCACCACCGACATGCACGTGGCGATCGATGTGTCGGTGGACGAATCATTCGAGACGCTCGTCCACTCCGAGTTACACGACGCTCGAGCCGACCACGACCACAGCGTCCACGCGATCGTCGATGGGCTCGATGCAGACACCTGGTATTGGTACAGAATGCGACTCGGAGATCACCGGTCGAGGCCAGCGCGAACTCGCACACTTCCAGACTCGGGCCACGCACCCCTTCGACTCGGCTTCTCCTCGTGCCAGAACTGGGAGAGCGGCGGATATGCCGCTCACCGCCACCTTGCGGCGGACGACCTCGACCTCTTCGTCTGGTTGGGCGACTACATCTACGAATATGGGCCCGGCAATGGGGGTGTCGTCGGATCGGCCGGTCTTCGTCAGCACACCACACCCGAGGTCACCGATCTCGCCGGGTACCGACAGCGATACGCCTTGTACAAGTCCGACCCCGCCCTGCAATCGCATCATGAAACCCGTCCGTGGATCATCACCTGGGACGATCATGAACTCGACAACGACCATGCGGGGTCAACCAGTGAGGACGGCCAGGACGAGCAGACCTTCCTTGCTCGTCGACGAGCCGCTCACCAGGCCTGGTGGGAAAACATGCCCGTGCGTCTCGGCCCCCCAC
>RCMY010000922.1_pt1 | contig 28184 bp, 25 predicted proteins | sample 2041341 | NCBI WGS metagenome assembly RCMY01 (sample SAMN09708234, study PRJNA481090) | Marine sediment metagenome, whole genome shotgun sequencing project.
GCCGTCAGGCAGGGGATTCAGGATCCATCCGAGGCTGTCCGAGTCAGAGTCCTCATCGGCGGTTTCATCGGTCGCTTGATCGTCGCCAAATCCGCCGCTGGTCGACGCCGAGCCGTAGCCGTTCGTCGAGACCGTTTGCCCAAGAGCCTCCACTTTGAACCAGCTGATTAGTGGAGCAGCCGCCACCAAAAGGCCAGCAATCAAGATCGTGGTGGTACCGATCCCGGCTGATGTCGTGGAGAAGGTCGGTGATCCCGCCTATCAGCCGTCGATCATTCCCGCAAAAACCTATGAGGGGCAGGATAAGGACGTCCCGGCCGCAACAATCAGCACGGGAACCAATCTTGTTCTCTACGTTTGGTACGACAACGAGTACGGCTACAGCAGTCAAGTTGTGCGAGTGCTCGAATACATGGCGTCGTCGCACCCGCAAGTGTTTCCCACGCGTTCCGCGGTCGCCGAAGCGTAGTTCGGTGACTCGGAGGCGAAATTACCCGGTTCGACCTCACGTTTGCGCAACCTCGCACGTTAGCTAGGTATGAGACCTTTCGAGTCGATCGTCGAAGAGCATGGCGCTCTCGTTCTGAGGGTGTGCCGTGCGGTTGTTGGACCGATCGACGCGGATGACGCATGGGCCGAGACTTTTCTTGCGGCCCTTGAGGCGTACCCGCGATTGGCACCGGATTCCGACGTTCGCGCGTGGCTTGCCACGATCGCACATCGCAAAGCGATCGACCTCATCCGCGCAAAGTCCAGGCAAGCGCTCCCGGTTGGCGACGTTCCTGAGCGCCCGAGTACTCACGGCATCCCGGGTGCCTTCGAGAGCGAACTGTGGAGCGCGGTTGCTGCACTGCCTGAACGGCAACGTCTCGCCGTCGCTTATCACTACCTGGGCGGACTGCCCCACAGCGATACCGCGCACATCATCGGGGGCACGGTGGAGTCGGTGCGACGTGCCTCCTCCGACGGAATAGCGTCACTGCGCCGCGCTTACGCGCCCACCCCGCCAGAACTTTCAGAGAAAGGAATCCTCCATGACCGCCACCATTGAAGCTTTGGAGCACGTAGATCCAGTCCACCTGGAAAGGCTGCACGAGGCGCTGACGCGCGCTGCAGATCGAGAGGGGATGCTGGATATCGCCTATCGCACCGTAGACACTCCTGTGGGCACCCTGCTGCTTGCCGCGACGGTACAGGGGATCGTGCGCGTGGCCTTCGAGAGCGAAGACCATGATGCCGTATTGGCCCAGCTTGCCGAACGCGTCAGCCCACGCATCCTGCGCAACCCCGCTCGCGTTGATTCCGCAGCTCAACAAATTGACGAGTATTTTGCGCGCCGCCGCACATTTTTCGACGTGCCACTGGACTTCAGCCTGTCGAAAGGATTTCGGAGGAACGTGCTGCAGCACTTGGGCGATATTGGGTACGGGCAGACGAAAAGCTATGCGGAGGTCGCCGCCGCATCCGGCAGCCCGCGCGCTGTGCGAGCGGTTGGCTCAGCGTGCGCAACGAACCCGCTGCCGCTCATCGTTCCGTGCCACCGCGTTCTTCGATCCGACGGCTCGCTCGGCGGCTACCTCGGTGGACTGGATGCCAAGCGATCCCTGCTGGCGTTGGAGTCGGTCGAGTGACGCTTGTCGTGATTGGCGACGATGGCCTCGGGCGTCCGCACTGGGCGGCAACCGATCCCTTATTGCGTGAGTATTACGACACCGAGTGGGGAATGCCCGTGCGCGATGAGCGCGGTCTGTTTGAGCGCTTGAGCCTTGAAGCGTTTCAATCGGGACTTTCCTGGGCCACGATTTTGCGAAAGCGGCCCGCCTTCCGACTCGCGTTCGACGGTTTTGATCCGGATGCAGTTGCGAGCTTTTCCGACGACGACGTCGAGCGGCTATTGGGCGACGCTGGAATCATTCGGAACCGTGCCAAGATTCGCGCGACGATCGCCAACGCGAAGGCAGTACTCGCGTTGCGCGACCAGGGAGGTCTCGTGGACTTCATCTGGTCGTTCCTGCCGGAGACAACGATTGCACCTGCGCAAGGGGAGCCTGTCGTCACGCAATCAGCAGTGTCGCGCGAGCTTTCCATCGCGCTGAAGAAGCGCGGATTCTCGTTTGTCGGCCCCACCACGATGTACGCGCTCATGGAGGCGATCGGCATGATTGACGCGCATCCGGTCGGAAGTCATCGTCGAGGAACCTCCGGAGTGATATTTCGGTCGCTAGACTAAGTCGCTGTGGCGGCCAACGTTAGCAATCAGGTGAGTTCGCGGATTCTGACCGTGCCCAACATCCTGAGTTCCTTTCGGCTCGTGCTTGTCCCCGTCTTCCTCGTTCTCGTCATTTTGGGCCACGATGTGCTCGCGCTGGCAGTGCTCGTGTTCTCGAGCCTCACCGACTTTTTGGACGGCGTTCTTGCCCGGAGGCTCAACCAGGTCTCGAGGCTCGGGCAACTTCTTGATCCTGCCGCGGATCGACTCTTCATTTTCGCGACTCTCATCGGTTTGGCCGTGCGCGGAATCGTTCCATGGTGGCTCGTCATCGTCATTGTTGGCCGCGATGCTGTTCTTCTCGTCGCGGGAATTGTTCTCGCCAACGTCGGCTACGGTCCGCTTCCCGTGCACCAACTGGGAAAGATTGCGACATTCTGTCTTTTCTATGCCTTGCCAATCTTGATGATCGGGCAGGCATTCCCCGCTGTCGTGAGCGTGAGCGACCCGATCGGGTGGGGGTTCGCACTGTGGGGTGCGTTCCTGTATTGGTGGGCAGGCGTCATTTACATTGTCGAAACTTTGCGCGTCATCAAAATTCCATGGAACGCTGAAGCGTCCGGATCAGATACTGTAGGGGCCTAAGGAGGATGAGCATGGGCAAGCCGGATGACGACGTGACGCCAGCTGCAGCAAGCGAGCCAAGCGATGATACAACAGCGCATTTCGGTGAGGAATTCGCGGCGCAGATAGCTGCCATGGATGGCGAACTGAGCACGGAAGAACAGGATGCCATTGCCTCGCTGCCGTCGGGTTCAGCTCTTCTCATTGTGCGACGTGGGCCCAATACTGGCGCGCGGTTCCTGCTCGATTCTGATTCCGTGACGGCAGGCCGTCACCCTGAAGCTGACATTTTCCTCGATGACGTGACTGTTTCTCGTCGCCACACCGAGTTTATTCGGCATGGAAGCGCCTTCGAACTCAAAGATCTTGGATCACTCAACGGAACGTATTTTGATGGCGTCCGCATAGAGAACGCTTTGCTCACCGATGGTGCAGAAGTGCAAATCGGCAAGTTCCGTCTTACCTTCTATGCGTCCCGCGTGGATTTGGCCCCGACGGGCAAACGGTAGATGAGCGCGAGTCCAGCACAAGCGCGCAGGCCTGCGACATCCGGGTTGCTCAGTATTGGGCAAGTGCTCGCTCGACTGCGGCCGGAGTTTCCGGACCTCACGCCGTCGAAGCTGCGGTTTTTGGAAGAGCGCCAACTGATCAGCCCTGCGCGCACGGAGTCCGGCTATCGAAAGTTTTCGTCAAACGACATGGATCGGCTGAGGTTTGTCCTCACGATGCAGCGTGAACACTACTTGCCTCTCAAAGTCATCCGTGGCTACCTCGATGAGCTTGATGCTGGCTTGAATCCGGACCTGCCAGGTGCTGCGACTGGTCCTATCCCCACGATCCTTCCGACGGAGCGGAAGTATCGCCGCGATGAACTCGTGCGCGAAGCGAACGCGACTCCGCAGTTGTTGAATGACGCAGTGTCTGCCTCTCTCATTGTCGCTTCTGAGCTCTACGGAGAACCGACTGTCGCAGTGCTGAAGGCACTCGTCGAGTTGCAGCGTTCGGGTATAGAACCGAGGCATTTGCGTGGTTTTCGCGCGTCGGCCGAGCGTGAACTTGGACTTATCGAAAGCGCGCTCATCCCGATTTCTCGTCGCAAGGATGCCTCAAGCAGGGCGAAGGCAAGTGAACTTGCGCGTGATATTGCCGGCCAGCTTGAAGTCGTGAGAAGCAGCCTCATCCGCTCTGCGTTGACCCGACTTGACTAGCATCCGGGCTAGCCGTCGTCTGTTCCACGCTATGCTTCAGGTTCAGCGAATTCGACACGCCGAGTCCGTTTGGTCGAATGTCATTGCCTCTGACCGGCACGGTGGGTACCGTGGAGGCTGCGGACGTTAAGCGTCGCAAGCTCGCATGGAAGGCAGCCCAATGAGTGAACCCCGCAGTGCTAATGAGGATTCGCGATACGACCTCGGTCTGCTCTTCACCGACGGGCTTCCAGATCTGGACAACTCTGCCGGGTACCGTGGCGCTATCGCTGCGAAAGCTGCCGGAATCAGTTACCGCCAACTCGATTATTGGGCTCGCACCGAGCTCGTAGAGCCGACCGTGCGCGGGGCCGCCGGCTCAGGATCTCAACGACTGTACGGGTTCCGCGACATTTTGGTTCTCAAACTGGTCAAGCGACTGCTCGACACCGGAATTTCTCTTCAGCAAATCCGCACGGCCGTGAATCAACTTCGCGAGGCGGGCGTGAGCGACCTCGCCCAGACGACTCTTATGAGCGATGGTGCCAGTGTCTACTTGTGCACGACGGATGACGACGTCATCGACTTGGTGAGCCGCGGGCAAGGCGTTTTCGGAATCGCGGTCGGAAAAGTTCTTCGTGAAGTGGAGTCGAGTTTGGTAGAGCTCGATTCGGTCAAGGGCGCAGATCCCTCCGATGAACTCGCGGCACGTCGCGCAACGAGAGCGTCCTAGTTAGCCGGTTCGTCGCTCTCAGGTACATCGCCGAACGGAAATAGCCTGTCGAAAGGCTCTCCTTGGGGTTGCGGCGGTTGCGGCTGCTGAGGTGGCATGTGCTGCTGCGGTTGCTGCGGGTATTGCGGTTGCTGGAGCGTGTCGTGCTGTTGCGCCGGCGGAACTGGAGCCTGCTGGGGGGCTGTCGCGGATTGTTCGAACGGCACGCCGCCCACGGGGATACGCCCGGCGCGGATGACGCGATCGAGCAACTGATCGAAGTAGTGCGCCATTTCCTGAGCGCTTTCCCCGGGCCACACATGCAGGGGCTTTGCCGCGCCTTGAGCCTGTTGCAGCGACGTGCGCTCGGGGAGTTGCGGACTCAACACGAGCGGACCGAACATGTCGCGCAACTCTTTGATCCGGAACTGGTGCTCAAGTGACTGAATTTTTGCGCGATTGACGATGATGCCGAGAGGCTGCAAGCGGGGGGAGAGCCCGCGCCGGATTTCTTCGATGGCTCGAAGCGCGCGATCGGCAGCGGCGACAGAGAACAGTCCAGGTTCGGTGACGATCGCGACACGGTCACTTGCCGCCCACGCTGTTCTGGTCAACGCATTGAGGGACGGTGCCGAGTCGACGATGACCAGGTCGTAGTCGCCTTCAAGGTGCGCGAGAGCTTCCTCGAGCTTCCAAATGTCGCGGATGCTTGGGTGCGGCCCATCGAAGTTGATGGCGGACGGGCTCCCGATGAGAACATCGATTTTGCCAGGACGGCCGCGCGTCCAACCGCTGGGGGAGATCGCAGCGCGCACGATCTTCTCTTTCGGTGACGCAAGAACATCCGCGATGTTCAAGTGCCCTTGAACCGTGATGTCCATGCCGGTCGAAACATCGGATTGCGGGTCGAGATCGACGACAAGAGTGCGCAGTCCTCGCGCGAATGCGGCGGAGGTAAGACCTAACGTCACAGTGGTCTTGCCGACGCCTCCTTTGAGGGAGCTAATGCTCAGTACATGCACGAGTAACGACGATACCTTCACTAGTCTGAAAGAACCTAAATTTTCCTGCATCTTATTGCCTGAAGATCGCCTACGCAGTCAGGTTCCGAGAATATTCTTGAACGATTGCCAGAGAGGACACCAATTGTTCAAAAAGATTCTTGTTGCCAATCGAGGCGAAATTGCCATTCGCGCTTTCCGGGCTGCGTTTGAGCTTGGTGCAAAGACAGTCGCCGTTTTCCCTTGGGAGGATCGCAATTCCCTGCACCGCTTGAAAGCAGACGAGGCGTACCTCATTGGCACGGAGGGTCATCCGGTGCGGGCGTATCTCGACGTTTCGGAAATCATCAGGGTCGCGAAAGAATGCAACGCCGACGCTATCTATCCCGGATACGGTTTCCTGTCAGAAAACCCGGAACTTGCTGAACAGGCAACGGCGGCCGGAATTACGTTCATAGGGCCGAGCCAAAGTGTGCTCGAAATGGCGGGCAATAAGGTCACAGCGAAAGAGCACGCAGTGTCGGCGGGCGTTCCCGTGCTGGCATCCACTCCGGCCTCCCAGGACATCGACGAATTGATCGCCGGTGCCGCCCAGATCGGGTTTCCGGTGTTCGCAAAGGCAGTTGCTGGCGGCGGCGGACGCGGAATGCGCCGCGTGGATCGCGAAGAGGATCTCCGGCAAGCACTTGAGGAAGCCATGCGGGAAGCCGACAGTGCGTTCGGGGACCCGACCATGTTCATCGAGCAAGCGGTATTGCGGCCGCGGCACATTGAAGTCCAAATTCTTGCCGACTCCGCTGGCGACACCATTCACCTTTTTGAGCGGGACTGCAGCGTGCAGCGACGCAACCAGAAAGTGATCGAAATCGCGCCGGCACCGAACCTTGACCCCGCCATTCGGGATGCGATGTATCGAGATGCCATCGCGTTCGCGCGTTCCATCAAATACGTGAATGCGGGAACGGTGGAATTTCTTCTCGACACGGTGGGGGAGCGCGCCGGCCAACACGTCTTTATCGAGATGAACCCGCGCATTCAGGTTGAACACACGGTGACCGAGGAAGTCACCGATGTTGACCTCGTTCAAACGCAAATGCGCATTGCGTTCGGTCAGTCGCTTTCCGAACTCGGACTGGTTCAGGAGAAACTGACCATTCGCGGCGCAGCACTTCAGTGCCGCATCACGACGGAGGACCCCGCGCAAGGCTTCCGGCCAGACACCGGAAAGCTCACCACGTACCGTTCGCCTGGCGGTGGCGGGATCCGATTGGATGGCGGAACAATCGCCCCGGGCACACAGATCAGTCCGCACTTCGATTCGCTGCTCGTGAAGATGACCTGCAGGGGGCGCGATTTTCCGGCCGCAGTGGAGCGTGCGAAGCGCGGATTGGCCGAGTTCCGCATTCGCGGAGTCGCGACGAATCTTCCGTTCCTGCAAGCCGTTCTCGATGATCCGTCGTTTGCTGCGGGGGACATCAGCACGTCGTTCATTGATGAGCGCCCGCACCTCGTCAACTCGCGGCCGTCGAAAGACCGAGGAACGAAGATCATCACGTGGCTTGCCGAGACCACGGTCAACCAGCCTCACGGCACTGGCGCCGGAATCTTCAGCCCGGCGCTCAAGCTCCCGGTGATCGATCTCGACGCGAAGGCTCCGAAGGGTTCACGCGAACGGCTTCTCGAACTCGGGCCTCTCGAATTCGCAACCCAGTTGCGTGCTCAGCGAGCACTTGCCGTGACGGACACCACTTTCAGGGACGCCCACCAGTCGCTGTTGGCTACGCGCGTGCGCACGACAGACTTGGTGGCCGTCGCGCCTCACGTTGCGAGGATGACGCCAGAACTCTTGTCTGTGGAGGCCTGGGGCGGCGCGACATACGATGTTGCGCTGAGGTTCCTTGGCGAAGATCCGTGGGACCGGCTGGCCGCACTTCGCGCGAAGCTTCCCAACATTGCCATCCAGATGCTGTTGAGGGGTCGCAACACCGTCGGATACACGCCGTACCCGACGAAAGTGACCGACGCGTTCGTTGAGGAAGCGGCATCGACTGGAGTGGACATTTTTCGAATCTTCGACGCGCTAAACGACGTGGATCGGATGCGCCCGGCGATCGACGCGGTCCTGGCAACGGGCACGACCGTCGCGGAAGTGGCGTTGTGCTACACAGGCGATTTGCTGGACCCTCGCGAAGATCTCTACACACTGGATTACTATTTGCGGTTGGCCGAGAAGATTGTCGACAGCGGCGCGCACATCATTGCGATCAAAGACATGGCTGGCCTGCTGCGCGCGAGCGCCGCTGAGAAGCTCGTAGAGGCACTGCGCGCGAGGTTCGACCTTCCCGTGCACGTTCACACTCACGACACGGCAGGAGGGCAACTGGCGACGCTGCTGGCCGCCAGTCGCGCGGGAGCGGACGCCGTGGATGTCGCGAGTGCGCCCATGGCCGGAACGACAAGCCAACCGCCGCTTTCTGCGCTCGTCGCGGCACTAGCCAATACGGAACGCGATACCGGGATTTCGCTTCAAGCAGTGTCGGATTTGGAACCGTATTGGGAAGCGGTTCGCGCCGCCTACCATCCGTTCGAGTCGGGACTGGCGGGGCCCACGGGGCGGGTTTACCACCACGAGATTCCGGGCGGCCAGCTCTCGAATTTGCGAACGCAAGCGGTTGCGCTTGGACTCTCTGGCCAATTCGAGAAGATCGAGGACTGGTACGCGGAAGCGAACCGCATCCTCGGCAGGCCGCCAAAGGTCACGCCATCGTCGAAAGTCGTTGGCGATTTGGCTCTCGCCATGGCTGCAGCGGATGCCGACCCGGCCGAGTTCGAGGAGAATCCGGGAAACTTTGACATCCCCGATTCGGTCATTTCGTTTATGGCCGGTGAACTTGGCGATTTGCCGGGTGGGTGGCCTGAGCCGTTCCGCAGCAAGGTGCTCAAAGGGCGAACAGTTTCGGTGGAAGTGGAAGACCTCAGCGCGGAAGACAGCGCGGCACTTGACACGGGTTCACAGGGGCGCCGGGCCGCATTGAACCGACTGCTCTTCCCCGTACCGACGAAGCTGTACGAAGAGGTCAAGGAGCGTTACGGCGACTTGTCGGTCGTCGACACCATGGACTACCTCTACGGACTGCGTTCGGGCGTCGAACACGTTGTCGAGATTGAGACGGGCGTGAAGCTCATCATCGGCCTTGAAGCTATCGGCGAGGCGGACGAAAAAGGAATGCGGACCGTCATGACGGTTTTGAATGGCCAGCTTCGTCCGGTTTTCGTTCGCGACCACTCCATCAGCGTTGAATCGAAGGCTGCCGAGAAAGCCAACTCATCGCTCCCGGGGCATGTGGCCGCACCCTTCTCGGGAGTGGTGTCCCTGAAAGTATCCGCGGGGGACATCGTCGAGGCAGGCCAAGTGGTGGCTTCGATCGAGGCCATGAAGATGGAAGCAGCCATTACGTGCTCCACGGCGGGCAAAGTGGCCAGGCTTGCGATTCCCGAAACCCAGCAAGTGGATGCCGGAGATTTGCTCATCGTCGTCGAATAGATCGATGCCGTCGGGCAATCCAAATGGCCACCGGGATCGATGCCGTGCATTGTAGGCTAGGGGGTCGAAGAGGAAGGCCCATTTGTCGTGGCAACCAAGAACAACGAAGACGCACCGGATTCCGGCGACGATTCTGAGATTGATGTTCGCAGAGGTCGCGATCTTCCGGCAAGCCTCACGTACGACGTGACGCTTCCTGAGCGCGTGCATTCGGCGCCAGAAGATGAACTCGCGGTCGCGATTGACAACGAGGCCGTGCGCGCTGGACACCTACTGGAAAATTCAACGGGCACGACATCCGTCAGCCTCATCCCCGTCATTCAAGAACGAGTGGACCCCGTCGAACTCCGTCGCAAGAGGAATGAACTTCGCGGTGCGATCACGGATGAGCCCGAATCGGCCTCGATGTTGACCGCGGATCGTTTGCTCGAGTATCGAAGCCGCAAACCGCCGCGCCCCGAAGGATTCTGGCAGGAGATCGTCTACACGCTTTCCCTGCACCTGATTAATCTTGGAGACTCGGCGCGCGTCAGGGCCCGCAAGGACGTTGATGCTCGAATTGGAAAGCAACTGAATGGCGGCACTCGTTTCGTCCCGGTTCTCACGAGAAAAGGTGGAGTGGGTAAAACCACCATCACAACGCTTCTGGGAATGGCCATGGCGGATGTCCGCGAGGACCGCGTCATTGCCATTGATGCGAACCCCGATCGTGGCACTCTGGCAGAACGCGTGAGTTCGAAGAATACTGCGACGGTGCGCGATGTCGTGACGAAGGCAAACACCGTCACGTCCTTCAGCGATTTTACGACTCTCGTCTCTCGCGACGAGACGCGACTGGATATTCTCGCGTCCGACACGGATCCCATGCTCTCCGAGGCATTTGATGAAGACGACTACAACGTCGTGGCCGACCTTGCCGCTCGCTTCTACTCCATCGCGCTCACAGATTGCGGCACCGGAATAGTTCACTCGGTCATGCGCGCAACTCTTCAGCGCGCAGACTCTGTCGTGATCGTATCCGGTGGAAGCGTTGATGAAGCTCGCCTGGCATCCGAAACTCTCACCTGGCTGGAAGCCAACGGCTACGAGTCGCTCGTGAAGAACGCGGTCGTCGCTCTCAACACGGCAACTCAAGGAACAAACATTGTGAAGGTCGATGAGATCGAAGCGCACTTCCGGTCACGAGTGCGCGAGATTGTGCGCATTCCGTACGACCCGGTTTTGGCGGCGGGATCCGTTATCGAGTATGACCGACTGCAGCCGTTGACTCGCGCGAGCGCACGGGAATTGGCTGCTCTTGTCGCGGACGGTCTGCCGTCGACGCGCGACGAGTAAGAGCCGTCTGGAGTCCGCCCGAATATGACTGTTCGCCAAATCCGGGTTTTTGGCGACCCGGTGCTTCGCACCGTGTCCGCTCCGATTTCGCCGGATGACCCCACGCTCGCAAGCCTCGTAGAGGACTTACTTGACACCGTTACGCTGCCTGGTCGAGCGGGGGTTGCGGCTCCGCAAATCGGGGTCGGCCAGCGTGCCTTCAGTTACAACATTGACGGCGACATCGGGTACATCCTCAACCCGGAGCTCGTCGAAGTGTCTGGGGAGCCGATCCTGATCGATGAGGGTTGCCTCTCCGTTCCCGGCTTCTACTTCGAACGCTTGAGGTACCCGTGGGCGCGCGTGACCGGTGTCGATCTTGACGGCAAAGCGATCGAGCTTTCTGGCCACGGACTCATGGCTCAAGCGCTGCAGCACGAAGTCGACCACCTTGAAGGCAAACTCTTTATCGAAGGGCTCGACAAAGAGCGCAAGCGTGAAGCAATGCGACTGATCCGCGAATCAGACTGGTTCTAACCAGCCAGGTTTTCGGCTTGGCTAGCCAACCACCGAGTGACCCTGGGTGGCTGGCGCATCCTCGTACAGTGCGTCGATCGTGTCAGCGAAGTCCTTGAGAATCACATGGCGCTTGATGCTCAACTTCGGCGTCAAGTGGCCGCTCTCTTCCGTCAAATCGTGCGGAAGGATGACGAACTTACGAACCGATTCGGCCCTCGACACTTTCGAGTTTGCCCTGTCGATGGCGGACTGGATCTCCGCAAGCACCTTCGGGTTCTTGGAGGCCTGCTCGATTGACATGGACGCGTCTTCGCCGTTGTTGTTGAGCCACACGGGAAGCATCTCTTCGTCGAGCGAGATAAGAGCGCCGATGAAGGGCCGCTTGTCTCCCACGACGACAATTTGCCCGATAATCGGGTTGGCGCGGATCGGGTCTTCGAGCGTTGCCGGTGCGACGTTCTTTCCACCGGCTGTCACGATCATTTCCTTCTTGCGACCGGTGATTTCGAGGTAACCGTCTTCGTCGATTGTTCCGATGTCACCGGTCATGAACCATTCGCCGTCGAACGAGTCTTTCGTGGCCTGTTCGTTATTCCAGTAGCCATCGAAAATGTTGACGCCCTTAGCCTCAATCTCGCCGTCGGCAGCGAGGCGCACGGAGCAACCAGGCAGCGGTGGTCCGACCTTGCCGATTTTGAAGTTCGAGGGGACATTGACGGTAATGGGTGCCGTCGTTTCGGTGAGGCCGTAACCTTCCAGAATCGTCAGCCCGAGGCTGCGGTAGAAGTGACCGAGAAAGAGCCCGAGCGGCGCAGACCCTGACACCGCGTACTTGACGCGTCCGCCGAGTGCTGCGCGAATCTTGCTCAGCACGAGACGATCGAACAGTGCGAACTGGATCTTGAGGCCGAAGGGAACCTTTCCTGCGTCGAGAGCCCTGGAGTGGGCAACCGCGACAGCTGATGCCTTACGGAAGATCTTGCCCTTTCCGCCGCCTTCCGCTTTCTGCTCCGACGAGTTGTAGACCTTTTCGAAGACACGGGGGACCGCGAGGAGGAATGTTGGCCGGAATGATCCCATCGCAGGCAACAGCTGCTTGGTGTCAGGCTGGTGGCCGACTTTCACGCCGCCAACGATGGCGAGCACGGAAATGAATCTCGCAAAAATGTGAGCGAGGGTGATGAAGAGCAGGGTGCTTGATTCCGTGTTGACGACTTCGGGGATCGCCTTGTGGGCATTGCGGGTGAGCTCCACAAAGTTCGAGTGCGTGAGCATGCACCCCTTTGGCCTGCCCGTCGTGCCTGCGGTATAGATGAGAGTTGCGAGGTCACTGCCTTTCGCAAGGTTTCTGCGCCGCTCGATCTCCTCGTCCGGGACATCCTTGCCACTTGCAGCAAGCTTGTCGAGGTCGCCGGTGTCGATCTTCCAGACGTCTTTAATGAGCGGGAGATCAGCGCGTGCCTCATCAAACCGGGAGAAGTGATCTGGCGTTTCCGTGATCATCGCCACGGTGCCGGAGTCACCGAGGTTCCACTGGAGTTGCGAGGGAGAAGAGGTTTCGTAAATCGGAACCATGACGGCACCGGCAAACCAAATGGCGAAGTCAACGAGCGTCCACTCGTATCGGGTTTTACACATGAGCCCGATTTTGTCGCCAGGTTCAATTCCCGCGGCAACAAAGCCCTTGGCGAGAGCCTGAACCTGGTCGTAGAACTCCTTCGCGGTCACATCCGACCATCCACCGTCGTGAGTGGGGAGCGAGAAAAGTGCCAGGTCCGGGGTCGCCTTCACCCGGTCAACGAGAAGATCTGTAGCGTTCGCTTCCGGATCAGCGGGAACAAGTGCGGGCATGTCGTAGTGGTCCACGGCAACTCCTTTGGTACCAGTCAGTTCGAAACCCCTATTCTATATGGTCGCAAGTGACGTTCCTCCGCCGCTTAGAGGAAACGCGTCCGCCGACTAGGGTTAACGAGTCGTGAACATTGCGGCAATCCACGCAGAAAGGCTTCGGATGTTCTATTGGTTCATGAAGAACCTCATCGTCGGTCCTATTCTGCGCACCGCATTCCGGCCGTGGGTTACCGGTGAGGAGAACATTCCTCGCAAAGGTGCCGTCATCCTGGCAAGCAACCATTTGTCGTTCATCGACTCGGTCTTCCTGCCGCTCGTGATCGAACGTCGCGTCACTTTTTTGGCGAAGAGCGACTATTACACCGCGAGGGGCCCGAAAGGCTGGGCGATTAAGAACTTCCTGAAGGCGGCCGGCATGCTGCCGATCGATCGCTCAGGGGGCAAAGCCTCGGAGGCGAGTTTGAACACGGGGCTCGGAGTGCTTCGTCGTGGTGAAGTGCTCGGAATCTACCCAGAGGGCACGAGAAGCCCGGACGGCAAACTTTATCGAGGGCGCACGGGCGTTGCCCGCATGGTGTTGGAGAGTGGAGTGAACGTCATTCCGGTGGCCATGATCGACACCGAAAAGGTTATGCCTATTGGCAGGCGCCTTCCGAAAGTGCGCAGAATCGGCGTCGTGATTGGCGAGCCGCTCGATTTTTCGAGGTTTGAAGGAATGGAAAGCGATCGCTTCATTCTTCGCTCCATCACCGACGAAATCATGTACGAGCTCAGCCACTTGAGCGACCAGGAGTACATCGACGTGTATGCGTCGAGCGTGAAAGAAGCAGCGGGAAGCCTCAGTCGCTAACAATCTCGACACTTATTGCCCACTCCCGTCGGAACGAAAATTCACCGCGCGCGGATGACGGATAGGCTTGAAGTCCCGGCGCACCGCCGGAAGCGTCTGCACAGTAGCGGCGCGACACTCACCGTGTGATGTGCGCTCCTGATTGCGCGCCGACGGCCCACCCAAGGAGTTTGTTGTGGTCGACCCAACCGAACCAGTCGTTCTGGCCGAACCGGCAGTGATCGACGGGCTCGACCACTGGCGCACGCTGCCCATCGCGCAGCAGCCGAAGTGGCCGTCTGACGGCGCTCTCACTAAGGCATCTGAAGAACTTGCGACCCTCCCGCCTCTCGTCTTCGCCGGTGAGGTCGACAACCTTCGCGACCGCTTAGCAGCGGCAGCGAGAGGGGAAGCGTTCCTGCTCCAGGGTGGGGACTGCGCTGAAACGTTCGAAGCCGCCACTGCCGACAAAATTCGTGATCGCGTCAAGACGATCCTTCAAATGGCGGTCGTGTTGACCTACGGCGCGTCGATGCCCGTCATCAAGATGGGTCGGATGGCTGGCCAGTTTGCGAAGCCGCGCTCGAGTGATACTGAGACTCGAGGCGACGTCACGCTTCCCGCATACCGCGGTGACATTGTCAACGGGTTCGATTTCACGCCCGAATCCCGCGCGGCCGACCCTTCGAGGCTCGTTCGCGGCTACCACACGGCGGCGAGCACGCTGAATCTCATTCGCGCGTTCACGCAGGGTGGCTTCGCTGACCTTCGCCAGGTGCACAGTTGGAACCAGGGCTTTGCGCGCAATCCCGCCAACGTTCGCTACGAACACATGGCGCGCGAAATTGATCGGGCCATTAAATTCATGATGGCGTGCGGCGCGGACTTCGAGGCGCTCAAGCGCACCGAGTTTTACACGTCACACGAAGCCCTCCTGATGGATTACGAGCGACCGCTCACTCGCATCGACTCACGAACGGGAACGCCGTACAACACGTCAGCGCATTTCGTCTGGGTTGGGGAGCGAACGCGTCAACTCGATGGCGCGCACATTGATTTTTTGTCGCGAGTGCGAAACCCGCTGGGCGTCAAGCTTGGTCCTACGGCGACGCGGGATGACGTTCTCGGCTTGATCGATCGGCTCGACCCCAATCGTGAGCCGGGCCGTCTGACATTCATCACGCGCATGGGCGCCGGAAAGATCCGGGACGTGCTCCCACCCCTGCTTGCGGCGGTCGCCGAGAGCGATGCGACACCGCTGTGGGTGAGCGACCCCATGCACGGGAACGGGCTCACGACTCCTACCGGGTACAAGACGCGTCGTTTTGATGATGTCGTCGACGAGGTCAAGGGATTCTTTGAAGCGCACAGGCAAGTTGGCACGTACCCTGGCGGGATTCACATTGAGCTTACGGGCGACGACGTGACGGAATGCCTTGGTGGGTCAGAGCAAATCGATGAGGCGACTCTCGCGATGCGCTACGAATCCCTGTGCGACCCGCGACTCAATCACATGCAGTCGCTTGAGCTGGCGTTCCTCGTTGCCGAGGAGCTCGGCGCGCGCTGACTATCCGAAGGCCTGCAGGCGAACCTTCACCGTCGACCCCTTATCGACGGTCGAGCCTACCTTCGGGTCGATAGATCGGACAGTTGATCCGTTGGGGAAGAGGCGCGCTAAGTCTTCGCTGTTCCCGCTGAATTCAATCCTGAACCCGAGGTCACGGAGGATCTTCTCTGCCTCCGTCCACACCTTGTCGACGACATCCGGAATCTGAACCTGCTCAACTCCATCGGAGACGATGAGCTGCAGTTCGGTGCCTGTCGTCACTTCGCCGCCGTCCGGCAGCAGGACACCAATCACGCTGCCCTTGGAAACATCATCGCTCCAGTCGTGCAAGTCAGCGGACGTTGATCCGATGAGCCCTTTATCAGAAAGAACTTTCTGCGCATCGTCCACCGAGAGACCTTTGACCTCGGGGATCGGACCAAGCGACACCGTGAGGGTGACGGGCTGGCCTTCCCAGTATTGAGTGACGGTAGCGAGGTCGAGGGATTCCCCATCGCGATCGACGCCGGAGGCTGCGATTACGGTGTGGATGGGCGCATCCGGCTTGAAGAGGAACTTCGATTCTTGAATGTCAAACGATCCACCGAGTGCCGTGCGTGCTTCTTCCTCGGTCAAACCGACAAGCACGGGCATGTCGAGGGGTTCCGGTCCTTTAGACACCAGGAGCGTCACGGGGGCGCCGTGCGCGACGCTTTCACCGTTCCCCGGGTCCGTGTTGATGACTTTTCCGTCCGGAATGGACACGCTGAACTCTGGTCGCGGGGTTTCAGAAACCACGAGGTCGGCGGCCTGAAGAGCGGATGTTGCCTCGGCAATGCTCATTCCCGCAACGTCCGGGATGACGACCTTCGAACCTGGTCCTGCGCCAAAATACCAACCTGTCGTTCCGGCAAGCACGGCGAGAATGGCAACGAACGCGAAAATCCAGCGTCCGCGGGAGTGACGACGATCGGCCTGTCGAGCGAGAGCGGTTGTGCTGTCGAGCGCCACGGGTCCGGTCCGCTGGCGTGCACGAGTGCCGAGAACCTGGGTTTCAGCCTGGGAAGCCGCAAGGTTCTGTGGCATCGCGATGGTCTGCATCGGCGTGTTCATCGCCGTCGTTGCTGCGGCGCCATTCTCGAGCAAGCGGCGAGTTTCCTGAACCTGCTCAAGCATGACGCGAGCATCACGCGGCCGTTGCTCTGGGTCACGCGCGGTCGCCCACAGCACGAGCTCGTCAAGTTCAGCGGGAATCCGAGAATTCTTACTGCTGGGAGTTGGCACTGTGTCATTAGCGTGTTGTTGCGCGATCTGGAACGGCTGCTCGCCCTTGAACGGCTGCTCGCCCGCAAGCATTTCGTACAGCATGATGCCCACGGCGTAAATGTCACTGCGTGCATCCGCGACCCCGCGCGTGACGAGTTCGGGGGAGAGGTAGGCAATTGTGCCGAGGAGAGCGTTTCCCGTCGCGGTTTGAGCGGAGGCAGCGCGCGCCAGGCCGAAGTCGCTGATCTTGATGCGTCCGTCGTCGGCGAGGAGCACATTCTCGGGCTTGAGGTCGCGGTGGACAATCCCGTTGCGGTGCGCGGCCGCAAGCCCGGAAAGGATGGCTTCCATGATGTCCATCGCCTGCACCGTGGTGAGCACGGGATGCTCGTTGAGCAAATCGCGCAGCGTAATGCCGGGAAGGTATTCCATCACGAGGTATGCGGTGTCTTCGTCTTGACCCTGATCGTAGACATTGACCACATTGGGGTGCGCGAGTCGCGCCGATGATCTGGCTTCCTGAATAAAGCGCGCTTTGTACTGATTGTCGTCAGCAAGATGCCCGTGCATGACCTTGATGGCGACTCGGCGTTCCAGCCGAAGATCCGTGGCCAGATACACGGTGGCCATTCCGCCCCGCGCGATCCGTGAGCGCACCTGATAGCGGCCGTCCATGAGACGGCCGATCATGGGATCGGTGGAGTTAGAGCTCACCGCAGAAGTCTACGTAGCCAGCATCAAATATTGCCGTCAAAACACCGTGCGCGACGTCATTGGAAGCTTTAGCGCAATTGCGAAAGCCAGGCCCTCGCGGAGAACTCCCACTTGGCATACGCGGACGGATAACCGGAGAGCTGTACGGCTTGAGCTGCTTGCGTCACCGTCATGGACTGCCAGCCGGGGATGTCGAGGAGCCCACGCGTGTTGCCCTTGTTCGGGTTGCTCGGTCCACCAAAGAAAAGCCTGCTCGCGTAGACGGGATCCGTCACTTGAGCTGGGGTGCCCCAACCCGTGCTCGGCCTCTGCTGGAAGAGCCCAAGAGAGTCCCGGTCACCGTAGTTGAGGTTGCGAAGAGTGGATTCCTGCATGGCCGCCGCGAGAGCGATGACGAGACCGTAATCATTCACGCCAAGCGATGACCCTACCGCGACAATGGTTCGTGCGTTAGCGGTCATTTCTGCCGTGAGTGCAGTGACCGTCGTTCCCACTCCAGCTGGGGACGAGGAAACCACGGGAATGACGAGAGTCCGTCCCGCGAAAATGATGCTGGAGCGATTCAACCCGTTGGCATCGAGGACAGCCTGAACGCTCACGCCAAAGCTCGCGGCAATACTCGTGACGGTGTCCCCGGACTTGATGAGATACGTCGTGTTGAGCGGCTGAGGTGCCGGGGCCGTAGGTGCCGGCGTCACATCCACGACCGGCGTGATGTCGAGCACGGGAGCCGTGACGGGTGCGGGTGGTACCGCTGCGGGTGGCACGCTTGCTGCAGCGGTCCCCGGGATGGCGATCTTCTGGCCAGGGTAAATGATGGTCGACCAGCCTAGGCGGTTTGCCGTCAGTACGGCTTGAGTCGTGACACCGAACCTGCTGGCAACAGCGCTGATCGTGTCACCGCTCTTGATCGTGTAGTGAGTCTGCACTGTGCTGGCCTGTGACTGCTGCACGGGAGGCGCGGCTGTTGGGGGGGGCGGAGCTTGAGTCTTCGACAGGGTCAAGACTTGCCCTGGAAAGATGAGCGATGACCAGCCCAGTCCATTCAGCGCGAGTACCGATGCGGTTGAAAGGCCGTATTTGGCGGCGATCGAACTCACGGTGTCCCCGCCGGCTACGCGGTACGTTGACGGCGTGCCTGCGGCTGCGGTGAGAGTTCCAGTGGATGCCATGGACTGAGCTTGGGCAAGGTCGCGCGCCTTCGAAGCCTCATTCATCGCTGTCGCGATGGCATTGCGAAGCTGCTCGTTCGAGTCTTTGGGTTTGCTGTCTCGCTTGAGATTCGCCGTATCGATGGGGCTCGTCATGTTGAGGCTCATGGCGATAGAGCCAACCAGCAGGATGGGCAGCGTATGCATGGCACCTTTGGCAACTTTGCTCGGTGCTTTCGCGGCAGCGTGCTTTGCGCGACCACGAGTATTGCTCTTGCGCGCGAATAGATCGGTCATGTGATTCCCCAGTCTGACAAGTTCAAAATGACACAGAAGTTGGCTCATGTCAATTAGTGGGGCCAATGTGACTCAAGTTAACACGATGGAAACATATCGTGTCCTCCAGCGGTCTGGCGGTAGATCTGGCAGTCTTTAAGGGTGACAAAATCGTCAAACTCAGAACCCCCCGAAGCGATCCGTTGGCTGACCGTGCCCGAACTCGTGGAAATCCTTGGCATCGGGGTCAGCAAAGTGCGCAGGCTCATCGAGGAGAAGTCGCTGCTCGCCTCTCGCGTGGACGGCGTGTGGTGTGTCCCTGAGCTTTTCCTTCGCGACGGAGAGCCAATACCGGAACTCAAGGGAACGCTGATTCTTCTCGCGGACAGCGGCTTTTCGGATGACGAGTCGATGCACTGGCTCCTCCACGACGAGGGAAGCCTAGGAGCCTCTCCTATTAATGCGCTTCGCGCGGGGCGCAAAGCTGAAGTGCGTCGAGTGGCTCAGGCGCTGGGTTTCTAACTAGCCGTGTTTTTTGGGCCCGGCGCAGCAATATCAGGCGGCGCGCCGGATGACGCTGTCAATCAATCCCAATAGCTGCGCGCGAGCGCTTGCGGCGATATCGACACTGTGAAGCGAATCTGCTGCGCGCCGCATTTCGCGACGGATGATCGTCTCGACGTCGTCGACGGCACCGCTGTCGCGCAGTGTTTCCTGAAGAAGTTGCACTTGCACGTCATTCAGGTCCGGATCCCCGAGAAGCTCGTCGACGAACCTGCGCGCATTCGACGGCAATTTTGCTCGGGCGAGTGCCACGAGAACTGTGCGTTTTCCCTCGCGCAAATCATCGCCTGAAGGTTTCCCAGTGACGATGGAGTCGCCAAACACGCCAAGCAAATCGTCGCGGAGCTGGAAAGCAATTCCGAGGGGCAGTCCAAAAGCGCGCAATCCTGCCAACGTGTCTTCGTCGGCGCCGCCGATCGCCGCACCAATCGCCAACGGCGCTTCGACACTGTATTTCGCAGACTTGAACACGACGACTCGATGAGCCCTGCTGAGCTGTTCGGACTCGGGATGGTTCATCCACGACTGTTCGTCGAGGACATCGAGGTATTGCCCGAGCATCACCTCGGTACGCATGAGGTTGAACTGGCGACGTGCAGAATCGCGCGCAGACTCCGATGGGGTGAGAGCAAGTGCCTCGACAAAGGCTTCATCGCTCCAGGTGAGTAGTAAATCGCCAAGGAGAGTCGCCGCCGACCTTCCAAACATTTCCGCAGATCCCGACCAGTCATTGTCGCGGTGAGTCTGTTCAAATCGACGGTGCACAGAGACACCACCTCTGCGCGTATCGGAGTTGTCAATGATGTCGTCATGAACGAGGGCCGCAGCGTGAAAGAGCTCAAGGGCGACAGCCGCAGCAACGATGGCATCCTGTCGAATGTGCGAACTCTCCGGGAGCGGGCCGTGGCCATCGACATCCGACATCACGGCGCGCCATCCCCAATAGCAAAAAAGGGCACGAAAACGTTTTCCGCCGCTCAAAAGGTCCCGCGAGTAGTCGATAAAGGGCGCGAACTCTGAGCCGACACGCTCAAGAACGGGTCTGCGGGCGTCGAGAAAACGATCGATACCCTCTTGAACGAGGTCAACTAACTGGTTACTCTCAGCCACTCTTATAGCCTAGCCACCACACTGCGCATACAATGTTGAGTAAGACAATGCTGATCTCACGCCGGAGGGGAGTGACCATGCCGCTATCAGAGCAGGAGCAGCGCCTTCTCGACGAGATGGAGCGCGGTCTGTATCGCAACGATGCCGACTTCGTGGCCACCGTGAGTGGAGACAACTCGCGCCCGAATTATCGATGGATTGTGATCGGCATTCTCGTCGGCATTGTTGGCATCGTCGGCATTATTGCCGGGGTGGCTTCGCAGCTTGCCGTCATCGGAATCTTCGGTTTCGCCGTCATGTTCGTGGGAGCTCTCCTCGCACTCAAGCGCACGCCAGGGCCAACGGCGGGGCCCGATAGCCACGACCACCGACCTCATCAGCGCGCAGGATTCATGGATCGCATGAACGATCGCTGGGATCGACGACAGGATGATCGGGGTCACTGAAGCTGAGTCAGTGACGTAGAAGTATCGGCCGGCGGTGACGCCGGCCTTTTTTCTGCCCTTTTCATGGCGTATTTGACGCATCTACCTCCACTCACCTCCACTCTTGTTTCTCAATGATTTACGTACCTCAGGGAGATTCGTAATACTCTTTTGTGTAAATATCGTTGTTTTGTGGTTGTAAGTGGAGTAAAGTGGAGCCAACCTAAATCCGGGCCGGAGAACGAGGGGGAGGACCGCGGATGTTTCTTGGTACCTACGCCCCCAAACTCGACGACAAAGGGCGCATCATCCTTCCCGCCAAGTTCCGGGATGAACTTGAAGCCGGCATCGTCGTCACTCGCGGTCAGGAGCGTTGCCTGTTCGTGTACAGCACGAAAGCATTCGAAGAGCTTCACGAGCGCATCCGGCAGGCGCCCGTGACCAGCAAGAAGTCCCGCGACTATCTCCGACTGTTTCTCTCCGGTGCTCACTCAGAAGTGCCCGACAAGCAGCACAGGTTTACGATTCCAGCGCTGCTTCGCAACTACGCAGGCCTCGACAGGGACCTCACCGTCATCGGCGCAGGCAACCACGCGGAGATTTGGGACACGCAAGCCTGGAACGAGTACTACGCAGAGCAGGAAGACAGCTTCTCCGAGATTACGGAGGAGGTGATCCCTGGCCTTTTCTAGCACCTTGGTCCCGACTCCCCACCGAGTCCGCTCCTGACACTCTTCCCCAGTGCCAGGCCTGATGCGGAGGGGAATCAGGGTCAAGGAGCGAATGCCTCGACCTCATGAATCAAACACACCTCGATCACCAGTCAGATCCCGCCAACATTCACACTCCCGTCATGCTGGAACGCACCCTTGAGCTGCTCGCGCCTGCGCTCACGGCGCAAGGGTCTGTGCTCGTCGACGCCACCCTTGGCATGGGCGGGCACGCAGAGGCGTTTCTCGAGCGGTTTTCGGGACTCACGCTTGTCGGCATCGATCGAGACCGGGACGCTCTCGCGATCGCGGGCGCAAGGCTCAGCCGGTTCTCGTCACGCACTCACCTCATCCACGCGGTCTACAACGAGATCGGTGACGTTCTCCACGGCCTGGGTATTCGCGACGCGGCGGGAGTGTTCTTCGACCTCGGTGTCTCTTCGCTTCAGCTTGATCAGGCCGAGCGAGGCTTCTCCTACTCCAAAGATGCCCCGCTGGATATGCGCATGGATGCGGGCTCCGAACTCACCGCGGAAGTCATCCTGGCCGAATACAGCGAAAGCGAACTTCGGCGCATTTTCTACAGTTACGGCGAAGAAAAGCTTGCCCCCCGGTTTGCTCGCCGCATTGTTCAAGAGCGTGAGCACGGACGACTTGTGAGTTCCGCCCAACTTGTCGCTCTCATCGATAAGGCCACTCCGGCCGCCGTACGCAGAGCAGGGCACCCCGCGAAGCGCGTGTTTCAAGCGCTGCGCATCGAGGTCAATCAGGAGCTTTCGGTGCTCGAAAGTGCGATCCCTGCCGCTATTGAGGCAGTCGCCGTCGGCGGACGCCTCGTCGTGCTCTCTTACCAATCTCTCGAAGACCGCATTGTGAAGCGCGCGTTCGCGGCCGGTTCGACCTCGAGTGCACCTCGCGGATTGCCTGTCGAGCTTCCCGAACACGAGCCGACGCTGAAGCTTCTCGTGCGCGGTGCGGAGCGTGCCAGCGAAGCGGAAGTCGCGGCAAATCCTCGCTCAACGCCGGTGCGACTTCGTGCCGTAGAGCGAGTGAGGAGAGCAGCATGAGCGCTCTGCGAGCTGAACCACGACGCCAGTTTCCCGAGGCCGCTCCTCACGAAGTGCGACGGCTCGACGTTGTCCCCACTCGAAGCCAAAAACGAGCAAGGCCAAAATCTTTCTACGCCCTCGTGACCGTCGGCAGCCTTTTCGCCATCCTCGTGGCGCAGCTTCTCCTGAGCATCGTCGTGTCGGACGGCGCCTACCAAATTTCTGCACTTCAGCAACAGCAGAGAGAGTTGGCGAGAGACCAGCAATCCATCACGGAAGAGCTCAACGTGCTTGGTTCACCTCAGCACCTTGCGGCAAATGCCGAGCAACTCGGCATGGTGACGAATTCGAACACCGCCTATTTGCGGCTTTCCGACGGTGCAGTGCTTGGGAGCCCCGCTGCCGCAGTTTCGAGCGGTGTCATCATGCATTCAACAGACGGTGGCCCGCTCGTTCAAAACGAGTTGCTCGCCGGGGTCCCTCTCGCGTCGGTGACCACCGTCAGCTCAACAACCGCGCAGTCTGGCGCGCCTGGAGCGCCTGCGACCCTCACGTCTGTAACCTCAAACGATGGGTTACTGCCGTCACCAACCACCCGATAAACGGTTGGTCGAGAGCGTGAGATCGTGAATTATCAGCGAACAACCCGCAGGCGGCTTGCCATCGCGATTCTGTTGACCGTGACGATCGTCGGCGTGTTTGTTGGCCGACTCGTGGATATCCAGGTCGTGAGAGCCGCTGATTTCAATGTGGAGTCCTTGAACAAACGGGCAATCGAAGAAGCGATCCCCGCCCCACGCGGGCGAATTGTCGATGAAAACGGCAAAGTTCTTGCCGACAGCGTGACTCGATACGACATCACGGCATCGCCGAGAAATACGGGGCAGTTCTCGCGCAAGGCCGCGGATGGAACGACGCAGCAAGTGTCGGTTCTTGACGCGCTCACCGAAATTGCGGGGCTCACTGGAGCCCCGCCAAATGACTTGCTTCTCGCGGTCACCACGGACCCCAGTTCTGACTGGGCCATGTTGGTAAAGGCAGTCGATACCGAAACGTTCCGGGCGGTGAGGGACCTCGATATCCCATGGGTCTATTTCCAGCCACGCCCGCACCGTACGTACCCGCTTGGTGCCGTCGGAGGGAATCTCGTCGGATTCGTGGGAACCGACGGACCCCAAAATGCGCTTGAAGCCACGGCTGATTCATGTTTAGCAAGCACCGATGGTTCCTCTACCTATGAACGCGGAGCCGATGGAGTGAGAATTCCAGGTAGCACGGTGACGACGCAGGAAGCGATTCCCGGCGGCACCCTCACCTTGACAATCGACAGCGATCTCCAGTGGTTCACGCAGCAGGCGATCGCTGAGCAGGCAATTTCCATTGGAGCGGAATCTGCCATGGCGGCTGTCGTTCGCGTCGGTGACGCGCACATCATGGCGATGGCGGATTGGCCTTCCGTGGACCCCAATAATGTCGACGGAACCGAGGTTCAGTTTCTCGGTTCTCGATCGTTCAACTACATGTTCGAGCCCGGATCGACCATGAAAGCCATTTCGGCCTCCATGCTGATCGATCAGGGTGCCGCAACTCCGGCGACACCCGTGGTAGTCCCGTACGTGTGGCACACCCCCGATGGAGCACGAGTGCGTGATTCCAACTACCACGGGGACATGCAGCTCACTCTGACGGGAGTGCTCGAGCAGTCATCGAACGTTGGAATCTCGATGCTCAGCACGACTTTGCCGCAAAGCGTGAGATACGACTATTTCCAGAAGTACGGATTTGGTGAAAGATCGAATGTCGACTTCCAGGGCGAAGCTAAAGGGTTGCTCGCAGACAACTGGAATGTGCAGCAGAACTACGACATCAACTACGGGCAAGGTATTTCTGTCACTCTCGCCCAAATGGCGAGCGCCTACCAGGGACTAGCCAACGGGGGAGTGAGACTGCCGCTCACTCTCGTCCAGGGCTGCGCAAAGCCAGACGGCACTGTCGTGGACACTCCTTCCACTGCGGGAAAGCGCGTCGTGTCTGAGAAAGCTGCGTCCACGACCGTCAAGATGCTCGAAAGCGTGGTGACGGGCGGTTGGCTCTCCAGCGTGCTCACCGTTCCCGGCTATCGGATCGCCGCAAAGACGGGCACCGCGGAAGTGGCGAAAGGCGGCGTCTACTCAAATGACGTTATCGTCTCAGTTGCTGGCATCGTTCCCGCTGACGACCCCGAGTACGTTGTCATCGTCGCCTATGTCAAGCCCAAGACCAGCAAGACCTCGGGAGCCGCCGCACCTACATTCAGTAAGATCGTGAAACAATTGCTGAAGACCTACCGGGTGCCGCCGTCGAAGGGCTCAGCCCCTGGCTTTCCGACGACTTGGTGAAAATGAGGCCACATTGATTGACCGGACGCCCCCGATTCTGCGTCCAGAGCATCCCATGGCGCGGTCGCTTTCTGGTCTTGTCTCTGATTTCGGATTGGACGTCACCGGCTCGACAGACGGAGTAGAGGTGAGCGGCCTCACGGTGAGCACCGACGACGTGCATCCAGGCGACCTCTTTGTTGGCTTGCCAGGCAAACATAGTCACGGTGCGAGTTTCGCAGTGAAGGCCAGGGAACACGGTGCCGTCGCCGTGCTGACGGATGCTGCAGGGGTAGAACTAGCCCGTGATTCGGAGTTGCCTGTCGTCGTTGTTGATTCTCCGAGAGCCGCGCTCGGGGACATTGCCGCATGGATCTACCAAACTGCCAAAGAGCCCCCGTTGCTCTTTGGCATCACCGGCACAAACGGCAAAACCTCCGTTGCGTATTTACTGGAAGCAATTCTGCGCCAATTGGGGCTCGTCACTGGACTGAGTTCAACCGCGGAGCGGCACATCGGTGATGAAGTAAGTGTTCCCAGTCGGCTCACTACTCCAGAAGCGAGCGAACTGCACGCCCTTCTCGCGCGGATGCGGGAGAGCGAGGCGCGCGCGGTCGTCGTCGAAGTGAGCGCTCAGGCTTTGAGTTACAACCGCGTTGGCGGCATTGTGTTTGATGTCGTGGCGTTCACGAACCTCAGCCACGACCACCTCGACGACTACGGCAACATGGAAGAGTACTTCGCGGCCAAACTTGCTTTCTTCGAACCGGAACACGGACGTCGGGGGGTTGTGTCTCTCGATACGGAGTGGGGTCAGCGCGTCGTCAGCGGTTCTCGAATCCCCGTCACCACGGTTTCTGCCCTCGACGATGCGGATGCGCAGTGGCGAGTGGAAATTTTGGAAGAACGCCTCGATTACACGTCGTTTCGCGTGGTTGGTCCTGAAGGTCGATCCCTGGAGACGACTGTCCCATTGATCGGCTGGCATATGGCGTCCAACGCCGCGCTTGCCATAGTCATGCTCGTCGAAGCGGGGTTTGAGATCGAAGCCATAGGGCACGCGCTTCAGAATGGCATCGACGTCTATTTGCCTGGCCGCGCGGAGAGGGTCTCTGGGGACACCGGACCCGCACTCTATGTCGACTACGGGCATAGCCCCGATGCTTTTCTTAATACCCTTCTCGCACTCCGCAAGGTCACTCCCGGTCGCGTGATCATGGTGTTTGGGGCGGATGGCGACCGTGACACCACGAAGAGACTGGAAATGGGACGCGTGGCCGCTGAGTACGCTGACGTGGTGTACGTGACCGATTATCAGCCACGTTTTGAGAATGCGGAAGACATCAGAAGAACGCTCATGGAGGGCGCGAAGCTCGCGGAACACCCGGCGGAAATCATCGAGGTGAGCCCGTCGGAGAAGGCCATTCGGGAGGCCGTTTTGATCGCACGCGAAGGAGATTCCCTTTTGTGGGCGGGGCCGGGCCACGAGGACTACCGGGAAATCGCGGGCGTTAAGTTGCCATTCTCAGCACGTGCGGAAGCACGTTCAGCGCTCCGAGAGGCTGGCTGGTGATTCGCGTAACGCTGCCAGATCTGGCGCGGATGGTGAGAGGCACTGTGCGAGCGGATTCCGTCCAGGAGCCAATTCCTGGCCCGATTGTTGTCGATTCACGGCTCGCTACAAAAGGGTGCGTCTTTATCGCCATGCGCGGCGAGAGCACTGACGGTCACCGATTTGTTTCTGCGGCGATCGATGCTGGCGCGAGTGTCATTATTGCCGAGCACGAACTGGATGTTGCTGTTCCTGTGATCGTGGTCAATGACTCGCTAGAGGCGCTCACTGACCTCGCGCGTGAAGTTGTCGGCCGAGTTCGCGCACTAGGTCTGCTCCGAGTCGTGGCTGTCACTGGCTCAAATGGGAAGACGACCACCAAAAACATGCTTCGAGCAATTCTCGAGGCTGCCGGCCCGGTTGTTGCTCCGCGCGAATCGTTTAACAACGAAGTCGGTGCCCCACTGTCGATGCTGGATATCACGGAGGACACCGAATTTCTTGTCGTGGAGATGGGAGCAAGCGCGGAAGGCGAAATTGCTCGGCTGGTCTCCATCGTCGTCCCGGATGTCGCAATTGTTCTCAAGGTCGGCCTGGCGCACGCTGGCGGCTTTGGCAGCATCGAGGCTACTCAAAGGGCCAAAGCAGAGATCGTCACTGAGCTCCCATCGAGCGCGGTCGCGATCCTCAACGCTGACGACACACGAGTGATCGACATGGCTGGGATGACGCGCGCGCGAGTGGTGAGTTTTGGATTCTCTGACTCTGCGGATTTTCACGCGTCCAATGTCTCAACGTCGACGGCGGGGACGAGTTTCACGCTGAATGCCTGGCAGAAGTCGCACGATGTCCAGCTTCGAATTCTCGGCGAACACAACGTGATGAACGCTATTGCGGCCCTCGCGGCAGCCGAGGAACTCGAAGTAGAAATGGACGTGGCAATCGCCGCGGTGTCAGCACTTCAGCGCGCTGAACACTGGCGAATGGAACTGCATCACACTCCAGACAACATCACAGTCATCAACGATGCCTACAACGCGAGTCCTGACTCGATGGTCGCTGCGCTCAAGACTCTTGCGGAGGTCACGCGGGGAAAACACCGCGCGGTTGCCGTCCTCGGAGAGATGTCCGAATTGGGTGAATTTGCCGATGAGGAACACGATCGACTGGGTCGGCTTGTCGTGCGATTGAATATCGACAAGCTCATCGTCGTGGGCCATGCCGCTCGGCATATCCACAATGCCGCGGGACTCGAAGGTTCTTGGGATGGAGAGTCGGTCCTCGTCGAAAGCGTGGACGTGGCATACGATCTGCTTCGTGATGAATTGCGGCCAGGGGACGTTGTGCTCGTGAAGTCATCGAACGCTGCAGGATTGGCCTTGAAAGTCTCCAAGTGCATCAATACTGCTCAATCTAACAGTAACCGCATAACCGAGTTGTTCAAGTATATGACCACCAAAAATTGCCAGCATTTCTTTATGTTTACAGCGGGAAAGCATGACGTGCGTCAAGCGCGTCCTAATCCGTTCGCGAGAGTGGCTCCCACCAACGCAGACCCAAGAGCCATCTCAGGCAGGTCACCAATTGCGCATTGTTTGGAAAAATCTATCAGCAAAATCGAGGCGGCAGTGCTTAGCGCGTTGGAACAAACCCCACCGGAACTCTATGCCGATA
>RCMY010000923.1_pt1 | contig 28180 bp, 18 predicted proteins | sample 2041341 | NCBI WGS metagenome assembly RCMY01 (sample SAMN09708234, study PRJNA481090) | Marine sediment metagenome, whole genome shotgun sequencing project.
ATTTTAGGTAATTTACTGGATAATGCCTATGAAGCTACTTTAAAAAATCCCAACAGTAATAAAATAATTCAACTGCTTTTACTTAACACAAACCAAGAATTAATCATTGAGATTGCTGATAATGGAACGGGCATTGCGGATGACATGAGTGAGACTTTATTCACCAAAGGCGTCAGCAGTAAAAAATACCCCGGGCATGGTATCGGACTCTACTTAATCCACCAATATGTAACTCAAGTTGATGGATCCATACTTATTGATAAGGCGGAACAACAAGGAACGATTTTTTCCATATTTATTCCGAATAAGAGTAACAAAAATGAAACTAATTGATGCATTGATCATCGAAGATGAAGCCCGTATAGCAGAAATTAACAGCTTTTATCTGCAGCAGACGCCACAATTTCGTTCCGTTGGTATTGCGACAAACTTGTCAGATGCACGCAATATGATTCGAATTCTTAAACCGCAGCTCATTTTTCTTGACAATTTTTTACCCGATGGCAAAGGGATTGAACTACTAAAAGAACTGCTCACTTACCCGTATCCACCAGATGTCATCTTTATTACTGCAGCTTCAGATACTGAAACTGTCAGAGAAGCCGTCCGGTGTGGCGTTTTTGATTACCTGATCAAGTGCCGATACCACAGCTAGTCCTCGTATTCCGTCTTCCCCTTCAGTCTCACGATAGTTTTCCCGCGGAACAGGTAGTTTCTCAACGCATCGATTGACTTGGCACCGAGGCCCTTGGCCCGCGCTTCGAGATCGGCCCAGCTTTTGAAGTCCCGAACTTTGCGAATGTCTTTTCCGTTCTCATCGACAAATCGCGCATCGTAAATCGCCGTTGCTCGGGATTCGTCGATCCCCTTGGCCACGCTGATGGCTTTTATCGCTTCCGCCTTGCTGTCTTTTCCGGCCTCATCGACAAAACGCGCATCGTAAATCGCCTTTGCCCGGGATTTGTCGATCCCATCGACCACGCTGATGGCCTTTATCGCTTCCGTCTCGCTACTGCCTGGATCGCTGAGTGACAGCCGAACCAGGACGCGGGGCGGTTCGCCTGTGAGTTCAGGCACCGATTCCGGGATATGATTGTCGACGATCCCGCCGTTCCCTAGCGGAATGTTTTTTCCGGATTTCTTGTAGGTCGTCTTGTCAATACGATCCACAATTTCGGCACTGCAAACAAGCTTGCTCGGCAGTTTTAGCTCATTCTCGACGATCTTCGTCAGCACTTTATGCCTTTCCTCATCCTGCGTGGCATTGGCGATCTTCATTTTCATGTCAGCCAGACCAGGCCTGAAATCGCTACCATATTCCGCGACAACACGATACTTGACGGCCTTCCCTTCCAGATTTTTGTCGACCTGCCCTTTACCAAGCCTGTTCCACACGACGTCCTTGACTTTCTCCTCGACATTCACTTTGTGATCGGCATTTGCTTTTTGCGAGATGGGAGTCAGATTCCTGGCCTCGGTGCCCGGGCCATGCAGGTTGTCGTTGATCAAGTGCCCGCGAACAAAAAAGGTACCTTTTCCCTTGGCGCGGAGACGCACCTGGTCCCAGTTCCGATTTGTAATTCTTGGGCTACTACCTTCATCACCCTTGATCGTCAGCGGCCATGCCGTCGCGCCTTTACCCAGCTCTCCATACTGCAAACCGTCGTACGTGATATCAGTTTTTACATGTTCCGATTGACCCTTCAGCGAACTCATGAAGCCGATAAGAGCTTGCCTCAGCAAAATCCATTCCGCCTTGAGCTTCTCGTTCGCGACCTGCTGCTTCTTCGTCAGTGTTTTGGATTTTTTTATCTCATTCAATAGCTTTGTTCGCGCGCGTTCGACCTTGGCCAACTGCGCTTTAGCCGCACCGTATTTCTTTGCAAGCTCACCCTCGGAGTCCGATCCCGTTTGCTTGTTTTCTTCGAGAAATTTCGACACTTCATTTTTGTCGCTGGCGACCATGATCGCCGACTCGGGTTTTGACGACTTGAAGAACAGGTAGTGTTTTTCGCCACCGGCGCTGAAGGGTGTCTTCTTGCGCCACCATCTCTTTAGCTTGCCAATCACTTTCCCGGCCGCGGTTTTCACCTTGGCCTTCGCTTTCTTGCCCAGCGCCTTGGCTTTCCCTACCACCTTGCGGACGATCTTCGCGATGAAATCGAGCGCTTTGCCAACCACCTTGTCCACCGGCTTGCGAATGGTCCTGATGACTTTCTGGACGACTTTCCCGATACCGTTCACACCGAAGAATCGTGCGAGGAAACTCAGGATGATGGGCACGGTACGAGCCATCGCGTTCTCGATAAACGCGGCGGCCGCGCCCACGGCTCCGGCAGCAATTTTCGAGATGGAGTTCAGCACCGATTTCACAAACTCGATAATTCTCTTGATGTTTTCGACGAAGAACATCACAAGGTCGTAGATGGCAATCGCCGCCTGGACGATAGCGCCCACCGGGTTGAGCATCATCGCAATCTTGGCGACCGCTTTCTTCACGACTTGGACGATAACCCAGTCGCGCACTTTCGCGATGATTTTGGCTTTTATCTCTGCAGCCTTCTCCTTGATCATGTGCCACAGCGCTATCGGGCCCTCGGCGCGCACTCGCCTGATAATATCGACGGTCTTTTCAGCGACAGCGACCGCTCGCTCGCCCACGCGTTTTACGAGCTTCTGCCGGATGTTCGCCCACGTCAGGCCGAGGATCTGAAGAACCAGCGAAAAGATGCCCTTGAGGTCGAACCTGGCAGGTAGAGTGATCCCGATTTCGCCCATTTGCCCGGTCAGCCAACTCATCATGCCGTTGAGAAGATGCATCTTAATATTTTTGACGAACAGGCCAATGCCTGTACCGACCGCCCTTGCCAGGTTCTTGAAGAAGTCAATGGGCGAAGTCACGATCTTTTTGATGACCGCCACGCCCTTGTTGATCACGTCCAGCAGGGCTTTTGGTTTGAGTCCGGCTTTTTCCAGAGCCCATTTGAAGAATTTGAGCGCTGCCTGCAGTAGCAGATTGCCAAGCTTGCTAAGGGCACCGGACATCTCAGACTTCATCTGTTCAATCTTACGATCTATTGCCTCAATCGCTTGCTCTTTCTTCTCACACAGCTTGTTCTGCAGCGCCTCTTTACGCTTATCGATAAGCCCTTCGAGTTCCTTGAGCCTGGACTTCATGTCCTTCATCGCACTTTGGCCGGTCTTGCGTAAATCCGGTTCGAGACCCTCGATGTATTCCTGAACTTTTTCCTTGGTCGTTTTAAGCTCTTGCTTGCATTGTGCTATGACCGTAGCGTTAGCATCATTGATGTCATTGATTAGACGATCAATATTCTTGACGTACGCTTTACGTGCAACGGAGAATGCGTTTTTAACCTCTGGGAAGTGATCAATGCCGACAATCTTGTCCTTGAGCCATTTAACGCCTGCGAAGATCCCGGAATAACGTTTGTTTTTCCATCGATTCACACGTTGCCTGACATCCTGCTCAAATAGGCTTGAGTAGCGTTTCTGCTCCCGATCAAACGCTCGCAGCGATGTCCCTTCGAGAGTGTCAAGCTTCCTGGTCACGCTCGCTTTCACAGCCTCGAACCGGCGATTGACCTCCTTGGTCACATTCTCACGTTTGAGCTCCAGCTCGGTTTTCACCGATTTCTGTTTTGTCTCGGTCGCTTCAAGGCCCTGTTTTCGCTTCTGACCCATCGCGTTGCGAGTTGCGCGCTCTTCGCTCTGCATGTCTTTATCGACTGTCGTCGTTTGTTCGACAGCAAACTGCTGCGCCTCCTGGGGCGAGTTCTTTATCTTCTTTTTTAGGCCCTGGCGTTCCTGGTGGGCGATCGCCAAGTCGCCACTGTCGACCATCGAGAGCTGTTCGTCGGTAATTTGCTCTTGTTGTAGTAGTTCATCGGACTGCTGATCGATAGCGGTGAAATCAGTATGCTCTTCGGCCAACAGAGGCACCGCATCTCTACCCAGATTCAGTAGGCTCGTTCCCGGTGCCGTTTCAACAACAGGCAAGGCATCGGGGGTCGCAGCTAGTATTCCAGGTTTGACGTTTTCAATTTTTCGATATGTGCCACGTACCGTGTTGACGTCTTTCTGCACAGCGCCCAAAACTGCGTTACCGACGACCCTACCCTTACCTTCGGACGCGAACTCGTTCAGCTCCTCGATAGATTCGGGAACGGATTCTTCGATCGCGGAATCAAGCTTCGCATGATTCGCATCCGGCATGACGCGCGGATCACCGCCTGACTGGACGGTCCTGATCTGCTCCGCCTCATTGCGTGACTGATTCTCTTTCTGCGGCGGACTAACTGCCGCTTCGCTCTGTTCGAGTTTTTTATTGGCAGGATCATGAGCACTTTCATTGTCGGCAAGGCGCTGAGACTTGGCTGCGCCTTTGTTACAAACTTCTGTACTCTGCTCGTCGAGATACTGTCCAACCTCGCCTTTGGGCAATGCATCGGCAGTTGGCTCAATTTCGGCAGGGGCGTGCCTTTTTACTTGTGCGATTCGCGGCTCTGGCTTCGACTGTTTTTTCCCGTGCACTGATATCAGCTTGGCTTCGGTGGGCTTGTGTTTAACATCGCTTAGCGCCTTCTGGCCCTTAGCGTAGGCCTCTTTACGCGCCTCGGCAGCCGGACGCGGATCCTCTGCCTGCCTCGCCTCCTTGTTACTGAGTTTGATCTGCTCGAGCAACTCCTCGATGAATGATCTGTCGACATCGGCTTTGAGCATCGGCGCATTGCCGCTTTGGATTGTGTGGGTTAGTTCATGCGCGAGAAGATGCTGGCCTTCGCGAGTATCAGGCTTGAAACGGCCCTCGCTGAAGTATATGTCCTGAGCGTGTGCGAACGCGCGGGCGTTCAAATCGGCGCTGAGCCGTGTTGCGTCGGTGCCGGTATGTATTCGGATGTTAGAAAAATCACGCCCGCCAAATGCTGCACCAAATTCAGCCTGTGCGCCCAGCGATAACGACTGGCCCCGACCTTTGCTCTGATTGATTCGGTAGTGAAGCTCCGGTGTCGCAAGGCCAGGACCGTTCGCTCTGGCCTGCAGCTCACCTTCTTGTTCGACCCGCATCGCCTTATCATCCTCAGCCTCTGCAGCCTGACGGGAAACAACGGCATCTTCCTCATCATCCTGGCGCGCCGTTGAGACGTCTTCTGTATCTTCCACCTGACGCGATACCTGCCTCTCTTCTTCCTTCTCCTGGCGCAGCGCTGACTCTTCACTCTCATCAGCTTGACGGGAAACCACGGCATCTTCTTCGTTTTCCTGGTGCGCTGGCGAAAGCTCGTCGGATTCTTCTGCCATAAGCGATAACTGCGCCTGCTCATCTTCCTTCTGGCGCATGACATCCGTGTTTTCGCTCTCATCAGTCTGACCAGAAATGTTTGACTCTTGCTTGTCTTTCTGACGCATGCCCGATACAGACTTGAGCTCCTTCTGCCGTGAAACTTCGGCGTGTTTTTCATCAGTCTGCGTCTTATCCTTCAAAGACTCCTCAGGCTTGCCGCGTAGCGATTCGTTCTGCGCAGCTCGAGCGATGGATGCTGCCCTATCGCTGACCGCGGGCGATGGCTTAAAAAATGGCCTTGCCAGTCGCTCAGCCACGCGATCAGCCGATCGGTCAGCCTCAATTTCTTCTCGATCACCAGGCTGGCTTACGCGCATACCTTGCGCACCGGCCTTTTTCACTCGATTAAAAAAGGGCTCATTGTTCTCCGTTCTTGAGCGTGCGGCGAACGGCCGGCGAGAGCGACTCTTCGAGCTATCTTTGTGGGATGCGCTTCTCATAGCAATGGGCTGTTACCACTCTATGAACAGCGGCCGTGGCATCCATGGAAACCGCACGACGCTGTAAGACCAGGGAATTTTGCCGAGAAGTACATCAACACTGCCTTTCTCAACACTGAGCGAGTCACGCTCGCTATCGAATTCAATCTTCCCCTTGCGCTGAAGGAAGGTGCTACGCAAACCGTCTCTACTCGTATTCTTTAACACCGACCAGTGGCGAATCACAGCATTGAGTACCGAATCTGCTTCGGTGATTTCATGCCGATTAATAACGATCGGTAGCAGCGGCTCACTTGCCGGCAGTGCACAAAGCAATTTTTGTAATTGGAAAGAGAACTCCGCCCTAGTCGTCGTACCCCATGCGAGATATTCGAGGAGTCTTATAGCTTTCACGCGGCATTGCTCAGATGCAAACTGGTTATCTTCAAGGAGTCCGAGCTCATTAAACAGGAGTGGCATGAACGGTTGCAGCAATATGATTCCCGCATCGTCGATGAACGCAATCTGAGCTGATCTGTCCTTGATAAACGACGTGGCGTCTTCTGTGGACTCGTGATCCATTGCTGATGGTGAAAGCATTGCTTCCTCCGCTGACGCATCGCATTTGCTAGTCTCGATCGAATGCTCATCATCACCACCGGTATTGTCCACTCTCGCTAAGGACAGGGTTGTTGCCGAATCTTCTGCTCGTGCACTGGAACCTGCAACTAAGCCAAAGAGCACCTGATTGCTGAAATCATGATCCCCGTAATCAAATACATGTTTTTCGCCAAGATCGCGTTTTTTAAGCACATCTTCGATTTTTCCGTTACGGGACAAACCGTTGTCCTCCAGTGATCTACCGATTGCTCGTAGATGATCAACAACCGGTCGCAACCAGAGTTCGCTGACAAAGCGTGTAAGTGTTGCGCGAGGGTTATGCTGGAAAATTTCCAGGATCTTCTGCCTGAGCGCAGCGCTATCTTTGTAGACGTCCAATAGTTCGTTTCCGATCTTTGCAGCGGATTCAGGATCTGCACAAAAGCGCGCCACCGACCACCAGGGTGCATTTCCAGATTCAAGATAATGCACAGCGAACTCGATGATCTCCTGCCGATGACTTAATGATACCGTGCCGTTCTCGATTCGATCCTCTCGCACCCGTTGAGCCAGATCTTCCTGCCGCTCTGCTTGGCCACAGCCTTGGCCACCGCCTTGGCTGATGCCGATTTGATCGCTCGATTGGGTTGATAGGTTCCTACCCCCCTGCCCTTGGTAACCGGTGGCAGCCAACTGCATCAGGTTCTCGTGAGCAACTCTTTCCAGGTCCTCGCGAAACGCCACCACAATCTGCCCAGGCGTAATCCTGCCTAAATCGACAACCACCCTATCCAACCGAAGGATTTTCTCATCCGGCGCGATCCCATCCAGCACTCTCTGCAGTGCCGGCACGCCAATGGTGAGGAACGCATCCTTTGCCCTCTGTTCGGCGTTATTGGATGGCACTTCCTTACCGAACTGAAGTTCGAGCACCTGCCTTAGGATAAGATGATTGGCCATCATGTACTCACGGGCGATCCAAAACCGATTTAAGAGCGCCCAGTTGTTTGCCGGTAAAAGAGTTAGCCTGCAACAAATTGAATCGCGTAACCAGCTTACGCCTGTTCGCCTTGCTGTCTATGCCGAGCGATATATGCCTTAGCTGTTCGACGACGGCTTTGGCAGTAGCGTCCGGCACAGCGGCCGTCAATGCTGGCTGTTTTGTTGCTTCGATAACGAGATTCGTCAATCGCGAATCGGCCCCCTTTAACGCAGCCGTTTCTTCAAGTGTCAGTGCGCCACCAAGCGCCTGCTTGGTCTGGAGTTTGTTCTGCAAATTGCGGGTAAGATTTATGTCCTCGATGATATTGAACAGTTTCGGGTCGACCGAGACAGTTGCACCACCCAACAGATCGCCCACATCCATTTTTGTCTTGCCACTGTCGTTCCGCCAGTTAATGATATCGATTTTCGACTGTACCTCTGTTGCAAATATTCTTCTTGTATCACTGACCTGCTCATCGAAATCAGTTTTGATGTCCTTCTGGTTCTGCGAAATACGTAGGTTAAAATCCTGTTGCAGATCTGACTTGGCTTGCCCAACTCGATCGGTGATCCTAGTACCAAATTCGAGGCTCGCCTTATTGAGCTTCACAACAAATTCTGTATTGATATCGACGCGGGATTTCTCAAGCGCTTTTGTTATAGCGTCGCCACGCAAGGTGTCAATTATGTATTTGTTGATGTTGATCCACGGATCCGGCAAGAAAATGTAGGGTGGATCGAGAACAATGGGTGGTCTGGGAATAGGAATGGGTTGCGGCGCTGGTTCTACCGGCTCCTCCAGCTCTTCAGGCTCAAGCGTGCTCATATCAAAATACGCATAGTAAGGCAGGCAGAAATCTGCCAGTATTTGCCGTGAATCAGCCTCGTAGACAAGTACAAAGGTTCCACCGATAGGTACGCCACCAAGATGCTCAATGCCCGGCTGCTCGGTGTAAAAGTTTGCAAAGATCGATTTCTCCTTGACCTTTATTTTACGCTTTTCATAGAGCTCGAGCAGAATTCCATAATCTCGAAATCGCTCTGCTTGCAGAAATTCCTGAATCGGACTGGGCTTCGTGGATCTGAAGATGTCGGTCGACACTCGTTCGAAATGTTCTGCCGCTCGGTACGATTTCTCGAGACTTGATTTGAATGCAGTGGTGTTCTTTTGATTGAATTGTTCCAGGTTCCGCGGCAATGACTCTATCGTTTTCTTCATTTCAAGATTGAAACTGTCAATATGCGTTTTGGCTTCATCCTTTTGCGCGTGCTCGTCCACTTCATCAAGTTTTGTGCGCGCGAACACGCCGAAATCATGTGCTGCGTGCACCGCATTGAGCACATCGATTTTCTTCAAACGAAATATCGCATCCAGATCTGGAAACCGAAGTTTTCCTGGCATCCTGACCTTGTCGATGACATCGTCAACCTGTACCGAGAGAATCTGAAACGGCACATTGTGCTGTTTACGCAGTGTTTCCAGCTCTTTCTCAACTTCCTCTACATCCCGATCAAGATGACCTTCAATGCGCAGGAAGTCATAGTTCAACCTGCCATATGCAAAGGGCGTCTTCGCCTCAACCGATGCGTCGGCATCCTCGTTCGCATGATAGGCGTGGATATCGCCCGTCGCCTCCAGTTGCTGCGCCGCGAAACTCCATGCGCTTCTCGGATTAGGCGTGTTCGCAAGATCGAAGTAGTAGTAGGGTATGGCCCTCATCGACAATCGATGACAGATCGATTTAGAAGGAGTGAGACGAAGCTGATCTATTTTGCTGGAGCGAAACGAGCGAAGCAGGACGTCAATGCGACGCATCAGGAAGTGGCATCGCGCCACCGATTCGTCACCGCGTTGCAATAGTGTGCTTGGTCGGAAGTAGTGTCGGGTGCGCTCGGTCGTGGCGACGTTTACACTAAGCTCACCAAGAACGATGTGCTTGGGAAATAGCTCCGGATCAGGTAGGCAATCGGCCGAAAGCTTGCAGGCGCATTCACGCCATTCGTTCCAAGCATCGACCAAATCATGAAAAAATCCGTAGACATACTGGATTCTTAAACTGTTGTTGTTCGGACTGAAGCGAGCTTGATTCAGCAAATTTACCCAATTCACATTGCCCTCAACCACACTATCGAGCATCGGTCGAAATGCACTGCCAAGTAGTTTTTGAAACGCACCTGCGGCGCTCTGCTTCGAGGCATTGATCGCAACGCTGTAACGCTGTGCAAGCCCATTTGCACCTTTATAGCTGGTAATCCTGTTTTTACCTAGATTCAACCGACTTGCTGAAAGGCGCGGCAGGGCAAGCGCCGCTTTAGCAAGTGGCTGAACAGTCGCTGCAATGTCCGATTGCTTGACGAGCACCGCTTTGAGATTCCTCACCTGCCGGTCACCGCGTTTGTCGCAATCCTGGCCCTCGCACTCTTCCTGAGGCTCGAGAAAGCTCTCAAGGTAGAGCATGGGTACTAGGCTATCGAGCTGCGGGTTGGTGCCGTTATCAAACTTCGTCAGCGAAGTGCGACCCGCGCGCCCGTCAATGCCGAGCTCCCACATCGGGATGATCTGACCGTTGGCTTTCCGGAAAGTCGGATACTTGGCATTCGGATCCCTGAAATCTGCGAAATGCGTGTAGAGCGTATCCTTCTCAACAACCAGAAGATCCCCGTCGGTGGTGATGGCCGTACCAGCTGTAACGCTGATTCGGCTAAAAGCCTGCAGTCCTGGCTCCAAACCGCAGACAATGCCCACACCGAGTGTGTAGGTACGGGTCATGCGATCTTGTTGATCTAAAAAATCAACGACGCGATTCAGATCTGCGGCCGTGAGTACCTGATCTTCAGCGAAATACTTGAAATCGGGTACCGGGTCCTTCAGTTTCACTAATGCGTCGCTCATGGCAGCACCTGTTTAATTGGGATCGTCATCCGGATCGCCCAGATGGGTTTTGTTCAGAATGATAGGACTTGGATCACCTTCTTTGCCAAGCTTGTGAAGCTTGCGTGCGGGATATTCGTTCTTCACAATTGCAAGCTCAGCCAGTAGCGCATTCAACGCGTTGTTCGCCTGCGCAGAATCCGGATCTGCCGAGGCGCGATGCCCGAGCCACACCCGGTAGCGTGTTTCGACTCTCTTCAATGACTCTTTGTCGACAAAACAGATCTTCGGCATCACGTGCGCGGGCGTCTCCTCCCGGATCGTCTTCTCAACAAAGCGGCGAAACGCCATGCGGTCAAAATCACGTTCGTTTCCAAAGCGCCCAGAGTATGCAGGCACGATTACATGGATGCGAAAAGAATACGGATCCATCGGCTGTTGTTCTTGTGTATCTACGCAGTTCTTGATGAAGTTGACATCCCCATTGCGCGGTCTGAGCAGAATGTTCTCGATGATGAACATTCCTTCCTCTTCCGCGTCGACAATATTGCGTCTACCAACATGTGAGAATCCGAGCAGACGGCTGGCTCGATGTTGCAAGCCTGTTATGTTCTCATCATCGTCCCAGGCGGGCCCGCTGAGATTGAATCCGCTGCCACGCCTGCGACTCAATCGTGGGTATTCCTTCAGGAAATGTATTTTGTCCTGCAGAATATCTGCTGCATCGCGATCCGCGAATCCATTGGCGAGCAAATCCTCGAACAACATCGCGTACTGATCGAACCGTTCACCGAATCGCGCAAGAAGATGATCCAGCACCGTGTTGCGCCGATCCACGCCGCGAGTATCATCGAAGCTCTTGTGAATGGCAGCAAGCTTCGACTGGTAGTCAGCAACATCGGTTGCGTGCAGCACCGAGCGCACATCGTCCAGAGCATCAACCGTCTGCGAGAAGTAAGTGATCTCAGCTGGCGCCACCGAGAGCAGGTCCCCTATGTGATCAAGTTGAGCCAACAGATCGGCCAGAAACTGATCAAACAGCAAAAGGTAGCCTTGTAGCTGCTGTGCCTGCGCTCGCCGCTGGTTGCTTGCAAGATCCGGTAGTCCCTTGCCTGCCAGACCGTACACCTGGGGAAATTCGTGTTGAACAGTGCGATAGTTGCCAACAGGCCTTCGTTTGCCGAACGGTACCTGTAAGTCGGTTGCGAAATCACTGGGCAATTGGTTCCGGTGCTTAAGCGCGTCCTTTGCAGCCAGGAACGCAGCACCGTGTGTATCGATGCGAATCGGCAGGATGTCTTTAAACAGACAGAACTTGGAGTCATCCAGGTTCAGACGCGGCTTCGAGTCGGTATTCACCTTAAGTTCCCAGGGTTCACCGAATTGTTGTGAAATTCGCGGATCTGAGTAGTTAAGTTCCAACTTATCAATTGAGGCAACGCCTGGAACGCACATGATTTGCCGGATCAGATCGGACGCATAGATAACACGACGCGGCTTGGCGCCCAGCAAATCAGCATCCAGGATGAAGCCGTTGTTAAGTCGTGGTCCCTCGAAGATGTTCTCCACTGGAATCTGTTTCTGCTGCAATTCCTCCAGCGTATAGCGCTTGAGCGATGGCGAGAAGTACTCTTCGATGGCGAAGACAATCCTTGCGAAAGTCTGTGTCGAATTTGCATCCGGATCCAGCTCAATGTCAGTACACAGCGTAATGCCCTGATTGCGCAACGCTTTGACAGACACCAGGTCTTCGCAAATGGCCCGATGCTGGTGGAATATCTCGGCCACTGTGCTCTGCAGCGACTGATTGCTGATGTTGTCATCGTCGTAGCCTTCAACACGGATGTCGTAGAGCCCACGAATGTCGTAATGAGCAGGCTCCGGATCGTTAAGATCGCTTTTGTTCTTGCTCTGAGTGCCATCGATTTTGTCAACAAACACCGTTTGATCGGTTACCACGTCAAGCCAGGCGTTTTTGACACCCGGGACGCGATCGATAATCAGCTTTCGCCAGTCAAGGTGCGTCAGCGGCTCTGTGGGCAGAATCTGCGCCGCTGTGTAGAACGCCTGGCTCGGCTGAGCTCCGTCCCTGGGTGCCAGCAAATCGCTGATCGGTAGCGAGATTCGGTAGGCGACCTCAGTCATGGCGTAGCAAATCGCCTCGAGAATCGTTATGCCAGGATCATGTGCGTTGAGATCAGTCCAGGTATCAGTGACCAGCTCTTCGAGCATCTCGATACCAAGGCCGCGCAGCTCAGCATAGTTTTGGCTGAGCTGATCTGCCGGTTCGCGAGAAATACTGGAAGCGTGTTTCATGCTCGCACCTCGGCCTCGTCGATGACATGCTGCGTACTGGACACAAGAATGGCAGTAGCTGATGAGGGCTGGATGCTCATCAGATCAGCCGTTGAATCGGAGACACTATAGAGTCGTAGATTTGTTACAAAATCCACGTACTCCTGATCATCAATAAATTTTATAATCTGACTTTTGTGCAGGCGCACGCCGAAACCAGGCATGAGCTCTGTGTCCGACACCCAGGGTGACAGGTGCTTGATCAGGTCCTCATTGAGGATCGTCCTGTAGGGTGCAAACGGTCGATCACTATGAAAGCGCACGGAAAACGCCAGCTCAACCTCTTCATAGTCTGGATTACGTGCATCCGCAGTAATTTGATAGGTATTAATCGAATTTACGAAATCCTCAATCTTGCTTAGAGTATCCAGATCGACCCGCGGCTTGAGTCGATCGAACCTTGCCTCTGGAGCAGTAGTTGGAATGACAATCAAAGAAACCTTGCCAGGTGATGCATACGAGTTAGCATCGGTATGGGTCAGGCAGCGCACACTATGAAGTTGTGAGAATTCTTCCAGAACAAGTCGCTCATAGTCAGCGGCGGTCACAGCACGTAGCTTGTGTCTTAGCCGTTCACTGGTGCGCAGGTAAAAATCTTGATCTGACTCTGCCGCACGCCCACCGAACGACCCGTAAGGCTGACTGATCGACTTGATAGATGCTACTGGTGTTCTGAATTTGGTGATTGTGCCAGAGGCGATGGAGCCACTGCTGTCCGTGTCGAGGACAGTTAACACGTCTGCCGTAACCGCGTGCAGGTGTATGGCCCGCAGATCACACACCGCATCAGCATGATTGACCACACTTGCACGGATCCAGGCAAGATCCGGATTGAACAGAGTATTATCGTAAATCGCCTCGTTCGGTATTTTCAGTCGCACGATGCCGGAGCTGAGCAACTGGTTCGTTTCATCGATCAGCATTTCGTCCAGATCAAAGGGGCGCCAGTGATTGCGCACCAGAAGGCTCCACTGCACTTTCTGACGCTCTCTGAGCGGGTTGGCTGTGCCTTGCGCGACCTGAATGAGCATGCTCAAAGATCCCCCTTGCTCGAGATCCTTCACTCCGATGATCAGCGCACCGGCATCACTGATGTGCTGAGTCAACCGAATGGATCTGTCCGATACAAATGAAAGATCACTTTTTAAGAACGCGTGTTGTTCTGCGTGTCCAAACGGCGTGATATGAAACAGCTGTACGGTCTTCTTTTGATACGATGAGAAATCGTCCTGCCCGAATTCGTCGTAGTGTGCATTGGCCGAGTAGTCCAATTCTATCGACTCGATTGTTGGGGTGTAAGGCGGCTGGGGTACGATGTTGACGCTTTGATTTGCGATCGCGGCGGCAAGGTAATACGGGTACTCACGGTGGAAGAAATCCCTCTGGAGAGTTACGCGAATAACGCCGAACATTCTTTTCCGGATTCTGAACGTGCGCGTTTTCAGATTCGGCAGCCGAACATGAAGATCGATCTTCTGTCGCAACCTCGCGCGCTTACGCGTTCGTGACACGGGCGATGTTGCCAAGTTGATGAACCGCGCCGTGCCGGGAAACAGCGCTTTGACGTTCTGATGTGTATTGGAAAAATAGTTGGCAATCTTTTTGTAGGACTGGATGATTAAAGGATGCAGCTCGGGTATGCTATTTAGCTCGACTATCTGTGTCGCATTGTCCTTATCGAAGAGCTCAACGGTTACACTTCGCTCTTCCTGCCCGCGTTTAACCAGCGACATGGATGCCTTGAAGTCGTGATTGTTAGTGACAGGCTTACCATAACTGCTGTATCGCTTAGCAAAGTCAATCGGTGCATCCTGCCATTTGAGCCGCAGCTTGAAGCTCGTAACCTTTTTCGAGAGCAACTCTTCACTGATCACATAGAAGCTGCTACCCGTGACTGGCTGCGGGCCGAATGGCAAAAACGGTTTGTCCGGATTCAGTCGCCCAAGATCATTTTCAAGATCGAACTCTTTAGCACCGGAGACTGACACGTCGATCTTGATTGTGCGCAGGGTGGATCTTGAGAAGAGCCGACTGATACGCACGTCCGCCGATTCATCAAGCGAGAGCTTCAGGATCGGAGACACCGTATCAAAGCCACCCTCAAGCTTGCTGATGTCATAAAAAGAAATCGGATCCTCCTCCGCACCGATACGAATGCCAAGCACTATTTTCACATCACTGTTGCCCACCGACATTACCGAAGCCGAGTCCAACGTAAACGGGCCAAGCCAAGCCTCCTCACCGCTGAGTTCCACAATCAGAGCGCTGCGCAGATCATCGTTTGCCGGTAACTCAGGAGCATCTGTCGTGCAGCGCAACGTGATCGTAACCGTAATTCTGCGGGCTCCGTCATGCAGAGCCAAAATAGGCGATGCAATGGCGAAACCTGTTTCCAGGGCAGGCAGCTCAGGGAAACCAAAGGGTTTCCAGATCGGCTGCTCATCGGTCAACGGTTCACCCAATCCATCTAGCGATTGAGCGTCAAAGGCCACCCGTAGCCGGTCCGTCAGACGTGGATCGGAGAAGATTGCGTGCAGCGCGACGATCTTCGCCTGGCTGATAAAAATCTCGTTGGATGTCTGGTAGGTGGTCTGCTTTCCGGCGTTAAGAGTCGTGCTCTGCGGTACGCGAATGTCGCCTTTGTTGAGCGCAGGCTCAAAAACAACATGCACACGATCAGTTTGCGCAGACTTCGGGGCAAGTTGCAGCACTTGTCGGTAGTAAAAATCCAGATGCTTTTTTGGCAGACGGTTAAGATCTGCGCGCAAATGCTCGAACAATTTTAGATAAACCGAGAAGAGCCCACCGTGCGGAGCTTGTCCGAATTTACGAAAATCTTTATCAAAGTCCGCTAACTTGAGCGGGTATGAGGCGAAATCGAAGTTCTCGTAGAACGCCGTCCAATTGGCATCTGCGGCGGCAGGCGACTCGTCACCCAATCGTTGAAAGCGGATAATCTCTGCCAGCTTCTGCGCAAACGCCATTCGGTCCTGCAGGCTACGATCCTCAAGCTCTAGCGTTGCAGGGTCCAGCGCAGGAATGGTGCGCTCGCGTTGAGAGATACCAGATCGCGGCAAGGGATGTTCTTTATTGTTGCCAACCGTCATCACGGATTGGTACCCTCCTTCTTGTAAAAGGGATACACGAAGTTCCTGCGAGAGTTGGTTGAGCGAACGAGGTAAGCGATCTCTATAAGTACGACACCGGAGAGATCATCGCCTGATGAGAAATCGACAGTTTCCACACTGATGCGCGGTTCGTGATAAAGGATGGCCGTTATGATTAGATCCGCCATGAAGGTCTTAAGACTAGTGTTGATATTCTCGAACAGCAGGCGGTCCATGTTGCAACCGTAGGTCGGATTAAGAATGCGCTCGCCTGGTCGTGTAGATAGCAAAATTTCCAGGCTGCTTTCAATGTCTTGTACATTCAAGAGCATTCGTACGTTCCTGCCTTCAGGTTCGAACGTTGGAGGAAAACTCCAGCCTCTGCCAAGAATATTCGAATCGTTATCCATCATCAGTTTCCGTCAACCGATAATCACGGTTGGCTCGCCAGCGACAATGCTTCCCCCATGCGCTGTTGAATCACCAAGACGTGCTGCCGGTTTTTTGCCAATCATGACCGTTGCCGATCCGGCAACGATAGTATCGGGCGGCCCGACGCATGCGGCCTGATCACCGACCCTGGCAGCCGGCAGTCTGCCGATCAGCACAGTGGGTTCACCAGGCGGCAGAATCGGGCCACCAACGTGCGGTGGCGGTGTAACTAGTGGACATGTGTGCATATCGGTAGCACGTGCTGCAGGTGGCATATTTTTCTACTCCTTATGATTAGTTGATCATCACAATCGATCCATTGATCGTCGTGGATCCATCACTGGTCAGCTCAGCGCTGCTTTTGCCCGACGCGGCAAAGGCAGACTGAGCTTCAATGCTCACATTCGATCCGGAAATTGTTACATCTCCAGTAGCAGAAATACTCAAGTCCCCTTGTGCCATAAGCGTTATCCCATCGCCGTTTAGCAAAACCTGATTACCGTTCTGATCATTGATCTTGACGCTGCTCTGATCTTCGCTGAGAACAATCTGGTTACCCTTTGGTGTGCCGATTGTTATCGATCTTTCTTCATCATGAAATCGAATTACCAGAGATTCGCGTGACACATAACCCTTCTCGTGATTATCATCAGACGCATCGAAAGGTGGCGGTTTCGCACTTGAATGCAGCATGCCAAGGATCACAGCCTTACGCGGATCGTCATTGATAAAGCCCACAAGCACCTCGTCATCGATCTCAGGCAAGAAGACAGTGCCGCGCCCCTGTCCGGCATCCAAAGTGCTGAGCCTTGCCCACACTCCTTGTGCCTCAGCATCGATAACCGGCAAGCGCACCTGCACCCTGTGTTCCCCAGCAGGGTCCTCTTCAAGACGGGTTACCAAACCAATTTGCAGACCTTGTATGGCAGGGATCAGCGATGAAGCCGGCGGACGATTCACCGCCATCGACTCGACGAACGGTGTTGAACACAATCCGAATTGCACATCTGTCGTCCAGGCACCCTGCGCTACTCGGTGGTGCACGCCGGATACAAATACCGGACCACTAAAGCGATCGCCAACTCCCTGCAGATCGACAAACTGCCCAGGTTTAACCGATGGTACTCCTTGAAAACTGGTACGGCCACGTACCTTGCTCAGACGGTTTCGTAGAAGAGACGCATCTGCCCATGCCTGCACTTCGTCAGCGGGTAAATTACCTGAATGCTGCAGTCGACGTCCTTGGTCCATCGCATCGGCCAATGACCCGCTGCTAAAGTTACCACTCTCGGGGACACCTGGATCTTGAGCCTCCGCCTCTACAATCTGCTGGGCGGCTGGGTCCCAACTGACACTCTTAATCGTGGTGGCCTGATCCCTTGCATCTATCTCGGCATCAAACTCGTACATGGTTGCACCGAACATAAGCGTGAGAGCTGGATCCTGAGCTGTGTCGGGCGCAGCTGCGCTGATCGATCCATCATCGACAATGCAGATGTGACCGTTCGCCTCGATTCGACTGATGAGAAAGTCCCAATCAGTGCAATCGAATTGCACCAGCTCCTCGTGTGTTACAGAGGTCGGTGCGAAGCTTGCGTCGATCCCATAGGCGCTGACAATTTCGGAGGCGACGTCGGCATCGGTTATGTCCGCAAAATATCTGCAACGACGCTCCAGCGTCATCATGGCAGCCTTGTCACGACACTCAACTCTCAACGTTGTCGTGCCACTTCGTGTCAATCGCAGCGATTGCTTGATGACAATCCCTTTGAAAACGCTGTCCTCGGTAGAGCGGTAACCGAGCAATATTTCAATCTCAACGCCAGGCACGAATAGATCCTTGCTACTCAGCTCAAAGTCCTGTGCACTCGCATCGCCATCGTTGAACACAAGCGTTGCTGATGAAATCCTGTTGAGTTCTTTCTGAACGGCAATTGACAGAACTTGCATTGATATCGGGAGTCGCTCGCCGTTAATCTTAATTATGTGAGTAACGACATCTGTGCTATCGGGCAATGGCAATGTGCGTGAATCGGGCATCGACTATTTCTCCAGCGGCGGAAATAACAATCGGACACCTGCTTGAAGATTGCGGATATCGGTAAGCTTGTTGAACTTTGCAACCTTCAGATAGTGGGAGGCGTCGCCGTAGATCTGGTAGCACAGATAAGGCAGATTCTCTCCATGCTCCAGCTCACGAATGTGCGTAACATCCGGCGATGCATTGTTCTCCTTGGCTTCGCGCAGTGTCTCGGGAATGCTGCCCAAAAATTTGGCTTTAGCTACCGCTCGCACCGGAGTGCCGTCCGGTCTGAATAGCTTAAACTTCGTGTCAAGCTCGACAAGTACTCCTTTGAACTGCAGCGTGCCCCAGATGAGTTGCAGATAGCGCGGCTTATGTTCCTCACCTTTGTATTCAAGAACGACGCTTTTAAATTTATCGAGCGCATCAGTAACGCCCTTCTCTTTGGGAAACGCACTTGTATACTGCGGCGCGAGTTCTTTGGGTATGGCCCCTGTTGCATCAAAAAGAAACTCAAGTTCAAGCTCCTGGGGTGCGATTTTTTTGAACTTCAAATCCTTGGCACTGGTTCCGGTTCCCTGCTTTGTGTCGTACTCGATCTTGTGTTTGAAGCCGTAGCCCTCTGGATTGACCTGAACAACGAAGGTGTCATCCTTCGCCTCCTTTTCCATGGTCGAATCCGTGTAGGAGATGATTCGAAGCTTTGTCAGTGCACCGGACATTAGCGCTCCTGTTTCCGATCGAGGATCTCAAGCACCTGGCGAACGCATTCTTGGATCAACTCATCGTGCTCCGCGGCAGAGGCACCGGAGGGATCGTTATCACCTGGCGCCTCACGCGAATCATCAAATTCTGCCTTGATCACCAGCTCTCTGATTTCAACGGGCATGTCAGCTCTGTGTAAAGTAAAGGTAGTGAAGTTCCAGGGTCTCGATCACAAGCGCACTGTTATCAGCATTGAATTCCGACACTGACCATTTCTTAGGCCATGCGTGTTTGACATCCCAAGTCCAGTGCGGCGCGTGCTCCGCATCGAGCAGACTGACCTGGATGTCCAGTGGCTCCATTTCCAGATTTTGCAGCGCCCGCTTTACCCAGGCCGTAACGGCCGAGCCCGTCAGAAAACCCCGATTCAGAGTCAGCGTCGAGTAATTTGTCTTTGTAGGTAACGCATACTCGAAGCGGTTCTCGCCACCTTCACGTACTGATTCGGTATCGACGGCAACTTCCAACCCGCTAACCGACTGGAAGCTTGCATCATTGCCAGCGAATTCGGGCTCTGGAAACTGAACCCGAAAATGAAAACTCGGTATGAGCGGATATTCTGGCATGACAGCTTACCCATTCTCGATAACGAGACCTTCATGGACAATTTCCATGCTCTCTATCGCAACTTCGTTACCGTCGGCTTTAAGGTCTGTTGCCGTAACCTTAATAGGCCAGGCGCGTTTGACATTCCAGATCACCACCGGCTCATGCGCCTCATTCAGTAGACTGATAGTGACATCACGCCGCTCCACTTCTCCGAGAAGTGCGCCGGTCTTCCACCATTTGAAGAATTCATTGTCAGATGCAAACGTTCCGCGTTTGAGTGAAATGTTGGCGTACTTTCGCAGCCCGGCCATGCGCAGCTTGCTGTATTCCTTGCTGTCGCCGTTGCGATATTCAATCATCTCGGTTTCGACCTCAAGCCCTGTCACCTCGGTGAATCCGACCTTCGAGCCGTTCCATTCCACCTGAAAGTGAAATTTCGGTAATGGGTATTCGTTCATTGCTACTCCTCAATCTGTGTTTAGGTAGCTGATAACTTCATGAGATCGGCATTCTGTGGCTGAATCGCAAGATTATAAATTCCGCTGGGCGGACCACCGCCATACCAATCTCGACGATCATGCGACCCTCCAGGATATCGAGCGCGGTCATCGTCTCGCCAAGGCCAACTTTCACAAAAAAAGCATGCTCCGGCACGGCACCCTGCAAGGCACCGATTCGCCACTGGATCAACAGGAAATTATCGATCATCCCCCGAATCTTGACCCAGGTATTGCGATCATTCGGTTCGAAGACAAACCGTTCGGAGGCGTTCTTGCACGATTCCTCGACCATGTTGAAGAAACGGCGAACGCTGATGTAGCGCCACTCATTACTGTTGCCATCGAGCGTACGTGCGCCCCAGACAAGCTTGCCGCGCCCGAGGAAAGGTCGGATGGCGTTGATGGATTTACCAGCAACGGTATCGACATTCAGATCCTGTTGAACCACATGACTGATGATCGTTGTCAGCGCGGAGATATTGCTCAGGCTCACATTCGCAGGTGCCTTGAATACACCGCGTGTGCGATCGACCTGGCTGTAAATACCGGCAATTACGCCGCTTGGTGGTAGCGTGGATTGCGCGTTGGCGACTCGGTCGATTACGTTGCGCAATAGTGGCGCTGAATCGCGTAAGGCATCGTTTACTTGTGCTTCGACTTCCTTTGCTTTAGCTAAGATGGCGACAGCCGATTCGCGTAGAGTGCCAAATATCGTCACAACGTGCTTGGCCGCACTGGTCATATTCTGAGCTTGTGCCCTGATTTTGGCTGCATCTGCCAGGCCTTGCATATCGCGCGGATAGACAGCCAGCAGATCTGCACCAACTAACGCCACAAGTCCTGCGTCAAATGCGTTTTCCCATTCAGCGGAAACGACCGGGAAGTCTTCGTAGCGCTTGTTGAGATCCGCAGGAGCTCCGGTCAGTGCACGTGCACCTACTGTGATCTGATTGAGCCGCTGGACGATGCCCAGTAGGAGATCTGTAATCTTATCTCGAGCGAAGTTTCGATTTCCGTCAACCGTGAGTTCGTTGTCTGCATCTGGTATTGCGTGTTTGTCAATGGTGTTCTGAATCAATTGGTAAGTCAGATCAAAAAGCTCGCGAAAGGCAACACCTGTGGCTGCCAACTGATTCGCAGATGGTGCGGCAGATAGAAGCTTTGCCGACTCTGACTGGAAAGTGTCACTGGCTACTTGAAATACCTGCGCAATGCTCTTGATGTCGTTGTTGCCACCATCATTTGCGGAAACGAACGCGGCGATCGCGTTCCTGATTTTATTGGTGTCTTCTATCGCATTGCTTGCGAGCAGCAGTGTAGCTTGCGCAGAGTCCGGTACCAGTTCACCTGCATCCAGTAAGACACCTTGTCGTTGCAGCTTGCCAAGCACGTTGCGGAATGTGACTGTTTTTGGAAGATTCGCCCGTAAGTGCGGCACATAGGCGGCACCGTATTTCAGATTCGAGGTGCCAATTTCGTTACGGAATTCTTCGACACTCTCATCCAGATCCAAGGCTACATTGTTCTTCACCTCCAGCAGATCAAGAATCGCGAAACGATCCTGTAGATCGCCACACTGCTTTAACGCAGCCTGCTGCACGCCATAGAATTGGTCGTTGCCCAGCGCAATGGCATCAGGCATTACAAGCATGGTCGGTTGATCCTCCAAAGCAACAGCCTTGAGACCTTTCTTCAGATTCTCAGCGCTGACATCCTCGTCAAAATCACCAATTGAGACTACAAAACATCTGCCGCCCCCGTTGTCGTAAAACAAGCTAAGTGAATCGTAGAGGTAGTAATTGGAATTCAGCTTCACATCCGCCACGCTCGAGTCGAGCTGCACATGCACTGAATCGACAACAACCTCAGGACCAATACCGAACTTTTCACGAAATTCCGCGATTGAATCAATCTTTTCTGCTTTAAATGTCAGATCGGCGGATCTGTCGAGGGCCTTTTCAGTATGGCCAATAAATGCCGGTATGGCGGTTTCTACGGCGGCCACCGACGGGGGGAAAATTGAAACTTCCTCTCGATACACGCCGGGTGTTTTGAGTACGCTTACCATGCTATGTCCTCTTCAATCACGATTTGTGCGATAAATAGTTCGGCGAGATCAGCCTGCCCGTGGCGCTTTCGATCGCGATGCCAGTCTGCTCGGTTGGATTGGGTAGCAATTTGCCGGTGTTCAGTCGCCCCAAGGTCACGAAACCGCGTCCAAGGCCTCGTGCTTTCTGAGTGATAATTCGATCGCCTGGACCATCTGCTAATTCGAACGATTCTCCAAGCTGATTTCGCTCATCGTCCGTTAAAGGGTTAGGAAACGTGTAGCTCCAGAACGTCACAGGGCTGGTAATGCGTAGCAGGAACGTCGGGGATCGAACTTCACTGTTGAGATCATTCAGTTCATAGCCTGCAGCGTCAGTTCGGATTTCGATGACGCTGAAGGCGTTGTTCCGTACTGCAACGCCATCGACATAGAGACGCTGATCGGCTTGGGCAAGCTGATTACCGTTGTGTGTCAGCAAATCCCCAGTCCTGTCTCGAAGCATCAGGCTGTAGACGCCTCCAACCTGGTCGCCAAGATCTAAAGAAACAACCTTCAAAGGATGGGCCAGAGATCCGGTAAATTCCTCACGCCGAACGATCCGGCCAGTGCTGTCGGTGAGCTCGGCAGCGACGAAATCCGGTTCGGCATCACTAAATTGCACGATCTTGAAACGCCCGCACAATTGAATCGCATCTGCTGACGAAGCTGCTTGTATTCCCGGTGCGAACAGTCGCCGCCACTTCGTGACGTCGGTTTCGTCGATGCCCGGTGTATCGTCCAGAGCCTCGTAGATCACGCCGTCTTTGCGCGCCCGTCCGCCGGCATCGAGTGTGTCGACATGTACCTGCGTCATTTGCTGTGGTAGCTCGGCCGTTGCGACCCAGTCGTCCTGATCTCTTGCAGCGCCGCTTGCAATATTACGCACCGCTGTCAAGCGATGAGTAACCTGTGCGATGTTATTGATAATCTGGGATCCGGCCGGATAGTCATTTGCGCTGCGAAAGCCTTCCAGCGGCCTTGAGAGATGCAAACCCTCACGGTCCGCGTTCGCCACATCAGTCGAAAACAAATGGATCTGCGATGAGATTGGATCATCGATCCGCAGATTGGATATATTACTGAAGTGGCGGTTCTTCGCAATGAGGTGAAAGCGAGGAAGCTCGCTTCGAATGAACCGGAATCTCATCTTGCCGCCTTCGAGCGGTGTGTAGACGGCGAATCCCATTGCGTCGGATCGGAAGATCAGACGGTGACGTCGTAATAGCAGCAACGTCTCCGTTGTGGGCTGAATGTCCAGATGGTGGCGTACGTCATAGCTACCCAACACGGAGCTCTGCTGTTCCTGCGTCATGTGCTCGAATTCTTCGTCTCCAAGATTCAGGAAAAATGTTAAGCGGATATTCACCCGGAATAGCGCACCATAGTCGATTCGAATCCGCTCCATCATCGCATCAACTGGTGTTGCCGGAATTGAGATCGATTTGCCGGATCGGCGTCGTCTGTGCCAGCGGCACGCGAGCGCGGATCGGCAGCAGACGGGCTTTGTACATAACGAAGGGTACCTGTTTGCCGCCTAGACTGCCCCATAGATCGTTAATCTCCTGGAACGTCAGCGTGTGCAGATCCAGGTGAATCTGTAGTTCCTGAGTTCGCGGATCTTCGGGGAATCCGGTGTCCGGAGGGGTGCGTTGGAAGGTGAAAACTTTGTTCGCCTGGAAATACTCAATCACCTGGGCCAACGCATCGAGAGCCGTCCGGTAGTCGCTGAAGTGCGCACTGTACAGTAGGAACAGATTCAGAAAGACCGGCCGGTTTTCATAAAACGTGCTTGAACCTATTGTACGAACATTGTAGCCATTTTTAAGTGTACCTTCCTCTTCGACATTGACGAGGCTTACGATTATTCTGTCGCTGTCGAGCGCACCGCCACCGGCCCCGCCGTCCGACTCAAGAAACGAGATGTTACCGGGCACGACCGGATCGCCAGTGGTATTCACGCTCACATACTGGTTAAGTTGGCTAACCAGAAGATCGACTGCAGCTCCAATCATGGGATTCCTATATCTCTCATGGCAGTTACTGATTGTGTTCGGATAAAAACCTACGCCAAATCGGAAAAAACCGTCATGCCTACAGCTATACTGTCACCAACGTCCGAAATATCTCACACGCAAAAACAGCGTCTCGCAGAAATCGATTTGGGGCTGGAACTGTTAGGGGAGCTGATCAAGATTCGGACACGGCAGCTCGATAAAGAGAGCATCAACGAGCAGGAGCTCGCTACCTTGCAGCAGAGGATCGCGAAGCTCTCGATTCTTGATGACCATGACCTTTCATATGCCGAGACAGTGACCCTGCTGCTGGCGATCGCGCCCAATGTCCAGCCCGCTTTGCTGGATCAGGCATTCATGGGGTCACTGGAAAGCGCAGGCGATTATCCCGAAATCGGTGGTCTGCGTGGCAAGTATTTTCGCGGTTTTTTGCCGACGATACAGACCGTGTTGTTCTTACTCGATACGCAATCGCTTAGCGGACGCGTTGAACACATGAAGATGTTTGCAGATGATCACATCTTCGCCGGCGAGGATTTACTGACTGTTCGCGAGCAAGGCAGTAATGAGCCGACAGTGAGTAGCCAGTTGGATGTTAACGAGGATTTCCTGACGTACCTGATGACTGGTGTACCAGCATCGCCACGTTTTAGTATGAACTTCCCCGCGCAGAGATTGACGACTGAGCGAGATTGGGACGACCTGGTCTTGAGCGATGACACTCGCGCAGGCATTGAGCACATCAAGCTGTGGCTCGAACATCGCGATCGGGTGCTCAACGACTGGGGCATGTCGCGTATGTTCAGGCCATCTTACACATGCCTGTTCTTTGGCCCGCCCGGTACTGGCAAGACGTTGACCGCATCGCTGTTTGGAAAACTGGGATATCCAGTATACCGAATCGATCTGGCGATGGTGGTATCGAAATTCATCGGTGAAACTGAGAAGAATCTCGAGCGTGTGTTCCGCAGGGCCGAGCGCAAGAACTGGATCTTATTCTTCGATGAAGCCGATGCGCTGTTCTCGAAGCGCACCGGCGTTCGCGATGCACACGACAAGTATGCGAATCAGGAAGTTGCCTATCTGCTGCAGCGCATAGAGCAATTTTCAGGATCAGGTCTTGTCATCCTGGCGTCGAACCTGAAAGGCAACATTGACACAGCGTTCCTCCGAAGGTTTCAGTCGGTCATCTACTTCCCACGGCCAGAGGCCAAAGACCGACTCGAGATTTGGAAAAAAATGGTACCGGACGGCGTCTACACCGACAAGAACGTGGAACTGGAAGATGTATTCCGAAAATACGAGCTCTCGGGCGGCAGTATTGTCAATATTCTACAGTTCTGTCTTATTCGGGTGGCTGCGCGGAAATCCGACATCATCAAACGCGACGACATTCTCGCTGCAGTCGTAACTGAGTACCGTAAGGAAGGTAGAACCGCTTAGTCCGCTGTACCCTAAAACCGTATGGGCAACAAATCCGGCGAAGATGTCTCGCCGCGGGCCTTTGGCGCTGCTAACAACGACAATAGCTACTTGCCTGTAAACTCATCTATCGATTCCAGGAGGAGCTTTGTAGTGTCGGAAACGCCTGAAATCTAACCGAGAACGATCCATTCACGAGAGCTGTAGCGAACACGGTAATATGGACATAGCGCGAATAATCATGTGCCTGTAGAGTTAGGGCGGTGATTCACTGTATGGATACTGGGAGCTGAGCATGACAAAAATCATTGGCAACAACGATGGCCCAGGCGGTAGAAACAGGACCTACATAATTGGATAAAGACTGGCAGTGCCTAGGCGCACAGAAGTCATAGAAGGAAAGCACTCTGATGCTCATGTTGTGAAAGTCAACGGACGAGAGTATGTCAGAGTGACACTGCTTGCTGTGCTGGAATTATCATCCAGCGGCGTACTATCGCTGGAAGAGCTACACGCTGTCATAAAGGCATGACACCCACACGTCCGCGGTATTTCGCACCCTTGCAAACAGCAGGCTGGTGAAGACTACCCAATTACGCACTGATCACTGACAACTTAAATGACATGTTACGGGTAGCTGTCTCAATTAGTGAGGGCGAAGTAGTCGCATCGACTGTCATACGTCGACTGGGCTCTCACGGTATCCGCAATTCGTTGTTCTATGCCTTCATTGAATTGGGTCGAATTGTTCGCACGCAGTTTCTCCTGGATTACATCAGCAATATTGAGCTACGGGAAACTTTGCAGGCTGCCATCTGCACATGGGCAAGGCCATCAGGAAACTCAAACGAGAAGGCATGGAAATTACGGATGAGGCTCTGCGTCGTCTCTCACCTTACCCAATGAGCACATCAATCTACTGGGAGAATACACCATCGATATCCCAAGCAATGTGCCGCGACAGAGCACTAAATTGAGTTGATTAGCCTGTTTACCGGATATTTGTCACATAAGAAAATGTCTATATGGGTATTTATACGCGGATCGTGATCGGACCTCAATTCGAGTACCTGTTGCTTGTTCATCATTGAATGCTCGACGTTCTCTACGGGTCTTACGATTTGCCATGTGATACCTCTTGGAGCATTATCGCTCAAATTGAGGTGTCCACCAAACCGGGTCAATTCCAATTAAAGCTCAGTCGCTCGATCCAATCGTCCCATGGCTCGGATAACCTGATGGTCTCAACGCCAACATTACTCAGAATGACATCGAAAGAATCTATATCTCCATTGTCCGCCGTGATTTCGATACGGCTGCCATCCTCTGCTTGCAGTTCAAGCGTACCGCGGGGGAAGCGTCGCTCCTCACTGTTTTCATTGATGAACGGTACCGTTACCGTTGCCGATATGATGTCATCGCCTGTACCGGGGGAGCGCAATACCAATTCGCCCTGCAATTCTGCGGAGGCTGTGCCATTGCTGCCATCAGTGCCATAACCGAATACCGTGTCGACGTCGATCAGCACAGTTGTTGCGCTGTTGGTAGTTGACTCATAGCGCGAAAGCGTGGCACTTCGGCGAAGATTAGCCGAAAGCTTGGTACCTAACCTGATAAAGCCGAGATTTCCAGTTATAGAAGATTGTTTGCCATCAACATAGGTCACTGTCAGTGCATCATACATTCTCGTAGAGCTTGAAAAGTCGGATTCAGTATCCATCCGCCCCAGCAATGAATGATCTGAGGTGGAGCAGGCGTAGAGCATTACGGTGCTTGAAAAACAATGTCCGCTACACGAGACTGGTGATCTGCGATAGGTAGCAACTCCACCGTCGATGCAGTCATTCTCTGAATAAGTATCATATCTGGGATCTTGAAACGGATGAAACCAGTAGACCTGTCCTGCGATCGTCGAATACTCAGGTTGTCTCAGCTGATCATCATAGATCGATTGTGTAAAGGCATCAAACACTTCACCGAGGACAAGGCGCCAGTTTGACTCAGATAAAGCAGGCGTCAATGCATCATCGCTGGGAGGATTGTCGTTGTCTGATGACGAGTGGCAGGCGTGTATGGACAGTACTGCAAGCAATAGTACTAGTCTGGCAATCGTCATGCGCAAGTTTCTTGTGATGCTCATCGAAGGCGCTCCAGGTGCTCATGCAGATCACTCCAGGTTACATCGTAGAAAGTACTGATATTGTCAGCGGTAACAGTTGTCACCGTTGCTGAGGAAGGGTTGCCGTTGTCAGCCTCGACTGTCATCGTGCTGTCATCGTCTGCAACCACACTTAGCGTACCGCTATCAAAACGCAGCTCCAGACCGCTTTCGTTGACGAAGCTTTGCGGTGTACTGATCTTCAGTTCATGATTACCTGCCACCTGGGTAGCGAGCAGAGTGAATGATGCATCGAATGATGCCCATTCGTTGCACTCGACATTCGTCTCGCAGTAGATGCCACGACCTATATACGTCTGAGTCACATCGAGAATGAGTGTGTCTGCAGCATCCTTGATAGTGAGCACAGTCTCTTCGCTGCGAAAATCGTGAATCACCACTGGACTGGCGGTGCCGTAGTCATCGAATATAGTGCGAGAAATCAACCCAGTCAGCGTGCTCAGCTGTCCTTCTGCATCGACGAGTGAGAGCTCATCGAAGTGATCGCGGAATTCACCAAAATCAGTCTTG
>RCMY010000924.1_pt1 | contig 28169 bp, 21 predicted proteins | sample 2041341 | NCBI WGS metagenome assembly RCMY01 (sample SAMN09708234, study PRJNA481090) | Marine sediment metagenome, whole genome shotgun sequencing project.
AACACAGGATTTAGTTTAACATTTTAAAAAAAAATTATGAAAAAAAGAAAATTAGTACTCCTAGGCCTGTTAACGGTAGCATTGATACCCATATCGTGTAATGATGACTTTTTAGAGACACAACCTTTAGATTCTATATCAGCAGATGCCACTTGGGCAGATGGTGCATTAGCACAAGCATTTGTATTTAACGTCTATTCATCCCTTGGCTATGGTGGGTTTGAAGAAGAAGGACTTGCATCCCTAACCGATGAAGCAATGTTTACGCACTCTGGAAGAGGTATTAACGTAATTAACGAAGGATCTCTTTCTCCAGCAGGAACTGGGAACGTAAACATTATTCCACAATGGAATGAGTTGTATTTGGCGATTCGTAAGGCAAATATTGCCATTCAAGAATTACCAAACGCTTCTTTCGACGACCAAGGCCTAAAAGATCGTTTACTTGGTGAATCGCATTTTTTAAGAGCTTATTATTACCATCAATTAATACGCTACTACGGAGGCGCACCATTAATTGAAACACCTTACGGTTTAGATGAAGACTATTCAGTAGCAAGAAGTACCTTTGCTGAAAATGTTGATTTTGTTGTTTCTGATTTAGACCAGGCAATTTCTTTATTAGATGGAAAGGCTATTACCGCTGGTAGAGCATCTAGGTTAAGTGCAATGGGTCTTAAATCAAGAGTATTGATTTATGCTGCAAGCGACTTACGCGATGGTCCAACTGCAAGTGCTAAATCTTCAGTTTTAGGTAGTTATTCAAACCTTGATTTAGTAGCGTATACTTCTGGTGATAGAGATGCACGTTGGAATACAGCTAAAGCAGCAGCTAAGGCTGTTTTAGATGAAACAACTGGTTACAAATTAGATTTAACCGCGCCGGCAACAGCCGAAGAAGCTACAGAAACCTATGTATCGATTGCTATGGGTGGTGGAAGCGCTATAGGTGATCCGGCAGCGAGAGCAGAATTATTATTTGAACGTACACATACACCATTATTTACCGTAGAAAGTAATTGGCCTTTAGGTGGTATTCACCAAGGTATAAATAATGGTCCTAATGGTTATCATAACTGGGCAGGTAACACACCTATACAACAATTGGTTGATGATTATCAAATGATGGATGGTTCTGATTTTGACTGGAGCAATCCTGAGCATGCAGCAGCTCCATATGAAAACAGAGACCCGAGACTTTCTGCAACTATTCTTTATGACGGTTCTGGATGGAAACCAAGACCTTCAGATGTTGCCGCAATAGACCCTTTTGATGAGATTCAAACCGGCACCTATGCCGATGGTTCTGGAGGCATAATAAATGGAGTTGATATGAGAGACTCTCCTATAGAGAACTGGAACGGTAGTAGAACAGGTTATTATGTTCGAAAGTTTATTGATGCAGATCCTGCTGTAGTAGACAACCAGTCTAGTGCACAAGTAGTTCCTTGGCCATTTATCAGATATACCGAAGTACTTCTTAATTATGTTGAAGCTTCTATAGCTACTGGCGATGAAGGTGAAGCTAGAAATTGGCTGAATAAAATTCGTTTTAGAGCAGGTATGCCTGCAATTACTTCGTCTGGCACAGAATTGTTAGAAGCCTATATAAACGAAAGAAGAGTTGAATTGGCATATGAAGAACATAGATATCATGATGCAAGAAGATGGATGATAGCAGACCAAACATTAGGTCGTGGCATTAAAGTAATGAAAGTTACGGCTACCCTAAAAGCAGGCGCTACACCAAGAGCTCCTTATCAATATGACCCAACTGTTTATGATTATACCTATACCGTTGTAGACAATAATGATAACGAGACAAGAACTTGGGATGACAAAATGTACTTCATGCCGCTAAGCAGAGATGAAATTAACCGTAATGAACTGTTAGTTCAGAATCCTGGTTATTAATTAAATTTATTGTTGAGTTAGTTTTAAATTGAGTTAATGAAAAAATCTATCCCTTTTTGGGATAGATTTTTTACTTTTAAGCAAATGGTAAAAAATCTAGTTTCCTTACTTTTTATTTTATTTCTACTACTTCAAAGTTGTACTAATGAGACTAAAAAAGACAATACGACTTCTAAAATAGAAACCGATGAAAAAGCATCGATTTTTACTCTTTTACCTGAAGGAGAAACAAATATTTCTTTTCAAAATACATTAAAAGAAGGATTGAATGCCAATGTATTAGTTTATGAATACCTCTACAATGGTGGTGGTGTGGCAACAGGTGATTTTAATAATGATGGTCTACAAGATTTATATTTTTCTTCGAATATGGGGGAGAATAAATTTTATTTAAATGAAGGTGGATTTAAGTTCAAAGACGTTACTGCACTTTCGAAAGTTGAGGGAAGACCTGGGCCATGGAAAACCGGTATTACCTCTGCCGATGTAAATGGCGACGGAAAGTTAGATTTGTATTTATGTTATTCAGGAGCCTTACCTGATGTTAAGAGAAAAAATCAACTTTTTATTAATCAAGGAAACGACGCCAACAATATTCCCATTTTTAAAGAGCAAGCGGAAGAATATGGGTTAGCGAGTGCGGCTTTTAGTAATCAAGGATATTTCTTTGATTATGACAAAGATGGTGACTTAGATATGCTTCTTTTAAACCATAATCCTAAATCACTACCCGTTCTTAATGAAGTAAGCACCAAAGAATTTTTAAAAAAAGATGACCCTTTGCAAGGCACACGCCTTTTTGAACAAAGAGAAAACAAATTTTATGATGTTACTGAAAAATCTGGCGTTAGCGGTTCTGCCCTAACGTATGGTCTAGGTATCGCTATAAGTGACATTAATAATGATGGCTGGCAAGATTTCTATATTTCGAACGATTATACGGTTCCAGATTATCTATACATTAACAATAAAAACGGCACATTTACAGACCAATTAGGTTTGCAAATGGGACATACGAGCCATTTCTCAATGGGTAATAATGTCGCAGATATAAATAATGATGGTTGGCAAGATATCTTTACTCTAGACATGTTACCTAAAAATAATAAACGTCAAAAGTTATTACTCTCTCCTGACAACTATGAGAAATTCGACTTGAATATTAGAAGTGGATTTCATCATCAGTATATGCGAAACATGCTACAATTAAATAATGGCGACAATACTTTCAGTGAAATTGGTCAGCTTTCTGGTATTTCAAATACAGATTGGAGTTGGGCTCCCCTATTTGCCGATTTTGACAACGATGGTTTAAAAGATTTATTTATCACCAATGGATATTATAGAGATTATACCAATCTAGACTTTATCAATTACATGGAAGATTTTGTGCAATCGAAAGGAAGGTTACAACGACAAGATGTTTTAGAGCTTATTAAAAAAATGCCTGCGTCAGACTTAACAAATTTCTATTATACCAATACTGATGGCATCAATTTTAAAGATAACACTTCGTATGCAGGCATAGACCAACCAGCAAATAGCAATGGGGCTATATATACCGATTTAGATAATGATGGCGATTTAGACTTAGTGGTCAACAATATCAACAAACCAGCTTTTATTTACCGAAATGATAGTTCTAAAAAGAACACCACATTTTTAAATATTAAACTTAAAGGAGAAAACAAAAACACCAATGGTATTGGAACAAAAATAAGTGCATTCTCGAACGGAAACCTACAGGTTGTAGAACAAATGCCAACTCAAGGTTATTTGTCAACCGTATCCACGATATTACATTTTGGTTTTGGTGAGAATGCTAAAATTGATTCATTGCGGGTAGAATGGAATTCAGGCAAGAAAGAAATACTAAAAGACATTTCAGCAAATAAATTATTGGTTCTAGAAGAACGTAATGCTAGTCCATTAAAAACAAAGGTTGTTAACCCTGACTTACTGTTTTTGAAAACAGAATCTCTAATCAACTTTAAGCATAAACCATCTACTATTAATGATTTTAAAAGACAATCGCTTTTATTAAAGCAGCTATCACATAATGGTCCGGCAATGGCGAAGGCAGACTTAAACAATGATGGTCTTGAGGATATTATAGTTGGTGGTGGTGTAGGGCAATCTGCTAGTTTGTTTATCCAAACAAAATCAAAGAAATTTATTCAAAAAGAGGTTCCAGATTTTGAGCTAGACAAGAATAGTTTTGACGCTGATATTGCCATATTTGATGCAAATGCAGACGGAAATCTAGATATCTATATTGCCAGTGGGGGTTATCACGATTTCTCTGAAAATGACACCAAACTTCAGGACCGACTTTATATCGGCAATGGAAAAGGCGATTTTATAAAAACTAATTCGGCTTTACCGATTATGAACGTAAGTACAGGTACGGTTTCCGTATCAGACATCAATAACGATTCATTCATCGATATTTTTGTTGGTGGCTATGTTGTTCCGGGTAGATATCCAGAAATACCAAGGAGCTTTATTCTAATTAACGATGGCAAGGGTAACTATACAGATCAAACAAAAGACATTCAACCAGCTCTAGAAAATACTGGTATGATTACAGACGCCGCTTGGGCGGATATGGATGGTGACAATATAGAGGACCTTGTAGTATTAGGAGAGTGGGCTCCCATATCAATATATATAAACAAGAATGGAAAATTATTGAATGAAACCAATAGATTTTTAAAAGAACCCTTATCTGGACTATGGACCAGTCTTAAACTTACGGATTTAAATAAAGATGGAAAGCCAGATATAATTGCAGGAAATATCGGTACTAATACCCAATTTAAATTAAGCGCTCAGACCCCTGCAGAATTGTACTATTCAGATTTCGATAATAATGGCTCTATAGACCCAATATTAAATTTTTATGTTGACGGTAAAAGTTACCCGTACTTAACAAGAGATGAGCTTTTAGGCCAGTTATCTAGTTTACGCCAGCGCTTTACAAGCTATGAGAAATATTCAGACGCGGGTATGTCCGACTTCTTTAATGAAGCCGAATTACAAAATGCCAAAAAACTATCGATTACGCATCAAGAGACTACCGTATTACTGAGCACTGTTGGAGAAAAGTACGAAATGGCAACATTACCTGTGCAAGCTCAATTTTCGCCAATTTCAGAAATACTAACTGCTGACCTTAATAAAGACGGAAATATTGATATTTTATTTTTGGGTAACAATGACTATTATAAATTAAGGATAGGAAAATTTGACGCTAACTACGGCACTGTCCTTTTCGGTGATGGTAAAGGGAATTTTAACTATGTTACACAAAGCAAATCAGGTCTCTCTATAAAAGGAAGTAACACCCATGCGTTATTAATAAATGATGATTTGATACTCACCAGTTATGGTTCGTCTACCGAGACCTATAAACTCTTAAAATAGCTTTTATTGATACAATGACCATTTCAAAAAAGAAAACAATACGCAGTTTACCACTATTTTTTCTGCTCATACTATCGATGGCATGTTCTACTACAGAACAAGCTAAACTGAGCGATAAAGATGTAGCTATTGAATGGGCGAATATGACTTTGTATATTACCCGATACACACCTTCTAACTCCCCTACCTTTGCCTCAAGAGCGTTTGGTTATATAGGATTAACGATGTATGAATCAATTGTTCCTGGTTTTGAAGAATACAACTCTATGAATGGGCAACTAAAAGGTCTTGAATCGCTTCCTAAAATTGACCCTACAAAAAAATATAACTGGGAACTTTCCTTAAATGCAGGGCAATCAGAAATATTAAAGAAAATATACGTTCAAACATCCGACGAAAACATTCAAAAAATTGATTCGCTTGAACAACTTGTTTTTAATCAATTTCAACAAGGTTTAGATAACGAAACAGTTTTGCGTTCCGTCGCATTTGGAAAATCAGTGGCTAATACAATCTTTGAGTGGTCAAAAACCGATGGTGGCCATAGAGGCTACCTTAATAATTTTGACAAATCTATGGTGCATCCAAATAACCCGGGTTCATGGAAACCGCCATTGTTTGCACAATCATTTAGTCATCACCCATTGCACCCACATTGGGGCGAAAACAGAACCTTTGCCTCAATGAACGAGACATTGCCCGATCCACAAATAATTCCTTACGACACTACTCCGGGTTCACCTTACTATAAACAATTTGAAAATGTTTACCATAAAGATTTAGAATTAACCCAACTAGAAAAAGAAGCAGCTATTTGGTGGGGCGATGATCCCGATGTAAGTTTTACCCCTCCTGGTCATTCCTATTACTTCGCAAGCCTAGCATTAGAAGGTCATGATTCGACAATGATAGAATGTGCACAGGTGTATGCTCAAGTGGGCATGGCAGTAGCAGATGCCTTTATCAATTGTTGGAAATGGAAGTATCAGTTTTTTACAGAACGGCCAAATACCTTTATACCTAAATATATTGATGAAGAATGGGAATCATTTTGGCCAGACCCACCTTTTCCATCCTTTCCTTCAGGGCATGCAATTCAAGCTGCCGCTGCGGCCACTGTTTTAGAACATAATTTCGGAAAAGAATTCACATTTACCGACAAGGCTCATGAGGGTAGAGAGCGAGATGAACTGAAAGAGACCGATTTTGTTATTAGATCCTTTGATACTTTTTGGGAAGCTGCCCAAGAAACTGCAGATTCTAGATTTTATGGTGGCATTCACACACAGTTAGATAATGAAGTAGGACTTGAAAAAGGGATCGAAATAGCAAAAAATGTATATGCCTTAGATTGGAAAAAAACAGATGAAAAATAACTTAATCATACAAACGATACTTCTTAATCTCTTCTTTCTTTCTTTAGGATTGAAAGGCTTAGCGCAACAAACATTTACCGACATTACAGAACCTTCAGGTATTGACCATGAATATCAAGTTTATGAAGGTACTTTTGGCGGAGGCGTTACAGTGTTTGATGTAAATAATGATGGTTTCGAAGACCTTTACATAACCAGCGGAATAAAATCGGATAGGCTATATCTAAATAATGGTAATGGAACTTTTAAAGATATTTTTAAAGGCTCTGGATTAGAGGTAACAAATGACTACGTAACCCAAGGTGTGGTTAGTGCGGACGTTGATAAAAATGGGTTTAGAGATTTATTCATTACGACAATTACTACCACAGATGGCAAAAACGTAATTCCAAGGGCAAAAAACTTATTATTCTTAAATCAAGGTGACTCTACTTTTAAAGATGTTACAGATGCATATGGCTTAGAAGATTTAAATTCCTTTAGCACCGGACCTAGTTTTGGAGATTTTAATGCAGATGGATACCCTGACCTATTCGTTGGTAATTATTTTCAAGAATTCACAGGTAAGCTAGGGGTTATTAAAGATGCAACCATAGTGAGCGCCAACCAAACAGCTAAAAGCTATTTATTACAAAACAACGATGGCAAAAAATTTAAAAACGTCTATGAAGATTATGGTCTAGGCCATAAAGGTTTTGGTTTCGGTGGCGTATTTACAGATTTCGACAATGACCAAGACCAAGATTTATTGGTGAATCAAGATTTTGGATATAAAGCAGTGCCAAATTTTCTTTACAGAAATGAATATCCTAGTGAGCATTTCGAAGATGTTAGCAAAGAAACAGGTATGGACCTTAAAATTAATGCCATGGGCGCAGCAGTCGGTGATTATAATAACGACGGGTGGATGGATTATTATATTACCAACATAAAGTTTAATATGCTAATGGAGAACCAGGGTTACAGTTTACCCTTTATTGACAAAGCAAAAGAACTGGGTACATACAATTTAGCTATTAGTTGGGGTGCGAATTTTGCGGATTTTGACCACGATGAAGATTTAGATTTATTTGTTTCAAATGGAGATTTAAACCCGAACTGCACACCAATGGGTAATTTCTATTTTGAGAATAATGCAAATACATTTACTGAGAAAGGAAGAGAATTAGCCATCAATGATTACGGTATCGGTCGGGGCTCTGTCATTTTTGATATGGACAATGATGGGGATATGGATTTGTTGGTAGTAAATCAAAAACCCATATTAAATTATCCTATTCCGTCTACAACGAAGCTCTTTCGAAATGACATAGCCAAAGGCAATTGGCTGAAAGTAGCCCTTAAAGGTATCGACGCTGAAGCTAATGGTATTGGTTCTAGAGTAACTATTATTGCAAATGGTAAAAAAATAATTCGTGAAATAGATGGTGGCGGATCCAGCCATCTTTCTCAAAATTCAGTGATAGCACATTTTGGTTTAGGCGCCAGTTTAATGGTAGATTCTGTAATTGTAGATTGGACAGGTGGCAAACAACAAATAGTAACCCAAGTAGACATAAATCAACAATTAGAAATAGTAGAATCTAATACCCCAGCAAAAGACCAATCTTATTTTTGGTGCTATTTAAGTACTATCGTAATACTTGTAATAGCTTATTTTTTATATCGCAAAAGAATGCTAGCAAAAAAATAAAAGTGCTTTATTTCAAAAAAAAGCAAAAACTTTCCCCAAAAATACAATAGCCTTCAAAATTTGCGTCTTTATAAATGAAGACCAATTGAAAAACCCTTTGATAGCTTCCAATCAAGAAAATAATACTAACCTGAACAGTTTCTTTGAAGAAGAGTATAGCTCGCTTAGGCGTTATATTCAATCTAGAATCAATCAAACATCAGAAAGTGATGCCGAAGATATTATTCAAGAAGTTGACTTACGAATTTTTTCATGGCCCTTAGATGCTTTACCATTTAACAACATAGGTGATTTTGTTTATGGTACAATTAAAACAAAATTACAGATGTAATGCGTTTATACAATTCGCTTATGCCAGACCTATTTGGGTTACCCGAAATTGACTATTGGAAAGCGGTCGGCATACTTGTTCTATCTAAAATCATATTTGGATTTGGTGGGGGAAATAGCCATAACAAACATAAAAAAACTAAAAAGCGATTCAATGTCAACGCATGTAGCTCAATGAGAAAAGATTTTTCACAATGGAAGTATTACGATGAATATTGGGAAAATGAAGGCGAGCAAGCATACAAGAGCTATGTAGACCGAAATCATTCTATCGATAAAGTGTGATAAATATGGTTGGATATTAAATAATTGTAAAACTTTGGAAACTTTTTTAGTTTTTAAAGTTTCCTGACCTATATTTGCACCCGTTATGAAAGAAAAAATTCGCGACGCCGCATCAGATTTATTTTTAGAGCGTGGTTTTAAGAGCATTACAATGGATGATATTGCCAATGAAATTGGCATTTCTAAAAAAACCATTTATAGTGAATACAGCAATAAGACAGATTTGGTCGAGGATTGTGTAATGAACAAATTTTGCGATTTAAGCGATGGTATTGATTTAATAATAGCAATGGATAAAAATGCTATTGAAGAGCTTTATGAGATTAAAAAATATGTTATGTCTCATTTGAACGATGAGAAAAGCTCCCCTCAATTTCAATTGATGAAGTATTATCCTAAAATACATAAGAGTCTAAAACTAATGCAGTTCGAAAAAATGCACAAATGTGTTTTATCTAATGTAGAACGTGGTTTAAAGCAGGAGTTATTTAGAGATAATATAGATTCTGAGTTTATTGCAAGAATATACTATCAAGGTATGAACAGCATAAAAGACCAAAACATTTTTCCGTTACCTCTATTTCCGGTATCAAAATTAATGGACTCATTTTTAGAATATCACTTAAGGGGAATTGTTACTCCTAAAGGAAAGAAAATACTAAATACAATCATCAATTCAAATCAAGAATAAATGCGAAATCAAATTTTCATTTTAGTTACTATCCTAAGCCTTACTTTTGGATATTCACAAGAACAGACCTATAGCTTCACATTAGAAGAAGCCATACAGTTTGCATTAGAAAACAATTATGCAGCCATTAATGCAGATAGAGACATAATTGACGCCCAAAAACAAAAATGGGAAACCATTGCTGGCGGTCTACCACAAATAAATGGAACCATTAGTTATCAAAATCAATTAAAGCAACCCGTTTCTTTATTACCTGCGGAGCTAGTAGGTGGTGCAGCCGGTGACTTTATTCCGGTTATCTTTTCTCAACCTCAATCAGCAACAGCTACCGCTACATTAACCCAACAAATTTTCGACGGCTCTTACATTGTTGGTGTTCAGGCCACCAAAGCGTTTTTAAGCTATAGTAATAACAACAAAGAGAAAACTGCATTAGAAGTTAGAAAACAAGTAGTTGAAGCTTACGGAAATGTGCTCTTGGCAGAAGAAAGTGTTGAAATTCTAGGAAAAAACAAAAGCACCCTCGAGAAAAATGTATATGAAACTTCTAAGCTTTACGAAAACGGCCTTGGCGAACAAGAGAGTGTAGATCAACTGCAAATAACGCTTTCATCTATCGAAAATCAATTGCAAAATGCCTTAAGGTTAAAAGAAATTACTTTACAAATGCTAAACATAAGCATGGGATTAGATTTGAGTGCCCCAACCCAACTTCAAGAAAATCTTGAAGATTTAACGGTATCGAAAATTGACCTAGGGCTACTTAATTATGATTTCAATATTAATGAGAATGTCGATTTTAAATTAGCTGAAAATTTAAACCAACAACGGTACTACGAATGGAAATTAGCCAAAAGTCGTGCATTACCAACCTTAAACGCATTCGTCAACTACGGTAGTTCTGCTTACTCAAATACCTTCGATTTTTTCAGTAGCGACCAGCAATGGTTCGATTCATCGATTTTAGGTTTTGATCTTAGTATTCCTATTTTCAGTTCCCTAAAAAGAAATGCAAGTACACAACGTGCTAAAATTGCTTTAGAAAAAGCTAAGACTCAATTAACAGAGGCAGAACAGCAAATTAGATTGCAGTTAGAGAATGCAAAAAACAATTACACACTTGCTATTGCAAATTACGAGACTGCTAAACAAAATCTTACCCTTTCTGAACGTATCGAAAATAAAAATCAAATCAAATATAAAGAAGGTCTTGCAACAAGTTTTGAACTGAGACAAGCCCAAACACAACTATACACAACTCAGCAAGAGTTTCTACAATCTATGGTAGAGGTAATTAATAAAAAAACCGAATTGGAAATCATTTTAAATACAAAAGCTTAAATAATCAATCATTAAAAACATAATCATGAAGAAAGTAATAGTTTTATTAATTGCAACCATCAGCCTATTTTCTTGTGGCGGTGGAGACCAGTCGGTAAGTGGAATTATTGAAAAGCGTAATCTAGAAGAAATAAGAGCTAAGAAAACCGAAATCACCCTTCAACAAAATCAAATTGAAGCACAGCTTAAATCATTGGATTCGATTATAGCAATTTTAGGCAATGACGAAAAATTACCACTTGTAAATACATTGACCGCAAAGAAAGAAGTTTTTAATCATTATCTAGAATTACAAGGTGATGTGAGCACAAAACAAAATGTATTGATTTACCCAGAAATGGCAGGTACTCTTCAAAAAGTATATGTAAGAGAAGGCGATAGGGTATCTAAAGGACAATTATTGGCTACCATAGATGATGGGGGCATGTCTAGTCAACTAAGTCAATTAAAATCTCAAGCAACACTTGCGAAAACTACTTTTGAACGCCAAGAACGCTTATGGAAACAGAACATAGGTTCAGAAATTCAATATTTGCAAGCAAAAACTAACTACGAATCATCAGAAAATATGGTTTCCCAGGCGCAAAGCCAATTAGGGAAATCTAGTATAAGAGCTCCTTTTTCTGGTATTATAGATAATGTTATAAAAGATCAAGGCACCGTAGTCGTACCAGGTCAAGGATCTGAAGTGTTTCGTCTAGTAAACCTATCTGATATGTTTATCGAAGTAGAAGTACCAGAAACTTATTTAGGTAGTGTTGTAAAGGGTAAAGAAGCTTTAGTATATTTTCCTGTATTGGGCGATAGTATTACTACAAAAATTAGAGAAACAGGAAATTTCATAAATCCATCGAACAGATCTTTTGAAGTTGAAATTCCAGTTCCAAATAAAGAAGGTAAGATTAAGCCTAACCTTACAGCAAAGGTTAATTTAAACGATTATACCAGTGAAAATGCCATATTAATACCGACCAGTATTATATCGGAGAATGCGGAAGGCGAACAATATGTTTTCGTTGCAGAGGAGCCTAATGCAGAATCTGAAGCAGTGGTAAAAAGAACCATTATTACAACCGGTAAAACGCAAGGAGCAAAAATAGAAGTACTATCAGGATTAGATGATGGGAACCTTATTATAAGAGAAGGTGCACGAAGTGTAAAAGATGGTCAGAAAGTAAAAATCAAAAAATAGAAATCGATGAGCAAAGTACAAAAAAACGCTGATAAGGAATTCAGTTTATCGTCTTGGGCCATTGATAATCCGTCGGTTATTTATGTAATGATCGGCATATTTTTATGGTTAGGCTTCAATGCCTATATGGCCATGCCTAGAGAAGATTTTCCAGAAATTGTAGAGACTAAAATTTACATTAGTACCCCTTACCCTGGTAACACAGCTGAGGATATAGAAAAACTGATTACCGACCCATTAGAAGATAGATTAAAGAACATTAGTAATGTTGTAGAAATCATTTCTACCTCGCAAGAAGATTACGCTGTTTTAACGGTAGAATTCGATGAGGAAATTACCGTAGAACAGGCCAAGCAAAAAGTAAAGGATGAGGTTGATAGTGAAAAGGCAAGTGAAGACTGGCCTACCTTTAATGGTGCCAAAGTTGAGCCCAATGTTTTTGACTTAAACTTTTCTGAAGAAGTTCCTATTATGAACATCAACTTTACTGGTGACTATCCTGTAGAAAGGTTGAAAGAATATGCAGAATACTTACAAGACGAAATTGAAGATCTTCCTGAAATTAAAAAAGCAGATATTCGTGGGGCTCAAGACAAAGAAGTAGAAGTTGCTGTTGATATTTATAAAATGATGGCTGCTAAAATTAGCTTTCAAGATGTTATTAGTGCTATTAGCAATGGAAACATGACGATGTCTGCAGGAAATCTTAAAACAGTTGGTCAAAGACGTACAATCCGTATTTTAGGAGAAATAGAAAATCCGAATGAACTTAAAAACTTTGTAGTTAAATCTGAAAACGGGGCGGTTTATTTACAAGATATTGCCAGTATTAACTTTAAGGCAAAAGATAAAACTACGTATGCACGTGAATTCGGTGACAACGTAGTTATGCTCGATATTAAGAAAAGAGCCGGTAGAAACTCTATTTCTGCCGCAGATAAAATAAAGGAAATTGTTAAGAATGAGAAAGCAAATTACTTTCCACCAGACCTTAATATTTCTATTGCAAACGATTCATCTACCCGAACATTAAATCAAGTAGATGACTTGGTGAACAATATTATTTTTGGTATTATCTTAGTCGTTACGGTGTTAATGTTCTTCTTAGGGTTTAGAAATGCTCTTTTTGTTGGGTTTGCGATACCGATGTCAATGTTCATGTCATTTGTTATTCTTTCATGGCTTGGATACACCCTAAACACTATGATTCTCTTCGGGATGATAATGGGTCTAGGGATGTTAGTTGATAATGGAATTGTAGTGGTTGAAAATGTGTATCGTCTAATGGACGAAGGTATGTCACGAATCGATGCCGCTAAAAAAGGTATTGGCGAAATTGCTTATCCGATTATTATTTCAACTGCTACTACCGTTGCTGCATTCGTTCCCTTAGGATTATGGCCTGGAATTTTCGGCCAATTTATGATCTATTTTCCGATAACACTTTCGGTCGTATTAGGCTCATCATTATTTGTAGCAATTTTTATGAACTCGATGCTTGTCTCTAAATTTATGAGCACCGATGAAAAAGAACTTACCTTAAAGCAACTCATAAGAATGAGTGCCATTTTAGGTGTTCTAGGCACTATAATTCTAGTATTTGGTGGTGCAATGCGCGGTTTAGGTTCAGTTTTGATTTTAACAGGAATCATGTTCTGGGCATATAAATACATAATTAAAGACACTGCCATCAAATTCCAGAAAAAAACAATGTCACGCTTTGAAAATTGGTATGAGCGCCGCTTAAAACACGCATTAAATGGGAATAATGTTTACTGGTATTTCGGAGTTACTTTTTTAATGTTGATTGGTGTATTTATGTTATTCGGTATGTCTGTAGGTAGTGGCCGTACCAAAATCGAATTTTTTCCAGATAATAAACCGAATGAAATTTATGTCTATGTAGAATATCCTGAAGGGACATCTATTGAAAAAACCAACGAAATTACACTAGAGGTTGAGAAGCAGGTTTATGATATAATGGATGATGAGAAATACAAAAAGAACGGTGAAAACTTTATGATGGCATCTGCTGTTTCTGTTGTAGGTGAAGGGGCAGGTAACCCACTAACCGATGGTGGTTCTTCTGCAGAAATGCCACACAAAGGAAAAGTTACCGTAAACTTTAGTGAATTTAAATATCGAGAAGGATTAAATACCGAAGACATTCGTGGTCGTGTTCAAGCAGCCCTTCAAGGTATTTACCCTGGTGTTGCTATTTCAGTTGAGAAAGATGCTAATGGTCCACCGGCCGGTTTTCCAATTAATATTGAACTAGAAGGTAACGATTATGATGAACTGATAAATACTGCAGAAGACATTAAAAATTTCATCAATACTAAAAACATTGCAGGTATTGAAGAGTTGAAAATTGATGTAAACAAAGGCAAGCCTTCTATGCAAGTGATTGTAGATCGCGAAAAAGCAGGTGAACTTGGTGTATCAGTAGGCCAAGTTGGCAGTCAATTAAGACGCTCTATTTTCGGAGAAAAAGCAGGTATTTATAAGGAAGACGGTGATGATTATGACATTAACATACGATTCAACGAAGAATTACGGTACAACAAAAGTGCCCTATTCAATCAGAATATCATTTTTAGGGATCCTGCTAATGGTCAAATTAAAGAAATTCCAATTTCTGCAGTGGCAACTGAAAAAAACACCTCTGGGTTTAGCGCCATTAAACACCGTGACGGTAAAAGAGTGGTTACTGTTTATTCTGGGTTAAAACCAGGGTTCACAGATGCAGGTGCAATTGTAAGTGAGATTCAAAGAGAAATGCAAAGCTTTGAAGGAACACCAGATACCATTAAAATTGATTACACAGGTCAATTAGAAGAACAAGAGAAGCAACAAGCGTTCTTAGTAGGTGCCTTTTTCTCTGGACTAGGGTTAATCATGCTTATTTTAATATTTCAATTTGGTGGTATTTCGAAACCATTAATTATTATGATTGCCATTTTCTTAAGCTTCATCGGAGTCTTTGGAGGTTTAATGATAACAGGTTGGTCTTTCGTAATTATGATGACCATGATGGGTATTATCTCATTAGCGGGTATTGTCGTAAATAATGGGGTGGTTCTCCTCGACTACACCCAGATTCTTGTAGATCGTAAAAAGATTCGATTAGGGATGGAAGATAGCGACCTATTAACTATCGATGAAGCTACAGATTCTATGATCGTAGGCGGTAAAGCTAGATTAAGACCTGTGATATTGACAGCAATTACAACTGTACTTGGGTTAATACCTTTAGCTATAGGTCTTAACATCGATTTCTTTTCGCTATTCTCAGAGTTCAACCCTAAGATTTATATCGGTGGCGATAACGTTGTTTTCTGGGGACCATTGGCATGGACAGTAATCTTCGGATTAATTGTAGCTACCTTCTTAACCTTAATTATTGTACCGGTATTATTCAATATTGTATACCGAATTAAAATAAAGTTTAGAGGTACAGGAGATAAAAACAAAAATGAAAACGAGCAGTTGAGCAGTGTTGCTTAATGTGCTACTATTTAAAAAACAAAAAGCCCGTATCTAAACGATACGGGCTTTTTAATTATATAATTGTTGTTATTTATTTACAGCAACAGACTCTTTAGTTTTAGTGTTGGTTACACTAGCTATTCTGTTATTGTCAAAATTCACTTCTTTTTTAACATCACCTTCCCAAAATAACCATTTACCAGATTTAACTCCGTTCTCATAATTACCCATGGCAATTTTATTACCTTTTTCATTGAACATTTTCCACTCACCTTCTAATCTCTCGTTTAAAAAGTAACCTTGTTGAGACACTTCTCCATTGGCATGAAAGTATGTTGCTTTTACCATATCTCCTTCTTTTTCAAAGGTTGGATCAACTTGAGCATACGTTGCAAAAGACAATGCCATTACGGCTAAAATCAGTATTTTTTTCATGATATATATATTTTTAATTAATTTTTTTCTTAACAATAACGTTACAAATATAGTTATATTTTCTATTTTCTCAATGTTTAGGTAACCATTAATTTACATTAACTTTACATTGCGCCCTTATTGTCTTCAGCATCAATATTCTAAATATGAATATGAATCTACTTTCTTAATAAATTTCGATTACAAAACCTGCGTCTTATATAGATCTTTAATGAAATAGACTTCTTAAATTTGCCCTTTCATTAAAGCAAGTATTATGTATAGAAGCCATTCCTGCGGAGAGTTAAGAGAATCACACATTGGCAAAACAGTTACCCTATCTGGTTGGGTAGCCAAAACTAGAGACAAAGGTTTCGTAGTTTGGGTAGATTTACGAGATCGTTATGGCATTACACAACTTGTTTTAGATGAAGACCGTACTTCGAAAAAATTATTAGAGGAGGCTAGAAATTTAGGTCGTGAATTCGTAATTCAAATAAAAGGTGAAGTAATAGAAAGAGCTTCAAAAAACGCTAATATTTCTACAGGGAATATAGAGGTTTTAGTTTCTGAACTTACTATACTGAATGAATCTAAAACTCCTCCGTTTACGATAGAAAATGAAACAGACGGTGGTGAAGACCTCCGTATGAAATATAGATATTTAGATATCCGTAGAAACCCGGTAAAAAACAACCTTATATTTAGAAGTAAGGTGACTATGGAGGTTCGAAAATTTCTATCGAACCAAGGTTTTATAGAAGTTGAAACTCCGTATTTAATAAAATCTACACCCGAAGGTGCACGAGATTTCGTTGTACCTAGCAGAATGAACGAAGGTCAGTTTTATGCCTTACCACAATCACCACAAACCTTCAAACAATTGTTGATGGTAGGTGGTATGGACAAATACTTTCAAATTGTAAAATGCTTTAGAGATGAAGATTTACGTGCCGATAGACAGCCAGAATTTACACAGATAGATTGTGAAATGGCCTTCGTTGAGCAAGAAGATATCCTAAATGTATTTGAAGATTTAACCAAATATCTTTTAAAAGAAGTTAATGGTGTTGAAATCGATTCATTTCCACGGATGACTTATGATGATGCCATGGCAAAATACGGGAACGATAAACCCGATATTCGTTTTGGAATGGAATTCGGAGAACTGAATACCATAGCTCAACATAAAGAATTTTCAGTTTTCAATGATGCTGAATTAGTAGTTGGTATTGCTGTGCCAAGTGCGGCTCAATACACTAGAAAAGAATTGGATGCATTGGTAGATTGGATAAAACGCCCACAAGTTGGTGCCAAAGGCATGGTCTATGTAAAATGTAACGAAGATGGTAGTTTCAAATCTACCGTCGATAAATTCTATGATCAAGAAGATTTAGCTAAATGGGCAGAAACAACTGGCGCTAAACCAGGAGACCTTATTTGTGTACTTTCTGGCGATGCCAATAAAACAAGAACACAGTTAAGTGCGCTAAGAATGGAGATGGCTACTAGACTGGGACTAAGAAAGCCAAACGAATTTGCCCCTTTATGGGTAGTTGATTTCCCTTTATTGGAACTTGATGAAGAAACAGGTCATTACCATGCAATGCACCACCCGTTTACATCACCAAAACCAGGTCAATTAGAATTGTTAGATTCAGATCCAGGTGCGGTTCGTGCCAACGCATATGACCTTGTATTGAACGGTAATGAAATTGGCGGTGGTTCTATTCGTATTCACGATAAGGATATGCAAGCAACCATGTTCAAGCATTTAGGTTTTACCCCTGAAGAAGCAAAAGCACAATTCGGGTTTTTAATGGATGCTTTCCAATATGGCGCTCCACCACATGGCGGACTTGCGTTTGGTTTAGATAGACTAGTTGCCATTTTAGGCGGACAAGAAACAATTAGAGATTTCATCGCCTTTCCTAAAAATAATAGGGGGAGAGACGTGATGATTGATGCTCCTGCACCAATTGATGATGCACAGTTGAAGGAACTGAGTTTAAAGTTAGATTTGAAATAAAATCACATTTTAAGAATCAATAGAAAATCCTGCTAAGTGCAGGATTTTTTTATTGCTACTTAATTTAAAAGAAACTACTCATTTTATAAATTCGAAGAATTATATAGTCATTATTTCACTAGTTTTATTCTTACAAATAAGGTGGTTAAAAGTCGTATTAATCGTTTTTAGGAATACTCTTATTCTCTTATACGAAATCATAGCTAGTATTTAAATACCTTTGAATGCCATTAATGATTTGGCTACAACATGCCCATCCAAAAAAACAAATTTCTTAGACGTATTTATAAGTGGAGGTATAAACATATCTCTCAGAAGACTTTTATCTATATCTTAAGTGTTGCGGTTGGTCTTTTAGCTGGTTTAGCATCGGTCACCTTAAAAAACATTACATATTTTATTGAGGCATCCCTAGAAAAAGGAATCATCTTCTCCAGTAACCAACTGTATTTTATTCTTCCCATTATTGGTCTTACGTTAGTTTATCTCTATGTGAAATTTGTTCACAAAGAGAAATTGAAACATGCCGTTTCTTCCATTCTATTTTCATTATCGAAAAACAAAGGGAATATTGATGTTAAGCAAGTCTATACACAATTAATTATAGCACCTTTAACCGTAGGCTTTGGTGGTTCTGTAGGGTTATTAGGCCCTGCAGTTGCAACGGGCGCGGCCATTAGTTCTAATTTAGGTAGGCTTTTTCATATCAATTCAAAAACTCGCTCCCTTTTAATAGCATGTGCATCTGCTGGAGCCATATCTTCCATTTTTCAATCACCCATTGCAGCTATAATATTCGCGGTCGAAGTATTCAGTCTTGATTTGACTATGATATCAATGCTACCCTTATTACTAGCTTCCATCAGTGGTGTACTCACCTCTTATTTTTTTATGGGCAACGAGGTTTTATTCAATTTTTCGATAACCGAACCTTTCGAAATTAAAGACACGTTGTTTTATGTTGTCCTTGGCGTCGGTACCGCTGTTGCATCCATCTATTTTACCAAAATGTACTTTGGTATTATAAACCTTTTTAAACCTTTAAAAAGTCCGAAATACAGGCTTTTAGTAGGCGGACTTGCAATTGGCATTATGCTGTATATGATACCTCCATTATATGGTGAAGGATTTGTATTCATCAACAACCTTTTAATTGGCGATCATATTCAGGCGCTGGGCAAAACCCCTTTTGATGCTTATATAACTAACATCTGGGTCGTTATTGCTTTACTATTTGGCATAACCATCTTTAAAGCGGTAGCGATGACAACTACATTAGCGGCTGGTGGTGCTGGTGGTATTTTTATTCCAACAATGGTAATGGGCAGTGCTTTAGGTAATGTTGTTGCCAAACTCATCAATAATTCTGGCTTAGGTTTTTCAGTATCTGAAAGTAATTTCACTTTAATAGGCATGGCAGGTCTTATTGCAGGGGTTCAGCATGCACCACTTACAGCCATATTCCTTATCGCTGAAATAACAGGTGGTTATGCTCTTTTTGTACCCTTAATGATAACAGCATCTATCTCATATATCATTACAAAAAACACGATTGATTATACGATTTACACGAGAGAACTAGCAGAAAGTGGAGATCTGTTAACACATAATAAAGACCATGCAGTGCTTACTCGTATGGACTTAGATACAGTTATAGAAACTAACTTTAAGATTGTGCATCCAGAAATGACATTAGGAGAAATGTTGCACGATTCCGTTGCAAAATCGACTCGAAATATATTCCCCGTAGTTGATACAAACCATAAGTTTTTAGGTATTATTCTATTAGATGATATTCGAGAATTTATGTTCGATACTAAATTGTATGCTACAACAAAGGTGGAGACTTTCACCCATAAAGCCCCAGACCATATTTATTATGGAAAGGATAGCATGCAAACAGTCATGCAAAAATTTCAGGATAGCGGTGCATGGAATCTTCCGGTAGTTAAAAATGGAAAATATATGGGATTCGTATCGAAATCTAAATTATTAACGGCATACAGAAGAGAACTAATAAAATTTACTAAGTAATGAAATATTTAATCACGGCAATTACGCTAATTTCTATCGGGTTAATCATCTACGGATTGAATCTTGATAGCGAACAAGAAGCAATGGCAAATAAATTTATAGGGTCTGGCACATTAGGATTGTTTTTATTAGCCATGCCACTCTTCTTAATTAAAGAGAGTAAAGGCAAAAAGTTCAATGATTATATGTTGACCGATGAAAACGTTCGTAAAATGCAAGGAAAAAAACCTAGAAACACTGATAATCAAGATACTCCGAAAAATTAATAATTCTATTTTCTTCCAATCAATCCTAAAATATTGTAAATTAGAGTGGTAATATTTAAATTTTAATATAATGATTGGCACCGTCAAATTTTACAATGAATCTAAAGGCTTTGGGTTTATTACAAACGAAGAAACAGGAAAAGATATTTTTGTTCATGCCACCGCTTTACATGGAACAGAAATTAGAGAAGGAGATAAAGTGAGTTATGAAGAAGAAGAAGGAAGAAAAGGTACCGTAGCCGGACAGGTACAAGTACAATAAAAAGATTCTTTTTTACCTAAAATCAATTTAACCACGCAAATGCGTGGTTTTTTGTTTTAAGTCATAGCTACTTCTTTCTTTTTTTTTGAAAAAACTTTTGTAATAATAAAGCCGCCTCCTCTGCAAGAATACCGCCTACCATTTCAGTTTTTGGGTGTAATGTCGTTCCCATTACACCACAACCTCGTTGTACATCGGTAGCTCCATATATAATTTTACCAATCTGACTCCAGTATAAAGCGCCCGCACACATTTGGCATGGCTCTAGGGTAACATATAATGTGCAATCTTTCAAGTACTTTCCACCTATAAAATTAGCAGCCGATGTAATCGCTTGCATTTCTGCATGTGCCGTAACATCGTTCAATTTTTCGGTTAGGTTATGTGCTCTTGCAATAATTCGATCCTGCACTACAATTACAGCGCCTACCGGCACTTCACCAGCCTCTAAAGCGTATTCCGCTTCTTGAAGCGCCCTTTTCATAAAATAAGCATCATCATAAGGTAAAACCATAGCCTCAAAAATACGATAGTTTCATTTTTAAAAAAGTATTTTTGTTGTCCATTACAAAGGTAATTTGAAAGCAATTCTAGAACATATCAATTCTCCTCAAGACCTCAGAACTTTAAACACTAAAGATTTAGAGCAATTGACCCTTGAACTTCGTGAATTCATTATAGATATTGTTTCGGCAAAAGAAGGACACCTGGGCGCAAGCTTAGGCGTTGTAGAGTTAACTATTGCCCTTCATTTTGTATTCAATACACCAATTGACAAATTAATTTGGGACGTAGGACATCAAGCTTACGGACACAAAATACTAACCGGCCGAAAATCAATATTTGAAACCAATAGACAATTTGGCGGTATAAGTGGTTTTCCTAAAATGGAAGAAAGTATTTATGACGCTTTTGGAACAGGTCATAGTTCTACATCTATCTCGGCGCTTTTAGGTATGGCACTTTCAGCGCAATTACAAGGAAATTCTCAAAGACAACATATTGCCGTAATTGGCGATGCATCTATTGCTAGTGGAATGGCATTTGAGGGATTAAATCATGCTGGGGTAACCAATGCCAATATTTTAGTGGTACTAAACGATAACGCAATGGGTATAGACCCTAGCGTTGGCGCATTAAAAAATTATCTGACTAATGTAAAAACAGGAACTACTAAAGAAGAAAATATATTCGAATGCCTGAATTTTAATTACACGGGGCCTATAGATGGTCATAACCTACCCTTATTAATAAAAGAATTAGAACGTTTAAAAAAGATAGAAGGGCCAAAATTATTACATTTAATTACTACTAAAGGTAAAGGCCTTAAGAGCGCTGAAGAAAACCAAGTAGTTTATCATGCACCGGGCAAATTTAACAAGCAAACCGGTGAACTACAAAAAAAAGAACCTCAGCAACTTCCTCCGAAATATCAAGATGTTTTTGGAAAAACCTTGGTTGAATTAGCCATGAAAAATGAAAAGATTGTAGGTATTACACCAGCGATGCCAACCGGAAGTTCTTTAAAATTTATGATGGATGCCTTGCCAGAGCGAGCTTTTGATGTGGGTATAGCCGAACAACATGCTGTAACCATTGCAGCGGGCATGGCAACTGATGGCCTAATTCCATTTTGTAATATTTACTCTACTTTTTTACAGCGGGCTTATGACCAAGTTATTCATGATGTAGCTATACAGAACCTACCTGTAATTTTCTGCTTAGACCGTGCAGGTTTGGTTGGCGAAGATGGCCCTACACATCATGGTGTTTTTGATATTGCATACCTAAGATGTATCCCAAATCTTATAATTTGCTCTCCTTTAAACGAGATAGAATTAAGAAATATAATGTACACCGCCCAACTAGGATTAGAACATCCTATAGCGATTCGTTACCCAAGAGGTAGAGGTACCATTTTAGACTGGCAACAATCTATGAACAAAATGACCATAGGTAAAGGTGAACTTTTAAAAGAAGGCGATACAATTGCAATTCTCACCACAGGACCAATTGGAAATGTAGCAACCGAAATCATTAATGAAATTGAATTAAATTCAAGCATTGCACATTACAATTTTCCGTTCATTAAGCCTTTAGATGTAGAATTGTTAAAACAAATTATTCAAAAATTTGACCATATTATCACTTTAGAAGATGGTTCTGCCATTGGCGGATTTGGTACTGCGGTATTAGAATTTGCAAATAATATTGGAATCCATAAAATAATTAAGATATTTGGCATTCCTGATTTTTTTATTCCACACGGTGATACCGAAAAACTATATAAAGAAGCAGGAATAGATAAGATGTCCGTAAAAAAATATGTACAACAATTTCTATGAAAAGAATACTTTCGAATCCCATTAAGTTTATAGCTCCCTTACTTCTATTAGTGTCATTTTGGTCATTCGGTCAAGACACAATTCCCGCACCCATCTTGGTAGATAGTGTAGTAGTTGATAGTGTTGTTATTGATACCATTGTTATTCGTAGAACGGTAGATAAAATATATTCTCCAAAAAAAGATGTCAATCTAAAAATCCCTAATATTAATTTCAATAAAACCAAAACATTACAAAAAGGCTTTCAACGATTTAGAGTACCATCATTTTGGGAAATAGAAAATAGTTTCGGCATAAATATAAGTGAAGTAGCTTTTGTCAATTGGAATGCTGGGGGTGATAATGCCGTTAGTGGTCTTGGGTTTTTGAAGTTTGCTAGAAAATATAAGTTCAGCAACTTTCAATGGGATAATAATTTAGAGTTGCGCTACGGCCTTAATGCACAAGATGGACGAAAACTTAGAAAAACAGAAGATGTAATTCGTTTAAGTTCGAACCTAGGTTTTCGAAAAGACACCATCAGTAATTGGTTTTATTCCGTTCAGCTCAACTTTAACACACAGTTTTCTAACGGTTATAAATATCCAGATAGGGATTCTCCGATTTCAAGGTTTATGGCACCTGGTTACCTATTATTTGGAGCAGGAACTTCATTTATAACTAAAGATCAAAAATTCAATCTGTATTTATCTCCCCTTACCCAAAAATCAACCTTTGTTTTTGATCAAGACTTGGCTGACAATGGTGCATTTGGTGTAGATGAAGCAATATTAGATGCTGATGGAAATGTGATAACCCCTGGTGAAAATCATTTACTAGAAATCGGTATACTAATCACAAATAATTTTAATTATAACATTGCCGAAAACATCGAATTAAAAAGTAGGCTTAACCTATATACCGATTACATTAAAAGTTTTGGTAACATTGATGTAGATTGGGAACTGAATCTAAACATGAAGGTAAATAAGTTCATAAGCACCAGTTTAGGTACACAGATGATTTATGATGACGATATACTTTTTGATATCGTTAAAAATGACAACGGCACTATTTTAAACCCAGGAATACCCAAAATACAATTCAAACAAATATTGGCAGTGGGTATTCTTTATGGTTTCTAAAGCTGCTTTCCTTTAATTTTATTGTGAATATGAACTGCTGCACTATCTGAAAGACTTGCAACATAACAGCACGTACTCAAAACTATATCATAAAGAGACTTGTCCGTTTGCTGGTAAAACCCTGGTAAGGTTCGCAACATAAGTTTATGATAATTCGATGCATTCTCATATTTCTTACCAATTAAAGCACCTACGTAAACATCTAAAATATCAGATATGATGGTATACCCAGCAATCTCCTTTTCAACCACTTCTTGAGATTGATATATTTTTTGAACACTTAGGCTAATGATATCTTCAATCTGAGCTTTATAACCACTTTTGTCCATTAGAGATACTTCGAAAGTACCATTCAAAATACTTTCTTCATTCTCTATGAAAATAGAAACCGCATCTTGAATCAGTGTGTTTATGGCTAAAGCACGTAAGTAACTTAGCCTATCTTCCATATATTCCAATGAATTATACTTCTTGGTATTTATAGTGTCTTTCACTAATTTAATTAAATATTCTAAGGCATAATCTTCAGAGATAAGACCTAAATTGATTCCATCTTCAAAATCAATAATAGTATAGCAAATATCATCGGCAGCTTCAACCAAAAAAGTTAATGGATGTCTACCATAAGATACCGTTCCGTTATTACTTCTCGATGGCAAACCTAAATCTTCTGCCACCTCTTTAAAGCTAAGTTTTTCGCTTTGAAAAAAACCGAACTTTTTATCACAAATATGTTTTGTCGGTTTTTTAGGTAGTGATTCTTTGGGGTATTTCATAAACGCACCCAAAGTGGCATAACTTAATCGTAAACCTCCAGAAACTCCAGCCCTATCTTGAGTCATTAATCTAAACCCATTGGCATTACCTTCAAAATCTATAATATCTTGGTATTCCACTTCAGAAAGTTGCTCTTTGTATTTTAAACCGTTTCCGGTTTTAAAATATTCGCCAATCGCTTTCTCTCCGCTGTGCCCAAAAGGTGGGTTACCAATATCATGCGCTAATGCGGCAGCAGCAACAATGGCACCTATATCATTAAACTTATAACCATGTACTTCCTTTAAATAAGGATGCTTCTGTATAATTTTCTTACCAGCTAACCTACCTAAACTTCTACCGACAACTGAAACTTCAAGGCTATGAGTTAATCTGGTATGCACAAAATCTGTCTTTGATAATGGTATAACTTGAGTTTTATCTTGTAAACTTCTAAAGGCTGAAGAAAAAATAATTCGATCGTAATCTACATCAAATCCTAATCGGGTCTCATCCTGCTCGTTTCTTAAACGTTTATTCTTATCTCCTTGTCTGCGTAAAGAAAGTAATTGCTCCCAATTCATGTATTCTCTTTTATAAGTCTGCAAGATACATTTTTTGATATTTCATCGTAGAAATAGAAAAGTCAAACTAGAGATTAGTTGAACAATATCTTAACCATTAAAAAATACTTTAATAATACTCACCTAACCTTAATTTAACCTTGCTATAGTTTCTTTGTAAAAGGAATTAAAAGCACACATGAAACAAGTATTTTTTCTTTTCACAATATTGATTTATTCATTGTCTTTTGGACAGGAAAGCAGCTCAATTCAAGGCAATATTTTAGATGGCGAACTGTTTAACGAACCGTTATTAATGGCCAACGTCTGTATAGAAAATACTTCATTATCTACACACACTAATTTTCATGGTAAGTTTGAATTTGACAACCTTACACCAGGAGCCTATAACATCATAGTTCAATTTTTAGGCTATGAAACTCTTAAAGTACCTGTTACTATTGCTTCCGGCGAAACAACTAATGTTCAAGTTAGCCTACAAGCTAAAACCTTAAGCTTAATTGGAGTATCTACCATAAAAACCACTTCAAAATAGTAAAGGGTACATTGTTCAAAATCAACTAGGCATATAGTTGATTTTATAAAAGCGCTCACATAAATTAAAGATTACTTAATGTTAGCATTACACAAAGGTGATGAATAACACTGAACTTCGTAATTGTCTTTCGACAACCCGATTTCTTATACTATTAGTTTTTGTCGACTAGTTTTTTGAAATCTTAAAGCTACCTTAATTAAGGTAGCTTTTTTATTTATACTTCTCATCACTGGCAATCACATTACCTAATTTTTCAAGTTTAAAAAAACTTCAATATTCTAAGCATTTAGAATCACGCCAAATGTTAATATTAAGAATACATTAACTTAACATTGGTTTAAGTAATTTGCAGTCGACAAAAACTAATACATAATGAAAATTGCCTCAATTTGGCTATGCCTGATGTTATTAATTTCATCTAGTGCCATAAGTCAAGAATCAAATTCTCCAACATTTGGCAAAGGCTTGTTCAATCTAGTAGGTAAAGATAGCACGTGGACCATGAACGTGGGTGCCAGAATGCAAATCTTAGCAATAAGTAATTGGAATGCAGTTGACGGTAGTCTTATAAATCCTGAACAAAATTTCCTTGTCCGTAGAGCGCGACTTAAATTTGGCGGATATGCTTATTCGCCTAAATTAGAATACAAATTAGAACTAGGTCTTTCTAATCGAGACATTTCAGGGGCTTCGCAGTTTACGAGTAACGCACCAAGATATATTCTTGATGCAGTGGTTAAGTGGAATTTTTACGAAAATTTTGTATTATGGTTCGGTCAAACTAAATTGCCCGGTAATATAGAAAGGGTAATTTCATCTGGCGATTTGCAGCAGGTTGATCGCTCCTTATTAAACAGTAGGTTTAATATTGACCGTGACGTGGGCTTTCAATTGAGACATAAATTCAACCTTTCTGAAAAATTCTTAGTTCGCGAAATATTTGCAGTATCTCAAGGAGAGGGGAGAAATATTACCACAGGAAATCTAGGTGGTCATCAATATACAACTCGTTTAGAAATACTTCCTTTTGGAGAATTTTTAAGTAAAGGTGAGTATAAAGGCAGTGATCATAAGAGGGAACAAACGCCTAAATTAATGGTTGCAGCAACCTTCGATAGCAATCAAAATGCTGTAAAAACCAGAAGTAACCAAGGCTCCTATATGTTTAATGATACAGGTTTTTTTGAAACAGACATTAATACACTTTTTATAGATACTATGTTTAAATACAATGGGTTTTCTTTTATGGGAGAATATGCCCATAGAACTGCTGATAATCCTATAGCTATAAATTCAGATGGCTCGCTAACCGGAGATGAAGTACAGGTGGGAGATGGAATAAACCTGCAAACTGGGTATTTGTTCAAGAACAATTTAGAAGTGTCTGGCCGATATACCAATATTAAACTTGATGAAGAAATAACAGGTAGAAATCCTCAATCACAATATACTCTTGGGCTTTCAAAGTACATAGTAGGGCATAAATTAAAAGTTCAGACAGACTTAAGCTATCTTTCAGAAGAGGTCGGTCAAGATGGTTTATTGTATAGACTACAGTTAGACATTCATTTTTAACAAATAATAACCTTTACGTAACATTATAGCGAAAAGCGATAATGATATTTGCAAATTCTTAGAGTACTATATTATGGACAATATTTATTTTTTAATGCTTATCGCACTAGCCATTTTGGCTGTAGCCGATCTTGTTGTAGGAGTTAGTAACGATGCGGTGAATTTTTTAAATTCGGCAATTGGTTCTAAAGCCATTTCATTTAAAACTATAATGATCGTCGCCAGTTTTGGTATCGCTGCAGGAGCACTTTTCTCTAGTGGTATGATGGAGGTTGCGAGAAAAGGAATCTTCAATCCAGGTGAATTTTATTTCAATGAAATAATGTTCATTTTCATGGCAGTAATGATTACCGACATTTTGTTGTTAGATTTCTTTAATACCCTTGGTATGCCGACATCAACAACTGTTTCTATCGTATTTGAGCTTTTAGGTGCAGCAGTTGCGATGTCTTTGATTAAAATTGGAGCAGATAATGGAAGCTTTATTGATGTAGTTAACTACATC
>RCMY010000925.1_pt1 | contig 28154 bp, 15 predicted proteins | sample 2041341 | NCBI WGS metagenome assembly RCMY01 (sample SAMN09708234, study PRJNA481090) | Marine sediment metagenome, whole genome shotgun sequencing project.
TGCATTTCCATCGGGTGGTGCAATTCCCAGCCTAGCTCTCCTGTGTAGGCAACGCGGATCGCATTCGTCGGACACATCCCAAGCTCAAGCCGTTTGGCGCTGAGCCAAGGGAACCGCTTGTTTGACAGGGCGGTCTCTGGGTCAGCGTCCCGCACGAGCGTCTTCAAGACATCGCGCGATTTTGGTCCGGCGAGTGCGAAAACCCCGTGCTGACCGGTGCAATCGTCAAGCCACATCGGGCCGAAGCGGCCGACACTGTCGTTGATCGCCTGAGCCAGGAAGTCGCTATCGTAGGCCTGCCAAGCCCCCGCACTCACCAGATAATATGTGTCCTCGGCAAGCCGCACGATCGTATATTCCGTGCGCGTCGTCCCGTGGCTGGTCAGCGCATAAGTCAGGTTAATCCGGCCGACACGCGGCAGTTTGTTACAGGTAAACCAATCGAGGAAAGCAGTCGCGCCCGGACCCCGAAGCTTGTGCTTGGTGAATGCCGTCGCGTCGACCATGCCGACACCTGTCCGCACCGCTTTGGCCTCGTCGTGCGCGTATTGCCACCACCCACCGCGCCGGAACGACCGCGCTTCGTGATCAAAGTTATCCGGCGCGTCCAGTGGACCGAAATAGTTCGGGCGCTCCCAGCCGTTCACCTGCCCGAACTGCGCCCCGCGCGCTTTCATCCGATCATACGACGGTGCCGTTTTCAGAGGCCGACAGGCGTCGCGCTCTTCATCCGGGTGATGCACAACATAGACATGCGAGTAGCTCTCTTCGTTCTTGCGCGCCGCAAACTCAGTCGTCATCCAATTGCCGTAACGCTTGGGATCAAGGCTCGCCATGTCGATTTCGGCCTCACCTTCGACCATCATCTGCGCAAGATAATACCCTGTGCCACCGGCTGCGGTGATGCCAAAACTAAAGCCCTCTGCCAGCCACATATTGCGCCGCCCGGGCGCTGGACCGACCAAAGGATTACCGTCCGGAGTATAACAGATCGGACCGTTGAAATCGTCCTTCAACCCGCAATCCTCGCAGGACGGAATGCGGTGGATCATGGCCGCGTATTGCTCTTCGATCCGCTCAAGATCAAGCTGGAATAGATCGGCCCGAAAGTTGTCGGGAACCCCGTGCTCAAATCGAGCAGGCGCCCCATTCTCATAGACCCCAAGGATCCACCCGCCGCGCTCTTCACGCACATAAGATTGCGCATCTGCGTCCCGGATTACCGGATGTTCGGGATTGGTCTTGCGCCATTCTACAAGTGCCGGGTCCTGATCCATGACAATAAACTGATGCTCGACAGGGATTGCTGGAATTTTGATGCCAAGCAGACCCGCGGTCCGCTGTGCGTGATTACCCGTCGCCGTCACAACGTGTTCGGCTTGAATGAGGATCTGCTCGTCCGTCGCAATAAGATTGCCACCTTTTTCGGCCATCTTCGTGCAGGTCACGTCCCAATGATCGCCTGCCCATTCATACCCATCGACCTGCCACTTGCGCTCGATCACGACACCACGCTGTCGCGCGCCCTTGGCCATCGCCATCGTGACGTCTGCTGGATTGATGTAACCATCGGTCGGGTGATAGATCGCGCCCTCAAGATCCTCTGTGCGGATCAGCGGCCAGCGCGCTTTCACTTCGCTTGGCGTCATCCACTCATAAGGCACGTCGCAGGTCTCGGCCGTCGCGGCATAAAGCATGAACTCGTCCATGCGATCCTTCGTCTGCGCCATTCGCAGATTGCCGACCACCGAAAACCCGGCGTTCAGTCCAGTCTCGGCCTCAAGTGATTTGTAGAAATCGACGGAGTACTTGTGAATGTGCGTCGTCGCGTACGACATATTGAAAAGCGGCAGCAATCCCGCCGCATGCCACGTCGAACCTGAAGTCAACTCGTCCCGCTCCAACAGCATCACATCATCCCAACCCGCTTTCGCTAGATGATAAGCAATCGACGTGCCAACGGCACCGCCACCAACAACAAGCGCTTTTACGTGGGTTTTCACGAGACGAATCCTTCAATGGTTCGCTCGGATTTAAGCGCATATCCAATCGAGGCGTCAGGTCCATCCGACATCGCATCGCATAAAACCGACAAGCACCACTGCGCAAAGCATCATGTGCTTCACCCTTTCAAAAAATACCTCCTGCGCCCGGCAAAGTTTATCATCGACATTCCCGGTCCGGGTACAGCACACTCCGGGCAAATTTAGGGGACGCACATCATGCTGAGAACACTTGCCATCTTCATTGCGGGCGCCGTCGTGGGCGCGCCGGTCGGTGCGTTCCTCTGGTATGCTTTTTCGCCACTGTTGTTCGATGAGATCGTCGTCGAGACGCTGGCCGAAGCGCAGGTCGTCGCCACCGGCAGTTTCCGTGACGCGGACGGAGCGCACAAGGGGTCCGGCACCGCGACGTTGGTGGCACTGCCGGGCGGCGGATATGAGGTGCAGCTTTCTGACTTTCAGGTGACCAATGGCCCGGACCTTGAGGTCTGGCTTTCGGCGCACGCAGATCCGGCCTCGTCTTCGGATGTGTCCGACAACACATGGGTCGCGCTAGGCCAACTCAAAGGCAACGTCGGCGACCAAGCTTACACTTTGCCAACTGACATTGACGTGACGGATTTCCAGTCCGTGGTCATCTGGTGCGAGCAATTCGGAGTCCTGTTCTCGCCCGCCGCCCTTTCGCCCGCGTCCTGACCAAACGTTCCTTGTCGGCCATGACATCAACGTGCATCTTGGCGTAATGGAGCAATTCGACAGCCTTACCGACCAATTTAACAACCTGTGGCAGCAGGCGACGTCGCAGGGCATGCTCTTGCTCTTACCCTCGCGCCTTTATCAACTTGGGATACTCGCGTTCTGCATCCTCGCTGCATGGGCGCTAAGCCGTTGGCTCAAGCCATCGTTCCACACATGGATCCGCTCCTTAGAGGGCCGGCCGAAATGGCAGTTGCGCGGACTCGTGGTGTTGCATCGCCGCTTGGGTTTGGTCCTGTTCACCATCATGATTTGGATCTCCGCTGCGATCATGGCCGAGATCACCCCCTTTATATCCCGGCGCTTTTTGCTGGAATTGGTTGGCACAATCACGGTCGCCCTTCTCTTGGTCGGGTTCGTTGTCCGCCTTGTGCGTAACCCGTTCCTGCGCACTATAGTGACGTGGTTCTTGTGGATTTACGTCACTCTCTATTACCTCGGCATTGTCGACGAGATCTCGAACTTCCTCAATAGTCTCGCGCTGTCGTTCGGCGATATGCGGCTGTCGCTTCTTACTGTGTTGCAGGCGCTCATTGCCATCGGTGTCCTTTTCACGCTGGCGCGCTTTGCAACGTCGACCGCAACATCCCGCATTCAGGGAAACGGCGACATCTCTCCGTCGATGAAGGTGCTTGCGGTCAAATTCCTGCAAGTCGTCCTGTTTGGCTCGGCGTTCTTTCTCGGGCTCAAGATCGTCGGCGTCGACCTGACCGGTCTTGCTGTTTTGTCCGGTGCTATCGGTGTCGGCCTTGGCTTTGGCTTGCAAAAGGTCGTCTCGAACCTTGTCTCCGGCATCATCATCCTGCTCGATAAATCAATCAAACCCGGAGACGTGATCTCGATCGGAGACACCTTCGGCTGGATCAACGCCCTTGGCGCCCGCTACGTGTCGATTACCACCCGTGATGGGCGCGAATATCTCATTCCGAACGAGGACCTGATCACCGGACAGGTCGTGAACTGGTCGCATTCCAATGACTTCGTTCGGCTCGATATCCAATTTGGCGCCGCCTACGGCGATGATCCACATATCGTGCGAAAGCTCGCCATTGAGGCCGCCTCGACCGTCGACCGCGTTCTGAAATCAAGACCGGCTGTGTGCCACATAACCGGGTTTGGCGACAGCTCTGTCGACTACGTTCTGCGCTTTTGGATTACCGATCCAACCGGGGGCCTCACCAACATTCGGGGCGATGTCTATCTGGCTCTCTGGGACTCATTCCAAGCCAATGGCATCTCTATTCCGTTCCCTCAGCGCGAAGTCCGCGTGCTGCCGACGGATCAAGTTGTCGCGACCTCCGATTGAGACTCTGTTCTTTGCGGAATGAACGCTATATCCCACCAAGGTGGTTGGGGGTTTGTGTTTGCAACTTTTGTATCGAATAAAAGCGTTTGCGATTGCGTCGGTTCTGGCGTCGTCATTTGCCGCTCAGGCCGAAACGAACATAACGGCAACGTTCTCGCCGTCCACCGATGAGCTGCGTGATAGCCTGGTGTCGTCTTCACTGATCTTGCAGGCCGAACGCGAAAACACCACCGACGTGCAAGAATTGCTGGCGGCGGCCCGCGCCGACTACGCCCGCCTCCTGTCGGTCCTCTATGACGCTGGCCACTTCGGCGGCGCCATTTCGATCACCATCGACGGTCGCGAAGCCGCCAATATCGCCCCACTTGATGCGCCCAAGTCAATCGACCAGATCGCACTACGCATAAATATGGGACCGATTTATCGGTTCTCCGAAGCCAATATCGGCCCGCTCGCGGCGCAAACCGAATTGCCAGAAGAATTTCGGCGCGGCAGCGTTGCGGGAACCGCTCCAATTCGGGACGCGGCCAGTGCTGCAATCACCGGCTGGCGCGCGAACGGAAATGCCCTCGCCGAGGTCGATCAACAACAAATCATCGCCCGCCACGACGAAAACCGCATCGCGGCCAATGTCTCCATCGCGCCCGGCCCGGTTTTGTCCTTTGGCGAGGTCACGATCACCGGCAACAAAGACGTGCGCGCAGGCCGCATCAACACGATGGCGGGCCTCACACCCGGCACGCGCTTTGACCCTGTCGAAATCGCCCGCGCCGAGCGCAGACTTCGACGGACCGGAAGCTTCAGCTCGGTTGTCATAAACGAATCCAAGACTGCCACTGCTGATGCGACGCTGCCGCTAACCATCCAAGTCGCGGAACAAACACCGCGCCGCTTTGGGTTTGGCGCTGAATACAGCACGATCGACGGTGTGCGCTTAAGCAGCTTTTGGCTTCACCGGAACTTTCTGGGCGGCGCCGAGAGGTTCCGCATCGACGGCGAAATCGCCGGGATCGCGGGCGAGACCGGCGGGCTCGATTACGGTCTCGACATCCGCTACGAACGCCCCGCAACGCCGCGCGCCGACGTCGACTTGTTCGCCGAAGCTGGCTTCGAGCGCCTTGACGAACCCGACTTCAAATCAAAAACCGGCGAGTTCACCCTTGGTTTCACCCGCTATGCAACCGACGAATTGGTTGTGACGTTCGGCCTTGGCTACCTTTATTCAGAAGTGCAGGACGATTTCGGCGACGAGACCTATTCTCTGATCAATCTGCCCATCGGTGCAACGCTGGAACGGCGCGATAGCGCGCTCGATCCGACCAAGGGCGTCTATTTCCATGCCGAATTGACCCCGTATTTGGGCCTCGGCAACACCGAAGGTGGCGCCCAGTTGAAACTCGATGCGCGCGGCTACCGCACCTTTGGCGATACCGTTCCCGTAACGGCGGCACTTCGGCTTCAATTCGGCTCGATCTTTGGCCCCGGCCTCACGGAAAGCCCGCCGTTCTACCGTTTCTATTCGGGCGGTGGCGGCACCGTGCGCGGACAGGACTATCAATCACTGGCCGTCGACGTTGGCGGCAATCGTACCGGCGGTCGCAGCTTCGCGGGCATCTCCGCCGAAGCCCGCGCCCGCGTCACCGAGGCCATCACCGTTGTTGGCTTTTACGACTTGGGCTTTGTTGCCGCGGAAAGCTTTGCAGACGGCGGCGGCGACACCCATTCCGGAGCGGGCCTTGGCTTGCGTTATAACACAGGGATCGGGCCGATCCGGCTTGATCTGGCAACACCCGTCAGCGGCGCGGCGGATGCGTCGAATTTCTACATCTACGTTGGCATCGGGCAGTCCTTTTGATACGCGCCCTTGCCCCTTTTGCAGTGATCGCGTCATTGACCGCGACCTCGCTTGTCGCGCAAGACAGTCCCGGCCTGTTTGATCGCATATTTGGCGGATCGCAATCTGAAGACGCCACCAAAGACCCCGGCGGCTTTCTTGAACGGCTCATCGAAGACAACCTGTCCGGCGAAGGCCGCGACGTCGAAATCACCGGGTTTTCTGGCGCATTGGGCGGGCGCGGGACGTTTGAAACATTCACCATCTCCGACACCGATGGCGTCTGGCTCACGCTGACCAATGTCGTCGTCGACTGGAACCGCACCGCCCTCCTGCGTGGCCGGATCGAAGTCGCTGAATTATCGGCCGAAACCGTAGACCTTCCGCGCCTTCCTGTCCCCGGCGAAGCAACAGCGCCAAGCCCCGAAGCGTCGGGATTTCAGCTTCCCGAATTGCCGGTTTCAGTTGCCATCGAAGGGCTGAAAATCGCCAGCGTCACCATCGGAGCGCCGGTTTTTGGCGTTGAAACCATCGCCTCGCTCGCAGGTGAGTTTCGTCTGGAAAACGGCGAAGGCTCTGCCCAACTCGACATCACGCGCCTGAACGGGGACGGACAACTCAAGCTCGACACCGGCTACTCCAACGCCTCCAACATTCTGGCGCTGGACCTGTCACTGGCCGAAGCTGCCGACGGCATCGTCGCCAATCTGATCAACCTCCCGGGTCGTCCTCCCGTCGCATTTTCCATCACCGGCGAGGCCCCACTTTCGGACTACGCCGCCGACATAAAGCTTGCGACTGACGGCCAAGACCGGCTGACCGGGCGCATCGCGACCGCGACACCAGAAGTCGACACCGGGGCCACACGCATCATCCGCGCCGACCTCCAGGGCGACATCGCACCGCTGTTCGACGCCGCCTACCAACCCTTCTTTGGCCCTGACGTTTCGCTGACGGCGACGGCCACCACGTTCGCTGACGGGCGCACCGACATCACCGACCTAGAAGTCTCCGCCGAAAGCCTTTCGCTCGCGGGCCAGGTCTCCCTCGCATCGGGCGGTCTTCCCAGCAAGATCGACGTCACCGGCCAGATCGCAAACGCCGCGACAGACAGTGTCCTCCTACCGCTTTCCGGACCCGAAACCCGCGTGTCCTCGGTCGATCTTGCCGTGTCATTCGACGCCGCGACAGGCGACCTCTGGACCGGGCGCTTTGAAATCTCCGGCCTCGAACGACCAGGATTTTCCGCTCAATCCTTGTCGCTGGACGGCAGCGGCCAGATCGTCGCCGCCGCCCCGTCGCGCGTTACGGCAGCCCTGCGATTTGACGCAACGGCCCTTGATCTTGGCAACCCGGACGCCGAACAGGCGCTTGGTGAACGCGTCTCGGGACGGCTGGACGTCGACTGGACAAACGGCGACCCGCTGATCTTGCGCGACCTTGAAATCACCGGCGAAAGCTACGGTTTAACCGGCAACGCAGACATCGCTTTTGCAGACAACGGCCCCGAAATTACCGGCGAAGCAACGGTGCGCGCCGACGACTTGTCGGTGTTTTCTGGCATCGCGCAACGTGGCCTTGGCGGAGCCGCAGCCCTCACGACAAAATTCAAGGCTGAACCCTTGGCGGGTTTCTTCGATGTCTCGGCGACCGGCGAAACGCGCGATCTGATTGTCAGCCAACCGCAGGCCGACGGCATCCTTGAGGGAACGGTCGATCTGGCCCTCAGCGCACGACGCACCACCGAAGGGACGTTCCTGAACATCGAACGCCTCCAGTCGCCAAACGCCGAAATCACCGGACGCGCGGCGCTGCGCTCAAGCGGCTCAGAGATCGACCTCGACGCCCGTCTTGCTGACGCCGCTTTGGTCTTGCCGCAAGTCACCGGCCCGGTCCGCGTGACCGCCACTGCCGCCGAAGCGGAAGGCCGTTGGCAATGGACATTAGACAGCGGCTTCGAACGCACGATCCTCACGGCAACCGGCAGCGCGGTCGATATCTTCGGCACACCAGTTATCGCCGCGACCGGGCGCTTGGCGGCAGACGATCTTGCAGACTTTTCAGAACTTGCAATGCGACCTCTTGCGGGCGCGATTGATACGGCTTTCACAACAGAAATCGTCACCGACCTAAGCCGCGCGACGCTTAATCTCGACGGCACCGCCAGCGATCTGGTCATCGGACAGGCCCAAGCCGATGCCCTCCTTACGGGTGACGTCAAACTGCTCATTGACGTGGCTGTCGCCGACAAAGTGCTGACATTGCGCCAGTCCACAATAAATGGCCCCGCCGCCAATCTCACCGTGGACGGAACCTTGTCCGACAGCGCCGGCGCCCTGCGCGCCTCTGGTCGCATCACGGACCTCTCTTCTATCCTCGCCGACGCCCCGAACGGCCCGCTGACGTTCACAGCCGAAACCGAACGGCAGGGCGACGATTGGCAGTACGATATCGGCGCAGACGGCCCGTCGATCCGCCTCACATCCATCGGCCTTGTGCGCGACCCGACCGGCCCCGTTCCCGCCGTTGAGGCACGCTTGAATGGCGCGTTTTCCGACCTCTCGGTGTTCTCCGATCTCGCCAAACGCCGGCTCGGCGGTTCACTAGATATCGACGCCACAGGGCAGATTGTATCGGACCTCTCTAGCTTTGACATCGACGCAAACCTGCGCGGCACAAGCGTCACCACGGGAATCGCAGAACTTGATACGGTGCTGGCCGGTGCGCTGGCCGCCGATGTCAAAGCGACGAAAGACGGCGATGCGATCAACATTGAGACCGCGCGTCTTTCCACTAATTTGGTCGCTGCTTCGGCCACCGGCGCTCTTGGACCAATCGGAAGCGCTATGACAATCGACGCCCGGCTCGCCAATGTCGCACCCTTCGTTCCCGGATTTTCCGGAGCCGCCACGGTATCGGGCACGCTGACCCAAAACGACGCGGACCGCATCGGCCTCGACTTGTCCGCAACAGGCCCCGGCGGAGCGCGAGCGACCATTTCAGGCAACACCGCAATTGATGCGTCAGACCTTGCGCTCGACATCGACGGCACCGCGCCCTTAGGGCTGTTGAACCGCTTCTTGGCACCACGCTCGCTATCGGGCGACGTCGCCTTCGACATGCGGATTGACGGCGCGCCCGCTCTTGCAAGCCTGTCGGGCCGCGTCACAAGCGACAACACACGCTTTATTGCGCCAAACCTTGGCATAACACTGGACGACACGCGCCTTTCTGTCGCCCTTGCAAACGCTCAGGCGACAATTGCGGTGGCAACCAACGTGTCCACCGGTGGCCGCATCAACGTCGACGGTCAACTTGCCCTGACCGGGCAACAGAACGCTGATTTGGCCATTCGTCTGAGCGAAGTAGTTCTGACCGATCCAAAACTCTATGAAACCGAGATAAGCGGCACCGTAACCATCGACGGCCCGCTTACTGGCGGTGCGCGCATCGCCGGAAACCTTGGTCTCGGTGAAACCAATGTCCGGATCCCATCCTCCGGGTTTGGCGGTGCAGGCGCGATCCCCGAGATCCTCCACATCAACGAACCACCCCCGGTAAGACGCACGCGCGAGCGCGCAGGCCTCTTGGCAAGCGATGCCGGTGCAGGTTCCGGAAGCGGCCCAGTCTATCTGCTTGATGTGACCATCTCGGCACCCAACCGCATATTCGTGCGCGGCCGCGGCCTCGACAGCGAATTTGGCGGCACTTTGCGCATCCTTGGCACGACCGCAAACGTTGTGCCGCAAGGTGCGTTCAACCTCATCCGAGGGCGTCTCGACATTCTGGGCCAACGCCTTGCCCTCGAAGAGGCAACCGCCAGCATTCAGGGCTCGTTCATCCCGGTCCTGCGCATTCGCGCCACGACCGACGCGGACGACGTCAGTATCGCGGTCATCGTCGCGGGCCGCGCCGACAACCCAGAAATCACCTTCACCTCTGACCCAGACTTGCCGCAAGAAGAAGTGCTGGCCCGCCTGCTCTTTGGTCGCGGACTGGAAAACCTGTCGCCCATTCAGGCCGGACGCCTTGCCTTGGCAGTGCGCACGCTGGCCGGTCAGGGCGGCGAGGGTATCATCTCGAACGTGCGCAATAGTGCCGGACTTGCCGACTTTGACGTCACCAGCGACGAGAACGGCAATGCCGCCGTGCGGGCCGGGGCTTATCTGGGCGAGAACATCTATACCGACGTGACCGTCACAGCGACGGGGGAAACCGAGCTGAACCTCAATCTCGACCTCAGCAACTCTGTCACGTTGAAGGGCTCCACTGCCACAGACGGCGAGACAAGCCTCGGCGTGTTCTTTGAGCGCGACTACTAATTGTTTTACCGATTTTCTTGGAATCAGCTTTCGGCGGTGTTATATTTCCCCTATGGGCTGCTTTTTCCGCCCGATATAGGCGTTCACCAAGGAGGACAATGTCCTGTCACACGTCCACGATGCGGTCCGTGACCAGACCGCAGGCGGAGTTGGTCGCATGACGACCACAAAAACCGCCCCGTTGACGAGCAAAGCTTTGCTCGCCGAAATTCTCACATCGCTGGAAGACGATAAGGCAGAAGAGATTGTCACGATCGACCTGCACGGAAAATCCGAGATGGCCGATTATATGGTCGTCGCGTCCGGTCGCTCGACCAGACAAGTCGCCGCAATCGCCGACCATCTTATGGACTCGCTAAAGCAGGATCACGGGCGTCTGTCGAAAGTCGAAGGCAAAGACATCGGTGACTGGGTCTTGATCGATGTGGGCGACGTAATCGTCCATGTCTTCCGGCCCGAAGTGCGCGAGTTCTATCAGCTTGAAAAGATGTGGCTTACACCCGGTGGCCCCGCCTCGGTCCCCGTTTGACGCCATAAACCAATGAAGCTGAAAATTGCGGCTGTCGGGCGAATGCGAGCAGGCCCGGAAGCCGATCTCGTGCAGGACTATCTGGACAGGTTCGAGAAAATTGGACGCGGCCTCGGTTTGGGTCGCGTCGAAGTTCAGGATGTCGAAGCCAAAAAGGGCGGTATGCCCGCCGAGGCCGCCCTACTCGAAAAGGCGCTCGGACCAGCAAGCCTCATTTGCATTCTCGACGAACGCGGCAAAGTCATGTCGTCGCCGGATTTCGCCGATCTCATCGGGGGCTGGCGCGATAGCGGCGCCACACAACCGACCTTCATCATCGGTGGCGCAGATGGCATTGATCCAAGCCTGCGCGCCCGCGCCGATGTAAGCATCAGCTTCGGCAAAATGGTCTGGCCCCATATGCTGGTCCGGGTGATGCTGGCCGAGCAACTCTACCGCGCGGCCTCAATCCTCAACGGAAGCCCTTATCACCGGGTATGAACCCGCTTCATTTCCATCAAACAAAACGTCAGGCTGACCACATTAGGTCTTCACGTCAGGCGCGGTGCGGCCCGTAAACTCTTTTATGCCAGCAATCTGATCCGCCGTTGCGATGATCTCCGAAAGCGCGTCTTCAGCATTCGCATGTAACAGTGAAGGGTCGCTTTGATACGCCTCCAAATAGACCCGAAGCGTGGCGCCGACTGTCCCTGTTCCAGACAGCCGGAACACGATGCGGCTACCGCCTTCAAAGGCAATTCGGATGCCCTGTCCCTCAGAGCGCGAATTATCAATCGGATCGTCGTAAGCAAACTCATCCGCACTTTCGACGGTTCCGGCAGCGTATACCTGTCCCGGCAAATCCCCCAATTTAGCCCGAAGCGCCGCAATCATCGCCCCTGCCTGTGCGGCATCCACTGCCTCATAATCATGGCGGGAATAATAATTCCGACCGAACCGTCTCCAGTGATCGCTTAGCAGTTCCTCAACCGATTTTCCGTTCTCGGCGAGAATGTTCAGCCATAGTAAAACAGCCCAGACGCCATCTTTCTCGCGAACGTGATCGCTGCCGGTCCCGGCACTTTCTTCGCCACATAGCGTCGCGCGCCCGGCGTCCAACAGGTTGCCAAAGAACTTCCAACCCGTCGGTGTTTCAAAGCAATCAAGTCCCATCGCTTCAGCGACACGATCCACCGCACGCGAGGTCGGCATCGAACGCGCAACACCCGCCAACCCGTCTGCATAGCCCGGCGCAAGATGGGCGTTGGCGGCAAGAACCGCGAGACTATCCGATGGCGTCACGTAGACACCGCGCCCGAGGATCATGTTGCGATCACCGTCACCATCAGAGGCGGCCGCGAAATCAGGGGCTTGGTCGCTCATCACCAGATCAACCAGCGGCTTCGCCCAAATCGGGTTCGGATCAGGATGCCCACCTCCGAAATCAGGTTTCGGCTCACCGTTCAGAACGCTGCCCTTCGACGCACCCAACCGTCGCTCGAAAATCTCAAACGCATATGGCCCGGTGACCGCATGCATCGCATCGAATTTCATTGAGAAACCGCCCGCAAACAGATCGCGGATCTTCTGAAAATCGAACAACTCTTCCATCAACTCGACGTAATCTGCGACCGGATCAACAACCTCGACCTCCATCGCACCCAGTTTCGTTGTCCCAACGACCGATAGATCAATGTCGTGCGCTTCAAGAATTTCATAGGAGGTCAGCGTCTCAGTCGCCGCAAACATGCGATCCGTCACGTCCTCAGGCGCGGGGCCGCCATTGGCCATGTTGAACTTCACGCCGAAATCCTCGTCAATCCCGCCGGGGTTATGGCTGGCCGACATGATGATCCCGCCGTCGGTCTTGCGTTTACGGATCAGGTTCGATGCCGCGGGTGTCGACAAAAGCGCGTTCTGGCCCACGATCACCTTGGTTGCCCCGCCTGCCGCCGCCATCCGCAAAATCACCTGCGCCGCGCGCTTATTGAAATATCGCCCGTCACCACCCAAAACAAACGTTTTCTCAGACGCCCCGCCGATCCCAATCCAGATCGCCTGAATGAAATTCTCAAGATAATGCGGCCCCATGAAAACCTTGGTCTTCTTGCGAAGCCCAGATGTGCCCGGTTTTTGCCCCTCGATGGGCTGCGTATGAACCGTTGTAGATGACATGGCGTCTTCCTCCCCTTCAGACCTCGGCGCTTACAAGCACCAAAGCCAATACACTTTGCTCTTCAATTTCAATAGCTTCGCTTGTGACCACCCGGGGCACATGCGCGCTCGCTGCCGTATCAATCTCGTGCCGCCAAAGCTGCCCCTCAGGGGCCGGTGGCAGGTGGAACGTCACGGCGGGTCCCGCGTTAAGGATCGTTAACACAGCATATTCCGACTGCGCGTAGTCCGGTGTCCCCGCCGCTGTTCGCATTTCAACCGCCAAACATTTTCGCGCCGGATCATGCCAATCAAGGGCCTGCATCCGCGTGCCGTCCTCGCGCCACCAAAACAGATCCTCAACCCCATCAATCATCCGCTCACGGGAATGAAGAAACACTTTCTGGCGCAACACAGGATGCGCCTTTCGAAACGCAATCAAAGCGGTTGTGAACGCCAACAACTCTTCGTCCACGGCGCTCCAGTCTATCCACGCGGTCTCGTTGTCCTGCGCATAGGCGTTGTTATTACCGCCTTGCGTGTTGCCCAATTCGTCCCCCGCCAAGATCATCGGCGTGCCCTGAGACAAAAGCAACGTCGCCAACATCGCTCGCTTGCGGCGCGCCCGCGCCTCTAGAATATCTTCCCTGTCCGTCGGCCCCTCGACGCCAAGATTATCCGAGTAGTCCTCGGAATGTCCGTCCTTGCCACCTTCGCCGTTGGCCTCGTTGTGCTTGACCGAATAGCTCACCAAATCAGCCAAGTTCATCCCATCATGGGCGGTCAGAAAGTTAACCGAAGCAGTCGCATTGCGATGCGAATGGTCAAACTGCGTTGCCGATCCGGTCAACCGCGCACCAAGGTCCGCAACGCGCCCCGGATCACCGCGCCAAAACCGACGCACGCCATCGCGATATTTGTCGTTCCACTCCAAGAACGGCGGCGGATAACCTCCAAGCTGATAGCCGTCCGGCCCAATGTCCCAGGGTTCGGCGATAAGCTTTATTCCAGCCATCGCCGGGTCTTGCCGGATCGCATCAAAGAACCCGGAACCTCGGTCAAATCCCGTCGCGGTACGGCCCAAAACACTCGCCAGATCAAAGCGAAACCCATCGACCCCCATCACTTCGACCCAATACCGCAGACTATCCATCACCATCCGCAATACCATCGGATGATCGACGTTAACGGTGTTCCCGGTACCTGCGTAATTCAGATAATTCCGCCGATCGTCCGACAACATGTAATAGCTGGCGTTATCAAGACCTCGAAACGAGATCGTCGGCCCCAACTGGTCGCCCTCGGGTGTGTGATTATAAACCACGTCCAACAGCACTTCGATCCCAGCCTCGTGAAACCGATCGACCATTGCACGAAATCCAGCGACGCCGCCGGGACCGATATACTTTGGATCAGGCGCAAAAAAACCGAACGACTGATAGCCCCAGTAATTCGCCAGGTTCTTCTTCACCAGGAAATGCTCGCTAAGGAACGCATGCACCGGCAGCAACTCAATCGCCGTCACGCCAAGCTTAGTCAGGTGATCCAGCATTGCCGGTTCGCCCAATCCGTCAAACGTACCCTTCGCCTGAACGCCCGGATGCATCTTCGTCAGCCCCCGCACATGGGCCTCGTAAATCACACTTTCCCCCAACGGCGTCGCAGGCCGCTCAGGGTCGGAAAAATCAAAGGGCGCAGTCACAACGCAGCGCGGCATGCACGCCGCACTATCGCGCGCGTCGAAACTCAGATCGAGCGCATTCGAGGCGCGGTCATATCCGAACAATCGGTCATCCCACGTCGGATGCCCAGTGAGCTGGCGCGCATAGGGATCAATTAGCAATTTGTTGACGTTAAACCGATGGCCTTCGTCTGGTCGATAGGGGCCTTGCGCCCGTAACCCATACAGCTGCCCGGCGGTCACGCCATCAATGTGACCATGAAACACCGACCCTTCCCGTTCGGGCAAGGCAATCCGCGTCTCGCGTCCGTCCGCATCAAACAAGCATACAAGCATCTGCGTCGCATGATCCGAGAAAACAGCGAAATTCGCGCCATCCTCGGTCAGCGTCACACCAAGCGGCGCGGCTGTTCCCGGCCCAAGATGATGGTTCATGCGGTCTCCGTCAGACGGTCATAAAGAGCGGCATATTCCGCCGCCGAAGCTTCCCAACCGACGCTTTGGCGCATGGCGTTGGATTGCAGCATCGCCCAAGCATCAACGTCCCCAAACAAATCAACAAGCTGCGCCAACGCCCCGGCCAATGCATGCGCCGTCAATGGGAACACCTGAATGCCCGTCGCGACACCCGACCGCATCGCCATCGGGCTTGCGTGGATCACCGTATCGACAAGTCCGCCGGTTGCCGCGACCAAAGGGATGGTCCCATAGCGCAACCCGTAAAGCTGCGTCAGACCGCAAGGCTCGAACCGCGACGGCACCAAAATCGCATCCGCACCGGCCATCATTCGATGACTAAGCGCCTCATCATACCCGATCCGCACCGCGATATTGGCATGGCTCGCCGCCGCCTCGACGAACGCCGCTTCCAGTGCCTTATCGCCCGACCCAAGCAAGGCCAACTGCCCGCCCCGATCGATCAGCGCAGGCAAAGCCTCCAGCAAAAGGTCGAGCCCTTTTTGGTGACTAAGCCGCGACACAACAATCGCCAAAGGCCCGTCGCTGTCCGGCAAACCAAACTCTTTGCGAAGCCGCGCTTTCGCCCGCCCCTTGCCGCGCGCCGTCTTGTACGTCGCAATTAGTGGGTCGGTTTTTGGATCCCACATTTCAAGGTCGATCCCATTCAAAATTCCGGTCAGATCGCCCGCCCGCGCCCTGAGAACACCGTCAAGCCCCATGCCAAATTCCGGCGTCGTCAATTCGCGCGCATACGTCGGGCTGACCGTGGTCAACGCCGTTGCGTATTGCAATCCCGCCTTCAACGCGCCGATGTGACCCCAATATTCAAAGCCCAACTCGTTAAAACCCGCAGCATCAAGCCGTAGCACTGCCAGTTTGTCCGCCGTCGCCAATCCGTGAAATGCAATGTTGTGGATCGTCAAAACCGACGGCACATTTACGCCGTTCGCCTTCAGATAATACGGCGCAAAACCTCCCTGCCAATCGTGCGCATGGACCACCTCCGGCACCCAGCCGTCGGCTCCATCGCGCGCAATCTGCATCGCCATCCAAGACAGCGCGGCAAAGCGTTCGGCATTGTCGGTAAAATCATAGCCCGCCGCGTCCATGTAGGGCGAACCGTCCCGCTCGAAAAGATGCGGCGCATCAAGAACATACAACGCCAACCCGTCGACTTTCGCGAACAAGAGCCGCGCCGGTCCACCAAAAAGGTAGTCCTCCTTCAAAACGACTTTCGGCTTTTTAAGCGCCGCCATCACTGCGGGATAACCCGGCAAAATCGTCCGCATCTCATGGCCCAGGGGCGCCAACGCCCCCGGTAACGCGCCTGCCACATCCGCAAGCCCGCCCGTTTTGATAAGCGGAACGCATTCAGATGTGACAGACAAAATACGCGTCATTTCTTGGCCGCCCGCGCGTCGATCATAGATTGAGTGATCAATGTCACGCCGGCATCGGTGACCCGGAACCACTTTGCGTCCTCCTTGGGATCTTCGCCGACGATAAGCCCTTCCGGGATATGCACCCCGCGATCAATCACGCAGTTTCGCAAGCGGGCCGAGCGCGCCACATTCACATAAGGCAACGCGACCACCTGATCCAAGGACGCATAACTGTTGGTATGCACTTGCGTGAACAACAGCGATTTACGAATTTCCGTACCCGAAACGATGCAGCCACCCGACACAAGCGACGACACAGCCGAGCCGCGCCGCTCGTCTTGGTCGTGAATAAACTTCGCCGGAGGCACGCTTTCTGAATACGTCCAGATCGGCCAGTCCTTGTCCCAAAGGTCCAAGTCCGGCGTGAAATCCGTCAGATCAATATTCGCCTTCCAGAACGCGTCCACCGTGCCCACATCGCGCCAATAAGCAGGCGCTTTCGGCGTATGCTTGACGCAGGACGACGAGAACCGATGCGCCTGTGCCTTGCCGTTCTTCACAATGTCCGGGATCAGATCGCTGCCGAAATCATGGCTTGAATTTGGGTTCGCCGCGTCAGCCAAAAGCAATTCCCGCAAGAACGACCATTTGAAAACATAGATCCCCATCGACGCCAAAGCGTGCTTCGGATCGCCCGGAATTCCCGGAGGGTCGGCGGGTTTTTCAAGAAACTTTGTGATCTGATCGGTTTCATCGACATGCATCACGCCAAAGGCCGACGCCTCTTCGCGCGGCACCGTCAGACAGCCCACCGTGACGTCCGCATTGGTGTCCACATGCTGGCGCAACATTACCTCGTAATCCATCTTGTAGATGTGATCACCGGCCAAAATCAGAACGTATTCAACATCATAGCTATCGACGATATCAATGTTTTGGGTCACCGCATCGGCAGTGCCGACGTACCATTTGTTCTCTTCGACGCGTTGAGACGCAGGCAGAATGTCCAAATACTCGTTGCGCTCGGCCCTGAAAAAGTTCCAACCGCGCTGACAATGGCGGATCAGACTGTGCGCTTTGTATTGCGTCGCCACGGCCATTTTACGAATGCCGGAATTAAGCGCGTTCGACAGTGCGAAGTCGATGATCCGAGCCTTGCCGCCAAAGAAAACCGCCGGTTTCACCCGGTTGTCGGTCAACTCCTTCAGCCGCGATCCGCGTCCCCCCGCAAGCACAAAAGCCATCGTCCGAGCCGATAGTCGGCCATTCAAATTCGGTGTCATGTCGTCCTCCCCATATTGTCTTGTCGTTTTTTTCGTCTTTTTATTTTTTCAGCCCATCATACGTCAAAATCACCGTACTCAGCGGCGGCACTGTGATCCGCGCCGACGCCGGTTGCCCGTGCCAGCCCTCCTGCACGGCCGTCACGCCACCCATATTGCCGCGGTCCGCGCCGCCATAAACGGCGGCATCGGTGTTCAAAGCTTCGCGCCAATGCCCGTCATGTGGCAACCCGCATTGCCAATCCGAGCGCTCAATTGGCGTGAAATTCGAGATAATCACAACCGGAGCATCTCCTTCGCCGCCGCGCCGGATCCAAGCATACGTGCTGGCGTCCGCATCGTTGGACTCGATCCACTGGAACCCATCTGGCTCGCAATCTTTGACGTGCAACGAAGGCTCGGCTGCGTAAATCCGGTTCAGATCCCGAACAAGCCGCTGCATACCCGCATGCCGATCATCGCTCAGACAATCCCAGTCCAGCGAAATGTTGTGGTTCCACTCCGCCCGCTGCGCAAACTCCTGCCCCATAAACAAAAGCTTCTTGCCCGGATGCCCCCACATGAACCCGTAATAGGCCCGCAGATTGGCAAACTTTTCCCAATCATCGCCCGGCATTTTTCCCAGCATCGACCCCTTGCCATGCACCACTTCATCGTGGCTGATCGGCAGAATAAAATTCTCTGAAAACGCGTAGTGAAGCCCGAACGTCATCTGGTGATGATGGTGTTTGCGATAAATCGGGTCTTTCTTCACATACTCCAGCGTGTCGTTCATCCAGCCCATGTTCCACTTGTAGCCGAACCCCAAACCGCCGGCGTCCACCGCCCGAGACACCCCCGGAAAACTGGTGGACTCCTCGGCCGCCGTCATCACACCCTCGACCTTGCCGTAAGTTGTGACATTCATCCTCTGAAGCATCTCGATCGCCTCAAAATTCTCGCGTCCGCCGTCGGCATTGGGCACCCACTCGCCATCCTTGCGCGAATAATCGCGATAAAGCATCGACGCCACGGCATCCACGCGCAAACCGTCGATGTGATATTCTTCCAACCAAAACAGTGCATTAGAGATCAAATAGTTGGAAACTTCACGCCGCCCATAGTTAAAGATGTAGGTGTTCCAATCCTGATGGAACCCTTCGCGGGGATCGGCGTGCTCGTACAATGCCGTGCCGTCAAACCGTCCCAACCCGTGCGCATCTGTCGGGAAATGCCCCGGCACCCAATCCAGCAAAACGCCCACATTCTTTTGATGCGCAGCCTCAACCAGATCGCGAAACTCGTGTGGCGGGCCAAAACGGATCGTCGGCGCAAAAAGCCCCACCGGCTGATAGCCCCATGAGCCATCGAACGGAAACTCACTGATCGGCAACAACTCGATGTGCGTGAAACCCATGTCGACGACATAATCCACCAGTTCGGTCGCCATCTCACGATAGCTAAGCATCCGGTTGTTGTCTTCGGCCTTGCGCCGCCACGAGCCCAAATGCACCTCGTAAACGCTGATCGGAGCGTTGCGCGCATTGCGCCCACCGCGCGCCGCCATCCAGTCGCCGTCGTCCCAACCATAGCCCGAAATATCGCGCACAACGCTTGCGTTATCAGGCGCGTGCTGGCTACCAAACGCGACCGGGTCAGCCTTTAGCGGCATCGTCTTTCCATTGATCCCAAGCACTTCGTACTTGTAGACCGTGCCCTCCCCCGTGCCGGGCACAAATGTCTCCCAAACGCCTGTCGCACCCCGACGGCGCATCGGATGACGCCGTCCGTCCCACGCATTGAAATCGCCAACGACCGACACGCGCCGCGCATTCGGAGCCCAAACCGCGAAATGCGTACCCTTCGCACCCTCATGCTCAATCGCATGGGCGCCAAGCACTTTCCAAATCCGCTCGTGAGTGCCCTCGGCCAAAAGGTATTCGTCCATCTCGCCCATCACCGGACCAAAACGGAACGCGTCGTCCATCTCCCAGGTCCCGCCTGTGCCGTCCTCGCCGCGCAATGTATAAGGTGCCGTGCCGGGAACCTTGCCCGAAAACACGCCCGGAGCATCGACAACACCGCTTAATGGATGCGCTTTGCCCCCGACAATCGCAGACATCGCCTTCGCGCCGGGATCAAATGCAGTCACAAACCGGGTGCGGCCGACCTTGTGCGGCCCAAGAACCGCATAAGGATCATCATGCTGACCAATGACGATACGGCGCGCATCTTCAAGCGAAATGGCGGTGACAGTATCTGTCGGTTTCGACGGCATTGGTTCTCCTCGGCGTTTGGTGCTCCTGCGGATATTCTAACTCAGGCGGCGGCTGTTGTCCGCAGTGGCTTTGACGGAAGCACGCCCCAGATATCAGTCGCATAACTTCTGATCGTGCGATCAGACGAGAACCACCCCGAGCGTGCCGTGTTCAATGCCGCCATCCGCGCCCAGCGGGCCGGATCGCGGAATGCTGCATCCGCTTCGCGAGAGGCGCGCCAGTAGTCCGAAAAATCTGACGAAACGAGGAAATAATCCGGCCCCGCCACATTGTCCGCAATCCCACGGAACCGATCATGGTCGCCGTCGGCGAACGTCCCGCTGCGCAGCGCATCCAGCGCGCGCGCCAACCTCGGGTCGGCCGCAATTGCCAGACCTGCATGTCCCTCGACCTCACGCCGCGCCCAAACTTCTTGCGCCGTCATGCCGAAAAGGAAGAAATTCTCTGCGCCGACATGTTCGCGAATTTCCACGTTCGCTCCGTCCAGCGTTCCAACCGTCAACGCGCCGTTCAAAGCGAACTTCATATTCCCGGTGCCGGACGCTTCTTTGCCAGCGGTCGATATCTGTTCGGACAAATCAGCCGCCGGTATCAGGCGTTCGGCCAGCGTGACGTTGTAATTCGGAGGATAGACGATCTTCAGCCACTTCGACGTCACCGGATCGGCGTTCACCACCTTCGCGACCGAGTTGATCAGATAGATGATGTCCTTGGCAAAGTGATACCCCGGCGCGGCCTTACCGCCGAACATCACAACGCGCGGGGTCCAGTCCTCGTTCGGATTGTCCCGCATCTCTTGCCACAGTGCGATGGTCTCAAGAATATTCAGATGCTGACGCTTGTATTCGTGGATGCGCTTAATCTGAATGTCGAACATCGCAGACGGATCAATCTTGACGCCAAGCTCGGTCCCAATCCAGTTCGACAGAACCTCTTTGTTCGCCCGTTTGGCCGCCGCAAACCGCTCAAGGAACCCGGCATCACCGATATGTGCCTCAAGACCACTCAGCTTTTCCGCGTCACCAATCCACTCATCGCCAATCGCGTCTGTCACCACATCCGCAAGGCCCGGATTGCACGTCTTCAACCACCGCCGTGGCGTAACGCCATTGGTTTGGTTCACTATCCGCTCAGGATGTAGCTCGTGCAAATCCTTGAACACCGTCTCTTTCATCAAGCTGGTATGAAGCGCCGAAACACCGTTCACCTTCGATGCCATCACAAAGCTCAATTCGCCCATCTTGACCTGACCATGCTCAAGAATAGTCACGCCCGGATATTGCTGCGCATGAGACTCGTTGATCATCTCGATAAGACGCATGTGACGCGGCAAAAGATGCCCCATCAGACCTTCCGACCACCGCTCTAATGCTTCTGGCAACAAAGTGTGGTTCGTGTAATTCAAGCAACCGCGCGCGACCGTCATCGCATCGGCAAACGACAGGCCGCGCTCGTCATGCAACAGGCGCACAAGCTCTGGACCCGCAATCGCCGGGTGCGTGTCGTTCATCTGGATCGCGACCTTCTTGGGCAGATCGCGCAAGTCCGTATGCTCGCTTTCAAAACGCCGCAAAATATCGCGCAAGGACGCCGCCGTGAAGAAATACTCCTGCTTCAAACGAAGCGCCTTGCCCCCGTCCGTCGTATCATCCGGATACAAAACGCGGCTGATCGTCCGGGCCAACGCCTCTACTTCAGCAGCGCCAGCGTAATCACCCGCATTGAACCGCCCAAGGTCGAGAACCGTTTTCGGCAACGCCCCCCAAAGCCGCAACGTGTTCGCCCATTCGCCCTTCCAGCCAATGACGGGCGTGTCGAACGCCTGCGCGATCACGGCTTCGCTTGGACGCCAAACGGTTTGGCCACCTTTTTCGAATGTGTCGCCTGCAAAGCCGATCTCAAACGCCGCTTCAGGCCGCTCAAATTCCCAAACGTGATCTTGCGTCAGCCAATCCTCGGGCTCTTCGATCTGCCGCCCCTGATCAAACCGCTGCTTGAAAAGACCATGCTCGTACCGGATGCCGTAGCCATAGGCCGGGATCCCAAGCGTCGAGAGGCTTTCAAGAAAACACGCCGCCAAACGGCCCAAGCCACCGTTGCCAAGGGCTGCATCCGGCTCGTTGTGGATGATCTCATCAAAGGGCAATCCAAGACCGTCGAAAACCGCTTTCGCCTCGTCCAAGATGCCCGTATTGGCCATCGCGTCTTCCAAAACCCGACCGATCAAGAACTCCATCGACAGGTAATAAACCCGCTTGGCGCCGGCGCGATACGTCGCGCGCGTTGACTGGAACCAAGGATCAACGATCCGATCTCGTGTGGCCAATGACAGGGCAACTCGCCAATCATAAATCGTGGCGTGGTCGGAATCTTTGCCAAGACTATATTTCAGGTGCGACAGGATCGCGTCTTTTAAGGTCTGATCACTCATCACATCGCTCCCAAGGCCAGCAACGCACACAGCGTTAGCGTTAACGATGCCGGTTATTCAGAGGTTTTACCCTCCATGCAACCCGACTTTGCAAAGGCAGTAAACTAAACCGACATCGTGGCTTGAACGGCTTTCTTCCAACGCGCGTACTTCTGCGCGCGGTCGGCTTCGTCCATTTCTGGCTGAAATCGCCTATCAAGCGCCCAAGTGTCGGCAAACCCTTGTTGATCAGGGTAAATTCCGGCTTTCATACCGGCAAGCCATGCTGCGCCCAAGGCGGTCGTCTCGTTCACTTTCGGTCGATCCACCGGGGCGCCAATGATGTCCGACAAGAACTGCATCGTCCAATTGCTCGACGACATGCCGCCATCAACGCGCAAAACGCCCTTCATTTCGCCGGGCGAATCAGCCTGCATCGCTTCCAATAGGTCGCGCGTCTGGAAACCGACGCTTTCCAACGCCGCGCGTGCAAATTCCGCCGGGCCCGAGTTCCGCGTCAATCCAAACACCGCTCCTCGACAATCCGGCTTCCAATACGGCGCGCCAAGCCCAGTGAAAGCAGGCACCATAATAACCGATTGCGTCGGATCCGCCGCTTCGGCCAAGCCTTGCGTCTCAGGGGCCTCGCGGATGACTTTCAGCCCGTCGCGCAACCACTGCACCACCGCGCCAGCAATAAATATCGACCCTTCAAGCGCATACGTCCGCTTGCCGTCCAGCTGATACGCCACCGTCGTCAAAAGCCGATTGTTGGACCGCACAGGCTTATCGCCAGTGTTCAAAAGTGCAAAACACCCGGTGCCATAGGTCGACTTCATCATACCGGGCTCGAAACAGGCCTGACCGACCGTGGCCGCCTGCTGGTCCCCAGCCACCCCAAGGATTGGGATTGCCCGCCCGAATAATTCTGGCCGCGTTTCCCCGAAATCATCTGCGCTGTTGCGCACGTCGGGAAGCATTTCCATCGGAATTTCAAAAAGCGCGCAAATCGTCGTCGACCAGCTGCCTTTTTCGATGTCATACAGCATCGTCCGGCAAGCATTTGTTGCATCCGTTGCGTGGACCGCCCCGCCGGTCAGACGCCAAATGATATAAGTATCGACAGTTCCAAACAGCAGTTCTCCACGCGCCGCACGCTCACGAGACCCAGGATTCTGGTCCAAAATCCACTTCAGCTTGGTCGACGAGAAATAGGGATCAAACAACAATCCGGTTTTCTGCGTGATGGTCTCTTCGTGACCCGCAGCCACCATTTCGGCGCAGTAATCAGCCGTGCGCCGGTCCTGCCAGACAATCGCATTGTGCAAAGGCTCGCCGGTTGCCTTGTCCCAAACCAGCGTTGTTTCGCGCTGATTTGTAATGCCAATGGCCGCGATATCCGCAACATTCACACCGCTTTTCTCAATCGCAGCATGGCACGTCGCCGTCACAGTCGACCACAAATCCGCCGGATCATGCTCTACCCAACCGCTCGCCGGATAATGCTGCGGGAACTCCTCCTGCGCGGCAGTGTGGATCTTCATCGCCTCGTCGAACAAAATCGCCCGGCTTGAAGTCGTCCCTTGGTCAATTGCCATCACATAGCGCATCAGATCATCCTCCCCCTATTTGGGCCGCTTTTCGCAGGTTTTTTTAGCTTCTGCCAAGCCCGGACACCAGCGGCTGCGGCATGGTTTCTTCAAGCCTCGCAATCTGTTCCGCGCTCATCCGCAGTCCAAGTTTCGAACGCCGCCAGACAATATCTTCAGCCGACCGCGCGAATTCCTTCGACACCAGCCACTTTACCTCGGCGTCGGTTAACGTAGCCCCAAAATCCTCGCCCAGATCGTCCGCAGACTTTGCCGACCCCAAAACCATCCACGCATCGGTGCCATAGGCGCGCACCAATCGTTTGGCCCAAAACGGCGTCAGGAACCCGAACTCTGCGCGCAAGTTTTCGACCAAAGCATCAAACCCATCGACCTCAAAATCGCCCCCCGGCAAGGCCACCCCGGCAGTCCAGTCGCCCTTCTTCATCTCGAAATGAGGCTCCAGCTTGGCCATCGCCTGTTCAGCCAACTTGCGGTACGTCGTGATCTTGCCACCGAACACACTCAAAATCGGAGGCCCGTTCTCATCAATTGACAGCACATAATCTCGCGTTGCAGCTGTCGCCGATTTCGCGCCATCATCATAAAGCGGACGCACACCGGAATAGGTCCAGACAATGTCATCGCGACTGATATCGTTCTTCAGATACTCATTGATAAACGACACCAGATATTCCTCTTCCTCCGGCGTGCATTTTGCCTTGGACGGATCGCCGTCGTACTCCTGATCCGTCGTGCCGATCAGCGTGAAATCGGTCTCGTAAGGGATCGCAAAAATAATCCGACCGTCGCTTCCTTGAAAGAAATAGCATTTATCGTGATCGAACAGCCGCTTCGTCACAATATGCGAACCTTGCACCAACCGGATGCCTTCGCTGGTGTCGATCTGCGCCACGTCGCGCACAATTTCCTCAACCCAAGGTCCGCCCGCATTCACAATGGCGCGCGCCAGATGGGTGTACCGCCCGCCTGTCATCAGATCTAGCGTCTCGATCCGCCATAGATCGCCCTCCCGCTCGGCCGTCAAAACGCGCGTGCGAACCAAGATCGTCGCGCCTCGCTCTGCGGCGTCGCGCGCATTTAGCGCAACCAATCGCGCGTCCTCGACCCAGCAGTCGGAATATTCATAGGCGCGCTCGAACTTGTCATCCAAAGGCACGCCAGTCGGATCGTTTTTCAATTTCACCGTCTTGGTCGGGGGCAAAATCTCGCGTCCGCCCAAGTGATCGTAGGCATAAAGCCCCAACCGGATCATCCAACCGGGCCGCCGACCCCGCATCCAAGGCATGAGTATCCGCAACAACTTCGACGCAGGCGTCGTCGTCTCAAAACGCATGCTCTTGTGATAGGGCAGCACAAACCGCATCGGCCACGAGATATGCGGCATCGCCTTCAACAACGTCTCGCGCTCGATCAAGGCCTTCTTGACCAGATCGACTTCGAAATATTCCAGATACCGAAGACCGCCATGAAACAGTTTGGTCGAAGCCGACGACGTGGCCGAAGCCAAATCGCTCATCTCCGCCAGCTTCACCTGCAAGCCACGCCCCTGCGCGTCCCGCGCGATGCCGGTCCCGTTGATGCCGCCGCCAATGATAAAGAGATCCACAGCGCGATCGGCCATATTGGGTATCCTTTGTCGTGTCACAAGACCGATACGATCCGTCGAGGCACCATTCAATCATTTTCCGCCCTTCGTAACAATGTGAGAATACACCGAGCAATCCCGCTGCCTGAAAGCCTGCCACTTCTTCTGGCTGGCATCGGCGGTCTGGCAATCGCACGCCGCAAGCGCAAGTATGCACCTGCCATTCAAAGACACCGGGCCGCCCGTCTAAGCGTCCCTAATTCGTGACGCCGTTACCACTTTTGCCCTAAACTGAACGCGCCCTATTTCCTGTAGCAGCCACAGCCGAAGGATTGCCCGCCATGCGTCTCCTCGCCCTCGCTCTCGCCGCTTTGATCGTCGCCGCGGCCAGCGCTGCAAATGCCCAAGACCGCCGCATCAGCCATTGCATCGCCATCGCGGACGCCTCACCCGGCATCGAATATATTCAAAAAGCAAACTGGCAAGCCCCGCTCCCCGACGATTTCACTCTGCGCATCAGCTACATCGACCACTCGATGTTCCTTGTGCAAACTCCCGGCGGCCTGAACGTTATCACCGATTTCAACGGGTTCTTAGGTGCCGTCGATATGCGCCCCGATGTCGTCACGATGAACAACGCCCACGGCACCCATTGGACCGCCTTTCCTGACCCCGACATCCCTCACATCCTCAAAGGTTGGCGCCAATCAGGCGCGCCTGCCGACTACAATCTCGACCTTGGCGAAATGCTCATCCGCAACGTCACCACCGACATCCGCGACCGCTTCGATGCCAGCACGCGTGTCAAAGACGGCAACTCTATCTTCGTCTTCGAAGCCGGCGGCTTGTGCGTCGGCCACCTTGGCCATCTCCACCATGAACCCAATGACCAGCAATACGCAGCCTTGGGTCGCCTCGACGTCGTCATGGCGGCCATCGACGGAGGCCTCACCGTCGACACCCCAACCATGATCCGCATCGTCAAACGCCTAAAATCCTCGGTCGTTTTGCCGATGCACTGGTTTTCGCGCGGCTCGCTCGAGGTTTTCCTCGCAGGCGTCTCAGACGAATTCGACATCGACCGCACCGGTGAAACATCCCTCGAACTCTCCCTCAGAACCCTGCCACGCCGCCCAACCGTGGTCGTCCTTGAACCCCGCTTCCTCGCTATGGACAATTGACACTGTGAGCGCGAAAATCCAACGTCCGCCCATGCTAAACGCCTTCACAAACGATACCGCGACGGCCCTGATGGCCGCACTCCCGAACCTGCCGCTAAAACCGGCAGAGCCGCGCTACCTTGAAGAACCGCGCGGAAAATGGACGGGACTGCCCACCTTCGTCGCGGCCCCGCGCACCGTCGAAGACGTGTCCGCCGTGGTGCGTTTCGCCAACGACCACCTCTTCGGCGTGCAACCCTACGGCGGAGGCACCGGTCTCGTCGGCGGACAACTCACCACCAAAGGTCCTGCACCCCTGATCCTGTCGATGGAAAACATGGCCGCGATCCGCTCCGTCCACACGCAGGAAAACGCCCTCATCGCCGAAGCTGGCGTGACGCTTGAAACCGTTCAGACCGCCGCCGCCGCCATCAACCGCCTGTTCCCGCTCAGCTACGGCAGCAAAGGGACCGCGCAAATCGGCGCTGGTCTCGCCGTCAACTCCGGCGGCCTCAACGTCCTGCGCTACGGAATGGCGCGCGATCTCTGCCTCGGCATCGAAGCGGTTCTGCCAAACGGAGACATCCTCCACGGCCTGAAACGCCTCAGGAAAGACAACACCGGCTACGACCTGCGCCATCTCCTCATTGGCTCCGAAGGCACCCTCGGCATCATCACCGCCGCCGCCCTCAAACTGTCACCGCGCCCCGCAAAAACCGCCACCGCGTTCCTCGCCGTCCCAAGCCCGACAGCCGCGCTCGAGCTTTTGGCCCGCACATGGGACACCGCTGGCGAAGTCATCTCCGCCTTCGAGCTTCTCTCCGGCACTGGCTTCGAATTCCTGCGCGACAATTTCCCCGACGTGCGCCGACCGTTCGAGACCGCGCCCGACTGGTCCGTCCTCGTCGAAATCGCGACCCCGGCGAACACCGACCCGGATGCGATCCTTGAAACCGTCTTTGCCGACGCATTTGAGGCCAGTCTCGTCACCGACGGTCTCGTCGCCTCAAGCGGCAAGCAAGCCGACGACTTCTGGGCGGTGCGCGAAATGATCCCACTTGCCAACCGTGCGGTCGGGGCCATTGCCAGCCACGACATCTCGCTGCCGCTGTCCCGCCTTGCCGAATTCATCGCGACGACCGACGCCGCCCTCGCCGACATCGCGCCCGTGCGGATCAACTGCTTTGGCCACCTCGGCGACGGCAACCTCCACTACAACGTCTATCCCCCAGCAGGAAAAGATCGCACAGACTTCGCCGAGGTCGCACAGATAGTCTCACGCCTTGTCCACGACAAAGTCGTCGAACGCGGCGGCAGTTTCAGCGCAGAGCATGGCATTGGCCGACTTAAAACCGACGACCTCGCCCGTTACTCGGACCCTGCCAAACTCGCCACAATGCGCACGATCAAAGCCGCCCTTGATCCCAACGGCATCATGAA
>RCMY010000953.1_pt1 | contig 28146 bp, 26 predicted proteins | sample 2041341 | NCBI WGS metagenome assembly RCMY01 (sample SAMN09708234, study PRJNA481090) | Marine sediment metagenome, whole genome shotgun sequencing project.
CCGCGATACCGAGGGCGTTGGCCACGATCGGCCGCCCGGCCCGTTCAATAGCTCGGTCAACCGCGCCAGGGCCTTCTTGTCTCGCCAGGTCAATGGCAGCAATGAAGTGGATCGCGTAGTCGATCCCCACTCCGATGACGATGCTCGACAGCATCGCCGTCATGAGGTTCAGCTGGGTTCCCGAGAACGCCAAAAATCCCAGCAGGGTCGCCACGGTCAGGACGATCGGGACCAGCGAGGCAAGCGTTTGGCGTAGGCGTCGGTAGGCGAGACCCAACATGACAGTAACGAGAGCAAAGGCGACCGCTAGCGACACCACCTGCGAACGGAGGACCAAGCGAGCTATTTCGTCCCACACGATCGGCATTCCGGTCAAGGCGGTCACCTGATCGGAGCTGTCGGCGTACCAGCTGGCGAGATCTTCGGTAGAGAAATCCTCGGGGAACATGACAAATCGGAGACCGTCGTCACTCACCATCTTTCCGAGCGGAAGTTCCACGTCGCCAGCGAGAATCGCGGCGAACTGGGCGGGAGGCAGACGTTCTTCGAGGTCAGCTAGAGAAAAGACTTCCCGGACCCCATGCAATGCCCGTAGGTCGTCGGAGGCAGCTCGGATTGCAACCAGTTGCTCGGTTCCCGCCGTCGGGTCGTAGGCGAACTCGCCGATCAGTGGTGTCGCGCCTCCAAACGCGGCTTCAGTCTTGGCGAAAGCGAGTCGAACTGGGTCGTCGTCCTTGAAGAAGAAGAGCTGATCCGAATTGACGTCCAGCGAAGGGATGGTGAGAGCGGCAAATGCCACCAGGCCGACGGTCAGGACGATGGCCGGCCGCTTGGTTCTGACGAGGGCTTTGACCCCTTTGGTAACCCACGGACCGAGCAGCGCCGTGTGATGGTCGGGTTTGATGGTCAATCGGCTCAGCAGGGCTGGTAGGGAGAGGAACGAGATGAGGCCGGCAAACGCGATCCCGATCGCCGAGAAGGTGCCGAGTTGGGCGATCGGCCGGACCCCGGTGAAGAGGAGCGACAAGAACCCTGCCCCGGTCGAAATTGTCGTGAGGATCATCGGGACCCCAACTTGGCGCAGGGACGAGGCAACCAGCGTGGTCGGGTCACTCGACTGGTGCGCTTCTTCCTGGAAGTGGGTGACGAAGTGGAGACCATCGGCTGATCCCATGACGATGACGAAGATCGGCACGATGACGGTAACGATGTCGACCTGGCGGCCGAGGCCGAACAGCAGTCCGAACGTCCACAATGACCCCAGCACAGCTGGCAGCATGGCCAGAGCCGATAGTCGCCGGTCCCCGATATTCGCGTAGAACACGGCGAGCATCAGGCCTATGACCACCGGCGGAATGAGCAGCAGGAAGAGCGACAAAAGGTCGACGACGGAAGCGAAGATGACCGGGTTTCCTGCCAGCGTCACTTCAATTCCTGCGGGTGGTGCCAGGGCTCCAAGATCGCCAGCTGTCGTAATCGCGTCAGGCCCGGGGGTGACGATTACGAGGGTGTCGAGGAAGTCTTCGCTGAGTAGCAAGTTTGTGGTTGGGTTGGAATCGAGCAGTCCCGACACGGCTGGAAGAGGCAGTTGGCGCAGGTCGGCAGGGGTCACCGGGCTGCCAGTGAGCGGATTCGTGGCGGGAATGATCGAAGCAACCGCGTCGACGCCGGGGGTTTCGGCGATCGTTGTCTGAAGTTCTGCCAGGCGAGCGAGACCTTCCGGAGTGTTGAACGGGGCGTCAGGGTCGGCGGTCGCCACAATGGTGATTGGGTCCTTGGCTGTGTATTTGTCCTGAAGGTTGGCGAACACTTCGCCCGTTGCGTTCCCTTCCAGAATGAATGATGAAACGTCGGCGTTGAAGTCGAGCCGGAAGAGCATTGCAATCGACAGCAAGCTCAGGAGAGCGGTGAGAATGAGGATGGCTCGGGACCGAACGACGATAAAATTGGCTATCCGGTCCATACCCCTCCGAGTGTGCGCCGTATCGACCCTACAACATGAGTGGGGGCCCGTTCAGGGGCCCCACTCATCGAATCGGTTGGATCAGCTCGGTTAGCAGCAGGCTGTTTCTGCTGGAGCGCAGCAAGTGTCGGAATCGGAAGAAGCTTTGTCGGCGACTGGACTATCGGCCAGAACCGTATAGAACTCCCAATCGAGGCCGTTCGGGTCGGTGACGAAGACCTTGTCCTGTTTCGCGTAGCAACATTCGACGCCTTGCTCCTCGTAGGTGGTGAGCCCAGCGTCGACGAACCCTTCTGTGGCCTTATTGACCTCTGAAATCGTGTCTACTTCGACTCCGAGGTGGTTCATGGTTCCACCCTGGTCGTTCTGAATGAGCACCAGTTTCAGCGGTGGTTCGGAGATGGCGAAGTTGGCATATCCGGGACGCTGCTTGGTGACTGGCGTTCCGAAGACCTTCTCGTAGAACGCGACCGCGGCGTCGACATCGGTGACGTTAAGGGCTAGCTGGACTCGACTCATGGCGAACTCCTTCTCTCAGTTCATCGGATTCGATACATCGATGATTGTCGATATGTACCTTGCCATAAACATTGATGTGTGTCAATATGTTGTCATGGATTCCTTTCAAGTTGCTTGTTGCGCACCAGTGGCCGATGGTCTCGATGAGACACAAGCTGTCGAACTGGCCGACCTGCTCAAGGTGCTCGCCGATCCGGCCCGCTTGAGGATCGTGTCGATGATGGCGTCTGCTGACGGGGGTGAGGTGTGTGTCTGCGACATGACCGAGCCTCTCGGACTGTCCCAGCCAACGGTCAGCCATCACATCAAGGTGTTGCGCGAGTCCGGGTTTATCAGCTCGGAACGGCGAAGCAAATGGATCTATCACCGTCTTATCCCGGCCCAGCTCGAGTCCGTACGAACTGCCCTGTCGGTTGGTCAATTGGTCTGAGGCGTCAAGCGGGCCCTGATTTGTTCCGATAACCATCCCATGAAGCGGACGATTGCTCTCACTGTTCTGGCTGCTGTCATGGTCGGCTGGGTCTTCCTCACGGATCGGGACTTTCCCGTGTCGGGGTTGGTTGATCTGGGAATCCACGAACTCGGCCACATGCTGGCGATCCCGTTCGGCCAGACATTCCACTTCCTGGCCGGTTCGCTGGCACAAGTTCTCGCCCCCGCCGGCCTGGCCGGCTATTTCTGGATGAAAGGCGACCGTCCAGCCGCCGGACTCATGGCTGCTTGGTGTGCCACGTCTGTCAACGACGTGGCTATCTACATCGCCGATGCTAAGGCTCGATCCCTGCCGCTGATTGGGGGCACGCACGACTGGTGGTGGCTGTTCTCGCGTTGGGATCTGCTTGATTCAGCGAAGGCGATTGGCGGACTCGTCAGCTTTCTCGGATTGACTCTCGGCGTCGGAGCGGTTGGCTGGTTGGGATATCAGTCCTGGCTTACGTGGAGGCATGACCGTGATGAACGCGAACCAGTGTTCATGCTGCTCGACTGACACCGGGCCATCCGAAACCGCCGGCTAGGTGGCCTGGTCGACGAATTCGTAGATCTCTGCCATGTCGACTCCGGGAAACGGCCCGGGTGGGAGAGCGGCAAGGACATGGCTACGGGCCTTTGGGGATGGCCAAACGGTTCCCTCCCAGCGGGCACTGAGTCGGGCAGGCGGGCGCCGACAGCATTCTCCATCAGGACAATGCGACACGGAGTGGTGTTCGGTGTTTCGGCCCCGAAAGTATTGAGCATCGTCGAAGGTCGTGCCGACCGTGATGGCATGACTCGGTTCCCGGTCCGCCTCAATGTGGGTTCCACACCAGAAGGTCCCGTCGTTGGTGTCGGTGTACTGATAGTGGATGGCGAACTTATCGGGCGATCGGAATGCCATCCGGGTACCCCACTGGCGACAGAGTCGTTGACCTTCGATGGCCCCGTCGGCGTCGGTCGGAAAGGGAACCCCGTTGTTCGAGTAGGCCTTCCAGATGATGCCGTCGGCGTCGGATCGGACCAAATGAATCCGGAGGTCGAGGTGCTCGGTGATGAGATTTGTTAGTCGGTGGCCGGCCATTTCGTAGCTGACATAGAACCGCTCTTTGAGGTCTTCAACGGAGAGGTCCCGTTCCGTCTTCGCCGACTTGAGGAAGGGGACCGCCGCCTCCTCTGGGATGAGCACGGCGGTGGCGAAATAGGCCGCCTCGGTACGTTGCCTGAGGAAATCTGAGTAAGAGGTGGGGTCGGTGTGGTCGAGGGCGAAATGGCCAAGCGTCCGCAGGATCACTGATCGAGCTGCCCGGGTCCGAAGTTCGTTTCGCTGCGGGATGAAGATGCGACCGTTCGCCTGGTCTGCGATTGCCCGCACGGCACTTGGGAAGTCGCGGACCTGGTGGATGGTGAAACCGAAGTGTTGGGCCAGCTTCAGCACTTCGCGTTGGGACAAGGCGCCGGTTCCCGTATAGCCAGCCGAGCCGAGCGCCGACTTGGCTACCTCCTCGATGTCGGAGTAGTAGTTGCCGGTTGCCGCCGCGGCAGTGCGCAGCGCCACGTTGGCCATACGAGCTTCCTCGGGGGTCGCCACTGCACTGAGCGCACGCCGTTTCACCTCCTCGTAGAGGCCGACGATGTGCTCGAGCGCCGCATCCGGTAGGCGGGTGTTGGGGCGCAGGTGTGACAGTCCGAGTTCCCCGTACAACGTTTCGCCCTGATACCGCTCGAGCAGCACCTCGAGTTGAGCTCGTCGAGTGGGGGCTTCTTCAGACATGAGGTCAGCTGTGGACAATTGAAGGCTCTTGGCGAGTTCGGTAATCAGCGACAGTTTGGGTTCTCGCTTGCCGTTTTCGACCATCGACAGATAGGGGGCCGGCTTTCCAACCAGCTCACCTAGGTCATCGAGCGTCAAGCCAGCTTGTTTACGATAGAACCTCAAGCGTTGTCCGAATACCAGCGTGTCCATGATTTCCTACTTCCAGGCTGTTTTGTTAATAAACGTCATTCTTTGCCGACCAGAATACGTCTTTAGCCAGCTGTATGCGAGAAGATGGCGAATATTACCGACGAGCTAGGGGATGCTCCATGGAGATCAGAGGACCGATGGAAGGCCGCTCCGGCGAGATCCTCACCGACGAGGCGCTGGTGTTTCTTGAGGCGCTCCACAATCGATTCAACACCCGCCGGATGGCGCTGCTCGGCCTCCGGGCGCAACGACAAATCGAGATCGACTCCGGGATTCTTCCCGACTTTCTTCCCGAAACTGCCGATGTCCGATCCGGTGATTGGCAAGTAGCTGCCCCGCCCGCCGACCTTCGGGATCGACGGGTCGAGATAACGGGTCCCGTTGAGCGGAAGATGATGATCAACGCACTCAACTCGGGTGCCCGCACCTTCATGGCCGACTTTGAGGATTCGTACACGCCGTCCTGGGACAACGTGATCGACGGGCAAGCGAATGTCTATGACGCGGTCCGACGGACTATTCGCCTCGTTGCAGAGACCGGCAAGACGTACGAACTGAACGACGAAACGGCCACCCTGCTCATCCGACCCCGAGGATGGCACCTCGACGAGGCCCACCTGGCAGTTGATGGCGAACCCATGTCGGGTTCCCTGGTCGATGCGGGTCTGCACCTCTTCCACAACGCCGCCGAACTTCTCGCTTGGGGATCTGGCCCCTATTTCTACTTGCCCAAGCTTGAAAACCATCTGGAAGCACGATTGTGGAACGACGTCTTCGTTTTCGCCCAGGAACAGCTCGGCATTCCGCAGGGGTCGATCAGGGCGACGGTGCTCATCGAGACGGTCCTGGCTGCCTTCGAGATGGACGAGATCCTTTACGAGTTACGAGATCATTCGGCGGGATTGAACGCCGGTCGGTGGGACTACATCTTCTCGGTGATCAAGAAGTTCCGCAACGACCCATCACGGCTTCTTCCCGACCGCGCTCAAATCAGCATGACGGTGCCGTTTATGCGGTCGTACACCGAACTACTCGTGCAGACCTGCCACAAACGCGGGGCGCACGCCATGGGAGGCATGTCGGCATTTATCCCCAACCGACTCGATCAGGAAGTCACCGATCTGGCCATGGCCAAGGTGAGTGCCGACAAGCGCAGGGAGGCCGGCGACGGATGCGACGGGACCTGGGTTGCCCATCCTGGCTTGGTCGGAGTGGCTCAAGCTGAATTCGATGCCGTGTTGGGCGATCGTCCCAACCAAATCGATCGCCAGCGCCCCGAGGTGGTCGTGAGCGCCTCCGACTTGCTCAATATGGCAGTCGAAGGAGGCCAGGTGACACTCGACGGTATCCGGACCAACGTGAACGTGGGAATCCTTTATCTCGAGTCGTGGCTGTCCGGCAACGGCGCCGCCGCTCTGTACAACCTGATGGAAGATGCCGCCACCGCCGAGATTTCCCGCTCCCAGATCTGGCAGTGGGTCCATACCGGGGCGCAAACGGCCGACGGCACCACGATCACGGTGGAGTTGATCCGTACGATCGTCGACGAGGAAATGGAAACAATCTCGCAACTGGTCGGATCCGATCGGTTCTCTGATGGCCGTTTCGACGAAGCGCGCAGCATCTTCGAATCGGTGGCCCTCAGCGACGACTTCGAGGACTTCCTCACAGTCCCTGCCTACGAGTTAATTACCAACGAAAAGGAACCAGCATGAGCGCCAACGAACGGATCGCAGAAGAAGCAGCAACCCTGCAGCACGACTGGGACACCAATCCTCGATGGGAAGGCGTCCAACGCGATTACACGGCTGAAGATGTGGTCCGTTTGCGCGGTTCGATCCGCAAGGACTACGCCCTGGCTCGCTCCGGGTCGGAGCGCCTTTGGGACCTGATGGAGACTCAGCCCTACGTGAATAGTCTCGGTGCCATGACCGGGGGCCAGGCTGTGCAGATGGTCAAAGCTGGTCTCCCGGCGATCTATCTATCTGGCTGGCAGGTGGCTGGCGATGCCAACCTGTCCGGCGAGGTCTATCCAGATCAGTCGCTATATCCGGCCAACTCGGCACCCGAGCTAGTGCGCCGGATCAACAACGCGCTCGAGCGGGCCGACCAGGTGGCCTGGGCCGAGGGTGAGGACTCGACGCATTGGAATGTTCCGATTGTTGCCGACGGTGAGGCCGGATTCGGCGGCGCACTGAACGTCTTCGAACTCACTAAGAATTTCATCGCCGCCGGCGCCGCCGGGGTTCACTTCGAGGATCAGCTTGCGTCCGAGAAGAAGTGCGGTCACATGGGCGGCAAGGTGCTGGTGCCTACCGCCCAACACATTCGAACGCTGACCGCCGCCCGTCTGGCTGCCGACGTGATGGGAATCCCCATGGTGATCGTGGCGAGGACCGATTCGCTGGCGGCCACCCTCCTGACCTCCGATATCGACGAGCGTGATCGCCCGTTTGTCACTGGCGAACGCACGCTGGAGGGCTTCTATCACGTGCGCAACGGCATGGAATCACCGATCGCCCGCGGTCTGGCGTACGCCCCGTACTGCGACGTGATCTGGTGCGAGACCGGTAAGCCCGATCTGGCCGAGGCCAAGGAGTTTGCCGATGCCATCCATGCCGAGTTCCCTGGCAAGAAGCTGGCCTACAACTGTTCGCCTTCGTTCAACTGGAGCGCCCATCTTGACGATGCGACCATCTCGGTCTTTCAGAAGGAACTTGGAGCACTCGGATACGCGTTCCAGTTCATCACGCTGGCTGGATTCCATGCCCTGAACGCCGGAATGTTCGATCTGGCCAAGGGATATGTTGCGGACGGCATGACCTCGTACGTGAAACTGCAGGACCACGAGTTCGCCATGGAATCAGACGGCTACACCGCAACCAAGCACCAGCGGGAGGTCGGGGCCGGGTATTTTGACCTGGTGGCGAATACCATCTCGGGAGGTCAGGCCTCAACTTTGGCGCTGGTTGGGTCGACAGAAGAAGAGCAGTTCTAAAACGTCAGGGGAGGGTGGGCTTTCGCATGTGGTGCGGAGGCCCGCCCTTCGGTATGCTTTGGGCCAACGAGGGAGTTACGGCATGAGCAACATCGTTCACGTGGTTGGCACAGGCACTATCGGTGAGCCACTGATTGGGCTTCTGGCGAACTTCAAGGAAGCCTTCGGTATCGACGAGGTCACGTTTCACAAACGAACCCCGATGATCGAGGAGCGTCCCAAGGTTGCTGATCTTGAGCGTCGTGGCGCGATACTCGCTACCAATGAGGATCGGCGAGCCAGCTTTGAAGCGCTCGGACACTCTCCGAAGTTCACCGCACAAGAAGCTATCGAACGCGCTTCGGTGGTTATCGACTGCACGCCGGCCGGACTAACCAACAAAGAAGATTTTTACTCTCATTCGAACAACCCGCTCGGCTTTATGGCCCAGGGCTCCGAATTCGGGTTCGGCAAGATGTACGCCCGAGGTGTCAACGACGAAGCTCTTGATAGCGGGAGCGATCGGTTCCTCCAGGTCGTCTCCTGTAACACCCACAATATTTCGGCTCTCGTCAAAACCCTCGCCATAGATGGCACTGAGTCACGCCTCGAGAATGGGCGATTTGTCTTGCTGCGTAGAGCCAATGACATCAGCCAGGACAGTTCGTTTGTGCCCGCTCCGACCACCGGGTCACATGCTGACGAGAAGTTCGGTACTCATCACGCCCGCGACGCACATCATCTTTTCTCAACCCTTGGATACGACCTTCCTGTGTTCTCTTCGGCGATGAAGCTGCCGACGCAGTACATGCACTCGATGTGGTTCAGCTTGAGCCTGGATCGGGAAATGGGAATCGACGAGGTATTAGAGCGGCTCACTGACAATCCGCGCATCGCTCTGACCCACCATCAGTCGGCCAACAGTGTGTTTTCGTTCGGTCGTGATCATGGGTACTTCGGACGGATACTCAACCAGGCCGTGATACCCCGACAGAGCCTCACCGTCCGTGATGGCCATGAAGTGATCGGGTTCTGTTACACACCCCAGGATGGCAACTCGCTTCTCTCGTCGATCGCCGCCACCTTGTGGTACCTGCATCCGGATGGATTTGAAGACCGGATCGACGTCCTGCGCCCCTACCTGTTCGCCGAGGTCTAATAGGCGGCGTGAGAGAACGTGTCGAGCTTGAGTGTCTCGATGGCGTCGGCTTGAAGGCGTCTGGCAGCCTTCCCGACCCGTAGCCCAGAGCCGTCAACAATCCGGTTGAAATACTCAAATCCGCCAGCAACCGCTGCCGCATCAACGGCGGCTTCCACCCCGATCTCGTCGGCAACCGCGTCAACCAGTTGCGTTGAGATCGTCACATCCACGGCGCCCCGTCCGAGGGCGGTGAGCGATCGTCCGCCGGGCACCCCTGGGTCAATATTTGGATCAGCTACCCCGCCAACATCGACGGTCCGGCCGGTCTCCGTGGCGCTCCAACTGAGCATCCTCACGTGCGCCAACGTTCAGTAGAAACACTCATTCGCCCACGACAACGAACTGGCCACACACTCGATCTGCGTTCGATGCAACGACCCGCGTGAGTAATCGGGATCTGGCATCTCATGTCCGGGCATGTAGAGGGCCCCCTCGAGGGTATTGCCCTGGGCCATGGCGTCGGGAACGATCGAAAGAACATACGGTGGCACCGGCATGGGACCCATCGTGATCCAGGTCTTGCCCTTCCGAAAACTCTCGCTGATCTTGGTCCGAGTGGGCTCGCCCGGTTCAGGAGCAAGAAACGGCTCTGGCTCGCTGCCCATGAGTCTTGTGAACGTGTCAACGGCAACCACCATGCTGACGATGCCGAGCAGTTCGGTATATGCCTCTTCGCCAAGCGCAACGACTCTTTCGGCTACCCACTCGGGCGTTGTCGAAGCCGGTGCTCCGCCGAGCCGACTTGCCGCCTCAGCCGCTGGAACTGTCAGGCCGTGCCTGGCGAGAGCGCCGTCAAGCCGGATCGCTCTGCCGACTGCGGCGATGTCCTGGCGTTCCGTTGCCGTCCACCAGGTTCCGGGCTGCGCCAGCCAACGCCAGGTTTCCTCCAGCGCGGTCCGAAGATCAGGTCGGATCGGACCCGGGGCGTTCGTCAGTTCAAACATCGCGGCTGACCCTAGCCAGCTAGTCGGACGCGCTAGCGTGCCGGTCATGGACGGTCACAAGCAACGTCAAGCCCTCACCGCGGCTGAGCGGTCTATCGAACATCTGGTGGCCGGAAAGCCCGACGAGGCGGAGCGGGCGGCCGGGCGGGCCGCCGAACTTGATCAGATCGGTATCTTTTCGGGTCTCGTAGCTGCCGTCAGCGCCGCGGCCGACGACTTTCGTGGGACCGGATCGGTTGACGGGCTACGTGTTTCCGGGCTGCTCGACGCGGTCGGGGTAGGCCCGTTAGCTGAGTTGGTCGAACAGCTCCGATGAGCGATTACCACGTCCATCTGGCTCCCCACAGACCGATGCCAGAACCGGTGCACTTCACGGCCGATCTCATAGAGGAGTACGTCGAGGTAGCGGCCACTCGTGGGATCACCGAAATCGCCATCACCGAACACGTCTACCGGTGTAAAGAGGCCCTACCGGTGCTCGGGCCGTTCTGGGAGGATCCGACGATCCCGTCTCACATCGCTGCGTACACAGCGAGCTTCGTCCAAGCCGAATGCAACTTCCGGCTCGACAATTACGTGGCGGCGGTTGTTGCTGCCAAGGATCGAGGGCTTCCGGTAAAGATGGGTCTTGAGGTCGACTTCTTCCCGGAGTCCATTGAAGGCGTGATGGATCTGATCGCCGACTACCCATTTGACGTTCTCATCGGGTCGGTCCACTGGGTAGGGGGCTGGGCCGTCGACTCGTTGGAAACGCAGTCCGAATTTGACCGGCGTGGTCTGTTGGCGGCCTACGGCGACTACGCCGACGTGCTTCGCAAAATGGTCGAAGTCGAGAAGCTCGATGTGATTGGCCATGCCGACGTCCCCAAACGGTACGGTCGCGCTTTGCCGCCCGAGCACGGCGATATCTTTCAACCGGTCGTAGAAGCTGCCGCCCGCACCGGAATGGCCGTCGAGATCAACAGTAAGGGCTGGAAAAAGCCGATCGCCGAAGCCTATCCGTCGGAATGGTTACTCAGTCGATTCCACGCTGCCGGCGTACCGGTGACGTTGTCGTCCGATGCCCATCTACCGTCCGAAGCTGGGTGGGGGATAGCCCGGGCAGCCGCAGTCGCCCGCCGGGTCGGCTATTCGACGCACCGCCGATTTGTTGAGCGGGGCGGGTACGACGTAGCGTTGCCTGAGCTCAAGGAGGATTGATATGGAAGAAGTTCTTTTGTGGATTCACATTCTGGCCTCGGCCGCCTGGATCGGGGCCGCCGTGGCGGTACTGTTTCTCGCACCCCGGATGGCCTCCAACGCGGTCGCCGGACAGGCGTTTTCGACCCAGTGGGTCGAGATGGGACGCAAGCTCTTCACGCCTGCGGCAATCGTGGCGCTGGCCACCGGTATCGGACTGGTGATCGTTGAGTCGTATTCATTCGGGACGGCATTTGTTTCGATTGGCTTCCTCATGGTGATCGTCGGGGGCGTACTCGGCGCACGGGTCTATGCCCCGATGGGAAGAAAGATCGCTGCTGCCCACGAATCGGGTGAAGAGACTGCCGGCCTGTACGCCCGCATGCGCACGCTCGGGCTTGCCGAGCTGGCCCTATTGGCGTTCACGGTTTACGCAATGGCGACGCGTCTCGGCGCATGATCGTTGAGGTGGTTGCGGTCGGCACCGAGCTCCTGCTCGGGCAGATCGTCAACTCCAACGCCGCCTTTCTCGGGAGGCAATTCGCCGAGAACGGATTTGATTCGCATTATCAGGTTGTGGTCGGCGACAACTTCGATCGTATGGTCGAAACGATCCGGACCGCCCTTGCCAGATCCGACGCCGTCGTAATCACCGGCGGAATCGGCCCTACCCAGGACGATGTGACCAGGGAGGCGATCGCCGTCGCCACGGGTCGAGAGATGGTTCGTGATGCAGATTACGCCCAGGCGCTTCGGGACCGATGGGAGTCACTTGGTCGTGTGATGCCAGAAAACAACCTTCGCCAGGCCGATCGCCCGGCGGGAGCTGAGGCGCTCGCCAATCCGGCTGGATCGGCCCCGGGGGTTGCGCTCAAGCACGAAGGGACCTGGATCTTTGCGGTCCCCGGGGTTCCTGCTGAGATGCAACTGCTCATTCGTGATCACGTCTTGCCGAGGCTCCGGTCGGCCGCTGGCGACACCGGGGTGCTCACGTCGCGGGTGATTCGGACGTGGGGGCGCAGCGAATCGCAAGTCGCCGAGATGCTTGACGATCTTTTCGAGGCAACGATCAATCCGTCGGTTGCATTCCTGGCGTCGGCCGGAGAGATCAAGGTGCGGGTTACCGCCAAGGGCGAGACCGAAGCAGCTGCCGAGTCGCTCATCGCCCCGGTTGAGGCAGCGGTCCGTGAACGCCTCGGTTCCTCGGTTTTCGGTGTGGACGACGAGACCATCTACGCCGTCGTACAGAAGCTTTTGGAAGACAAAGGGTGGACGATCGCCACGGCAGAATCGGCAACGGCTGGTCTTGTGTCGGCGGCCCTCACCCAAACGCCTGGAGCCTCGAAGGTTGTTTCCGGTGGCATCACCGCCTATTCGCCAGAAGCCAAAACGAGGCTGCTTGGTGTGCCGGCCGATATGTTGGCTACCGAAGGGGTCGTCTCTGAGGCGACCGCCCTGGCCATGGCCGAGGGGGCTCGTGAGCGGTTCGGAGCTGATGTGGGAGTTGCGGTGACCGGCGAGGCCGGCCCCGATCCTGCCGAACGAGAAGTGGGCACGATGGTGATCGCCGTGGTTACTCCCGAAGGGATGGGAGCCCGAACGATGCGCCTTCCGGGTGACCGAGAGCGGATTCGCACGTATACAACGACGGCAGCTTTGCAGCTCGTCCGCCTTGCCGTGTCGGGACAGTGGTGGGGTCCGTAGGGCGAATATTTGTGGCGGTAGGGATGGCCGACGCTGACCGGCACGGGTTGGCTGCCTATCTGGTTAATGTGCTCGAGCAACTGCCGGGCAAACCGGTCCCACCTCCTAACTGGCATGTGACGCTCCGCTATCTCGGCGACATGACCGACATCGCCTACGACCGTTTTGTGCATGCGCTCGACGAGGTCGACAAGCCTGCTCCGTTTCGGCTGGCGTTCTCGGGGCTGGGAGCATTCCCGAAGCCGACCAATGGCTCGGTCCTCTGGTTGGGGATCGGCAGGGGAGAGGCAGAACTTGTCGGGCTCGCCGAAGCCTGCGAGGGAGCCGGGCTGCTTGTCGGCCTTGGCCCCGACGATCGGCCCTATCTGCCGCATCTGACATTGGCCCGGGTCCAGCCGCCCCAGAACTTGTGGCCCTGGTTGGCAGCGGTGCCTGAACCGCCCATCAAAGTCGACGTGACCGAGGTGGGTGTGTACCGCAGCCATCTCGGTGGTTCAAGCGCCGAATATGAGCTTCTCGACACGTTGAAGTTGTGAACGGAGATAATCCACCACATCGAACGTCTGTTCGTGTAATGTTCGGTCTACAAATTTTGTCACACCCAATACATACCGTGCATATGACAGGCCAGGGTTCGCCAGATCCAGGCCATCACGATCGACTCACTAAGGAGCACCATGGCCGAGCGAGATAAAGCAATCGAAATGGCCATGAGCCAGATTGAACGGCAGTTTGGTAAGGGCGCCATCATGCGGATGGGCGACAAGGCGATCACCAAGATTGACACCATTTCAACCGGGGCGCTCTCGATCGACCTGGCGCTCGGTATCGGAGGAGTTCCCCGTGGTCGCGTTGTAGAGATCTACGGGCCGGAGGCGAGTGGTAAGACGACGTTGGCACTCCATGTGGTGGCCGAGGCGCAACGAAATGGTGGCCTGGCGGCCTTTATCGACGCTGAGCATGCCCTTGATCCCATCTATGCCCGCGCGCTGGGCGTCGATGTTGACGAACTGTTGATTTCTCAGCCCGATACCGGCGAGCAAGCCCTTGAGATCACCGATACGCTGATCCGTTCGGGAGCACTCGACGTTGTCGTCATCGACTCGGTGGCTGCGCTGGTTCCACGCGCTGAGATCGAGGGTGAGATGGGTGACACTCATATGGGCCTCCAGGCTCGGCTCATGTCCCAGGCGCTCCGCAAGCTGACCGGCAATCTTCACAAGAGTCAAACCACCTGCATCTTCATCAACCAGCTACGTGAGAAGATCGGCGTCATGTTTGGATCTCCCGAGACAACCCCCGGCGGTCGAGCACTCAAGTTCTATTCGTCGGTTCGGATCGACGTCCGTCGTATCGAAACGATCAAAGATGGTCAAGTAGGAATCGGAAACCGGGTCCGGGCCAAGATCGTCAAAAACAAGCTGGCCCCACCGTTCCGTCTCGCCGAATTCGACATCATGTTTGGCGAAGGCATCTCTCGGGAAGGCAGCCTCATCGATGTTGCCGTAGAGCAAGGTATCTGCAAAAAGAGTGGAGCCTGGTACAGCTTCGACGGTGATCAGATCGGACAGGGCCGGGAGGCAGCCAAACGGTTCATGCGAGACAACCCCGAAATCGCCATGCAGTTACAAGACCGGGTATTGATGGCGGTCGGGATGATTGAGTCCCCAGAGGACGAAGAAGCGACTGTCGATGCGGAATTGGTAGTGGAAGAAGAAACTGCCGACGAGACCGCAAATGATTGATCCGAGGCGGATCACAGGGTGATCGAGGGGGAATCGCGGGTTGAAGTTCTGCAAAGTTCTTCCCCGCGATTCCCTTTTACCGATTACGATGAGCCTTGGAATACAACATTTGAACCGCAACCGTAGTACTACCGACTGATAGATCTGACTGATAACGAGAGGGCCCGGGGAACCCCGGATAACTGCCGCTGTTAAGGTCGGTAGCGCTGCCGAAAGGCAGACAACATGGACACCCCAACGACCGCCATCATCATTGGCGCTTCGACGGCGATAGTCGCCGGGCTGATCGGGTACCTATTTGCGCTCATCAGACGGCGTTCAGAGGCATCTGATGACAGCTCGGAGAGCGTTATCGCTCAGGCCCGCCTCGAGGCGCAACGCACACTATCGGCCGCCGAACAAGAAGCCCGAGCCAAAGCCGAAGCATATCGAGACCGCGAAGATGTCACGCTGGAGCATCGGCGCATCGAAGCCAAGTCTTCTGAGGAACGACTGGCGCAACGTGAGCAAACGCTCGAGCAACGTGCCACCAACCTGGCTCAGCGTGAGCACATGCTCATCAAACGTGAAGACGAAATCAGTGACGTCCGGAGCGAAACGGAACGCCTTCGTGAAGACGCCCGGCACAACCTCGAACGCCTGGCCGGCTTCGACGCGCAAGTTGCCAAGACCGAGCTGCTCGCTCAGGTTGAGGACGAGGCCCGCCGGGAAGCGATGATCCTGGTGCGCGACATGGAGACCAAGGCACGCGAGGAGGCCGACCGCCGCGCCAAGCGGATCCTCACCACCGCCGTACAGCGACTGGCGTCAGATGTAGTTGCCGAGACGACAACCTCGGTGGTGGCGCTTCCGTCGGATGATATGAAGGGCCGGATCATCGGCCGAGACGGTCGCAATATTCGTTCTTTCGAGTCAATAACCGGAGTCAACCTGGTTGTCGACGACACCCCAGAAGCGGTGTCCGTGTCGTCGTTTGATCCAGTCAGACGCGAAATCGCTCGGAACACGCTTGAGATGCTGGTCGAAGACGGTCGGATTCATCCGGCCTCGATTGAACAGTTTCACGAAAAGGCTACCGCCCAGATTGAGCAGAGCATTCGTGACGCTGGCGAGTGGGCATTGCTTGAGGTGGGTATTTCTCGTATGCATCCCGAGCTTGTAACGCTGCTCGGTCGTCTGCAGTACCGCACCTCCTATGGACAGAATGTGCTCAAACATTCGGTCGAGGCCGCCCATGTCTCAGGCATGCTTGCTGCCGAGATTGGTGTCGACCCGGTCTCCTCCAAGCGTTCAGCCCTGTTGCACGACATCGGCAAGGCTGTAACCCACGAAGTTGAGGGGTCGCACGCCCTGATCGGCGCTGAGATCGCTCGACGCTTCGGTGAGGATCCGGCCATCGTCCACGGGATAGAGGCTCACCACAACGAGGTTGAACCGCGCACGCTGCTGGCAATCCTCGTGCAGGCTGCCGATGCCGTGTCGGCTGCCCGTCCTGGAGCCAGGCGAGAGACGCTGGAGTCGTACGTACGGCGACTTGAGCGCCTTGAAGCGATCGCCATGGCCTTCGAAGGGGTCGAAAAGGTCTACGCCATGCAGGCGGGCAGGGAGATTCGGGTAGTGGTCGATCCAGGCAAACTTGATGATTTGCTCGCCTCGGACCTCGCTCGCAAGATCTCCCGACGACTCGAGTCCGACCTCGAGTATCCGGGTCAGATCCAGGTGACCGTAATCCGAGAGTTTCGGGTAACCGACTACGCTCGCTAGTCCATATGGCCGAGCTTTTACTCCCCAATCCGCGCGTCAAAGAACGGCGCACCCCGACACGCGTCGGTCAGACCTATTTTGTCCGGACGTTCGGCTGTCAGATGAACGAACACGATTCAGAACGGATCGCGGGCCTTTTCGAAGCCGACGGCATGACCAGGGCCGACAACGTTGACGTTGCCGATGTGGTGTTCATCAACACGTGCACGATTCGCGAAAACGCCGACAACAAGCTCTATGGCACGCTCGGGAGCCTCGCCCACCTCAAAGACGACGCGCCTCACCGGGCTTTGATCGTCGGCGGATGTGCCGCCCAGAAAGACCGGGAAGTGGTGCGTGAGCGGGCTCCATGGGTGGATGTTGTGTTGGGGACCCATAACCTGGACCGGGTGGTTGATCTGCTCGACCAGGCCCAGGAGTGGGGCCCGATCACCGAGATTGTCGACGAGTTGCAAGCCATGCCCTCGGCTCTGCCAGTTCGTCGGGAAGTCGACCATGCCGCCTGGGTGACCATCCAGATCGGCTGCAACAACACCTGCACCTTCTGTATCGTGCCGTCCGTGCGAGGTGTCGAGATCTCCCGGCGGCCCGGCGACATCATCCGTGAAGTCAGTGAGTTGGCAGCCGATGGCGTCGTCGAAGTCACCCTGCTGGGTCAGAACGTCAACACGTACGGTCGGGATTTGGCAATTGACGGGAAGCGACGCCCGATCTTTGCTGACTTGTTGCGCCGGGTCGGAGAGGTCGATGGCATCGATCGGGTGCGCTACACGAGCCCTCATCCTGCTGATTTTAATGAAGATGTGGCCGTGGCCATGGCCGAGACCACGGCAGTTTGCGAGCAGCTGCACCTACCTCTCCAGTCCGGCAGCGACCGGATCTTGGCCCGGATGCATCGCGGCTACAACCGGGCGCGGTTTATGGACCGGCTGCGGCTGGCCCGCCACCACATGGACGACCTGGCCGTATCGACGGACATCATCGTTGGCTTCCCTGGTGAAACCGAACACGATTTTGATCTGACGCTGGGCGTCATAGAAGAGGCACGGTTCGATTCGGCTTACATGTTCCAGTTTTCGGCTCGCCCGGGCACCGCCGCCGCTGACTACGAGGAAGACTTTGTGCCCCAATCGGTGATCACCGAACGTTTCAACCGGCTAGTCGCACTTCAGGATTCAATATCGAGGGAGCTCAATCAGGCCGAAGTCGGCAAGCGACGCTCGGTTCTCGTCGAGGGCCCCTCCAAGCGCGACCCCAACGCCATCACCGGCCGGACCCGTGGTGGGAAGCTGGTCCATGTGGCTGGCGTGTTTCCGGCCGGTTCGTTCCTCGACGTCGAAATCGTCGGAGCCGGTGGGCACAGTCTGCAGGGAACAAGGGTCTGAGCATTCTTGCCCTGGTCGGGCCAACGGCCTCGGGTAAGTCTGACCTTGCCATGCGACTCGCTCGGGAGCGGGGAGCCATCATCGTTTCGGCAGACTCGATGCAGGTATACCGAGGAATGGACATCGGCACGGCCAAGCCGACGGTCGGCGAACAAGCCGAGATCCCGCACTATCTCATTGACCTCGTTGATCCGGAAACACCCTTTTCCGTAGCGGATTACCAACGCGTCGGACGCCAAGTAGTGGCCGAGCATGCCAACCGACCCATCATTGTGGTTGGCGGGTCAGGTCTTCACGTTCGGGCGCTGCTCGATCCCTTGGAGTTCCCACCCCACGATCCGGATGTACGAAGGGAGCTGTCGGCCCTTCCGGCCGACGTCGCCCGCCACCGCCTCGAAAACGCCGATGGCCAGGCCGGCGACCTCGTCGACCTCGCCAACCCTCGCCGGGTGGCCCGAGCCCTCGAGATCTACGAGCTAACCGGCCTCACCCCTTCACAGAGGGCCGCGACTGGACCCGCTCGCGCCGTGGCCCGATACGAGTCGTACCTACCGTTTGCTGGATTCGGTGTCGATGCTGGCGAACACCTGGTGGACAGGGTCACGCGCCGGGTCGAATCCATGGTGGCCGCCGGGTTGGTAGAAGAAGTGAGATCACTCACAGGCCGCTTGGGGCCGACGGCCCGCACGGCCACCGGATATCCAGAGTTCGGTGCCCACGTGGGCGGTAAATCGTCTGTGCAAGAGGCAGCCGACCGGACCCAAGTTGCCACCATGGCGCTGGCCAAACGGCAACGTACGTACTTTCGTCGTGATCCCCGCATAACGTGGCTGGCCTGGGACGACGATCCCGACCACCGTTATGCCTCATTCCGTTCCGAACTCGATAGGCTGAACCTGTGGATTTCGTAAAGATGCATGGTCTCGGCAACGATTTCGTCATGTTCGACGGGCCGTTGACGATTGGACCTGACCAGATCTCGGCCGTGTGTGATCGTCGTATCGGGATCGGAGCCGACGGCATCCTGGTCGTGACGCCTCGGGCAGACAACGAGGTCGACATGGGGTACTGGAACGCCGACGGGTCTCAAGCTGAAATGTGTGGCAATGGGTTGCGGTGCGTGGCTAGATACGCAATCGACAGGGGCTGGCTTTCTTCGGACGGGGGCACGGTTCATACCGGCGTCGGACCGTTGGCGGTCGGTCCGACGCCTGATGGCCGATTCCGGGTCGAGATCGGTAAACCGACAGTCGGGGAGGAGTTCGGCCACGACTTGTCGTTCCAGCGGATATCAGTGGGCAATCCTCACGCGGTCACATTCGTGTCTGACGTCAGCCAAGCGCCCGTCGAGTCGGTGGGCTCAACCCTGGAACGCGCCACTCCGGGTGGTACGAACGTCGAGTTTGCCGAACCGACTCCCGAAGGAATTCGGGTGCGAACCTGGGAACGGGGCGTCGGTGAAACAAACGCCTGTGGAACCGGTGCGGTGGCGGCTGCGGTAGCGGCGAGAAAAGCCGGGTTGACTGGTGACGTGGTGACGATTCTGCTGGTTGGCGGCCCACTCGAAGTGGAATTGGACGGGCCCGATGCGTTTATCACCGGGCCCGCCGAATACGTATTTTCTGGTTCTACGGAATTGATCTAAGAACCGAAACAACCTTGCCGAGAATCTCGACGCCTTCGCTGAATACCATCGGCTCGAGCGCCGGGTTTTCGGGATGGAGGATGACGGCACCGTTCTTGCGCTCGAGGCGCTTCACTGTTGCTTCTTCACCGTCGACGAGTGCCGCGACGATTTCACCATCTCGGGCATCGCTCTGTTGGCGGATGACAACAAAGTCGCCGTTCAAGATACCGGCGTTGATCATCGAGTCGCCTTTGACCTGCAACATGAATACCGGTCCGGTACCGACCAAAGACTCGGGGAGGGGCATTACTTCGTCAATGTCCTCGGTAGCCAGGATCGGGCTACCGGCGGCAATGCGTCCGAGCAGCGGCACTGCCCGTTGGCGTCCAACCGGTAGGGCAGCGTCATCATCGGCGTGGCTGGTGACTTCGATAGCTCGGGGCTTGGAGGGATCCCTGCGCAGAAACCCCTGTTTGACGAGCGTCGATAGGTGACTGTGTACCGTTGAAGGCGACGACAGACCTATCGCCTCGCCGATCTCACGTACCGATGGTGGATAACCTCGTTCTGAGACGGTGGTCTGGATGTATTGCAGTACCTCTCGCTGCCGGGTACTCAGTTGGTCCATATCTCCACTCATGCGGATTTCCTTTCGAACATGTGTTCCCGTCACGATACCGTCGGCCTTCGCCAAATACAAACATATGTTCGACTTGACACCAAACGTGTGTTCGATATAGTGATGGCGAACACCTGTTCGGTCTACGGACAAGTGTTCACGGTCCGGCGAGAAGTGCACCAGCAAAGGCACGGCTCGGCGGGGCGGCGGGTCCGGTACGAATTTTGTCACACCGGGTTCGTAGGTTGTGAATCAGCCACACGAGTGGCACCCGGGGAAGCAGGATCCCGGTGGCAAGGAAGGAAGACACGCAAATGATTGCTTTAGTCGGATCGCCAACTGGGTCACCAGTTGAACCAATTCGTTATGCACAGCCTCGTCCTACGGTGCGCCTCATGGAACCGGTCGTTCAGCCGATCGGGACTGCGGTCACCCGGCTTGTGGTGTTGTTGCTAGCAGTTGTCTTAGCGTTGTCCTTGATCTTTGTAGCCGGGGCCCAAGCCGGGGGTTCACTGCGGGAGACGTCTGCGCACGTCGTAGGGGCAGGTGAAACGTTGTGGGACATTGCAGCGGAGCACACGGCCCCGGGCGGCGACGTGCGAGTGACGCTCTATGACATCCGTCAGATGAATGATCTAAGCGGGAGCGTGCTGGGGGTAGGTCAGTCACTCATCGTTCCGAGCGGTGACTGATACGGACAGCTAGCAAACAACTGTGGGCGGAGGATCTCGCTTCGGCGAGTGAGGGGTCTGAACGGGTCGATGGTGGTGTACGCATAAGGGGCGTCTACCACCATCGACCCGTTTTCTTTTGAGGGCCACGTCGGTCCACAGGCTATGTTTTGAGGACGATGTTTCCGGGCGCGGTTCGGCTAGTCGAGGGTCGTTTCGGTTCGGGACTCGGAGCGGCGGTAACCTGGGCCCCATGCAATGCCCTTTCTGTGCCGCAGTAGACACCCGAGTCGTCGATTCCCGTCCCGCCGAGAACGGCTCTGCCGTACGCAGGCGCCGAGAGTGCGAAGCCTGTGAAAACCGGTTCACCACCTATGAGCGTTCCGATTCGGTGCTCATGGTGCGCAAGCGGGACGGTTCGTTGCAGCGCTTCAGCGCCGCCAAGTTGCGCCACGGTCTCGAAACCGCCTTGGCGGAACGCCCCAACGCCAACGAGATTGTCGGAGCGGTCGTCGACGACGTCATGGTCGCTGCCCGCCGCCAGTCACCAGTGGTCGACTCCGACGAGATTGGTCGAGCGGTACTCGAGGCGCTCAGGCGCAACGATGAGGTGGCCTACTTGCGGTTCGTCTCGGTGTACAAGGACTTTAAGGGCGCTCGAGATTTTGAGGCAGAAATGGCTTCCTTTGACGCGAGCGACCGTACTTAGGGGAGTTCGTTCAAGAAGCCGGCTGCAGTTTGGAGTCGAGCGGAATAGGCGCTGGCCAGTTCGATGATCTCGCCGTTGAACGTTTCATAGCCGGTGATCCGGGTCCGTTGGTTGGCCGTGACTCGCTCGATGATGCCGTTGGCGGCCGTTTGGGCTGCGGCGCTATCGCTGTTTCGGAGGGCTTCAAGGTACCGGTCGATCATCGGCAGCATGTCTTGTGCCAGGCGTTCGGATTCGAGTCGATGCGTTGCCAGGGCAGGATCTCGAGGTAGTCGGGCCACGGCTCGTTCTGCGTCCGCAACCATGGCAGCCAGATCGAAACTGAGGTTGGCGCTTAATGCGCCTTCGGCTTCGATGGGAAGAGCGGGCAGAACGAAGAGGGTGTCTGAGACGAGCCGGTACGACAGGGCGCCGCCGAGTCGACTTTCGATCGCGGATCCCTGGTCGGCGGCCGCCGACAGTGCAGAAGCGGCCGCTTCGTAGCCTTCCCATGACGTGAGCGACGAAGCCGATGTTGAAAGGTCGCGGGCGGCTCGGTCGATGACGGCCAGTTCTACCGCCGCGCCTGATATCGAGTCGGTAGGCGCGGCCGGATTGGCCAGTGACCCGCTGATTATGGTGAGGTCATCGATGGTGTCAGCCGCCGATCGCACCGCTTGTCTGGCTGGGCCGAGTTCCGGGGCGGCCACAGGGCCGGAACCCAGGTTGGCGATGATAAGGACGATGACTATCAGTCCCACAACGGCGGCACCGATAGGTCCCCACCGGCGGTCAGTCTGCTGGAATCGAGCAGACAAGCTGGTCGGACCGGAGTTCCAGGAGCCTTCTAGCGCCTCGATCTCACCGGTGGCTTCCCATAGGCGTTCAATGAGGGTGCCCGTGTTCTCAGCCGACGTCATCGTTCCGATTTCACTGAGACGCGGTATGGCATCGAAAAGGCTGATCTTGGCGGGTTTGATCGGGGTGGTCAGTGGCGCCTCGACGTCAGGCCGAACCTTCTGTAGCACCTGGCTCGGCGCGTATGCAGAGATGACGGGCAGAAACTCGTCCTGACCAAGGATCTCGTTGTTGCCGTCAAAACCGAACATCTCGACGAAGGGCAGGCTGAGAGCAGCAGGGAAGGCGCCGATCGGGCTACGGGGCCTCGACGCGGGCGACTGAATCTTGGGCGTCGGCTTCGGCTTTGACGCGACCGGCCGGACGGGGTTCGACATCGTCGGTTTGGCGGGTTTTGGCGCTGGCGTCCTGGCCGGTTTTGGTGCGGCAGGTCGGGTCGTTCTGGTCGTCTGGGTTGCTGAGGAACGGCGAGCGAGAACAACCGGTTCGGAAGGCTTGAGGGTGCTGATTGCCTTGACGGTGCTCAGAGCTAGGCGTTCAAGAGGTCGGGTCGGGCGAGACTTCGCGCGGTGACGTCCTGGCGTAGTCGTGAATACGACTGGTCGGATGGGATGACCCGCCGGGCAGGATCCATCTGCGACCGAGACTGTGGCCCCGCAGCCATTACAGTACAAGTTCGGCAAGTAGGTTCTCCATGGGAAATCCGCCCGGATCTGCCCCACGAATGGTTCTGGATATGAAGATTAGCTTCAAAAAGCTAGATAGTGAACTACCAACGCCCGCGCACGCCCACGACGGCGATGGAGCGGTCGATTTGTACGCCAGGGAGCCGGCGTCAATGGCCCCCGGAGAACGTACCAAAGTGCCGACTGGCATCGCGGTCGCCATCCCTTCCGGCTACGCCGGGCTCGTGGTTCCCCGCAGTGGATTGGCTGCCAAGCAGGGTGTCGGGGTGACGAACGGACCCGGGCTCATCGACGCTGGGTACCGCGGCGAGATTGCGGTCCTGCTTGTCAATCACGGTGCCGAACCGGTCGCAATCGCCCGGGGTGATCGGATTGCCCAGCTCATGGTGGTTCCAGTCATCGAGCAAGAATTGATCGAAGTCGACGAGCTTCCCGGCTCCGGGCGGGCAGACGGGGGTTTCGGTTCGACGGGACGCTAGGCGCCCTGAGGTGTGAGACTGGTCCGACTTTACGAGTCGTGTAGGTGGGCTAACATACCGGCCCACAGGCGGAAGTAGCTCAGTTGGTAGAGCGCAACCTTGCCAAGGTTGAGGTCGCGGGTTCGACTCCCGTCTTCCGCTCCATGTCGGCCACTTGTTGGTCGATATGAAACGAGGTCTGATAGGCCTCCACATGGCGACGTGGCCGAGTGGTTAGGCAGAGGTCTGCAAAACCTCGTACCCCGGTTCAATTCCGGGCGTCGCCTCTCCGGCTTCGGCCGGGCAATGCAAGTCCCCACGGGCCGTTAGCTCAGGGGGAGAGCGCTTCCCTGACACGGAAGAGGTCGCTGGTTCAAATCCAGCACGGCCCACAACCAGAAACCCCGCTCCCAGAGCGGGGTTTCTTGGTATCCGGGAGAGTGGCACAAGCCGTGTTTTTCGGGTTTAGTCCACACCTAGTCCACACTTAGTCCGCGAACTGTTATCGCTTAGGGTTCACGGACGCCAAATTCGGGGCACCAGAACCAACCGGTCGAAGGCCGGAGATGAGGTCATCGAGAGTGTCAGCCGCGGCCTCGTCGAGACCGTCCCAGAGGTGACCGTAGGTGTCGAGGGTCGTAGCGATCTTGGCATGACCGAGCCGCGATTGGATAACTTTCGGGTGTACGCCTTGAGCGATGAGCATCGCGGCGTGTGTATGGCGTAGGTCATGGAATCTCATTGGCTCGCCAACCGTCGAGCGGACGGCTGGTAACCAATGGCGTCGCCGCCAGTTGGTGCGACGAAGAGCCAGGCCTTCGGTCGAAGTGAAAAGCAGTCCGTCGCCGGGACAGTAACGGCCAACATGCTCGACCAGTTCTGCCACCAGGAAAGACGGGAGGCTTATCCTTCGCCGAGAAGCGTCCGTCTTGGGTGTGGTGAATGAAAGCTCCCCACGGACCTCTGAGAGCGACCGAGACACCGTGAGCGCCCGGCCAGTTACGTCTAGTGCGAATCGGTCCAAGGCGACCACCTCGCCCCAACGTGCGCCGGTGTAGGCGGCTGTAAGAATCAAGACACGGAAGCGAGGAGCCACCGCCGCGGTGACTGCTTCCACCTGGGCTGGCTGTAGGGTCCGCATCTCTTTCCGAGCCGCCTTTGGTAGCTCGACGGATCTCAGTTGAGCCGGGCTCCGGTTCAGTCGTCGCCGACGCACCGCTTGATCGAGGATCATCGAGGCCAGTTGATAGGCCTTCCCGATCGTCGCTGGGGCGAGACCGTCGGCTGTCAAGTCTGTTATCCATCGATCGAAGTGTTCGGGGGTGACCTTCGCCAGGGGGAGCTTGCCAAAGTGCGGCAGGACAAGGTTACGCACAACGCTTTCGTCTCGGACCCGGGTTGATTCTTTCACGGATCGTCGCGAGTCCAACACGTGGCTGGCCCATTCCTCAAAACTGATCGAACCCGACCGCGGATCGACCCACTCACCACGCAAAAGGTCTACCGCTTGTGTGTCGAGCCACCGCTGAGCGTCAACTTTGCGGGTGAAGGCCTTCGATACTTCTCGGCGGTCCGGGCCTCGGTATCGGGCAAGGTAAGGTTTTGGCTGTCCGGGTCGTTTGCTGATCGTTGCCATTGCTTGGTCCTTTCTCGTGTGACCTGTGCATGCGCTGCTCTTGTATCGTGTCCGAAGTTTCGTGCCGCTTTTGGGTATTTCCACTTCGGGTGGCGCCGGTTCCATTCGACACGTGTGCGAGCTCGCCTTCTCGACCTGCGCCACCGCCCATCTCCTCGAGTCGGTCGGTTGCAGGTCTCTGTGACGATTGTGCTGCTCAGTTGTGAAGCGCTTGCCCGATACGGTCGCAGATCCATTGGTCGATGTCGCTTTTGCGGTAGCGGAGGTGGCGGCCGGCTCGGAAGCCGGGCGGCCCTTCTCGGTGGTAGCGCCACGCGTAGAGGGTGGCGAGGGGCACGTCGAGGTAGTCGGCGAGCTGTTGGGCTGAGAGCAGCGGGTCGAGATTGTTCATCCCCCGATTTTGGGACGGGACCCTGTCAGCAGAGTGTTATTTGAGTGTCATTTACCCTGTCATTTGGTTGCCTTTTTGACTGTTTCGCCTGGTCAGGGACCGTTTTTGGAAATGTTCTAAACCGGCACACGCCGGATCGTTCCGTGAATGCCGACGGGGCAGTTGGAGGGTTTTTGACAGGGTTATTGACACTCTGGTGACAGGGTTGTCGTGTCTAGTAGCCGACATGGAACCCGTTCGCAGCGTCTACCAGCGTGAATACCGACACCCCACCACAGGCCAGGTGCTGGTTGGGACGGGCCTTCGGGATTACCGCAGCCTGGGCTACCGGGCGACGATTCCTGGGCCGGACCGGGAACCGACCCGACCAACGGCTCACGACCAGTCCGGAATCCCAACAGGCCTCAACAACCAGATCACCCGATCTGAAGCAACCAGGATCGGACAACACCGAGATCGTTTCAGCCAATCCGAGCCCACCCAGGTTCGTACCTTCTCGACCGATCTTCCTGTCCTCCACACGCATCTGCAACGAGTTGCGTCCGGTTTACTCGTTTACCGGTCGGGGGGTGGCCGGTGTTGAGTTTGGCGAAGGCTGCCAAGGATTATTACTTGCGCAAGCTGGGCGAGATTTCACCCCGGGAAGATTATTACCTGCGGGGTGGTACCGCCACCGGCATCTGGCGCGGCAGCGGCGCCACAGAATTGGGTCTGACGGGGGCAGTGTCGGCGGAGGGTTTGGTCCGCCTGTTCGACGGTCAACACCCCGGCACCGGCGAACAACTGGGTCGGAGTCTGCGTAAGGATGGGGTAGCCGCCTGGGATGTGACCTTCTCAGCCGACAAATCAGTGTCCTTGTTGTGGGCCCTCGGCGACCAGGACACCCGCCAGCAGGTGTTGGAAGGCTTCGAGGAAGCAACGTCGCAGGCGTTGGGGTATTTGGAATCGGTAGCCTCATCAACCAGAGGCGCTTCAAAAACCCCGCTGGTCGACGACAACGGCCACCAGGTGCTCAACGAGGACGGGAAACCCAGGTTTGAAGTGAGCACCTGGCCGATCGAAACGTCAGGGTATGTGGCGGCGTCGTTCACCGAGTTCACCTCCCGTGCCGATGACCCCCAACTCCACACTCACGTGGTAGTCGCCAACAAAGTCAAAGGCACCGATGGGATCTGGCGGACCGTAGACGGCCGCTTGTTGTTCCGCTATCAGCTAGCCGCCGGGTATCTCCACGAAGCGGTCCTGCGACGGGAGCTGACCGAGCGCCTCGGGGTTCGGTGGCAGCCAGTCCGCAATGGGATGGCAGACATCGCCGGGTTCACCCGACCCCAGATCGAAGCGTTCTCCCGCCGTCGCCACCAACTCGAAGCATGGCGCCAAGAACAAGGGCTTCCCGACACGCCGGCCGCCCGGCAAGTGGCAGTATTGGCCACCCGCGGCCCGAAAAAGGATCATCCGCTCGCCGACCTCGAAGCCGAATGGCGGGAGCGGGGCGCCGAAGTGGGTCTCACCCCCGACCGGATCGCACGGGTCATGGGTGGCAGCCGGGAAGTCACCCCGGTCGATGCGGACGTGTTGTTCGAGTGGTTGGCGTCTCCCGCCGGGCTCACCGAACGGGCCTCCACGTTCGGGCGGGCCGAGGTTGTCAAAGAGATCGCCGGGGCGCTTCCCGAGGGTGGCACCCGAGAAGAGATCGCATCGCTCGCTGGGATGTTCCTCGAAACACGCCATGTCGTACCCCTGCTTCCTGGCCCGAACAGCGGACGGACTGAGGAATCGGAAGATCTTGTGGATGTTGCCCCAGACCGGGCAGGTGAGCTGGTCGAAGCAGCACTAGCCGGGCGGATGATGCGTCGCCGCGACGGCCAACTCTTCCCCGGCACCGCGGCCCGCCAATACACGACAGTCGAACTGTTGGTCACCGAACAGCAGACCATCGAACAAGCCGTCGCCGGTATCCGTGCCGGTCGCTGGACTGCGTCCAACCATCTTGTGGAAGGGCGCCTGCGACGGAACCCACACTTGACCGAAGGCCAAGGCAACATGGTCCGACGGTTCGCCACCTCGAGCAATGCCATCGACATTGGGATAGGCCCAGCGGGAACCGGCAAAACCGCCGTGATGGAAGTGATCGGCCAACTGGCTGCTCTGACCGGCACCCCAATCCGCGGTGCCGCACTCGCCGGCAGAACAGCCGCCGGCCTCGAGACCGCCACCGGAATCCCATCCACCACCCTCACCCGACTCATCGGCGAATCGAAAACTCAGGGTCTCCCCCAACGTGCGATCGTGGTGGTCGACGAGGCCGGGATGGTCGGAACCCGCCAAATCGCCGCCATCGCCAACCTCGTCGAACAAGCAGCCGGGAAGCTGATCCTGATCGGCGACGACCGACAACTACCCGAAATCGACGCCGGAGGCCTATTCAAGGCTCTCGCCAACCGGCTCCCCGCAGTTGAGTTGGCTGACAACATCCGCCAGCAACACGAATGGGAACGCCGCGCTCTTACCGAACTCCGAGACCGAGATGGGTCAGTGGACAGGGCGATCGAGGCGTATCGACAGGAGGGCAGGGTGATCATCGGACCAACCCGAGACGACACCATCGGACAGGCAGTCCAGGACTGGTATCGCCATGTCACCGCCACCGGTGACCTCACGTCGGGGCTGCTCATCGCCTACGACAACGACACC
>RCMY010000926.1_pt1 | contig 28139 bp, 23 predicted proteins | sample 2041341 | NCBI WGS metagenome assembly RCMY01 (sample SAMN09708234, study PRJNA481090) | Marine sediment metagenome, whole genome shotgun sequencing project.
TGCGACTATCAAAAAGCACCGTTTTTTAATGTGCTAGCGGCGTTTTGGATTCAGTTTATGACGCACGATTGGTTTTCACACATGGACGAAGGTCGCAATGCACCAGGGCTTGTCAGTACCGGTTGCGATGATGCCGATACGGCTGCGCTAGGTTGCCGTACTGGAGATCGATTAGAAGCCATATTGCTTGCTGATGACGACCAACCTAGGTCATTTACGCATGAGGGCAAAAGTTATCTTAGCCGTTCATATAAAACCACGCAAAATACAGTGACCGCGTGGTGGGATGCGTCACAAATCTACGGTTATGACGAAACGTCCAAAAAGAGAGTGTTGCGAGACCCAATTGACCCCGCCAAATTATTGCAGCCAAATGGCTACTTGCCTGTACTTTCTGACTGTCAGCCAAATTGCCCGTCTCAACCCCAGTGGCAAGGACAAGAGGCGACCGCCTTTCCGGATAATTGGAACATTGGCTTGAGCTTTTACCACAACGTATTTGTTCGTGAACACAATAGCTTTGTTAATGAGTTTAGGCGTTTGCAAAAAGCCTACCCTGAGCGTGACACAGGTTTACGAAATCCTGCAAAGCCGCAGACCGTTATCAGTTACGCCAACGTGAGCGACGAAGAAATATATCAAGCTGCCAGACTCGTTGTTGCGGCTGAAATCGCCAAAATCCATACTATAGAATGGACCACCCAATTGCTTTACAACGAACCTTTATTTCTTGGTATGAACTCCAATTGGTTCGGCTTATTTAATACAGAAGAAAGTGACGTTTCTATGACCTTGAAAAAAATCTTTAATCAAGATGAAAATTTTCTGAGTCGCATGTCTTCTAAGGTCGCCTCGCTGATTGGAAGCAGAGGTGATAGTGACCGTTCCAATACAATTTATTCAATATTTGCGTCAGGCGCTGGGATTTTTGGGCTAAATAATAAACGTGAGGAAGGAGTACTTTGGTGGAAGCGTGATGCCTGGGATTTGTCCAACGATCAGGATGTTAATGGTGGCGTCAACCATTTTGGTTCACCATTCAATTTTCCTGAAGAATTTACCACCGTATATCGTCTACACCCACTTGTCCCCGATATGATTGAGCTGCGCGACTATACCGACGCGAATGCGATTCAAAGCAACCTGCCCTTAATCAATACTGTGCGCGGTAAAGCCACCGATGAAATGCACACCAGAGGTATCGCAAATTGGGCGCTAAGCATGGGACGGCAGCGATTGGGTGCCTTGCATCTACAAAACCATCCGCTGTTTTTGCAGAATCTGGACATGCCGCATTTGGACTCACCCAGCGGAAAAATCGATGTCGTCGCGCTAGATGTAATACGCGATAGAGAGCGTGGAGTGCCACGTTTTAACGAGTTTCGTCGACAAATTGGACTGCAGTCTTTAAGCAGTTTCGATGACTTTGTTGACCAGCGCTTGCCCGCCGATTCTACATTTAAACAACAGCAACAAAATGTAGTAGCCAAATTGCGAGATATATACGGGACACATATCTGTGATGCCTCGAAAATAATTACCAAAGTACAAAAGAACCAGCAGGGTGAATTTATTAACGATTGTCACGGCGCCATAAATGGCTCGCGTGTAGATAATATAGAAGACGTCGATATGGTGGTTGGCTGGTTGGCTGAATACACGCGTCCGCACGGCTTTGCTATTTCGGAAACTCAGTTTCATATCTTCATCATTAACGCCTCACGTCGTCTTTTTAGTGATCGCTTCTTTACCTCCAGTTTTCGTCCAGAAATGTATTCCCAACTCGGTTTTGACTGGGTGAACAATAATGGACCTGATTCAGACTGCCCATACGAATTAACTGAAAACAAAGACGACACGATTGTATGCAATGAACCACAGAAATCAAATGGTCACACCGTTGCAGTTTCGCCAATGAAGCGGATTTTGATGAGAAATATTCCAGAGTTACGTCCTGAGTTACTGCATGTCGTTAATGTGTTTGACCCATGGGCCAGAGACCGTGGTCAATACTATTCACTGGATTGGAAAGCACGGCCAGATGCAGAAGGTGATCCTGCGTTTAAATAACCACAGGAGCTTGTGAGAATGAATTTTTATTTACTTAGTAGCATTGGATCAACCTTAGCAATTGCTTTGCGATTAACTGCTTCGGCTACCAGTATCGTGCTGTTATCGATGCTAGGGGCCTGCAGCGATCCTCGAGTAGACGGGTTAGCTTTAGGAGAAGAGCGCTCAACCAGCAATGAGGCGCAAATTACTGAAAAAATGGTCACGGCGATTAAGGAAATTAGCAAGCAACGACACGCTAATGAGTATATGAAACGCTTTAATCAGGTCAAAACTATTGCCTGTGTAGAAGCCCGCTTTACCGTTAATGAGGGTTTGCCAACTAAATTTAGAGAAGGCATATTTTCTCAAACGCGTAATTATCCTGCCAAATTACGATTTGCCAATGCGACCAAATTTGACGACCGCGAAAAAGACTTTCGTGGTCTTTCTATAAGCGTTTTTAATGATGAACTCCCAGCATGGCCAAAACCGTTATTTGGTGTTAGTGGTCGACAAGACTTTTTATTAAATAGTTATCCGGTGCTATTTGCCCGAGACGGCAGCGACTTCCTAGAATTTATTGAGGCTACTCGTGATGACGCTATGTGGAAATACTTTGTTCGTCCAAGCCATTTCTATTCATTGTTTACGGCGCTGCGTGGTCGTGACGAAATTACCAATCCGCTCGCGATCCAATACTGGAGCACGGTACCCTTTCGCCACGGCGTAAGTACCAACAACGCGGTAAAATACTCAGTAGCACCATGCACGGAAAATATTAATCAAGAAACGAAACCTGATTCCGCCGATTTCCTCGCCACTGCAATGGCTGAACAGTTTGCCGCCGGACCCGTTTGCATGGACTTTATGGTGCAACAGCAAACCGACCCGCAGAAGATGCCAATTGAAGACGCATCTGTACGATGGGATGAAGACGCGTCACCCTTTGTGAAAGTGGCCACCATTACCGTTAAACAGCAAACCGCAAGCATCACACAAAATCAGCAGGAATGTGAGGATTATAGTTTTAATCCTTGGCAAGCACTGCCAGCACATCAACCATTAGGCGATATTAATCGCTTGCGCAAAGCGGTATATGCTGAACTGGCAACGTTTCGTAATGCGCATAATGAACAGCAAGAATTTAAGTAATAACGCACGTAACTCAATTTGCAAGCAGGAGGCACAATGGCTGTTAATCCCAGAATCAATAAATGGCTATCGATGGATCGAGAGCAACTGGATCAAATTTACCAGAACGCCGAAGCGGGAACTATCCCTAGCGGCGACACGCGCGGTACTGCTATCGTCGCAGGCGCTCTTTTAGCCCGTTGGTACGCGCGATTTGCACAGCTTTTTGCGTGGCAAGGTAAGGTCTTTGATTTATTTGGGCCCGATCAGCAAAACGGTATCCTAATCAATAAAATATCAATATTCAGCGCTACTTTCATTGTCGCAAAAGTATACAAAGATGCCAGTTGGATGGATGGCAAACAAACCATTGTTATTGACTATTCCAAAACCTCTTTCTTAGCCAAAAATATACGTGACGAAATTCGCGAAATAGAGCCAGGTGTATACCTTGGTAAAGTGTGGTGGGGCAAAACCCGAATATTGGACTTTGCATTATGTGCCAACGATTAATCGTTAGTAAGTGGCTATTAACATGACACCACAGACCACATTTATGATTATGGCCACGGTAATAAGCGAGTTCGAAGCCGACTTGCGAAATCTGTTAGCGTCAATGAACAGTGCGCCAGGCTTTGCTGACCCAAACAACTCGCTCATTCCATTTGCGCATTTCTCAAGGCTACACGTAGCGCGGTTTGTTATCATTCGTGCTAATACAAATAACGACATAATTTCGCATGGAATAGCACCCGACAACTGGCCGCCAACGCTCGCTTTTTTAGGTGATATTGATGGCGATTTAAACACGTTTTTAGGAGAATTAGTGGTCCGTGCGGGTGCGGGGCTGGATCAAATATTTAAGCACTGTGTTGAATATGATGCTGAACCTGCTACCTTACTAGCGTGGTTGCAGGCGCACAACAAATCATCCAGCGCAAACTATCAAAACTGGCGCGGTCGCACAGTTCGCCAAGTGCAACAAGAACAAGCATTAGTCACCGCCTTACAGAAAAAGCTCGCCAATTTAGAGATGATTGAAAGCACTTCATTGCTTGCAAACGCTCAGCAAAGAATGCTCTTTCAGCAACTTCGGGATTATGTAAAAGATACAAGCAATAACTTGCAACTTAATCTAGATCCACCCGCGGCAACCCCAGCACGGTGGTGGCTTGTTAACCTTTGCCATTTAATCGCCCTACCACTGATATTAGTAATGCTAAGTCCATTCATTCTGGTGGCGACACCTTTTTACCTTTGGTATTTACGAAAGTTAGAGACAAGTGACCCAGAAAACACGCTACGACCGAGTAAAGACCATTTACTTGAACTTACTAATCAAGAAGATATAGACGTTAGCAATCATTTTAATGTGTTTGGACAGGTTAAACCGGGCTTGTTTCGGCGCCTGACAATTCGCTTTCTCTTATGGGTGCTCGATTACGCATCTAGACATGTTTACTATCGCGGATTTTTAGCACGTATCCAAACGATACACTTTGCGCGCTGGGTGCTGCTAGATGATAATAAGCGGGTATACTTTGCCAGCAACTATGACGGCAGTGCCGACAGTTACATGGATGACTTTATAAACAAGGTCGCGTGGGGTTTAAATCTGGTATTTAGTAATGGTGTGGGATACCCCAAAACCCGCTTTTTAATTAAGGGCGGAGCCGAAAATGAGGGCAAATATAAAAAAACTTTACGCCGAAATCAACTGCCTTCTGAGTCTTGGTACAAAGCTTACCCTGGTTTAACTGCAGTTGATTTAGCGCGAAATTCGCGTATTCGCCAAGGCTTAGAAAAATCCAAGCCATCGGGCCGCGAAATCAGGCAGTGGCTTATGCTTTTAAAGCGCAAAAACCCCAATCATTTTACGTCCACCAGCAAGCTTCAAAATTGCCAGCGAGAATAATGCCATGAAATCTAAGGTCGACTTTAATGACATTCAAGGTTTGACAAGGTTTGCCCATGCGCACCTTGGTGAGGCCACTTATTTGCTATTAAATGTGGCCGACCAGCAAAAGGCGAAATCGTGGTTACGAAACACACCAGTGAGTACGGCTGTTAAAGGAAAAACTTTGCCCAATTCGGCGCTGCAAATTGCTTTTAGCGCAAAGGGTTTGGCAGCACTTAACGTAAAGCAAAAGACGCTTGATCAGTTTTCCGATGAGTTTGTTGACGGCATGGCCGATTGTAATAATCGCTCACGTCGTCTAGGTGATACCGGCGTAAACAGTCCAGAGAATTGGCTTTGGGGCGGCCCGAAAAACGACATGCCTGACCTCCTTCTCATGGTTTTCGCGCGTACTGAAAAACTAACACAGACTATGCAGTCCATAAAAACAGCCGAGTTTAACGACGCGTTTGACTTACTTCAAACGCTTACAACAAAAGACAATGATGGTAAAGAACACTTTGGTTTTGTAGATGGCATTAGTCAACCAGAAACTGATTGGCAGCAACAAGTAAGTACCGATCTTCACCAACGAGATCGCTATTCCAACCTTTTGGCTTTAGGAGAGGTCTTACTGGGGTACCCTAATGAGTACGGTCTGTATACCGATCGGCCATTGATTGACCCAGTAGACGACCCACTCGCTTTGGTCTTACCCATTGCCCAAGATAAACCACAGTTTCATGATTTAGGAAAAAATGGCAGTTATCTTGTGTTACGTCAGTTGCGTCAGGATGTATCTGGTTTTTGGCAATTTATAAATCAGCAAGCCGAATCACAAACCAATGAACCTGAGCGTTTGGCAACTGCATTAGTAGGACGGCAGGTCGATGGTCAGCCATTGGCGAATTTAGAGCAAAGGCCAATTCAGGGGATTCGCCAAAATAGCCATAACCATTTTACTTATGACCAAGACCCGCAGGGTACGAAATGCCCTATCGGTTCTCATGTTCGCAGGGCCAACCCTAGGACTGGCGATTACCCGGCAGGCGTGACTAGCTTCCTCAGCCGCATTATAAGAGCCTTAGGATTTAAACGAGCGTATCCAAGCGAAGATCTTGTCGCCTCAAGCCGTTTTCACCGCCTTCTAAGACGCGGTCGTGCATATGGTGACGCGCTATCACCAGAATTAGCGCTCAAACATCAATCAGATACCGATGAACGAGGTCTACATTTTATTAGTCTGGGCGCCAATATTTCTAGACAATTTGAGTTTGTGCAGAATGCTTGGCTAACGAGTACTAAGTTTGCAGGTTTATCGACTGAGGCAGATCCCTTACTTGGGAATAGAGCGCCCTTGCAGGACGGCAGTAATACCGACCAGTACAGCATTCCACAAGACAATCGGTCAGCTAAATGTATTACCGACCTCCCCCAATTCGTAACAGTGCTTGGAGGCGCATATTTTTTTATGCCCGGCTTAGCGGCGCTTCGCTATTTGGTCGCAGACAAGCCCACACCCAATGATTAAACACCGAGGGTAAGACTATGCAACCCGTTCTAAGAGCAGTGCATCGAGTTTTGGTCAAGACGCTAGAAGTAGAGAGGAGACTAGAACCTTTTTTTCGTCCAGCCTTAAACCATCTGCTGCGCGAGCCTTCTGCAGCGGTAGTTCAATATTTCATTAATCTGCGCCGCCCAAACCTGAATCTGGATATTGCACAAGAGCATATATTTGATTGGGAAGAACAAGCTCTAGATGACATTATCCGCTTGATGGCGGATCAAATGAGCGGTCGTTTTAAACCCGGGCAATACGAGCGTGGTGGTAATACTAAAACCCACGGGCTAGTGCGGGCAAACGTGACTATTCGTGATGATCTACCCGCCAATATGCGTAAAGGTATTTTTGCAACTCCGCGTACTTTTCCGGCCTATGTTCGATTTGCAGGCCCTGGCCCAGATGTGCCTAACGATATTCAGGATGTTGGATTTGGCAGTATGTCGCTAAAGATAATGGACGTACCTGGCGACAAGATGATGGATAACGAGAAGTTCACGCAAGACATGCCATGTGTGGTCACGCCGTGTTTTGTTACGCCTGACACTAAAGCAAATGCGGTTCTTCAGGACTGGAGCCTGCGTAATATGCCCATTTATTACTTCCTTAACCCCTTTGATTTGCATTTACTTGATTTTCTGATGCAGGCACTCTGGAACGAAACACAATACAACCCGTTAGGTCAGCGTTATTACAGCAATACTCCCTACTTGCTGGGCGAAGGTCAGGCAATGATGTACTCATATATCCCTAAAACACAAGTGAACCGTAAAATACCTGGTGTGCCATTTGGTAAAGTGCCTGACAATTATTTACGGGACAATATGGTTGCAACCTTAGCCGAAAAAGACGTCGAATTTGACCTCGCGATCCAACTACAAACTGACCCTCATAAAATGCCCATCGAAGACGGCCGCGTTCGATGGCCAGAAAAACTTTCGCCCTATATTTCGGCTGCTCGCATCCATATTCCAAAACAAAAATTTGATTACGTCGAACAATTTGCGTTTACCCGAAAAATGTCGATTAATCCTTGGCATTGCTTGTATGAGCATCGGCCTTTAGGTAATCAGAACCGAGCGCGGAAAAGAATGTATGACGAGCTATCCAAATTTCGGCAGAAAGCCAATGCCACTAAACATGTAGAGCCAACTGGGAATGAAGTTTTTTCGGATTGAGCTCATTAGTTATATCGTTTCGCATCAAATTATATTTTACCTATAAATTAAAAAAGGTGTTCATTAAGAACACCTTTTTCGCAAGCACAATGGGATTATTTTGCAACTATATAAGATTTAATTGCAATGATTATGAGAACCGACATTTATACGTCTAAATTCTCCACATTAAGCGCGTTCGCTTCAATGAAAGCGCGACGCGGCTCTACATGATCGCCCATTAAGGTTGTAAAGAGCTGATCAGCACCAATAGCATCTTCTATCGTCACTTGCAGCATACGGCGTGAAGCTGGATCCATAGTTGTTTCCCAAAGTTGCTCGGGGTTCATTTCGCCTAGTCCTTTATAGCGCTGAATATATTGCCCGCGTTTTGCTTCGGCCATCAACCAATCTAACGCATCTTTAAAGTCAACGACAGGTTTGGTTTTTTCGCCACGTTTAATATAGGCACCCTCGCCCATTAAATCATTGATGGTTTCATTCAAGGAACGTATTTTTTCATATTCTGGTGAAGCTACAAAGTCACTATTGATATGATAGTTATAGTCAATACCGTGCTGAAGCATTGTCAGCACAAGGTCGTTAGTGCCATCTTCGCTTAACTCAACATTGTATAAAAAGCTACGCGAATCACCTTCACTTACTGCTAATTGATCAACTAACTGCTGTCCTATTGTGGATAACGCGGCTTTATCTTTTAGCGTATCGGCTGTAATTGGAGCAGAGTATATTAACTGATTTAGCAAAGACTGCGGCATTCTTCTATGCATACGGTCTATCAAAATCATAGTCGTTTGATATAAAGTAACCATATGTTCCAATGCAAGGCCTTGAATAGCAGGAGCGTCTTCACTTACGTGTAATGACGCACCATCAACAGCAATAGTAGTGAGTAACTTTGTAAGTGCATCGTCATCTTTAAGATATTGTTCTTGCTTACCCTTTTTGATTTTATATAAGGGCGGTTGAGCAATAAAAATATGCCCCCGTTCTATCATTTCAGGCATTTGACGAAAGAAAAACGTCAGTAGTAGTGTACGAATATGCGAGCCATCCACGTCAGCATCAGTCATAATTATGATACTGTGATAACGCAGTTTATCTGGGTTATATTCATCGCGACCTATACCACAGCCTAATGCGGTAATTAAGGTGGCCACTTCTTGTGAAGATAACATTTTGTCAAAGCGCGCTTTTTCAACGTTAAGAATTTTACCTTTAAGTGGCAAAATGGCCTGATTTTTTCGGTTACGCCCCTGCTTAGCAGACCCCCCAGCAGAATCTCCTTCCACTATATATAGTTCGGATAGCGCTGGATCTTTTTCTTGGCAGTCTGCAAGTTTACCAGGTAGACCCGCTAAATCTAAGGCACCTTTTCGACGCGTCATTTCCCTAGCTTTACGCGCAGCTTCACGAGCGCGCGAAGCATCTATTATTTTACCTACAATAATTTTAGCGTCGCTTGGGTTTTCTTGTAAAAACTCTACTAATTTTTCGCCCATAGAGGCTTCTACTGCAGACTTTACCTCTGAACTTACTAATTTATCTTTGGTTTGTGAGGAGAACTTCGGATCGGGTACTTTAACTGAGACAACAGCAGTTAGACCCTCTCGAGCATCATCACCGGTCGCACTTGTTTTATTCTTTTTATTATAGCCCTCTGCTTCCATATAAGTGTTTAAGGTGCGCGTGAGCGCTCCCCTGAAACCAGCCAAATGCGTGCCACCATCGCGCTGTGGAATATTATTGGTAAAGCAATATATGCTTTCTTGGAAAGTGTCGTTCCATTGCATGGCCACTTCTACACAAACGCCATCGTCTCTTTCATGGGTAAAATAGAAAGCTTTATTGTGTACTACATTTTTATTAGTATTTAAATATTCAACAAACGCTCTTATACCACCTTCATAATGGAAATGGTCTTTACGTCCATCACGTTCGTCTTCTAGCATAATAGACACGCCAGAATTCAAGAATGATAGTTCACGAATTCGTTTGGCTAAAATGTCATAGTGAAAAAGAATGTTGGTAAAAGTTTCTTCACTAGGCCAAAAACGAATTTTGGTGCCCTTTCTCTCTGTTGGTGCAACTGGACCAAGTGGAGAGACAGGCACGCCCATTCTATATTCTTGTTCGAACCTTTCACCTTTACGATAAATAGTCAGTAATAATTTTTTTGAAAGCGCATTTACAACGGAAACGCCTACTCCATGTAAACCACCTGAAACTTTATAAGAATTATCATCAAATTTTCCACCGGCATGAAGCACTGTCATAATAACTTCAGCTGCCGAGATACCTTCGCCTTCGTGTATTTCCGTTGGTATACCTCGGCCATCATCACTCACAGATACAGAATTATCAGAATGAATCTTTATGATTATCTCAGAACAGTGCCCTGCAAGTGCTTCGTCAATTGAATTATCAACGACTTCAAATACCATATGGTGCAACCCTGTACCGTCATCAGTATCACCGATATACATTCCAGGACGTTTTCTAACAGCATCTAATCCTTTTAGTACTTTAATACTGGATGAATCATAGCTTTGTTCAGACATTTTTACTCCTCAATCACGTGATCATGTTTCACGTGGAACACTTTCTTGTTGTTGTAATCTTGTATAAACGGCAATTGACTTTTTTCAATTGCTGTTACAAAAACTTGGGCATTTTGTTCTAACACGGTAGCAATAAATTTTTCTCTAGTCACTTCATCAAGTTCGGCCGAAATATCATCGATTAAAAATATACAGGGTTTATTTGTCAAATTTCTAAGTAAAATAACTTCGGCTAATAGCAAAATTGAAACTAACAATCGAAGCTGCCCTCTTGACAAAAATTCCGCCGCATTTTTTCCGTCTACAATAAATTGAATGTCAGCTTTATGCGGGCCACTCGAAGTAGAACCTCTAAAAAGATCGCGCTCTATTCTTTTTTTAAGCGAGTCTTTCAGCGGTACATTTTTTTCCCATCCCGTATTATACCTTAATACGATGTTTAACTCAGGATAAAATTGCTTGTATAAGGCACTTATTTCGCCATTTAAGAGAGAAATATAGCTTTCTCTATAGGAGGTAATAGATTCACCTAAATCAGCGAGCTGATTTAACCACACATCCTGTAAACTAAATTGTTCTGCCTGCTTATAATCAAACTGTTTAAGTAAAGCATTTCGTTGGTTTAAACAATTTTGGTAGCGTGAATTCTTAAATTGAAACTGTTGTTCCACGTGAAACACTAGCCAATCAATATAGCGCCTTCTTCCTAAAGGAGCGCCTAAAATCAAATCACTACTTTGCGGCGTAAAAATTTGTACTGGCAACAATCTTACTACATCAATAATTCGTTTCGTTTTTTCTCCATTGATACTGAAAGTATTCCCTTCCTTTATTGAACGAGAGAAACCTAATTTTGTTAATTGCCCTTCATTTTCAAACTGACAATATCCAGACGCGAGTTGAGATTGCTGATTGATAAAGTTATCAGACTTTGATGTTCTAAACGAACGACCAAAACCCAAAACATGAATAGCTTCAAGTATGCTACTTTTACCAGCACCATTAGTGCCATAAATGAAATTCAATTTTGGGTGGGGTGAAAAATCTGCGGCTGAAAAGTTACGAAAGTTGGTCAGCCGGATTTGTGTGATATGCATACGCTTCTTAGGTATGGATTTACATTAGACGCCTATAGTCTCATTGGCATGATGACGTATTGTGAGGCGTCGTCATCTATTGCTAAGCCATCTTCTATTTTAACGCCGTGCACTAAAGCACTCGCATTTGAATCTGATAGCTTTATGATAACGGAATTATTATCTATCGCGTTTAAAGCATCAATCAAGTAAGCAACATTAAAACCTATTTCTAAAGATTCGCCTTGATAATCCACATCAATAATTTCTTCGGCTTGCTCTTGTTCAGGGTTAGTCGCAGTAATTTTCAGTTCACCATCGCTTAAATTAAGCCGTACTCCCTTAAATTTCTCGTTAGTTAAAATCATAGCCCGTGAGAATGCACCTTTAATCACATCTCTAAATACAACTAAGCCTTTATCAGTATTTTTAGGAACTACACGATTGTAATCAGGAAAACGACCATCAACTAGCTTGCTCGTAAAAATAAACGAGTTGCTAAAAATTCGAATGTGATTAGCACCTAACTGAACTTTAACTTTTGTATCGGAGTCATCAATTAATCTTGAAATTTCCATAACGCCTTTGCGCGGAATAATGACCTGCTTAGAGGGAAGCGTTTCTGCCGTATATTCAACTACTGACATTGCTAGGCGGTGACCATCTGTGGCAACAGTACGAATGGTATGCTCTGATGTTTCTAAGCTCATACCGTTTAGATAATATCTGACGTCTTGTTGCGCCATTGAAAACTGCACATCTTCTATAAGATGTTTTAAATTCTGTTGGCTTATTTCAAATTCACTGTCCCCCACCCAGTCTTCTAAATTAGGATAATCAGTAGCACTTAACGTTGACAGAGTGTATTTAGCACGTCCCGATTTTACAATTGCTTTATTATCTTCTACGCTAAATAAAATACTGCAGTCTTCAGGTAAACCCCTAACAATATCTAATAATTTTTTTGCAGGTACTGTTATTTGCCCGTCTGTAGCACTTCCTGAAAGAGGAACGTTTGCGATAAGTTCGACTTCTAAATCGGTCCCCGTCATCCACAAGGCGTTTGCATCAACCTTTATAAGTACGTTTGCCAAAATAGGTAAAGTGTGGCGGCGTTCAATAGCTCCACTAACAAGTTGCAGTGGCTGTAAGAAGTCTTCTCTACTAATGGTAAAATTCATTGATAGCTCTCGTTGTTTGACGCTAAAACTATATCGCTAAGACGATAATATACGGTTCAAATTTTTATAATCTTCCATAATATCATGATCATCGGCGCGTAGTTGTTGTATTTTCTTGACCGCGTGGATCACTGTTGTATGGTCTCTACCGCCAAAAGAATTACCTACTTCTGGATAACTATTATTGGTCAGTTCTTTCGCCAAGGCCATTGCCATTTGTCTGGGTCTGGCAACACTGCGAGTTCGTCGCTTAGATAAAATATCAGATACTTTAATCTGATAATAGTCAGCAACGGTTTTTATTATGTTATCAATAGTAACTAACTTATCTTGTAGCGCAAGTAAATCTCGTAGTGCTTCCCTTGCAAAATCAATAGTAATGTCTTTTCCAGTAAAATTCGCGTTCGCGATAACGCGATTTAAAGCGCCTTCTAACTCTCTGACATTAGAGCGAATTTTTTTAGCCATAAAAAAAGCGACTTCGTGCGGTAAATCAATTCTATTCTGTTTAGCTTTAGTCAATAGAATTGCCACGCGTGTTTCTAACTCTGGTGGCTCTATGATTACTGTTAAGCCCCAACCAAAACGCGATTTTAATCTATCTTCTACTCCGTCAATTTCCTTGGGATAACAGTCTGAAGTTAAAATAATTTGTTGATTACCTTCTAACAAGGCATTAAAGGTATGAAAAAACTCTTCTTGTGAGCGCTCTTTTTTAGCAAACAACTGAATATCATCAATCAACAATGCATCAACAGTGCGATAAAATCGTTTGAATTCTTCAATTGCGTTATTCTGTAACGCCTTAACCATATCTTGAACAAATCTTTCAGAATGCATATACACAATTCTAGCATTGGGGTTTTTTTCAACAATACCATTGCCAATTGCATGGATTAAGTGAGTCTTACCTAAGCCTGTTCCACCATATAGAAATAAAGGATTATACGTTGTGCCTGGATTCAACGCCACTTGAGTAGCGGCAGCTCTTGCAAGTTGATTTGATTTACCTTCTACAAAATTATCGAAGGTATATTTTGGATTCACATTACTATTATGATTGTCTAAACTTAAACTGGGTGTTGAAACTTTTTGATTGAATGCCTGTTTGGTAAACTCTGTTTTGGAGCTACTCTTAATATTGTCGCTAATAGAAAGCTCGGGTGGAGACCGGTGCTTTACCTTGCGCTTTTCTTGTACAGGCTCAACATTACTTAATGTAGTAGGTGCGGTACCAACAGAAAGTGACAATAAAGGAATATCAGGACCATAAAGTTGTTTTAGTGTTTCAGTTATTAAATGAAAATACTCATCTCTAACCCAATCAAGTACAAATTTATTTGCTGCAAATAAATGTAAGGTTTCACCGTCATAATGAGAGGCAAGTGGCTTTAACCACATACTAAAAGGTTCTGGGCTTATTTCGTGTTTAATAGCTTCCAAACAGTCGTGCCAATTGATCGCCAAAATCATTCCTTAGTGATACATTATTTATGAGGGGTCGACTATTATGAGCCAATTAAACATGTTTATCCACACTAAGTGAGCATAAATACACGCAATTCTGGTAATTATTCACAACCTTAAGCTACACCTTTGTTTTATATGAGTTTAATTTAATTAATAGTATTTAAAATCATATAAATAAGGTTTTAAACTTAACTAATGATAACAAAAAGAAAATTATACTATTGGTTTAAATCTCAACCTGTGGATAACTATTAATTCTAATAAAATTCATTTGTACCTGGTGTTAGCGGAAATCAATACCTTAATTCATGGCATCCATTCACAATACAACGATGTATAATCTTAGGGAGAATAAACATCACCTTATAACAGCTTTGCATGTAGTGATATTGAAGAAAATGCAGATTGTTTCATATGAAACAATTTACCCACACACCTTATACTTTTTATATCATTAAATACGATCTTTCCCTTGACTTTACTGGGCTTGATCTCTATTATTTCGCGTCCAATTAAGCGAGGCAAGTAGCAACTTTTTTAATATCAAGTATGCACATTGTCGATATAAACAGTAACTAAATGAGAATCAGGTCATGAAAAGAACTTTTCAACCAAGCAATCTAAAGCGCGCACGCTCACACGGTTTTCGTGCTCGTATGGCCACTAAAAACGGTCGTAAGGTCATTGCTAATCGTAGAGCAAAGGGTAGAAAGCGTTTATCAGCATAATATGGTTATCATAAACCATGGAAGCTGAGCGTTTCAACTATCCGAGGGAGTCAAGGCTCTTGACTCCTCGCCACTTTACCTACGTATTTGACAACGCAACTCCTGCTGCATCTCCTACCCTCACAATCTTAGCCAGACTTAATCAATTAGAACATGCTCGATTGGGTATTACTGTGCCTAAAAAGAAAGTGAAGCTAGCGGTCAATCGCAACAGGATAAAACGCTGCATACGAGAAAGTTTTAGGTTAACCACGCATAAGCTACCAAATGTTGATATTATCGTTATCGCTAAACATGGTATAAACGAACTTGATAATACTGAGCTATTTTCACTTTTAGATAGCTTGTGGCTGAGGATAACGAAACGATGCAAATAAAACGCACTATATCGACCTTATTGGCTATGCCTTTGTTGCTGCTTATACGCGTTTACCAATTAGTTATTTCACCTTTGTTAGGCCAAAATTGCAGATTTTACCCCACTTGTTCTTGTTATGCTCATCAGGCATTAAAAGAACATGGGGCGTTTAAAGGCAGCTTATTGTCAATTAAGCGCATTGTAAAATGTCAACCAATGCACCCTGGTGGTATGGACCCTGTTCCGCTGAAAAAACAATCTTGCAGCAAATAGCGGCATAACAACGCTAATGCAAAATAAACATTAATTAACTGAGACTGATATGGAATCCCAAAGAAGTATATTGATAATAGGACTATTGTTAGTGAGTTTCCTATTGTGGACAAACTACCAAGAGACATATGGCCCGAAAACGTTTGACGCCACTAAGACTGATCAATCTCAGCAAACTGATAGCAGCGTCGATAATCTTGGTGGCTATTTAACTGACTCAGAACCGACCCAATCCTCTACCAATGCAAATGTTGAAGAATTCACGCTTGACGGGAATCAAAACTTCTCATCTAACGTTGCACAAGCAACTAATTCACAACGTATTGTCAGTGTTACGACTGATACTTTAGATTTAAAAATCGATTTGAAAGGTGGCGACATAATAGAAGCCAATTTAATAAAGTTCCCAGTAACACTTGGATCGGATGATTCATACGCTTTATTAAAACCTGCTAACGCAGTTAGGCACATAGCGCAAAGTTTTCTAATTGGCGCAAATGGCAGCGGAGCAGATAAAAGCACGGCTGATCGCGCTACGTATACTGCACCTAAGTCGGAATATATCTTAACTGATAATACTCTAGTCATTCCATTAACTTGGCAGTCTGAAGACGGACTTCAGGTCACTAAAACGTTCACTTTTACTAAAAACAGTCATCAAATAGATATTGACTACAATGTACAAAACAACCGCAATGAGCCTGCTAACCTAGCGTTTTTAGCAAGACTTGAGCAAACCCTAAATGACGTAGGTGACGGCAGTATGTTTATGCCAACCTTCCGAGGCTCTGCATATTCTACCTTTGACGATAGATATGAAAAACTGTCATTTGGTGATATTGCCGATGAGAATTTAAAAATAGTCACACCTGCTGGTTGGGTTGCCATGATTGAGCATTACTTTGTTGCTGCATGGATACCACCACAAGAAGATTCAAACACCATCACTGCACGAGTAACTGACAATACCGCTATTATTAGTATAACGGGTAAAACAGTCAGCATTCCTGCAAATAGTAACGCCACTCTCTCATCAAAATTTTATGTAGGTCCTAAAGACCAAGACTCGTTAGCTGCATTGGCTCGTGGTTTAGATCTTACTGTAGATTACGGCCCGCTTTGGTGGCTATCTCAACCCTTATTCCATTTACTCCAAATTTTACATGGATTTACTGGGAACTGGGGTGTAGCAATCATATTAATCACCTTAATTGTAAAAGGCGCCATGTATTGGCTAACCAAAAAACAGTATGAATCAATGGCAAAAATGCGTAATTTACAGCCTAAATTGACGCAGTTAAAAGAGCGCCATGGCGACGACCGTCAAAAGATGTCTCAAGGTATGATGGAGCTTTATAAAAAAGAAAAGGTTAATCCAATGGGCGGTTGCTTCCCATTGATATTACAAATGCCAATATTCTTATCACTTTACTGGGTGCTATTAGAAAGTGTCGAATTACGCCACGCTGACTTCGCACTATGGATAAATGACTTGTCAGTACCTGATCCATTCTTCGTACTGCCCATATTAACGGGTCTAAGCATGTTTTTATTGCAACGTTTGCAGCCAATGACCATACAAGATCCATTACAGCAAAAACTGATGACTTATATGCCCGTTGCCATGAGTATATTTTTCTTTTTCTTCCCAGCCGGCTTAGTACTTTACTGGTTAATCAGTAACGTGGTTACACTGGTACAGGCGAAAATAATATATGCCTCTATGGAAAAACGCGGTTTAAAAACTAAATAGCTGATTATTAGATAGAAAAAAGCCCGCTTCTTGCGGGCTTTTTAGTACAATTAATAGGTATACTGTGTAACAACAGAAAATCATTAAATCCTTTACTAAACAACGGAGATTCAAAATGCCCTCTTTTGATGTCGTATCAGAATTAGATAGCGTAGAAACCAAAAATGCTGTCGATAACGCCAATCGTGATATATCTACTCGGTTTGATTTTAAGGGTGTAGATGCTAGCTTTGAATATGTAGAAGAGACCGTAGTCATGAAGGCTGAGGCTGAGTTTCAATTACAGCAAATGCAAAGCATGCTTCGTGATGCGTGTTCTAAACGTGGTGTAGACACAAGTGCTCTTGATCCACAAAAACTTGATCACAGTGGCCGCACATTTAAACAAACCATCAGTTTTAAACAAGGTATTGACCAAGCATTAGCTAAAAAAATGGTCAAACTAATCAAAGATAAAAAACTTAAAGTACAAACTGCCATTCAAGGCGATCAACTGCGCGTCACCGGTAAAAAACGAGATGACTTGCAAGAAGTAATGGCATTATTACGCGCCGAAGACTTTGGTCAACCTTTACAATTCACTAATTTTAGAGATTAAGCAATGCCCGCTACTCATGCCTATCAGCACGATACGATAATCGCTCAAGCAACGGCACCAGGTCGCGGCAGCGTAGGCATTGTGCGTGTATCGGGTCCTAATGCGAAGATCATTGCGAGTATTCTATTAGATAAGTGTCCAGCACCTCGTTTAGCAAGCTATCAGCCTTTTTACGATAAACATCACCACATTATCGATCAAGGTATTGCTTTATTTTTTGTTGCACCGCATTCATTTACTGGTGAAGATGTACTTGAACTTCAAGGGCATGGCGGTCAGATTGTCATGCAATTGCTCATTCAAACTTGTTTAGATACGGGCTTGGTCCGTTTAGCTAAGCCAGGAGAATTTAGCGAGCAAGCCTTTTTAAATGACAAAATGGATTTAACGCAAGCAGAAGCAATAGCTGACTTAATTAACGCCTCTTCCGAACAAGCCGCCAAAGGCGCGCTTCGTTCTATGCAGGGTGAGTTTTCTACCCGTATAAATGCCTTAGTGGAAAAAGTCATTTATTTACGCATGTATGTAGAAGCTGCTATCGACTTTCCAGAGGAAGAAATCGACTTTTTAGGTGATGGCATTGTACAAAATAATCTCATTGAAATTGTTGCACTCTTAGACAGTATAAAACATCAAGCAAAACAAGGTTCTTTACTTCGAGATGGTATGCAGGTCGTTATAGTTGGGCGGCCTAACGCTGGCAAATCAAGCCTATTAAATGCCCTTTCTGGTAAACAAAGCGCAATTGTTACTGATATTGCCGGTACTACACGAGACGTCTTAAAAGAACATATTAATATCGATGGCATGCCTTTACACATTATCGATACCGCTGGTTTGCGAGATAATGCAGACACCGTAGAACAGATAGGCATAGAACGCGCTTGGCAAGAAATTGAACATGCAGACCGAATTTTATTTATCGTCGATGCGGGGCAAGAAGATGGTGATCAACCTCAGGTCATTTGGCCTGATTTCTACGCCAAGTTACCTACAAAAGCGGCTATTACAGTGATTCGAAATAAGTGCGATGTTAGCAAAGAGGAGCCAAGCATTGATTTATCACAGCAGTATCCCGTCATTCGATTATCTGCAACGAGTCAATTGGGCTTAATTTATTTAACCCAACATTTAAAAGATTGTATGGGTTTTGATCAAGTTGGTGAAAATCAAGTGATTGCAAGGCAACGTCATATCAATGCCTTATTTAAAGCTGAACAACATATACGCATGGGTAAAGAGCAATTAGAATCAAATATGGCGGGTGAACTACTGGCAGAAGAATTGCGCATTGCACAAGAGTGTTTAAACGAAATAACCGGTGAATTTAGCTCTGACGACTTACTTGGCAAAATCTTTTCATCGTTTTGTATTGGTAAGTAGCCGAAAAGGGAAAATAACATGAATATCGAAATTGTTGTGGGCTCAGTGTTAGGTGCAAGTGAGTATGTTGCTGAAGCTTTACAATCTATGTTAATCGAACATGGCCATACCACTAACTGCTATTTCAAACCTAATATCAATGAAGTTAATTTAGCGAGTTTGCTGTTAGTCGTTACCTCTACGCACGGTGCGGGTGATTTACCCGAAAATATTCAAGCGTTTGCGAAGGCTTTAAAACAAACAGATTTAAGCCATGTAAAAGCCGTTATTATTGGTTTAGGTGATTCGAGCTACGATACATTTTGTGAAGGTTCGCGTGAAATTGGCAACATTATTACCGATGCTGGTGGTAAGATATTGTTACCCATTTTTCAAATAGATGTACTCCATCATCCCATTCCAGAGGATATCGCGGTAGAATGGTTACAACGACACCTTGATTCAATTAAGTAAGCTAAAAATACTGATATCCTTGTGAATGAGCTTGAACTAACCGCATTACAAACTCCATTGAGTAACTTGGCTCGTGTCTTGTATTGCCTATATTTACGTCCACAACTTTCACTAGGTAAAAATGCGAAGCAACACCTTGCCCGTATAAATAACAAAGATATTTTAAATTTAGTAAATAACAAAAAAACAGTACTGACTATGGGCCGGCAAGTAAGTGCGTTAATTCAAGAACTACACAATGTAGGGTTAATAGATGCAGGGCAACAACCTGATTTCTCAAAGAGCTTTCATAATAAAAATATCAGTTTACCGCTTACCATATTACCCGTTCTTGAACCCTCATTAGAAAATCCAGAATATCACTCAAAATATACCTCAATGCGTCTTGATTGGCGCCCTGTTCAATCTATTTTTGCTGATTTATGCAAACTAGTCGGGGTAATTGAACACACTTATAGTGCCGACGAACTCGGTGAATTTATAGCATATTGGCTAGGACGAATAGACAGTCAGTGCACTGAATATCAGTGGACACAAAAATTAGTTATCCATTTAAAACAACGTCGACAACGCTTACCATTGTCACAACAAAAAACAGCAGCTGGTCATCAATATGTGACGCCCAGTGCAGGTATTGTGTTTGATGACAACGTCAAAAAGCTTATTGATGAATACAAAGATCACATATAAAAGGCGCTTATGAAAACCTTACAGCAACGCATTGCAGAACTAAAAGGCGTCATTGGATTAGACCGACAAGCAAACGCGGCTAATCGAGACATTCCTGAATTTAATTATAAGCAAAATAGAAAGCTCTATGAAGCGCAGGCTAATGCCGATTTACAAAAGCTGCAGCAAGCGAGTAAACAAAAACGTATAGAGCAACTGCATGGCCGCTCTGAACTTAGCAATAAATGGACATTCGATACCTTAATTGAAGATGCGCAAGACGTTATGGAAGCTGTCAGCATTGCGCGTTCATTTATAGCCGCACATCAAAATCCTAAATGGCACCAAAAGGGTGCTCACATGATGATTTTTTATGGAGACTACGGTCGTGGAAAATCGCATATTGCAGGCGCCATTGCGCACGAGCTTATTAACAAGTACGAAACCAGCGTATTATACAGACAGCTTCAAACCTTATTAGATATGCGATTATTCTCTTACGATTACCAGGCAGAAGACAAAGCCTCACTGCGTTATAGGGAAGTTAACCAACAATTATTAGATGTCGACCTGCTGATTTTAGATGAAGTTTGTGTGAATGAAACTGTTTTGAAAAAAAATGCCCAATCTTGGTTAGGAAATATTTTGCGGCAACGAAAAGCCGCTAATAAAAATTGTATTTTGATCACTAACCATAACTTGTCTGATCTTGAAGTTGGCTTGGGCCGTTATTGTTTTGAATCAATACGAGAATACATTACATATCAAGTCCGCTTTCAAGGACCTAGTCGCCGTCAACCATTAAGCGATCAAATTGTTGACACTGCTTCATCTCAATTACAAACGAAATCCGGCTATCAACCCAATCAAATCAATTATAATAAAAAGTAGCTTACATTAACTTACCAAACGGCTAAAAAGAAAAAAGCCGAACAGCTATGTTCGGCTTCTGAGTCATTATCATTAAGTTGTTAATGGAACGACTTAATAAAAAAGTGCTTTTTTATTTCTTTTCGGGCTTGATTGTTAACTCATCATTGACTGAGTCTACATCGTCTGTATTTTCTGCAATAGAAACTACCAACTGGCGCTCTGTTTCTGATTTAACAGTGCCTTTTAATGTTACCACACGGTTATCAACATCTACGTTGATATCGGTACCCGATACTTCAGAATCAAAAAGTAAACGACTTTTTACTACTGTGCTTATTTTAGCGTCAGTAATCACCGAGCCATCGTTTGAATCGTCCATATCATCCATGTCGTCCATTTCTTCCATGTTTTCATTCATGGCTGCATGTGAACTACCTTTCATGCCTTTCACATCATTGTTCATCGCGTTACGAGAATCTTCTTTCATATCCATCATGTCTTTCTTCATGGCAGTGCGGGATTTGTTATCCATGTCGTCCATGTCGTCCGTGTCAGTATTTAACACAGTAAGGCTGTTATCTACATCAGTTACTCCGTCAATACCTCTTACAAGCTCTTCTGCGAGCTCTTTTTCAATTTCACTATCAACTTTGCCCGTTAAAATGACTTTACCCATTTTCACGTCAGTATTAATATCAAACGAATTTAATTTCGTATTAAATAACAAGGTTGCTTCGGCTTTACCATCTATCCAAGCGTCCTTCGTATCGTCTTTCCACGTATTATCCGATGCCATTGCTGAAGTACTCAAGGCCGTAAATAATGCTACTGCTATTAATGTGCGTTTCATAGATTTCTCCTTAGCTATAAATTCACTTACATCATGCTAATTACGCGCCACATTGTAGGTTATTGATTACTATATAGTTTTATTTATAAATGTTAATGCACTGTGAAAATTGTACAAAAATTTTTGTATTTATTGCTGTTATTTACGCTTATTTGATGAAAGTTAATCTCAATTTGATTAATTCAGAATTAGTCTTTATCGCAAAAACTTTTTAAAATAAATATTAATATCTGTACATAACCGCACCATTAATTAAAAATTTATAAAATCGCTATTTAATTCAATGGATTGCAATAATTTTATTATTAATTTCCACAGAATATCCACAAACAATCCACTTTGTAATAGACCTTGTGTATAAGTTGGGGATTTCCCTGTGAGTAGCTTGCTAATAAATAGGGTATAAAAATGGTTAATTTTTAAGCTGTGTATAACTAGCCTAGTTATACACCACTTATACCGACTTGCTGTTGTCCTTATACATAACTTATGATCTAAGGTAAACCCTTGAATAATAATAAAAAAAAAGGCTTATTAACAAAATATCGCTTACTTAATAATAGTAATAATAAAGATCTTTATATAAAAAGAATATATATACTAAGCAACGCGTTTTGAATAAACATCGCTAAAAATCCCACACAAAACACTTACTTCTAAGCGTTTATTATTTACTCAACCTTATTTAAAAACTAAGTAACTTCATATACAATGTGTCCCCCCTTTTTTTTAAAGGGCAATTCATAATCTAGCGACATTTTTTTTGAGGCAATACCCATGTTTTATCAGCAAAATTTTGATGTAATTGTAGTCGGTGGTGGCCATGCGGGTACCGAAGCTGCAATGGCAGCTGCACGCATGGGAGCAAAAACATTATTGCTGAGTCACAGTATTGAAACACTGGGCCAAATGTCTTGTAATCCAGCAATTGGTGGGATTGGAAAAGGACATCTGGTAAAAGAAATAGACGCCTTAGGTGGTGCAATGGCAAAAGCCATAGACAAAGCCGGCATTCAGTTTAGAACCTTAAATAGTTCAAAAGGCCCTGCCGTTCGTGCTACTCGTGCGCAAGCCGATCGTACGCTCTATCGAATAGCCATACGTAATATGCTAGAAAATCAAGTTAACTTAACGCTATTTCAACAATCTTGTGATGACCTTATCGTTGAAAACGAGCAAGTAGTGGGTGTAGTCACAAAAATGGGTCTCAAATTCAGAGCATCCACTGTGGTGTTAACGGTGGGTACGTTTTTAGGCGGTACTATTCATATTGGTATGGAAAATTATAAAGGGGGTCGTGCTGGAGATCCCCCTTCCATAGCCTTAGCTGAACGCCTACGTGCTATGCCTTTTCGTGTCGGTCGTCTAAAAACCGGTACACCCGCTCGCTTAGACGCAAGAACGCTCGATTTTTCAGTGATGCAAGAACAACCAGGCGATAGCCCTTTGCCTACATTTTCATTTATGGGAAAAGTAGCAGATCATCCGCGACAAATTTCTTGTTACATAACGCATACAAATGAAAGTACACATGACATTATTCGTTCAGGCTTAGACAGATCACCCATGTATACGGGTGTTATTGAAGGAATTGGGCCTCGCTATTGCCCCTCCATTGAAGATAAAATTACGCGTTTTGCAGACAAAGATTCACATCAAATATTTGTTGAGCCAGAGGGCCTAAACAGTATTGAGGTATATCCTAACGGGATTTCAACAAGCTTACCTTTTGATATCCAAATGGGTTTGGTTAGATCGATAAAAGGATTTGAGAATGCGCATATTATTCGTCCTGGCTATGCCATAGAATACGACTTTTTTGATCCCCGCGATTTAAAACAGACGCTTGAAACAAAATTTATCAAAGGCTTATTTTTTGCCGGACAAATAAACGGTACCACAGGATATGAAGAAGCTGGAGCGCAAGGCTTAATTGCGGGCGCTAATGCAGCCTTACAAGTACAGCACAAAGACCCTTTGCTACTTGGCAGAAACCAAGCATATATGGGGGTGCTAATTGATGACTTATCAACAATGGGCACAAAAGAGCCTTACAGAATGTTCACCAGCCGAGCTGAATATAGGTTGCTGCTACGTGAAGATAATGCCGACAGTCGTCTAACCGAAAAAGGTCGAGCGCTTGGTTTAGTGTGTGACGAACGCTGGGCGGCATTTAGCGAAAAAATGGAATTAATTGAAATAGAAAAGCAGCGTTTATCTCAGCAATGGGTACATCCAACTCATGCAGATGCAGAAGCCTTAAACAAAATTCTTAAAACACCCATAAGCAAAGAGCATTCGCTTGAGGAATTGATTCGTCGCCCTGAAATGAGCTATCAAAAATTGATGGAGGTTGAATCGATTGGGCCGGGCTTAAGTAATCAAAAAGCGGCTGAACAAGTAGAAATACAAATAAAATATGCGGGTTACATTAGCCGTCAACAAGAAGATATTGCGAAATCGCAGCGCAATGAAAATTCACTATTACCGCCTACTTTTGATTACAGCAAAATTTCAGGTTTATCTAATGAAGTCGTGGCTAAATTAACCGATGCGCGCCCTGAAACTATCGGCAAGGCGTCACGAATTTCAGGCGTTACTCCGGCAGCAGTTTCTTTGTTAGTGGTATATTTGAAAAAGCATAAGATGTTATTTAAACACGAAAAAAATATCGCGTAATCGCGTTTACATAGGTAAGCATTCATGGACGTCTTGGCGCAAGAGTTACAGCAGCAGTTTTTGCCGTTAGCAAAAGAATTAAGTTTTTCGGTTAGCGAATCGCAGCAAAAAAAACTTATTGGTTTTGTGCTGTTGTTGCATAAATGGAATAAGACTTATAATTTAAGCTCGGTAAGACAACCCGATCAAATGCTAGTAAAACACATTCTGGATTCCATCGTGGTAGCGCCACATTTGCTTGGTGATCGGTTCGTTGATGTGGGTACAGGTCCAGGTTTACCGGGTATTCCACTTGCTATCATGTTGCCAGAAAAACACTTTACCTTGATAGACTCTTTGGGCAAACGTATTCGCTTCATAAAACAAGCCTTACACGAACTAGATATAAAAAATGTGACTGTTATATTGGGTCGTGTTGAAGATGTACTAGTAACACAGTTATTTGATGGCGTTTTAAGTCGCGCTTTTGCTTCACTAAATGATATGCTGCATTGGTGCAGTCACCTTACCGACGAGAAAGGTGAATTTTTAGCCCTGAAAGGGCAATTGCATGAAGATGAAATTAATCAGATACCCGCACAATTTAGACTAGTACAAAGTATCCCACTTTTGATACCATCACTTATTGGTGAGCGGCACTTAGTGAAAATAAAAAAAGTCTCGTCAAGTTCTAGCTAGTGCTGTTTTCAGGCACTACTTAAAATACATTAACGTTATTAACGGGTTGTAGGGCATTATTAGTGGCCAGAGTCATTTCAATTGCGAATCAAAAAGGCGGGGTGGGTAAAACAACCACGGCGGTTAACGTGGCAGCTTCTATGGCTGCGACAAAACGTAAGGTATTGTTAATTGATTTAGATCCTCAAGGCAATGCCACTATGGGTAGCGGGGTCGACAAATATAACGTTGAAAATACATGTTATGAATTATTGATTGAAGAAAAACCCATAAAAGAAGTCATAATTACCGAAACCACGGGTAAATATCATCTTATAGCGGGCAATTCAGATATTACTGCTGCAGAGATCAAGTTAATGGAGGTGTTTGCACGCGAACTTAGATTGCGCAAAGCAATTGAACCCATTAAGCATGAATACGATTATATATTTATAGATTGTCCCCCCTCTTTAAACCAACTTACTGTAAACGCACTCGCAGCGTCCGATTCTGTATTGGTGCCTATGCAATGCGAATATTATGCTTTGGAAGGTGTGACTGCATTGATGGACACAATTGAAAAGTTAGCGTCTGTGGTAAATCCCGATTTAAAGATAGAAGGTGTGTTACGTACCATGTACGATCCTCGTAATCGCTTAGCAAATGATGTTTCTGAACAATTAAAACGTTACTTTGGTGATCAAGTATATCGCACCGTTATACCGCGTAATGTCAGATTAGCCGAGGCCCCAAGTTTTGGTGAACCAGCGATGTATTATGATAAATCGTCAAATGGTGCAAAGGCCTATTTAGCGCTAGCGGGTGAAATATTGCGCAGACGCAAACAATTAGAAAGTGCGCAATAAGCATGTTCAATAAAAGCATAAAGAGGGTTAGCAATGGCACCGAAAAATAAAGGTCTTGGTAGAGGATTAGATGCATTACTTGCTACCAGTAAAAGTGTCGCTGATAAACAAGCCCTAATAGACCAAGATAAAGACTTAGCTGAATCTAACAACGAACTTAAAAAAATACCCATCGAATTTTTGCAACCCGGCAAGTATCAACCACGCAAAGATATGGGTGACGAAGCACTTGAAGAGCTTGCAGCTTCCATAAAAGCACAAGGTATTATTCAGCCTATAGTGGTACGTCAAATTGATAATGATAAATTTGAAATTATTGCTGGTGAGCGTCGTTGGCGCGCCGCTCAAATCGCTAAATTAGATGTAGTGCCTTGTTTAGTTAAAAATGTCCCTGATGACGCAGCCGTAGCTATTGCACTAATTGAAAACATTCAACGCGAAGACCTTAACGCTATGGAAGAGGCGCAAGCGTTAGACCGTCTAATGGTAGAGTTTAATCTAACCCATCAACAAGTTGCAGATGCAGTGGGTAAATCAAGAACCACAGTGTCAAACTTATTGCGCTTAAATGGACTTGAAACATCAGTAAAAACACTGCTTGAACATGGTGATATTGAAATGGGACATGCTCGCGCTCTGCTTGCAGTAGACGGTGAAATTCAAGCTAGTTTAGCAAAACAAGTCGCCGATCAAGGAATGACGGTACGTCAAACTGAAGCTTTAGTAAAAAAAGTACAAACTAACCAAATAGACCAAGAACAGAAGCCAGTCACAAAAGTGGATCCAGACGTAGCACGTTTGCAAAACCATTTATCAGATACTTTAGGCACTCATGTAAAAATAGACCACAATGCAAAAGGCAAAGGTAAAGTGGTTATTAGTTTTAATGACCTAGACCAATTAGATGGTATTTTATCAAAAATAGACAAGTGAGTTTCACTTCACCAACGAAAAGACACAATTTGCGCCAATATAGTGCTTAAGAGTTGATATTTTCTTTATTAACAGTATACTTCTTGCGCTTTTGAGATGGCTATAACCAATAGGTTTTTGGACGTATGAATCAAGGCTTAGCAACAGCAGGTAGAATAGTTGCTATAAAAGGAATTATTACACAATTATGTGTCGCCTTTTTATTAGTATTAGGTGTTGCAGTGCTACAAACTCATTATCTAATTGCGGTTGTGTTTGGTTGTGTCAGTTTTGTTGTACCACATAGTATATTTGCATATTGGGTTTTCCGATATGCCGGTGCCTCTAAAAACCAGTTAGTGGCGCAAAGTTTTAGTCAAGGAATGAAAATAAAATTACTCCTGACAAGCATATTTTTTATTATTGCGTTTTCTCAGTATAACGTGCACCCATTACCTCTTCTTGGTGCTTACGTAGTAGTTATGGTTAGCCAATGGTTAACTATGTTTTGGTTGAAGCCGTAAAAAACCACTAATTAGGTATATATCGCATCTATTTTGGTATTTTACTCCTAAGGTCGTAATGACGTCTAACCAATAAAATGTAAAGATTTTTAAATTATTAATTTTGGGTTGAATAATGGCATCTGAATACAGTACAACAGACTACATCCAACATCATTTGACAAACGCAACCATGTGTATGTCTGATAGTGGGGTAACTTCAAATATAGGCGAAGGCAATGCACTGGCATGTGCAGACGCTGGCTTTTGGGCTATTCACGTCGATACGCTTTTTTGGTCAATCTCCTTAGGCATTCTATTTTTATACTTTTTTTACAGTGTTGCGAAAAAAGCAACGACTGGCATTCCTTCTAAAACTCAAGCCTTTGTTGAACTAGTAGTAGGGTTTGTTAATGACAACGTAACAAGTACCTTCCATGGTAAAAGCACGTTAATTGCACCCTTAGCGCTGACAGT